>Ga0182024_10009556_pt1 | contig 20022 bp, 14 predicted proteins | sample P32metaG_FD_120480 | JGI IMG/M metagenome (GOLD analysis project Ga0182024, IMG submission 120480) | Permafrost microbial communities from Stordalen Mire, Sweden - P3-2 metaG (Illumina Assembly) | ecosystem: Environmental > Terrestrial > Soil > Wetlands > Permafrost | place: Sweden: Stordalen... | reverse complement strand
GGCAAAACAGCGCGATGAAGAAGCTCACCGCATGGAACTCCGCGCCACCAACCTTGAGCGCCGTCTGGTCGAGGCCCAACTCCAGAGCCTGCGCGCCCAACTGCACCCGCACTTCCTGTTTAACGCCCTCAACACCATCAGCGCATTTACGGAAATCGCTCCGCAGCGAGCCAGGCGAATGATGGAACGCCTCGCGCAACTCCTGCGCGCATCTCTGCGCTACACATCGGAATCCATGGTCACCCTCGGCCAGGAGTTGACCTTTCTCGACGATTACCTGGCCATCGAGTCGGCGCGCTTCGAAGGACGCATCACGGTCTCCGTCCAGGCTGCCGACGAACTGCTCCCCCTGCGCGTGCCCGGCTTTCTCCTGCAGCCTCTGGTCGAGAACGCAATCCGGCACGGTGTCTCCAAACGCCTGACGGGCGGACATGTCGAAGTCACGGCATGGCGCGAAGGCCAGGCACTGCGCCTCCGTGTCCAGGATAACGGCGTCGGATTACCCGCGCAATGGCAATTTCCACGCGACGCGGGCATAGGTCTTCGAAACATCGCGTCGCGTCTCGAGCATCTGTACGGTCGAACGAATCTCCTGCAAATCGCCCCGGCGATACCTGAAGGGGTGGAGGCGAGAATCGAAGTTCCTTTGGAGCCTAAACAATGAGCGATACCAGCCGCATTCGCGTCGTTGTCGCCGACGACGAAAAGCCTGCACGCGAACGTCTCCGCCGAATGCTCGAACGCGATTCCAGAGTGGAAATCGTCGCCTGCTGCGGGAGCGGCGCCGAAACCCTTCGCGTGATTCATGACGCGGAGAAATCGTTCCACCCGGTTCACATCCTCCTGCTCGACGTTCAGATGCCCGAAATGAACGGCTTTGAAGTCGTGGCCGGACTGATGGGTGACGGAACTCCGGCCGGACTTCCCCTGATCGTCTTCGTCACCGCATACGACGAATACGCGCTCCGTGCCTTCGAAAGCCACGCTATCGACTACCTCCTGAAGCCGTTCAGCGACGAACGTTTCGAAGCCGCCATGGATCGCGCCATCCGGTTCGCGCGCGCCGGGGATGCCGAAGCACTGATGTCGCAGATGCGTGCGATGCTGGCGCCAACCCGCCACGCTCTGGACCGTATCATAGTGAAAGGCTCGCAGCGCGTCCGCATTCTGCCCGTCGATCAGATTGTCTGGATCGAAGCCGAAGGCGTCTACGTCAACCTGCATACCCGCGACGGCGGCGTCCACCTCCATCGCGAGCTTCTCGGCACACTCGACCAGGCGCTCGACCCCCGCACCTTCGTGCGAATCCACCGCTCCGCCATCGTGAACATAGACGCCGTCCACGAGCTTCGCTACGACGAGCACGGCAACCTTGTCGCGATCCTACGGGGAGGCACAGAAGTCAGGGTTGGCCGTCACTTCCGCGCGCGATTGCAGGCGCAGGTCGGCCAGGCTCCCTGATTCGTGCTTCCCGTCATTCGTCACACCATCCGGTCGTTCATCACATTTCGCTGGCAGGTATCCGATTCGCCATTCACAATCGGAGTGTGAACAAGAACAAGTTAGCGCTTCTAGCCCTGGTCGCTACCATCCCTGCCTGGGGACAGACAGTCGACCAACTGACTGCCCATAACGTATCCCTCTCGGCAGTCACTTACGAAGGCCGCAAAGCCGTGCGCCTCACCGAGACCGGCCCGATGGGAAATGGCGAAGCCTACGCGATTGTCAAAGACGTCAGCTTTCGCGACGGTACAATCGAAGCCCAAGTCGCCGGAAAGCCCGCCGCCGGAGCACCCGGCGACGCCCGCGGCTTTATCGGAATCGCCGTCCGCCTTGCGGGAAACAAATACGAATACATCTATCTGCGTCCCACCAACGGCCGCGCCGACGATCAGGTACGCCGCAACCATTCGGTGCAGTACAGCTCATTCCCGGATTACGACTTCGCGCGGATGCGGCAGGAGTCACCGGAGAAGTACGAATCGTACGTGGACCTGCAGTCCGGCGTCTGGACGAAAATCCGCATCGAGGTGGAAGGCCGAACCGCGCGTTTGTACGTTCACGACGCGGAACAGCCCTGCCTGATCGTGAACGATCTGAAACTGGAACCGCGCGAAGGACCCATAGCGCTCTGGATCGGCCCCGGCACCGACGGCTATTTCGCCGACCTGAAAGTCACCGCGAAGACCGATGCGAAGATCTACTTCGATCGGGCGCACGGAGAATTCGATCCGCCCGGGGAAATGCAGGGAATCGGATCGCGGCTCGGTTATACGCTCGAAACGGGTAAAAACGAGATCACGCCCGAATCCCTGAAAGGCAGCCGCCTCGTCTACCTCCGCGCGCCCAACGGAACATTCAAAGAGCCCGAGAAAACCGCCATCGTGCAATTCGTAAAAGACGGAGGATCGCTGTTGCTCGTCCTCGACGAAGAGCAGCGGCAGAGTCTGGCCAAAACCGGAGTCAATGACATCATCGCCCCATTCGGCATGAGACTGACCGGCGACACCCCGCAGATCGACAACGTCGGCGCCATCGCCAAAGCGGGAGAAATCAACCACGCAGATCGCGAAATTCCCTACGATGGAGGACGCGCAGTGATCGGAGGAACACCATTCGCGTATCAGCTCGATCGCCAGGGCAACCCGGGCCTACCTTATGCCGCTTACGCGAAGGTCAGTAACGGAGGCCGCGTCGTGGTGATGGCGGAAGGTATGGCCAGCCTGTTCCTCGGCACGCCCGGTGCAGTGCGTCTCCAGGTCGATAAGGCGAATCCAGGCAACACGAAATGGTGGGGCAAAGACAGCGCCGCATACATGGAAGAAGTCCTCGCATGGCTTCTCGCCAGATAAACAGCTGGCCACCCCCCGTCATTTTGAGCTGACAGCCACAATCCCTAAATCAAGATTCACGGACGATACGGGTATGCCGAGACTCGCGGCGATCTGCGACGGGCTCTGGCCCTGCAGACTCATTTGGCTAACCTGTGCTGCCTCGGAAACCGAGGCGGTGTCCTGTGGCGACTGTGTTGTCGGCGCCTGCCTGGTTGCCGTAGTAGCTGGGGCAGGTGTGGCGGCCAGTCCCGCCGAAAGCGTGCTCGAGATGGATGACATAAGGGAACTCTTCCTTTCGTTAAATATATCGGCCGATAGATTCAACTTTTTAGCCAATATTTAGTGCCGGCAAGGTAATCTTGAACTGAATGGCCATTCAAACCGTCAACCCGGCTACCGGACAACTGCTGGCGACCTTTGAAGCCCTTGACCCCTCAGCGATCGAAGACCGTCTGGCTCGTGCATGGGCGGCATTCACGTTGTGGAAAAGAATATCCTTTTCAGAACGCGCACAACTCCTGACCCGGGTAGCCCGAATCCTGGAGGATCAAACGCAACAACTGGGGCTGTTAATGACCGCGGAAATGGGTAAGCCGATTCGCAGCGCCACCGATGAAGTTCTGAAATCCGCACGGGGCTGCCGATACTATGCTCAAAACGCGGAGCGATTTCTCGCGGAAGAAGATATCCGCACAGAGGCGCGCCGAAGCTACATCCGGTACGAGCCCCTGGGACCCGTGCTTGCGATCATGCCATGGAATTTTCCATTTTGGCAGGTATTCCGGTTTGCGGCGCCCGCCCTCATGGGCGGCAATGTCGTTCTGCTGAAACACGCGCCAAACGTACCTCAGTGCGGGTTGGCGATTGAAGCGATCTTCTCAGGCGCCGGGTTTCCTGAAGGCGTTTTTCAGAACCTGCTGATCGAAACCAGTCAGGTGCCCGCGATTCTGGAAGACAGCCGGGTTCGCGCCGTAACTCTGACCGGCAGCGACCGGGCGGGCCGCGACGTGGCGGCGCGAGCGGGACACGCGCTGAAAAAGACAGTGCTCGAACTTGGCGGCAGCGATCCGTTTATCGTGATGCCATCGGCAGACCTCGATGAGGCCGTGAAAGTGGCAGTAAAGTCGCGTACCGGCAACAGCGGTCAATCATGTATTGCGGCCAAGCGGATCATCGTCGCGAGCAGCATCGCGGACCGGTTTTTGCAGCAGTTCATACCGGCAATGGAGGCCCTGAAGGTTGGCGACCCAACCGATCCGTCGATCGACTTGGGGCCACTGGCCAGACGCGATCTGGTCGAAACGCTGGACGCTCAGATGCGATCGACTATCGCTCGCGGCGCGCGGCTGCTGACAGGTGGCGCGCCTCTGCCAGGCCCCGGATGCTATTACCCACCGACCGCCCTGACCGATATTCCCGCAGATTCTCCCGCGTACCGGGAGGAGTTGTTCGGACCCGTTGCGTCTTTGTTTGTTGTTTCAGGAATCGATGAGGCGATCCGGCTCGCAAACGATACGGTTTTTGGTCTGGGAGCAAGTGTCTGGACTAACGATACGCGCGAACAGGCTCGTTTTGTGAACGAACTGGAAGCCGGACAGGTATTCGTGAACGCAATGGTCGCATCCGATCCGCGCGTTCCGTTCGGGGGCGTGAAGAACTCAGGATACGGTCGCGAGTTGGGCTCCCTCGGAATCCGGGAGTTCGTTCAGGCGAAGACGGTCTGGGTCGCGGCAACTCAGCGCACTCCGTGAGCGGTGTCCGCAGCCGTCTCCGGAGCGTCAAAAACCGCTAATTGAACGTCACCGAACATCTCAAGCCTGTTTCGCCAGCCCTTTAACTCCGGATTATCCGCGAACCAGCTTCGCCAGAAATTGTTGGCGCCGTAAACAACAAATCGTGGAGATTTGGATAGGGTATCGGCAGTCAGCCGCAGCGCGTAGGCTTCTCCATCACGGGCTGCCGCTCCAAAGGGAAATAAGTAGAATCTGCCCTTCAGCGGATAGAAAGAAAGGTGGGAGTAGAGAAATCCGGGCAACGGGTAATCGGGCGTCCAGATCGGGGGTCTCGCTTCGACAAAGGGGCTGAGGCAAATCACTGGCATATCCGAAGTCGTGGCCAGTCGCGTCTCTGCACGCGCCGCCGAGCGCCAGTCCGAATTATCGTGGCGCAACTCCGCAGTACCCCACTGCCCCATCACCAGCAGTACGCCGGCCCCGAGTGCGAGTGAGACACTGGCCCACCGATCCGGCGGAATGAACATCGCAGCCGCGGCAGTTGCCATTAAAGCGGTACCAGGAAGTGCAAGCGAAACGTATCGGCTGATGAAAACGCTGTCGCCGGTGACGCGGGAGAATACATACAACGCGAGAGGCTGGACCAGCCACCAGGCCGCGATTAGGACAATCGACGATCCCCCCAACAACGAGGCCCGAGGGATTGGCCATTTGAGAAGCCGGGCTACCAGCCAGGTTCCGGCGGTACAGATGACTACCAGGCTCCAGCGAGTGGCGTGCTCGAATTCACGAAACCCCGGCAATTCCGAGATGACGTGCGCACTCGCCTGGTGAAGCACGAGCAGCGCGTTGAGCGCCACCGGAATCAGTGAAATTGCCAGGATGCCGAACAGACCAGCCGTTTGCCAAAAGCCGGCCTTCGTCTCCTTCCGCGCCAGGCGCAGCGCGGCATAGATAAGAAAAACGAGATAGAACGGCCAGTAGATTAATTGCACCCGCCAGAGCAATGAAGCGGCCACAACGAACGCAAGCCCGTCTATCCATCGCGATGCGTCGAGCCAGCGAATCAGGAACCAGACGGACAGTGAAGCGACGCAAATGCCCAGTGCATACGGGCGCGCATCCGCCGCGCAGTAGTTGATGCCGTGCAGCCCGAGGCCGGCGAACATCGCAAACCAATTCGCGCGCGGATGAATCAGACGCGCGGCGATTCGCCCGATCAGAAACAATGCGAAGGCCATTGCAAGCACAGAGGGGATGCGCCAGGAAACCTCCGATTCCCCGAACAGATGCTGCGTGAAATGCTGGGTTAATCGGGGCAGCCAGTAATAGATGGAGGCCGGCACCTGCGGCACCGGTGCAAGCGATGGATCTGCCGGATGCCGGACCACGAACACGGTCACCATCTCATCCACCCAGAAACTGGATGTAAGAGGCATGAGCCAGAGGCGCACGATGCAGGCGGCCAGTATTCCCCAGAGCAACGCGGGCCTCCGCAGCGGGGTGAGCCCTTGGGGCAAGGTCATCTTATATCGTAATCCAGCGGTGAGTGGGGTTTACTCTATCGGCTTCTCGTCCACATGATCCACAACAATTACTGGAATCGACCGCGTCTGTTTCACAAGTTTCAGCCCGAGCTCTTTCTCGACGGCATCGAAAGCTGAGATGCCGCCCGGATCCGTCACGTCCGCCGTCGCTCCGGGTGGCTGATTCGGATTTGGGGCCTGCTGAGCCTGCATCAGTTGTTTCGGCGTCCACCCCATAAGGAAATCCCAGCCACCCTCAAGCCCGGTGCCATCCACCACCGGGTGATCGATATAAGCGTTGGCCATTTGCTGGAGGCTCTCGGCCAGGTCGGCCATGGAGGTGTTCTTGCAGGAAATCATGGGTCCCGGTATGTTCGTGAACGGCTTGGGCGCACTGGGATCGGGCGTGCATCCGGAGCGCTCGGAATCCTCCGCTTTGGTCATTTTCGGTTTGCCGCTTCCCACCACCAGGGCATACACCGTCACGTCCCGATTTTCTGTGTGCGTCTTTAGCCCGAACGAATCCAGCATCACGCCGTGCAGCATCTCGAGGCCGACGCTGAGTGGCGGCGGCTGCGTGCGTCCGCCGACCACGTTGAGCGCCCCCTCGCCCGTGCTCGGTACTTTGGCAGTGATCTCCCAACGCTCGGTATCGGCAAATTTAGGAAGCCCCAGCAGCGTGTCGCCGGCGACATTGGGCGGAATCCGGAGCGACATCGCGATCATCTCACGCAACGTTCCACCTGCCCGCATCTGGCTGCCGCCGGTGTAGAGTAACCCCCTAAATGGCGGTTTGTCGGGATCGGCCGGCTTTATGGACGCGGCTTCAAAACGCGCCGGCGCTTCGGCCAGTTGCGCCGCGACGCCTGGGGCATTATCGGTCGGCTTTCGATTTACACTCTCGATCGCAAGAGATGGCAAAGGCACATTCTCCAGCGCCAGTTTCAGGCCCAGCTGTTTACTCACCGCGTCGAATATCGAAATACCGTCCGCGCCTTTGGCCGCGAGCTGGCCGCGCCCCGTCCACTCGATGTCGAAATCCCAGGGGCCTTCGAGCTTCGTCGAATCGATCACGGCATGATCCAGATAACCACCCGCCATCTGGCGCAGGTTGGTGGCGATATCGGCCGAGGTCACGTTGCGACATTCAACTTTGATGTTCGGTATCGAAGCCGGGTCGATCGGCCCTCCTCCCGGTCCGCCCCGTCCTCCCGGTCCGCCGGGCCCGCCCGCTTGCTGTTTCGGCTGGCACGACGGCGCGCCGGTTCCACCTGCAGTTTTCAATTTCGCTCCGCCCTTTACATCAGCCACGCTCAGCACGTAGCGGGGCAGCGGTCGCGTTTCATTGCGGATCACCAGCTTGAACCGGTCCGCCAGCAGCGCCCGCATCATCAGTTTGGCCGTGGCCGGCGTTGTGCCATCCGGCACTTTGGCGATCACGTCGAACAGGTCTGAACTCAGCCAGCCTGGACCACCGGCAATATTGTCCTCATCGACACTGTAGGCCCCTGTGATGAGCTGGAGCATCGTCTCGTCACGGTCTATGTACTTGCCGTTGCGCAGCACGCCACCGAAACTCTGCACAGCACCGTGCGGGGTCGTGCTGACATGGACATCCGCCATTACGAACTTCGGTTGCTGGGCGTTGTAAGTTTGCCCGAGGCAGTAGCCCGCGAACAGGAAACCGATAGCGATAAACCGTAGGGTCATAGTCTCTCTCTTTCTTCGCCAGTACGACGAATCAGACGCCGTTTCCGTGCAGAAAGTAACAGCAGAAGCCGGAATTGTAGTACTGACTTTGTAGTAGGTAGCGCTCTCCGGCGTGAACAACTCGCCCGACGAGAGCAATTTGCGTGCCGTAGCAGCAATGCCAGTCAATAATTGATAAACTGCTGACAACCTGCCCGGCGAGACTGTGGTTGCGCGTCACACATGGGCCTAAAGCGCTCCTTGTTGTTAATAGCGCCCTTGTATTCGATGACGGTGAAGAACTCTTCCGGCTATTGCAGATTGGCTGGCTTTCCGCCGCTATCCTTGCTGCGCTGCGCGGCGTCCATGAACGCGTAAATTTCCAGCGTCTCCTGGTTTGGCACCGGGGGAACGCCGGTCTTGAAGAACTCAGAGATTTTTGCGTCCAAAGCCGCGTAGTCGACCTTTACCGGATGGTCCACCACCACGGTGCGCCCGCGGAACGCCACCACGCCGTAATCGCTGTATGGCCGCGCGACGCGGGCCACTCCGATGCGCCCATCCTTCCACACGCCCACCATCACGTCGGAGTCGCGCGAGGAGGTCTGCGTCACCGTCATGCAGCCCGTCCCCATCATGGTGTAGAGCATTTCGATGGCATGAATGCCGTACCAGGAAAGCGATAACTGATGGTGCTCTTCGAGCGGACCGGGCCCCCACACGCTGACGCCCGTGTTATCGGGCGATTTCACGCTGCTCAGATCGGAGTAGCGCAGGCTGGAGGAACTGAACCACGGCACGCCGGCTTGCTCGGCCAGCCGCGCGATCTCCCGCGCATCGGCCAGCGTGGAGGCCAGCGGCTTATCAATGAACAGCGGCTTGTGCGCGGCAATTACCTGCCGGGCCTGCTCCAGGTGCCTGCGGCCATCCCCGCTTTCGAGCAGCACGCCATCCACCATGGAACAGAGGGTGGCAATATCGGGCACAATCGGTATACCGTACGTATCGCGCAATTCATTGGCGAAGCCGTCGACGCGCGTGGCGCTGTCCGGAATATCCGGGCTGCCGCCCTTGTACGCGGCCACAACGCGAAAGCCGGGCACAAAACCTGGAGCGGTGGAATCGTTGAATTCCTTTGTGAAGATGGTCACATGGGAGGTATCGGTTCCGATAATGCCCAGACGGAAATCGGCAGCGCCCGCGCACATCCCGCAGGCCAGGAGAAGCAGACCGGACTTGAAATAGCTTGTCATAGAAGCTTGCTCGTTTCGTTTATCTTATGCGATCCTTCCTGCCCTCGCTGCGACCATAACGCATTGCAGACGGCGCTGGGCGAGAAATGGAAGGCGAATCCGCTTTTCACTGAGGTGATTGCGGAGGACGGCACAGTGATCTATAGGAAGGAAGGCAAGCTCACGTTGCCGGACCTTCTCGCGCTGCGCCGCGTTGACGGCGGCGCTCGATCCGAGTTAACTGTGCTCAGTTCTGGATGTTCCACATCTGAGATTGTGTCCGGTTATCAACTGAGCGTATTAGGCACGAGAGTGGCGAATGCCCATACAGTCATAAGGCTGAAACCGCTGAGCTGGGGCGCGCACCATCCCGGCGTGTAAATTGCTACGATGTCGCCATGCCCATCAATTGCTCGCGGAGAGATCGATCTGGCAGATGCTTCATATTCGCCCGGGTGACAATCGCTGCGGCAGTAGTAACGCTGGCTACGCCCTTGCAGGCGCAGGTTGAATCGAGCACGCAGTTGTCCTTCGTGGCATCGATTAAGCCCAGCAATGGGGACCCCGGCGGATTCTGGACCACTCCCGGCCGGGTCCTTGCGCGGAACGTAACGGCGAAGTTCCTTGTAGCAATCGCCTACGGACTCCAGCCTTTCCAGATATCCGGGGGACCGGGTTGGGTTGACTCCGACCGCTTTGATGTCGAAGCGAGGCTGGAAGACGCGAAGTCCAACTCGGGTCAAGAGGGGCTCATGATGCAGTCGCTACTGGCGAATCGATTCAAGCTCGTACTGCACAAGGACGCCGGAGAATCCTCCGTATATGCTCTCGTGGTGGGAGAAAATGGGCTCAAGATCAGAGCCTCTGCTGATCAGACACCCGGGGCGGGGATGAGCCCCCTCGGCACGATGAGGATCGGCGCGACCAGTCTGGTGGGCACGGGGGTGCCGCTGGGGCTGTTTGCCAGTCTCCTCGGAACCCGGTTGGGTCAAACCGTTGTGGATCAAACGAACCTCGCGGGACGATATGACATCGACCTGAGGTGGAGTCCGGACGCCGCCGAGGTGCCTTCCGCCGGCGCCGAACCCGGAGAAGCGTTGTCACAGCCGGATACTTCAGGCCCCTCAATTTTTACGGCTATTCAGGAACAACTCGGGCTGAAGTTGCAACGAACCAAGGGCGCTTCTGGGTTTCTGGTCATCGATCACATGGAGAAGCCTACAGAGAATTAGTTGCTCAGTTCACCTTCGGAGTTTCCAGTACCATCCCCAGCCCGTCCAGCAACGTCCACGTCGCCCTCTGATAGGCGACGTAAGCTTGCTGATATCCCACATGAGCGCCCAGCAGCGCACTCTCCGATGTCGCCAGCTGCGTCTGCGAATCCAGCAGCTCGAACGCCGTGATCGTGCCCAGCTCGTACTTCTGCTGTTCCGCGTCAACATTCTTCTTAGCCAGATCCCGCGCGACGATCGCCGCCTGCACCGTAGCATCCGCGAGATCGATCGAATTCAGGGCGTTGCGTACATCCTCCACGATCTGTTCCTGCACCTGGCGTTCGGTGTACTGGTCGCGCGTCCTGTTGACCAGTGTTTGTGCCAACTGCGCGCGGGCAGCGCTGCTGCGCCACGGCAACGTCAGTTGCAGACCCGCGCCATAGCTGGGACTATTCAATGTGAATAGTTGCCCCAGACTTTCGCCAATTCCGCCCGACATCGCCGGCGTCGTGATCCCCAGCGGTCCCGCGATTGCTACCTGGTTGCCTCCCAATCCGCCCGACTGCATCTGCACCGTTAAATCCAAACGAGGCAAGAGCAGATTGCGCGCTATCTTCGCGTTGATTTCGTCCACCGTCACAGCGCGGTGTGCCGCGTCCAGTTCGGGCCGCACTCGCATGGCTGCGGAAAGCGCGTCTTCAAACGGCAGAATGGCAGTCTTTGACGGCAGGCTGGACGGATCGTCTTCGAGCACGATTTCGACAGCGCGCAGCGCCGGGGTCAGGTCTGCGCCCATCGACCGGCGCAACTGGTCCACACTGGCGCGGTAGTTATATTCTGCCTGAATCAGATCGCGTTTTCGTCCGGCCACCTGCGACTCCGACTGAAAGATATCCAACTCTGCCAGCGCACCCAAATCCAGCGCCTGCTTGTCGCGGGCGTATGATTTCTGGGCGAGATCCAGCGTTTGCTGGTACACCTTTACGCTATCGCGCATCTCCACTGCCTGCCAGTAGTTCACGGCCGCCGTGGCGAGAAGATCGGCGATCTGAGCTTCGCTTTGCCTCGACGTTATCGTAAGTTGTGTGCGTGCGATTTCAAGCGGGCCCCGCACCTGAATGCGCGACCGGTCCTGCAGCAGCGGCTGGAACGCCGTGAAATTGAATGTACTGAACAGGCTCGGATTCAGGAGATTGAACGCGCTGTTGTTGGAGCCCCGGCTAGCCGTATATCCCGCGCTCACGGTCTGCCCGGTGGAAAGAAGTTGCTGATACTGCACCGTTGAATTCTGCGTCAGCGTGCTCAGTGTGGAAGCGCCGCTGATCTGCGAGACGGATGGCGATACCGACCGAAATGTGTTGAACCCCAGCGACGTGGTTGGATCGTACGGCGCCTTCGCGGCCTGGATCGACGCGCTGGCGGTATAAACATTGAGCCGCACAAGATTGACGGCCGTCGAATTTTTCAGAACGAGTTCGAGAAAACTCTTCACCGTTAGACTGAGTTTGCCGCCGACGATTCGGTCCGAGATTCCCTGCACCTCACGCGCCTGAACGATCTCCGGATACAGTCTGCGCTCGAACCATTCCTGCCCAGGCAGCGATGCAGGCCTCAGCAGCGACGGTATCAGTGTCACCAGAACTGCACAGGCCAAAGCTCTGATCCACAGATGCTTCGCTCTACTCATAGCGCAGAGCCTCAATCGGATCGATCCGCGAAGCTTTTCTCGCCGGATAGATCCCGAATATTACGCCCACCGCTACTGACACGCCGAAAGCGATCGCAATCGACTCCGGCGTCACAATGGTTTTCCATTCCGCCGCGCGCGCTATCAGCCACGAAAGAAAATATCCAAACGCAATACCCACAACGCCTCCACCAATTGAAATCAGAACCGATTCCAGCAAAAACTGCCTCACAATATCTCCGCGCCGCGCTCCGATCGATCGCCTGATGCCAATCTCGCGCGTCCTTTCGAGTACCGTCGCCAGGACGATGTTCATGATGCCGATTCCGCCCACCAGCAGCGAAATCGCCGCAATCGCCACCATCACGTAAGTGAAAATCGATTGCGACCGCTGCTGCTCCGCCAGCAATTCCGCCGGAATCGTCACCACAAAATCCGGGATACTGTGATGCGTCGAGCTGAGAATCGCCGTCACAACCTTCGCCGCGCTCACGCTGTCGGCCCCGGCCTTCAGCCGGATATCGACACCATCCAGATCGTCTTTGAAACTGTCTCCTTGCTGAAAGAATCGATACTGAAACGTGTTGAGCGGAACGTAAATGACCAGATTCGGGTCGTCCGATTGCGCGGTTCCCGATCCGGAGCTGGGCTGGTTCTGCAGCACGCCGACCACATGCAGCCACGTATCGTTCACCTTGACGAACCTGTTCACCGCCGGGCCGTATCCAAGCAGCGCCACTTTGGCTTTTTCGCCCATCACGCAATCCGCCGTGCTCGCGTCATCCTGCGTCTTATCGAAGAACGCGCCCTCCGCCAGTTTCCAGTTGTGGATGGCGGCATACGAGGGCCGCACTCCGTACAACTCCGGCAGATCGTCCGTCGCTTTCGGAAACACTCGCGCCGGATGCATGCTGCGGCGTGCCGAGATCAGTTCCAGATCGTCCACATTGCCCTGCAGAATTCGGACGTCGCGCTCGGTGAGGCCCGGGGACGATCGCCGCCGCTGCTGCAGTTCCTGATCGCTCGCCGCGGGCCGCGATTCGACCAGCAAATTGCGCACGCCCAGCTGTTCAATAAATCGCAGCGATTCGTCGCGCGCGCCCGCCCCGATCGCCAGCATGCCGATCACCGCGCCCACTCCGAAGATGATCCCCATCGCGGTGAGCAGCGTGCGCGTTTTTTGCGCCCAGAGATTACCGCCCGCCAGCGCCACATCCGCCAGGTACCGGCCGCCGAGTGTGTAAAGAAGGCTCATGGTTTCACAGAAAGTTATTTGCCCAACGACTGCAGCGCGCCGCCCGACGCCGCCTTCTTCTTTTCCACGTCCGTGGGGTTCGAGAGCGCCACCTCCTGGCCCTCGCCGACCCCCTCGATCACCACGCGCATCTCGCTGCGCCTCACCAGCTTCACGTCTTTCGGCATGAACCCGGCAGTTCCTTTCGAATAGACAAAGGTCCGCCCATCGCTCTCGAAAAGAGCCTGCGCCGGCAGCGACAGCACGCCGCGCAACTGGTCCGTAGTAACCACAATCTGCGCGCTCATACCAGGGCGAAGCTCCGCTGACGGATTGTCGAGCGCAATCCTGCATGCAAAATGGCGGTCCCACGGCGGGCCGGCGGTGGCGCCCAAATCCTTCACCGTTCCCGTGTAAGCGCGCCCCGCTACCGCGATGATCGTGACGTCTACCTTCTGGCCCGTCGCCAGGTGCCCGCGGTCGAGTTCGGAAACATTCGCAGCCAACTCCCAGTTCTTCAGATCGGGAATCTCGGCCACTGCCATGCCCGGCCGCACCGTATCGCCGGATTGAAACTCCGGCAGCGTCATTCCGAAAAAGCAACAGATGCTCGGCTGACTCTGCCGCACCGAAAAGTAACCGTCGCGATGCGCCTTCAGTGTCATTGCCTCGATATTTTGTTTGGCCGTCTTCGCCTGTGACTCCGCCTTGCCCTTGCCGGCTTCCTGAATTGCGAGCGCGGCGTCAGTCGTCGCTTTCCGGTTCGCGACGTTGTGTTCGAGTTGGTTCAGATGATCCTGCGCGCCCTCAAGCGCCAGCGTATTTTCCTTGGCGGAAATCGCGGGCAGCAGCGGATTCTTCTTCACATCGAGTTCGGCCGTCCGCAGGTCCGCCTGAGCCTTGGAGAGGGCATAAGCGTCCTCCTCTTCCTGCGCCCTTGCCTCCGCGTTTGCCTGAATCAGATGTTGTTCGGCCTCGGCCAAATCGGCTTCCGCCTCTTTCAGCTTGTACTCCTGCTCCGTCGTGTCGAACTCCACCACGACTTCGCCCTCCTTCACCGGTTCGCCGGATCGTCTCAGGGTAGTCAGGTGCAAATCCGTTCCGCCGATCATTGGCGCCGTCAGTACCTCCGGGTTGCCGCCGCGCAGTTCTCCCTTTGCCGTCACCGTCAGGGTCAAATCGCCGCGCTGCACCTTCACCGTCGGAATGACGACCTGTTTGGTCTCCGTGATTCTGTGATAGGCGCGTACTCCGTACCAGGTTGCGCCGGCCGCCGCGCCGCACCCGATCATCGCCACCACCGCGCGTGTACGCCAGCTCATTTCTTCTCCACTGGTTGTTGTGGGGGCGTTTGAGTCGTAGACGATCGTTGTTCCAACGGAGGCTCGGCAAGCGCCACCATGGCGCCGCCTGCGATCCCCTCGATCGCCACCTCATCGGGATTTTTCGCCCTCACCTGTATCCTCTGCGCTACATAGCGATCCGCCTTCTTCAGGTAAACGATCGGCTGCCCGGCCTGTGTAAACAGCGCCTTCGCGGGGATACTGATCGCGTCCGGAATCTTCATCTGCACGATGTCCGCGCCCGCGTTCATGCCGGGCCTCAGACGCGAATCGGGCGATTCGATTTGCGCGAAGGCGCGGAAGCTGCGCGTCGGGGGCCATTCGCTGAAACTCACCTCGGTCAGCGGCGTAATGGTGACCAGCGAGGCAGGCATCACCTTCTCCGGAAACGCGTCCACGTGCACAAGCACCTTATCGCCCACCGCCACTCTGCCCCGGTCCGTTTCGTCCACCTTGCTTTCCATCTGGAGCGTGGAAAGATCCGGGATCTCGGCCAGAATGCCGCCCGAGACCGCATGGTCGCCTACCTTGAACGGTTGCGCATTGGCCCAGCCTGACGAGTAATTGTTCATGTAGTTGATGACGCCATCGAGCGGACTCTTCAGCTCCATGAGCGACAACTGGTGCTCGGTGAACTCCACCTGAGCCTTCGCGGTGTCGCGCGCCTGCCGGAGCGATGCGATTTTCGATTCGTTGGTTTTCTGGTGCGTCACGTTGGCCGCCTGCTGCACCTTGAGTTTTTCTTCCGTCAGGCCGAAATCGATATCGCTCTCTTCGCCCTGAATCTTGCTCATAATCGCCTGCTTGGACGCTTCCAGTTTCGCCTTCTCCATGGCGTACTTATCGGTGCTCAGGTCCAGCGTGTCCTGATCGGCAGCAATCCTCGCGTCGGCGAGGGCCTGATCGAGCGACGCCTGCGCCTGATCCAGAACCGCCTGCTTTTCCTTCAGATCCTGCTGCATGCGGCTCGGATCGAAGCGGATGACCACCTCATCCTTCTTGACCGGGCCGCCCGCCGGAGCGAGCCAGACGATTTGAAGGTCCACTGCATCGAGCGGGGCGGCAAGCTGCTCGGATCGGCGCGCGACCAGTTCGCCGCGGCACCGAACCAGCACCAGGAAATCGCCTTTTTTTGCCGTTGCCAGCGGCAACGCGGCTTCCGCGCGCGTCTGACGGAACTGGCGCAGGCCATATCCCGCGCCAGCCAGAACGGCCAGAATAACCGTCACGCGAATTACCCGCCGCCATGCTTTGCCCATCATCGTTTTCCAATCATTTGGAGGCCCTGATCTTGTTGCCGCCACCAGCCACGGCCTGAGTTGCAGGCACTTCAATATCCACTGCGGCCGACAGATCCGGCAACAGTCGCGGATCGGTCTGGTCGATAACGAAAACGGCGGAAAACGTCTTCATCGAAGTACCCAGCGGCGACGTCGCCACCGGACTCGCCGATTCAAAGTGCGCCGTGACCGTCAGTTCCGGAAACGCGTCCAGATGCACCGTGGCGCGCGCGCCCGACACCAGCACCGCTCCATCCGGTTCCCCGACCGCTACTTCTACCGCCATCGCCGTCGGATCGAAGAGCTTCAGCAGCGGACTCCCCGGCCAAAGCTGATCGCCTTCCTGCGCATGGCCCATGCTATTGTTTCGCCAGATATTCTCCAGCGCGACCATGCCGCGGATCGGCGCCTTCACCGTGAGCAGCTCGGAATTTCTGGTCTGCCGCGTCACCGCCACCTGCTGCCGGTCGCGCTGAAGTTCGAGGATGCGCAGTTCCGCCGCCTCACCCGTCTCCCGGAAGTGGCTGGATCGCTCGAGGCTGGCCACATGCGCGCGCGCATCTTCCAGCTTCACCTGGTTCTTCTCCTGATCGATTGCGCTTAATACCGGTCCTTTGCGGCTTTCGATTTCAGCCTTCTTCAGATCCGCTTGTGCCTGTTGAAGATCGGCGATGCGCTTCTCGGCGTTGCTGTTATTCAGCGCTCTCTTCTGCTCGATCTGGTGTCCAAGATCGTCGAACTTGGTTTGAGCTTCGAGCAGCAGCTTGATCTCGTTGGCGCGGTCGAAGGTTGCCAGAGAGTCGCCCGGCGAGACCAGGGCGCCATTCTCCGCCAGTGTCGCAAGAGTCAGATTTCCGCCCAGCCCCTCGATTCTGGGCACCAAAACGGTCTGCGAGCGCACCGCCCGGATGATGCCGGTGGCCCGGACGGAATGCGGCGGCGGCTCTCCCGCGCTGAGAAGAAGACCGGCGGCGGCGATAATCGGCAAGAAGCGATTAGAGCTAATCATAATGGCGACGCGGCTTGCCCGTCTTGGTACTGACGCTCGAATAGTGCAAAATGTTGCTAAAAAACTTTCCGTAAATTGTTACAGCAGTTTTTCTGAAAGACCCGGTCGAGCTTAGCGAGAAGCGCCAGACCGGCTTCCTTTGATCCGCGCGCCGCCTTGGCCCGGAGTCGCGTCTCACTGTCGTATCCCGTCAGAGCCCGGGAATCGTCAGGGTGCTCATTTCAATTTCTTTCTCAACTGCAGCCTGACACTACTGTGTCATAAAAAGTGGAGCGAGCATATCCCCGGCCGGTTGGCAGGGCCATCCAGTCGAAATGTCACAAGAAAAGAGTGGTTGAGCTTTGGTCCGGAAAGCGGCTGAAGCCCGCCGCAAGCTGAAACTCGCCCCACTGTGTACCTGCGATAATCTCGGACAGACGGCCGCCGGTACAACGGCAAAATCGCCATGAACAACACCGCACGATACCTTCGCCCGTGGCTGCGCCTCTCCGCGATCCTGCTCCTGATCGCCGGCTGGTGGATACTGTCATCGGCCTTCGGCCAGGACGATTCGCGCGACATACCGGTCAGCATCATCGTCGTGGCCTCTGAATCGGAAGCCGCGCAAATTATCGCGCAGGCAAAGAACGGCGAGGATTTTGGCGCATTAGCGCGCACTAAGTCCACCGATCCCACCGCGAATGATTCCGGCTACATGGGAGTGATCGATCCAGCGAAGCTACGCCCCGAATTGCGCGACGCGCTTCGGGGCGTGCCTGCCGGCCAAATCAGCGGCATCGCCAAAATCCCGTCCGGCTACGCCATTCTCAAAGTTTTGAATGAACCGCCCCGCGCCGGGCCCGGAGTCGCCGATGCCGGGCGTATGCAGGCGCTCGCCGGCCAGTCCGCCATACTTCCCACGCCGGATTTCGCCGGCTACGCCGAGGCCAATTTCGCCTTTACCCGCTTTCCCAAACCCGCGGGTTGGGAGGACGATATCAGCCAGAACTGTTCGGCGCGCACGAATTCCGTAACCGACTCCATTAGTCAGCTTGAGACATATCTGAAGGCCCCCAATGCAGACCCGGCATCCATTGGGGAAGTGAACGCTTTCGTTTCCTACCTGCATTCCTTTCGTGGCGACGCGACCGACGCCATTACCTTTCGCGAGGCTGCATACCGCGACGCGTTGAAGAATGCGCCGTCGCAGGTGCCCCTGCTCGAAGAAGCGCTCGGCGTCGCCTATCTGCATCGCGCGGGGATGACGCTGTATGACCGGTTTGTCTTCCCGCAACCGTTAGATCGCGCGCAGTTAACTCCACAGGACAAGGCGGATCTGGACAAAGCGGCCGTTTACTTTCTGCAGTATCTTCAGCGTTCGCCGGATAACATCGGCTTCCGATGGCTGCTGAACATGACTTACATGTTATCGGGCCAATACTCCGCCAGTGTACCGAAACAGTACCTTATTCCCGCGGCATTGCTGGAGTCAAAGGAAAGCGTGGTCCGCTTTACCGACGTTGCTGCCGCCGCCGGTTTGAAGCGTCATGGCATGGCCGGCGGACTCATTGTCGACGATTTCGATAACGACGGGTTCCTCGATGCAGTGATCTCAAGTCAGGACGATTGCGCGCCACTCACTTACTTCCATAACAACGGCGACGGGACTTTCACCGATCGCGCGGCGCAGGCCGGACTAAGTAATCAGACCGGCGGACTGAACATCATACAAACAGACTTCAACAACGATGGCTGCAAAGATATCCTGATACTCCGCGGCGGATGGGAGTGGGCGCGGCGCAAGTCGCTGCTGCGCAATAATTGCGACGGCACGTTCACCGATGTCACGCGCGCCAGCGGTCTGATGGATCCCGTGCGATCCACGCAAACCGCCGTCTGGGCCGATATAGACAACGACGGTAAGCTCGACCTGGTGATTGGCAACGAAAACGCGCCGCTCCAGCTCTTTCTCAACAAGGGTGACGGCACGTTTGTCGATATCGCGAAATCGGCCGGCGTGGATAAGACAGGATTCGTCAAAGCCGTGGTGGCGAGCGATTATGACAACGATGGCTATCCCGACCTCTACGTTTCCAGTTTCAGGGGCGAACACTTCCTCTATCACAACAACCACGACAAGACATTCACCGACGTCACTCAGCAGGCCGGCATAGGCCGGCAGGGTCCTACGTTCGGAGCCTGGTTTTTCGACTATGACAACGACGGCTGGCCGGACTTGTTTGTCGCGGGCTACTATTCCTCGCTCGAAGATATTGCGGCGGGTTATCTGGGCACTCCGCAGAAAGGCGAAAGTCTCCGCTTATATAAGAACCTCGGAAACGGAAAGTTTCGCGATGCCACCGCGGAGACCGGTCTCGATCGCGTGCTGCTGCCTATGGGACTCAACTTCGGCGATATTGACAACGATGGCTATCTCGATTTCTATCTGGGCACCGGCAGTCCGTCTTTCACCGCATTGTTTCCCAATGTCCTGTTCCATAACGAGGGCGGGAAGCGATTTACGGATATTACTGCTTCGTCCGGTACCGGAATACTGCCCAAAGGACACGGCATCGCGTTCGCGGATTTGGATAACGATGGCGACGAGGATCTGATAGCAGTGATGGGCGGCGCGGTGCCAGGCGATCAACACAACACCCGTCTGTTCGAAAATCCAGGCAACGGAAACGACTGGATCAGTATTCATCTCACCGGCGTGAAATCCAATCGCGGGGCGGTCGGCGCGCGAATAAAAGTTACCGTGCAGAACGAAGGGAACCCGCCCCGCGATATTTATCGCACTGTCGGCAGCGGGGGATCGTTCGGAGCCGCGCCGTTCGAGCAGCACATAGGCCTGGGTAAAGATGCGCGGATACAGGCGCTCGAAGTCTGGTGGCCCGCCAGCGGCACACGGCAGAGTTTTTCCGGCGTCGGCAAGAATCAGTTTATCGAAATCCGCGAATCGGATAAGACGTTCACCATAGTCCAGCGCCGTTCCTTCCGCCTGGGCGGCGGACCCCGATGACTGTCTCACGTATTATCCTCTTGCACCGCGAAATCCTTACAGAGCCGCGACCGAAAGGGAGCGGTAGCCCATGTTTATATCGAACCTGCCGGCGAGCATGCTGATATCCGTGTTGTCGTTTTAAACCGGCCAATGTCGTGGGTGGGGGCTGGCGGTCCGCAGCAGAAGCGGTATTCTTTTTTCGTCTGAAACTGAATTTACCGGAGGGTGAAGGCCCGTCCGGCGGATCGGAACTTT
>Ga0182024_10009555_pt1 | contig 20024 bp, 25 predicted proteins | sample P32metaG_FD_120480 | JGI IMG/M metagenome (GOLD analysis project Ga0182024, IMG submission 120480) | Permafrost microbial communities from Stordalen Mire, Sweden - P3-2 metaG (Illumina Assembly) | ecosystem: Environmental > Terrestrial > Soil > Wetlands > Permafrost | place: Sweden: Stordalen... | reverse complement strand
TCGTGGAAGCTGTGGGGTGAACCTGGCTGGGTGCCAGAGCCAGGGCGGGGTCCAGCAAACAACCACGGGGAAGCGGATCCAGCAACGGTCGAGGCGCATCCGGCGGACGGTTTTCGTGGAAGCGGGGCTGTGGGGTGAACCTGGCCGGGAAAGCGTTGAGGGGGCGTCGCGCAGGGGGGCAGGAGGAGGGCGTCGGTCGGCATTTGGCCGGTAGTTCCAGACCGGGAATCGACGGAGGGCGCGGAGACCCTCATTGTGACGGCGGATACAGACATGTGTTTTTTCCGGCATCTATAGGTCTTGTCTGTGACTCCCCAAAGAGGTCACGTAAGGAGGGTGTAATGACCTGGACAATCAGTGCGATGGGAATGCCAGGACCGGTACGGGCCAGTCTGGCCAGCCAGTTTGCGTCCGCGAAGCACAACGCGGAGGAGTTGCCGGCCGAGCGCGTCACTATCGAAGCAATCGAGAAAGCCGTGAATTCTGAGCTTGATCTTCTGATCGGGCAACTGGATCGCAAGACCGCGGTTCGGGTCGTGTCTGCCGGCTCGGTGGACGCTGGTTCAGCGCCCGGCATCGGCGGAGGCACGCGGCTCTCGCTGAACATCGAATGTTTACCAGAGTTCCTGAATCACGGGCGGGCGGAAGAATCGGACGAATCGTGAGAGGGCAGGGATTAGAGATTAGGGATTAGGGTTTAGAAAAGCAGTTTTCAGGCGTCTCAGCGTTTGGCGCTCCGCGGAGAGCACAGCCCCGCACGGGGTGGTAGCATGGTGCTCGATTCTTCCCAAGGACAACTTATGAAACGGCGAGTGGGAACGATGCGAGCGCGTGTCGTTTGGCGCCTGAGCTGTCTCTCGATGCTGTCTCTCTCCACCCTGAGCGGGTGCGCAGTTTCGCCGCTGTCGCAGCGGGCGGCGACTTTCTCGACAGCTGCGTCGGCGACGGTGGTGAAGATGCAGAGCGCCTATCAACTGGTGGAGACGACGTACGAAGAGGCAGCGATGGCGTCGCTGGTGAACCAGTTCGACATGAAGGGGTTCGACCCGGCGAGCATCCAGCCGTTTATTCCGGCCGCCGACATGAAGGCGCGCACGGAGCTGATGAGCGCGCTGCAGCAGTATGCGACGCTGCTGGCGGAGGTGAGCGGGAGCTCGGAGGTGACGGAGCTGGACAAGGAGTCGGAGGCGCTGGGGACGAATTTAGAGGCGATGGCGAAAGACGCGCCGCTGACGGCTCTGGCGAAGAACGCGAACATGGAGAGCGGAGTGGCTTCAGCGGCGGTGGACGCGCTGGGGCGAGTGCTGATAGAGAAAAGGACGGCGAAGGAGCTGCCGTCGATTCTGGAGAGCGCGCAGAAACCGATCGATACAATCTGCACGCTGCTGGGGCAAGATATCGGGACGCCCGAGGGAACGGGGCTGCGGAATGAGTTGCGGGATAAATACGTGGAGCTGATCGCGGATCAGCGGACGTATATCCTGGCAAACGAAGCGAAGATGAGTCCGGATGAGAAGCGGACGGAGATCGGGAAGCTACCGCAGCTGGTGACGGCGGAGAAACAGGGAGACGCGACGCTGGAGCAGACACAGAAGGCGCTGCAGCAGCTCGCGGCGACCAACGATGTGCTGACGCAGACGAAGAAGGACAAGGACGCGCCGGCGTTCCGGGCGCTGGTGACGCAGATGGTGGCGCAGGGGCAGCAACTGGGCGCGGTGTATGCGGCGGCGAGCGCGGCGAGCGCGAAAAAACAGTAGAGGGGGAGCGATGGCGACCGATCCTGCGATTCCGACCACGATTCCGACGACGAAAGCCGCGGCGCAGGCGCTGCTGGACAAGCTTTATGCAGCCAATCCGATCACTCTGGGCGATTCAGAGGCCATCTCCGATGCGGTCGCGGAGGTGAATGTGATCCTGACGCAGCTGAACCAGGAGGACATCGCATCGCGCACTGGGGCGATGCAGGCGGTCGCGGCGGACCTGAAGGATCCGGTGAAGAAGCTGGGGGAGCTGAAGGATCAGCTGACGCAGGTGGCGAGCCGGGTGAAGACGCTGGGGGATATCGCGAAGGATATTGATTCGGTGATTGGTGGGTGCAAGAGCGTGTTTGGGATTTAGGTCGCTCATTATTGTGAGCGACCAATTTCTTCTTTAACCCAACCGATTGGGTTTTGTGATAGGATGGACCCATGCCGACCGTTTTGAGGTTTGGCGCTTATCGGGTCGTGATTTATCCGAATGATCATCGACCGGCTCATGTCCATGTGATTGGATGCGGGCATGAAGGCATCTTTGAGTTGAATTGTCCCAGTGGTCCGGTGGCGGCGCGAGAGAATTATGGATTCGCGCTGCGCGAACTCACACGGATTGCAGCTGTGCTGCTGGAGAATGTTGGGTTGCTCTGCAGAGCGTGGAGGGAGATCCATGGAATTGGCTGAGTTCGAACGGGCCAACGAAAGGGCGCGGGAGATGCAGGCTTCAGTGCCCCGCGCGGTGGCGGCGCGTTATGACCGGCGGCTGGGGCGGGTGGTGATTTCGCTGAGTTCGAAGGTGGATGTGATGTTTTCTCCCAGGGACGCTGAAGGCCTGGAGAAGGCGACGCCGTCGGAGCTGGAGGGGATCGAGATTTCTCCGTCGGGGTTCGGGATCCACTTTCCGAGGCTGGACGCGGATTTGTATTTGCCGGCGCTGCTGGAGGGCTTCCTAGGGTCGCGGAAGTGGATGGCGGCTCGACTGGGGGCGACGGGCGGGCGGTCTCGGAGCGTGGCGAAGCGGAAGGCGGCGAAGAAGAACGGGCGGCTGGGGGGACGGCCGAAGAAGAAGGTTCGGGCGGCGTGAAGCGGTCGCGCTTCGCGCGATTTCCCGGGTCTCAGAATCGAGACCCGGGCCAGCCGACAATCAAGCGTTTTGGCGGCTGCGCTCTGTGAATGGCTGTATGGGTTTGCCCCACTCTTCGCTGAGGTCGATCCAGGTGGGGTTCATTTTCTGGATAAGGGCGAGCTTTTTTGCGCGGGACCAACCTTTGAGCTGCTTTTCGCGGGCAATGGCGCTGCCGGGGTTGTCATAGCACTCGTGGTAGACGAGACGGTTGCAGTTGTAGTCCGCGGCGAAGCCTTCGAAGATTTTGTTTTTGTGTTCTCGGATGCGTGGTTCGATGCGACCCGTTACACCGATGTAGAGTGCGTGGGTGCGGCTGGCGACGATGTAGACGTAATACCAGCGTTCGCGCATGTGGAGAGCGTAGCTTCGTTCTCGCGGCTTTCCAAATGACGGTGGTAACGATTGAGAGAAAAACAACCGCAGGTCCTTCGACTCGCGCCTGAATTGTTGTTGCGCCCAAAAGCGGGCGCAACGAATTCGGATGCTTCGCTCAGGATGACATTTTCATTTTTTTTTGACACGGGTAGTGGTGGGGCGAGCGGCCGGCAGTGCTGATCGCGCTAACGGTTGAGAGAAAGACAACCGCAGGTCCTTCGACTCGCGTCTGAATTGATTGTTGCGCCCAAAAGCGGGCGCAACGAATTCGGATGCTTCGCTCAGGATGACATTTTCATTTTTTTTGACACGGGTAGTGGTGGAACGGGCGAAGGCGGTCGCGCTTCGCGCGATTCCCGGGTCTCAGAATCGAGACCCGGGCCAGCCGAACCTATACAGTCTTCAGAACAGGCCGGGTTGTTTGCGGGGTGGGGGTAAGTTGAAATGTTCGTAGGCCAGTCTTGTGGCGACGCGGCCGCGGGGGGTGCGGTCTAAAAAGCCGATCTGGATGAGGAAGGGTTCGTAGACTTCTTCGAGGGCGTCCTGTTCTTCGGCTAAGGTGGCGGCTAAGGTGCCTAAGCCGACGGGTCCGCCGTCGTACTTTTCGATAATGGTGAGGAGTAAGCGGCGGTCTAACTCGTCGAAGCCGTGGGCATCGACTTCTAACATCTTTAATGCGTCGCAGGCGGTCTGGCGATCGATGCGCCCACTGGCGCGGACCTGGGCGAAATCCCTGACTCGGCGTAAAAGGCGGTTGGCGATGCGCGGGGTTCCGCGGGAGCGCATAGCGATCTCGGCTGCGCCGTCCTGGTCGATTTCGATACTCATGACTTCGGCGGAGCGGGAGACGATGAAGCGGAGGTCGTCGTCGGTGTAAAACTCGAGGCGGAGGAGGATGCCGAAGCGGGAGCGGAGAGGCGAGGAGAGCAGGCCGGGGCGGGTGGTGGCGGCGACGAAGGTGAAGGGGCGGATCTCCATGACGTGGGTGCGGGCGGCGGGGCCCTGGCCGATGATGATGTCGAGCTTGTAGTCCTCGAGGGCGGTGTAGAGTTTTTCTTCGAGGACGGGCTGGAGGCGGTGAATCTCGTCGAGGAAGAGGACCTGGCGTTCGCGGAGGTTGGTGAGGATGGCGGTGAGGTCGCCCTGGATCTGGAGGGCGGGGCCGGAGGTTTGCTGGAAGCCGACGTCGAGCTCGTTGGCGATGATGGTGGCGAGGGTGGTTTTGCCGAGGCCGGGGGGACCGGAGAGAAGGACGTGGTCGAGGGCTTCGCCGCGGGATTTTGCGGCTTCAAGCGCGATGGCGAGCTGCTCTTTGGCTTTGGTCTGGCCGATGAATTCCTGGAGGCGGCGGGGGCGGAGCTTGAGCTCGAAAGAATTTTCGTCTTCGGCGCGGGCGGCGGAGACGAGGCGCTCGGGGTCTTCGGTGTGCGCTTTGGGAGCGGGGGGCATGCTGAGATGAGTGTACCAGGAAGGGTTCGGGAGAGAGTTTGGAGTTTAGAGTTTAGATCGGCGTGGCGGAGAAGCGTACGAGGTAAACTACCGGCAGATATGGCTGCGAGGCTGCATGACGTACTGGATACGCTGCGAACTCACGAGGGTGAGTTGCGCCGGCTTGGCGTGTCACACGCGGCGGTGTTTGGGTCGGTGGCGCGAGGAGAGGCGATCGCGGAGAGCGATGTCGACGTGCTGGTGGAACTGGACGAGACGCGTCCGATGGGGCTGTTTCAGTACGCGAGGCTGAAGCTCTATATCGATGGGCTGCTGGATGGCGCTGGAGATGTGGTCAACCGCAGGACACTGAAGCCGATGCTTCGGGAGAATATTCTTCGCGATGCCATCTCCGCATTCTAAGAACCCGGAAGTACGGTTGCGCGACATTCTGGAGAATATCCAGGCGATTCGCGAATTTACCGCTGGAATGGACAGCGACCAACTGGCGGCGGATCGACGCACTCTCTATGCGGTGATTCGCGCACTCGAAATCATTTCGGAAGCGACGAGGCGCTTGCCGACGGAGTACAAGGACCGGCATGCCAAAATCGACTGGGTTGCGATTGCGGCGGCGGGAAACATCTATCGCCACGAATATGAGGGCGTGGACGAGAAGCTGATCTGGCATACGATTCAGCACGATCTGGCGCCGCTGGAAGCGGTGGTGAATTCCGAGCTGGAGTTCGCAGCTGAGGCGGGGCGGCAGGGGCTCGCAGTTGCGAGCAGCGAACACGCCAAGGAGGAGCAGGACTTCATCGATTCCATTTCAGACTGGCCCGAGAAGCCGCCTTCACGCTGAAGTTAGTGTTTGAAGTTGAGGCCGATGTCGGGGTGGGCGCTGGTGCCGGAGATTTTGATGGGGACCTGGGTGCCGGCGCCGTCTTTGGCGAAGAAGGGATCGACGGGCTTGAGGAGCAGGGATTTCCAGCCGGTGACCATCTGGGAGACGTGGGCGTCGAGGCGGGCGGTGCCGCTGAAGTCGAGGGTCTGGCCCTGGAGGGTGTAGGCGCCCTGGAGGGCGATGTCGACGCCGGGAACGTGGAAGTTGAGAGTGGGGATGGTGAGCTTGCCGGAGCCGAAGGTGAAGGTGCCGCGCATGTCGGCGGCGATGTCGGCGGCGGACGAGGCGGGCGGGGACGGGTTGGCGGGGCTGCTCGGCTGGGAGTTGGTCTGAGGGGCGCTGGTTTGCGGCGTGCCGGTTTGTGGGGCGCCATTCTGTGCTGCGCCGTTTTGTGCTGAAGCGTTTTGGGCGACGGTTTTCTTTCTGTCTGCGCCTTCCTGGTTGGCCTGGGCGGCTTTGCCCTGGCCGCGGAGGCTGAGCTCGTCGATCTTGCTGATAATGTTTTCGCTGGTGAAATGGGTGCCGGTGAGCGCGAAGGCGCCGTCGAGGCGGAGGCGGTCAGTGACGGCTGCGGGGCCGGGGGGCAGATCGAATTTGGTATGCATCTGCATCTGACCAGTCATGAGGGGCGGCCCGGCTTTGACGGAGAGCAGGAGGACGTCCTCGATGAGGCCGGGATCGACAGTGACGTCGAGGCGGATGTCGCGGCCGGGGACGCCGGCGGTGTGGACGACTTCGCCCCGCGCCACGATGTGGGTGTGCTGGAGCCACGCATCGACGGGCTGGAGGTAGGTGTCGCCATTGGTGCCGTCAACGATGGCGTGGAAGGTGGTGTTGAGGGACAGGGGGCGTTTGGCGATGTCGAGGCGGAAGTCAGGAGTGGTGGTGGTGCCGTCGACGACGATGCGGTTGAGCTGGCCCTGGTAGCTGCCGTCGGAGGAGAGGATGCCGCCAATGCCTTTGATGGTGCCGAGGTTGGCGTCGCGGAAAGTGTAGCGGCCGTCGACGGGTGTGTCGCCGGGGCTGTGTGCGTTGAAGGGACCGAAGTCGCCGGTCGAGTCGATGTTGCCGGTGGGAAGCGGGTTGACGAGGACGGCGTGGAAACGCATGGGCTGGCCGGCGGCGACGGAATGAAGCTGGACCTTATCGATGATGAAGTTGAGGGGAACTTTACCGGGTTTGCCGTTTTCAATGATGAGGTCGGCGCGGTCGACGTCAATTTCGTTGACGAGGATTTTGATGCCGCTGTGGCTCTTGTCTTCGCCGGGTTTCGGACCCTGGTTCATGTGCGGCATGTCGGAGCGCTGGGATTTGGGTGGCAGATGGATATTGAGGCCGGAGACCTGGACGCGGTTGATGACCAGAGGGGTATGGAGGAGCTGGCGCCAGTCGTAGACGCGGAAGGAGAAGCGATCGACCTGGATGAGGGGGTCGGTCATGTCGAGGTGGTTCGGATAGAGCTTGAGGCCGGAGCCGGAAACCTGGAATCCGCGAAAGAAGGCGGCGTGGAACTGGTCGAGCTCGACGCGGCTGTCAAAGCGGGTGCTGAGGGTTTCGACGACTTTGGCTTTGAGCGCGGGGCCGGCGCGATGCAGGAAGATGTTGGCGGCGGTGACGGCGGCGATGAGGAGGATGACAAGGATGGAGACGGTCCAGAGCAGAGCGATGAGGAGGGTGCGATGACGGCGGGGAGGTGCTGTGGGATCGGTTGCCTGGTCGATTGGATCGGTCACATTTGTCTTCTTTACTGCCGAATTGGATGAGGGAAATACTCGCGATCAGGGGCTAAAGCCCGCTTCCTTTTGGGACCCTTACGGCACGAGTAAACTCGTGCCCTGATACAAAACCAAGTCGCTCTCTGCGCGAATCCCGGGTCTCAACATCGGAACCCGGGCCAGCCGGGCCGCACCGCGAGAGTTGTACGCTGCTCTACGCAGATTCTATCCGTAAGCCATTGGAACGGGCTGAAGGGCGCGGGGTTGCATTCGGGGGCCGCGGCGAGGTTTGGCGAGGTTTATCGTGGATAAGCAGGCGGTGGAGGTGGTTACGCGGGGAAACGGGCTTGGCTGGATGAAGAGATGGCGGCGGTTGCGTTTGGCGATCGCGGCGACGCTGTGCTTTCTGGGGGCAGCGGCGGGGGCGCAACAGGCTCTGCCGCCGAAAAGCAGCCGGCCGGCGACCGCGGGGCACGCGACGGAGGCCGCGCCTTCGATTGACGGTTACATCCACGATGCGTGGACGACGCTGCGGCGGTCGATGCTGGACTGCGCGACGCTGCGGGATCCGAAGGTGAAGACGGAGCCAGTGCTGTATCTGCCGCAGGATTTTGCGGAGCCGCCGGAGGTGGAAGCGCTTGGCAAGAAATGCGGAGTGCGCGTGGAGCGGCTGCCGGCGAAGATCGAGCGGCTGGGGCAAACAATGCCGATCGAGACGCCGGGATTGCTGTATTTGCCGAATGCTTACGTAGTGCCGGGCGGGCGCTTCAACGAGATGTACGGGTGGGACAGCTACTTCATCGTGCTGGGGCTGCTGACCACCCCAGCGAGCGGGCCGGCGGAGGACTCCGGAAAGAGCGGGGATCTGGAGCTGGCGCGGGGGATGGTGGAGAACTTTTTCTTCGAGATTGAGCACTATGGAGGATTGCTGAATGCGAATCGGACATACTATCTGACGCGATCGCAGCCGCCGTTTTTGTCGTCGGAGATTCGCGAGGTGTGGGCGGCGGAAGTCGCGGAGGGGCGGAAGCAGCAGGCACAGGCGTGGCTGGAGCGGGCGTATGGGTACGCGGTGCGGGATCACGCGCTGTGGATGAGCGAGGAACATCGCGCGGGCGATACCGGGCTGGCGCGGTACTACGACTTCGGCGAGGGGCCGGTGCCGGAGATGGAGGACAACAGCACCTACTATGCCGATGTGATTCGCTGGCTCCTTTCGCATCCTGAGGTGCGGACGAATGATCTGGTGGAAGGGCCGTCGATGCCTGGGGCGGGGGATCGTGAGAAGCTGGCGGCGGCGAGCTGCGATCCGGTTGCGTCGGCGGTGTGTGCGCGGGCGCATGTGGGGATTTACTGGCTGACGCGGGATTTTTACAAAGGCGATCGGGCGATGCGGGAGTCGGGGTTCGACCCCGCGTTTCGGTTCGGGCCGTTCAGCGGGTCGACGCATCATTACGCGGACGTGGGGCTCAATTCTCTCCTCTACAAATATGAGCGGGATCTCGCGTGGATGGCGGAACAACTGGGCAAGGCGAATGAGGCGAACCAATGGAACACCGAAGCGCAGGCGCGGCGGGCGGCGATGGACCGGTATTTGTGGAATGCGGACAAGGGGATGTATTTCGACTACGACTTCGTGGCGGGAAAGCAGTCCAGCTATGACTACCTGACGACGTTCTACCCGCTGTGGGCGGGAGCTGCGAGCGCGGAGCAGGCGCGGAAAGTGGAGGGGAATCTGCGACTGTTCGAAAAGCCGGGCGGGTTGGCGATGAGCACGTACGATTCCGGGGTGCAGTGGGATTTGCCGTACGGATGGGCGCCGGCGACGTGGCTGGCTGTTGATGGGATGAAAGAAGCGGGAGATTTAAAGGATGCGGTGCAGGTTTCACAGAGATTCATGGCGACGGTGCGCGATAATTTTGCCTGCGACCACACCATCCGCGAAAAGTTCAATGTGGTCACTGGATCGTCAGAAGCGCAGGTGGCGGTGGGGTATCGACAGAACGTGGTGGGGTTTGGCTGGACGAACGCCGTTTACCTCAGGATGGAAAAGCTGCTGGAGCGCGCCGGTGTGACGGACGATGAAGACGCGCAGACGCATCCCGTGTGCGCGGCTGCTCCGTAAAGAGGTTGCTGAAAGCTTAGAAGACCCGGCAGTACATCCCGCAGCGGCTAAAGCCGGGGACATTTTGCGGCATTTACGGCACGGCTGAAGGCCGTGCCCCTTCAAGGCACAGGGGCTGAAGCCCGCCTTTCCTCTGGCCTGTTCGGCACGAGTAAACTCGTGCCCTGACACAAAACGAATTCTTTCCGCAGATCGCGGTGCGTGCTCTCTGCGAACAGCGGGTTTTCCCGAGGGCTGTGCGAGCAGCGTAGAAGGTCAGAGGAGTCGCGATGACCGAAGAGAAGACCGAACAGCGCGTGGTGGTGGGACTGGGCGAGCTGTTGTGGGATCTGCTGCCGGAGGGAGCGCGGCTGGGGGGAGCGCCGGCGAATTTCGCGGTGATGGCGGGACGGCTGGGGGATCGGGCGGTGGTGGCGAGCCGGGTCGGAGCCGATGCGCTGGGGAACCAGGCGGTAGATGCGCTGGAGGCGCTGCCGGCGGAGAGCGGGTTCCTGCAATGCGACACGGAATATGCAACAGGGACGGTTACAGTTGCGTTGAGGGATGGCGAGCCGGAGTATACGATCCACGAGCCGGCGGCGTGGGACCGGCTGACGCTGACTCCGGAGTGGCGGGAGCTGGCGCGCACGGCGGATGCGGTGTGTTTTGGAACGCTGGCGCAGAGGGCGGAGGCGTCACGGGGAACGATTCGGGCGTTTCTGGAGGAGACGCGGCGGGAGTGCTTGCGAGTTTTCGATGTGAACCTGCGTACGCCGTTTTGGTCGGGCGAGGTGCTGCGGGATTCGCTGGGGCGGGCGACGATTTTGAAATTGAACGCGGGTGAGCTGCCGCACGTGCTGGTGGGGACGGGAGCGTGTCCTTACCCGACGGAGGCGCAGGATGAGGACGCACTGCTGCGCGAGGCGCGACGACTGCTGGAGCAGTATCCGGTGGAGATGGTGTGCATCACGATGGGGGCGCGGGGAAGTTTGCTGGTAACGCGGAAGGGGCACGATCGCCATTATGGCCTCGAGACGCGGGTGCAGGACACGGTGGGCGCGGGAGATGCGTTCACGGCGGCGCTGACGCACTATTATCTGGAGGGCGCGCCGCTGGCGGTGCTGAACGAGGCGGGGAATCGGTGGGGCGCGTGGGTGGCGTCGCAGCCGGGCGGGATGCCGGCGATGAAAGCGGAGACGCTGGAGCGGGTGAGCGGGGAGATTGGGGCGCGGCGGGTGCGGGCCTTTGCCGACCGGGGCTGAGGGTTTCCCGCTCCATGGTGACGGCTCCACTCGGGGCAGGTCGTGGGCACGCACATTCCCACCCGGCGGCGTGATCGCGATCCCGATTTGGATCGCGGGGGAGTACTCCGGTGCCCATGGCCAGCCGGGTGGTATGGAAAGTCGGCTAATAAAGGAGTCTTCTGCTTGCTGTGGGGTGAACCTGGCCGGGGGCGGCGGCGGGTGTTCTTCGGTTGAGGGTTTTTGGAGTTTCCTGAAGAAAATTGTGTTTTGAAGGCGGGAGGGGTTGACAGGGTCTGTGAGGCTGGGTAGATTACATACCAACTGGTTGGTATGTTGATGACAGCGATAGAAACCCAACACGAATCGAAGAAGAAGCTGCTTGAGGCGGCGGTGTATGTAATTCGCGCCAAAGGGTATACGGCGACGCGGGTGGAGGACATCTGCGAGGCGGCGGGTTTGACGAAGGGGAGCTTCTTCCACCATTTCACGAGCAAGGAAGCGCTGGCGCTGGCGGCGGTGGAGCACTGGAATGCGGCGACAGGAGAGCTGTTTTCGACGGCGGCGTACCGGTCGATCAAGGATCCGGTGGACCGGCTGGTGGCTTATGTCGATTTTCGCAAGTCGCTGCTCGAGGGCGAGCTGCCGGAGTTCACCTGCCTGGTGGGGACGATGGTGCAGGAGATTTACGAGACGCATCCGCCGCTGCGGGCGGCGTGCGATGAGAGCATCAGCAGCCATGCGGCCACGCTCGAGCCGGACATTGCGGAGGCGATGCGGCTGTATGGCGTGACGGGCGACTGGACGCCGCGGAGTTTGGCGCTCTACACGCAGGTGGTGATTCAGGGATCGTTCATTTTGGCGAAGGCGAGGGGCGGGCCGGAGGTGGCGGCTGCGAGTATCGATCACCTGCGGCGGTATATCGAGATGCTGTTCGGGCGTTCCGGCATCGGGACGAAGGCGGAAACCAAGATACAAGGCAGGTACTACCGCAGGAGGAGGCGACATGTCCACAGCGACATTGATCGACACGACGCAGCGGGATAAGGCTGCAGTTCTGGAGCTGATTGCCGGGATGGCGAAGGCTCGTTACGAGAAAAACGCGCGGGCGATTGCCGCGCCTTACGCTTCGGATGCGGCGATCTACAGTTTGGCGCCGCCGCTGGTTCATCACGGGATCGACCTTGCGGAGACGCAGGCGTGGCTCGACACGTGGGACGGGCCGATCACGATCGAGCCGCGGGATTTTGGGGTGACGATTGCCGGGGATACGGCATTTTGCTTCGGCTACATGCGTCTGGAGGGGCAGAAAAAGGGAGCGGAGAAGCGGGTGAACTTCTGGATGCGGGAGACGCTTTGCCTCGAGCGGCGTGGGAACGGGTGGCGGATTGTGCATGAGCACACGTCGGTGCCCTTCTATATGGATGGAAGTTCGCGACCGGCGTTCGATCTGGAGCCGGAGTCGCTCGGGCGTTGACGGGCGGGCCGTTCTCGCCCGGCAGCATAGAATATGCGATGATCGCCGTGACTGAGGAGGCCTTTTGCGGACGAACATCGGGACTCTGGCGGTGGTGACGCTTGCCCTGCTGGTGTTTGCGTGGTTCTCGCGGGATCTTCCGTGGACCGCATGGCGCATCGCGGGTATGGCCATCGCGATCCCAGCGTTTTTGCTGTTCGCGACCGCGCGGGTGCAGTTGGGAGGCGCGTTCAGCGCGCGGGCGAAGGCGACGACGCTCGTGACGAGGGGAATCTACTCCCGCATTCGCAACCCGATTTATGTCTTCGGCGGGCTGACGATCGCCGGCTTCATGATTTGGGCACACCGGCCGTGGCTGCTGCTGATTTTTGTGGTCCTGCTTCCTCTGCAGATCTACCGGAGCCGGAAAGAAGAGCGGGTGCTGCGGGAGAAATTCGGAGAAGCGTACGACGAGTACAAGCGGAAGACGTGGTTTTGAGTCCTCGTCGTGCTGAGCCGGCACGCGGGAGCGGCAATGTGAGGGATTGGGGCGAGGCGGCGCATTTGTAATCGCGAGCCGGACGTTATAGCTTCGCATTTGAACGACCAATGGCACATATTCCGACATCGCAGGAGAGGCGGGCGCTGGGGCGGGCTCGCCGCAAACAGGTGCGGCGGCAGGATCACGCGCGGTGGGATGCGTCGCTGCGGCAGCACGATCCGATCGTGCTGGTTGAGGAGTCGATGCGGGGACGGGTGCCGCAGCTGGTGACGCTGAAGTACGAGCGGATGCTCGCGTCTCCGTTTGGGTTCTTTCGCGGAGCGGTGCCGGTGATGGCGGCGGATCTGGCGCTGCTGCCGCACACGGGGATCGCGAACCAGATTTGCGGCGATGCGCATGTGCGGAACCTGGGCGCGTTTGCGGCGCCGGATGGGCGGCTGCTGTTCGACATCAACGATTTTGACGAGACGATTCGGGGACCGTTCGAGTGGGACCTGAAGCGGCTGGCGACGAGCCTTGTGCTGGCCGCGCGGGAGACGTGCGCGCCGGGCGAGAAGGGCAAGGACGCGCGCAATGCGGTAGCGAAGTTTGTGGCGCGGTACCGGAAGCTGATCGGGACACTGTCGCGGATGCCGGTGATCGAGGTCGCGCGGTACCAGGTGCACAGGCTGCAGAGGATCTCGCCGGTGTCGAATGCGTTGCTGAAAGCGGAGCGGTCGACGCCGCTGCACACGCTGGACACGCTGACGGTGGCGACGAAGAAGGGGCGGATTTTCAGGGAGGAGCCACCGGTGCTGCGCAGGCTGACGCCGCAGCAGGCGCGGCCGGTACTGGCGTCGGTGAAGGCGTATCGGGAGAGCCTGCAGCCGGAACGGCAGCATTTTCTTTCGCAGTACACGCCGCTGGATGTGGCGTTCAAGGTGGTGGGAACGGGGAGCGTGGGGCTGCGGGATTATCTGATTTATATGGAGGGGAACGGAGCGCGGGATCCGCTGTTTTTGCAGGTGAAGGAGGAGCCGGGGTCGGCGTATGCGCCGTATTTGCCGGGATCAGCGACGAGCGCTGGGCACCAGGGATGGCGCGTGGTGGAGGGACAGCGGGCGATGCAGTTCCAGTCGGATCCATTTTTAGGATGGACGACCGTTGCGAACCGGGATTATCTGGTGCGGCAGCTGAACGATCACAAGGGATCGATTGAGATCGATGATCTCGCGGGGCAGGGGCTGGTCGATTACGCGGAGATGTGCGGGGAGTTGCTGGCGCGGGGACATGCGCGGTCGGGCGATGCGTGTTTGATTGCCGGATATGTGGGGAACGGGGAGAGGTTCGGCGCGGCGCTGGGAAAGTTTGCGGAGGCCTACGCGGATCAGACGGAAGCGGACTGGAAGGAACTGAAAAAGCGCAGGGGATAGGGTATAGGGTGTAGTCGCAGCTGATAGCTGGTGGCGGTGGCTGGATTTCTGCATGAATGAACTGGCACTGACTTTCGTTGGGGACAGCGCGCACACGCCGCCGTCACATATTCTGGAAAACCTGAGTGAGGAGCTGGCGCACCGCAAGATTGCGGGCGCCCCGCACAGCATCTATGCCGAGGTGTGGCATGCGTCGTACTGGCAGGATGTGATGCTGGGCCGGGTGCATGGCAGGGGGACGCCGTCTCCGGAACACAACGCGATGAGCTTTCCGGATGAGGCTGCTGTGCGGGCTGAGGCGTGGGCGGACTTGTGCGGGCGGTTCCTGAGCGGCGTAGATGAAGCGGCGACGATGGCGGACGGGGATGCACAGAAGCTCGAAAGCGTGGTGCTATGTCCTTCACCGTCTCATCCGATGCGGAGTATGACGGTTCGCGAGCAGCTGGAGAGCTTCGCCGCGCACAACGCCTATCACCTGGGACGGGTGGTACTGCTGCGGCAGCTGCTGGGGAGTTGGCCGCCGCCATCGGGCGGGCTCACGTGGTGAGAGGCAGCGAGGGAGGCGGGATGACGAAGCGGGGCGTGTTGGTGGTGGGAGTTTTGGTTGGGGCGCTCGTGGCTGTTGGCGAACGCGCGAGGGTCGCGATGGCTGCCGGTCCGCAGATTGCGGCGAATGCGGCGAGCGCGGATGATGAGGCGCGGGGCAAGGCGTGGTGGGCGCATGTGCAGGTGCTGGCCGACGATTCGATGCGGGGGCGGATGACGGGCAGCCCGGATTTTTTGCGGGCGGCGGCGTATGTGGTGCGGAGATTCCGGGCGTATGGTCTGGAGCCGGCGGGCGTGGGCGGGAGCTATTACCAGCCGGTGCACTTCGTCGAGCAGTGGGTGGAGGCGGGCAAGTCGCAGGTGAGTTTGGTGGTGGATGGCAAGACAGAGCCGCTGGTGCTGGGGCAGGATGCGGTGTTGAGTTCGCGCTCGCCGGAGCCGACGACGGTGGACGCGGGGCTGGTGTTCATTGGGTACGGGCTGCATCTGCCGGATTCGAACTATGACGATTTCAATTCGGCCGAAATGCCGGCGGGATCGCTGAGGGGCAAGTTTATTGTCGTGATCAACGGCGGGCCGGCGGAGTTGCCGGGGGCGCTGAAGTCGTTTGCGCGAACGTCGCCGATGCGGGAGGCGATGCGGGAGGCGGGGGTGGTGGGGATGGTGTCGATTCCGACGCCGAAGTCGATGGATTTTGGGTGGGATAGGATCGCGTCGAGCGCGTCGCAGCCGGGAATGTGGCTGGCGCCGGAGGCGGGCGATGAAGCGGTGGCGCGGCGGCATCCGGCGCTGGCGGACGATCACGATCCGATGTTCGCGGCGACGTTCAACCCGGCGCAAGCGGAGAAGCTGTTTGCGGGAACGGGGCATACGTTTGCGGAGTTGCTGGCGCTGGCGGATGCGCAGAAGCCGCTGCCGCGCTTCGACCTGAAGAAGCGGATGACGGCGACGGTGGTGACGGAGCGGGACGCGGTGGTTTCGCCGAACCTGGTGGCGAAGCTCGAGGGCAGCGATCCGGCGGCGGGCTACGTGGCGGTGTCGGCTCACCTCGATCATCTGGGGGTGGGCGAGCCGATTCACGGGAAGACGATTTACAACGGGGCGATGGACGATGCGTCGGGCGTGGCGACGGTGCTGGAGACGGCGCAAAGTTTGAGTGAGGACGCCACGAAAGGGATTCGGCCGCGGAGGAGCGTTCTGTTCGTGATCTTCACGGCGGAGGAGAAGGGGCTGCTGGGGTCGCGGTATTTCGCGGGGCATCCGACGGTGCCAGGGCAGGCGATCAAAGCGGATCTGAATCTCGACATGTTTTTGCCACTGTTTGCGTTGCGGAAGCTGCATGTGCAGGGACTGGAGCAGTCGACGCTGGCGGACGATGCGCAGCGCGTGGGCGAGGCGCACCACGTTGTGATTGCGGGAGATCCGGAGCCGGATCGGAATTCGTTCACGCGGACGGACCAGTACAGTTTTGTGCAGGCGGGTGTGCCGGCGCTGGCGATGAAGTTTGGGTGGGAGCCGGGTTCGCCGGAGTATCACATGTGGCGGGACTGGCTGCGCGATCGCTACCACTCGACGGCCGACGATCTGGGGCAGCCGGTGGATTTGGCGGCGGCGGCGCAGTTCAATTCTTTTTTTGCGGATCTGGTGCGGGAGGTGGCGAATGATCCGGCTACTCCGCATTATCTGGAGTCGAGCTTCTTTCGGCGATTTGAGACGGGGCAGTGAAGGGGGAGAACCATGCAGCGGCTGAAGCCGCGATGCCCTGGGCCCGGCATTGACGCGACTGGAGAGCCCGCGGGAAAGGGAATTAAGCGGGGCGGGTGCTGTGCTTTTTCCAAAATGGCACAACGGGACGTCCATCAACGGTACTTTTGGGGCCAAATCAGAGGTTGGTTGTATTGTTTATTAGACTGGAGGAGAGCTAGCTTCTTGCTGTGGGGTGAACCTGGCGGGGTCGTATTAGGTTTGGCGGTTGCAGGTTTCGGGCCGGAATTTTTCCGGCTTTGGCTTCTGCTGGAGGTGGCGAATGATCCAGCTACGCGGCATTATCCGGAGTCGAGTTTCTTCAGGCGATTTGAAGTTGCGCAGCAGGGATGGGGGTAAGGCGTGCGGATGAGGCGGCGGGAATTTCTAGCTTCGGGTTTGGCTGCTTCGGCTTTGGTGGTGGCCCGTCGGGCGGGCGATGCGCAGACGGCAGCGACCGCGTCTGGGACCGGCGGCAAGGCGCGGCAGTATTACGAACTGCGGAAGTATTTCTTGCAGCAGGGGCCGCAGGTCCAGCTGACGGAGAAGTATGTGGCGGGAGCGCTGATTCCGGCGCTGAACCGGATGGGCATTGCGCCGGTGGGGGCGTTTAGTTTGTCGATTGGGCCGGAGACGCCGATGCTGTATTTGCTGCTTCCCTGCCCGAGCCTGGAGACGCTGGTAAACGCGGAGCTGCATCTGCGGACGGACCAGGCGTTTCTTGCGGCGGCGGACGCTTTCTGGAACGCGCCGGCCGGCAGCCCAGCGTTTGTGCGCGTGGAGAGCACGCTGCTGATTGCGTTTGAAGGATGGCCGGCGGCGACGGTGCCTCCAGCGACGGCGCAGAAGGGCAAGCGGATTTTTCAGCTTCGCACCTACGAGAGCGCGAGCTATCGCGATCATGTGCGGAAGGTCGCGATGTTCCATGCGGGCGAGTTTGAGATTTTTCGGAAGGTGGGTTTCTGGAATGTGTTTTTTGGGGACGCGCTGATCGGGCCGCGCTTGCCGCAGCTGACGTACATGCTGAGCTTCGCCGATCTCAACCAGCTGAACGACCTGTGGGCGGCGTTCCGGGACGATCCGGAATGGAAGAAGCTGAACACGGTGCCCGAATTTACGTTTGAGCCGATTGTGAGCAATATTACGAATCTGGTGCTGACGCCTGCAGCGTATTCGCAGATTTAGGGGCGGAGATGGCGGCGCGTGTGGGGAAAACCGGGGCGGGTGCCGTCGCAGGGGCGCGTAAGTCGTTGCGGGCGCGGTCGCCTGCGGGATATTCGGGCACTCCTTTGGCGAAGAAGCTGGGCGTGAAGGACAGGCAGCGCACGTGGCGTTTTAAGATGCCGGCGAGCGTGGCGGAGGAGATCGCGGAGGGCGGGGTTTCGCCGGTTCTTGAAAAGACAGCGCGGGCCGGAGTCGAGATGGCTCATGCTTTTGTGACGCGGAAAGCGGAGTTGGCGCGTGAGTTATCGCGGCTGCGCGGTTTGCTTGCTCAGGACGGAACGATTTGGGTTTCGTGGCCTAAGAAGGCCTCCGGCGTGACGACCGATGTGACGGAGGATACGGTGCGGGAGATAGCGCTGCCGCTGGGACTCGTGGATATCAAGGTGTGCGCGGTGGATGCAACGTGGTCGGGGCTGAAGCTGGTAATTCGGAGGTCGGAGCGGAAAGCGACTTAGATTTCGCTGATTATTTCGACACGGGCCGGCGGGGGCGCTGTTTGGGAGAGATGGATTTGATGATGAGGCAGCGCGGCTGAGACGGGTCGATCTTTTTCTCGGAGAGTTCGAGGGCCTGGGCGACGAGATCCTGGACGGCGGGCGAGTCGAACAGGGCCGGGTCTTTGAGCTTGATGTGGCGAACCTGGTTGCCGCTGCCTTCGAGACAGCCGGCAGGATCGCGGAGGCGAGTGCCGTTGAGGAGAAAAAAGAGGCTGACCCAGCGCGGAAAAAGCGCGATGGAGAAGATGGCGTCGGAGGTGCGGTCGGTGGGGCTGAAGCCGATGGCGAGGGCGTTGTAGTTGTCGTAGACGAGCTCGAGGGCGCCGGGGAGACGGGCGCGCATCCTGCGCAGAGCGATGCGGGCCTGGGCGGCGATGTCGGGAGTGAACTTGTCAAGGAAGGCGTCGAGCTGGGCGGCGGGGGATGGGATGGACGCGGCGCGGGGCGCGGACTTTTTCTTCGCGGTCTTTGCGCGAGCCGGAGACATGGTGCGGGAATGGTAGCACCGCTTCTGCGCTGTCGCCGATCGGAAGTGAAATACAAAAGCCCGCTGCGGAGAGCGGGCTTTTGCGATGAGCCATGGGTGGCGCTATTTGTGCAGGACCTTTCCGGTGCTGGCATCGACGATGGTGGCGTAGCCGGCGGCCTTCGTTCCCCACATCACGTACCAGACGGGTACCTGGAATTTGTAGGTATCGCCAATTTCGAATTCGGAAAGTTCTTTGCCGGGATTGTTCTTCAGCCAGTCGGCGGCAGCGACGGCGGCAGCGGTGTAAGCGGCGTCAGAGTCGACATTGAAGAGGGTCACGTCGATGGGCATCGCATCGCGGGTCGCGCCGCCCCAGGGCTGCGCGAAACCGGCCACGACGCCCTTGAAGATGTTGGGAGGGGCATCGGCGATGGAGTCGGTGAAGGTTTTGTACTGGTGCAGGCTGGGCGAAGCGAAGACCGCTTCCCACATAGCGGCTTTGCCAGCGTCATTTTTGAATCCGGGAACCTCTTTCGCGCTGAGGCGGATGGCTTCGACGTCGGGCGCCCAGTTATGAGCGGCTTTGTACATCAGCCAGAAAGCGGTTTTGGCGGTTATGAGTTCGGGCGGGCCCGCGGGTTGAGCCTGGGCCGCGGACGGGGCGGCGGGTTTGGAGGTGGACTGCGAGCATCCGGCAAGGAGGAGCACGAGGCTCACTGCAGCGGTTGCCGATCGTTGGAACCAAGTGGTCATCGGAGTCCTCCACCTCGCTTTGTCCGCTGGGGACCGGACGAAGACAGCAAAATCTCTTTCGACTGATAGCAGTACCATGCCGGCGGCGCCAGGCAATGTGAGGGTCGTCACAAGGCAGTCGACCAGCGGCGCGGCACTGCGACAGAAAACGGCAAAAAGCCCGCTCTTTGGGAGCGGGCTTTTCGATGATATGCCGGCGATCACCTAATCTCCCACACACTTTCGCGTGCAGTACCATCGGCCCGGCGAGGCTTAACTTCCGTGTTCGGGATGGGAACGGGTGGGACCCTCGCGGTATGGTCACCGGCAAACCTGAGCGACGCCTGGCGGGTGGTTTCTCCCGCGGCCGAGGGGTCCGGACAGTTTCTTCTTCGGACCGCTGTCGGCAGACTGGCGTCACAGCTTAGCTGACCGGGAGACAAGCTCCCGGATCAGGAAACGAAAATCGATTGGGGGTACAAGGCGTGTTGAGCGCCTCTGCAGAGCTGCTGCGTCATTGCGGTCGACGCGAGCAGAAACTGCGCAGAGTTAATTCTATGATTAAGCCGAACGGGCGATTAGTACTGGTCAGCTGCACGCATTACTGCGCTTTCACCTCCAGCCTATCAACCAGGTGGTCTTCCTGGGCCCTTCAGGGAGATCTCATCTTGGGGCGTGCTTCCCGCTTATATGCATTCAGCGGTTATCACAACCGAACTTCGCTACCCAGCCGTGCCATTGGCATGACAACTGGAACACAAGAGGTTCGTCCATCCCGGTCCTCTCGTACTAAGGA
>Ga0182024_10009554_pt1 | contig 20025 bp, 14 predicted proteins | sample P32metaG_FD_120480 | JGI IMG/M metagenome (GOLD analysis project Ga0182024, IMG submission 120480) | Permafrost microbial communities from Stordalen Mire, Sweden - P3-2 metaG (Illumina Assembly) | ecosystem: Environmental > Terrestrial > Soil > Wetlands > Permafrost | place: Sweden: Stordalen... | reverse complement strand
CTGCTTCTACCTCGAAGCGAAATCAACCGCTTGACGAAAACCGGAAAATCCAGTCTCCTTTGCCCGGAAGGTGCAGCACTTTTCGAGCGCCACCCGCCGCACTTTTCAACCGCCGTTTACAGTCCGCGCAGATTGAAGCGGTGTGGGTGATCCGCAAATCGGCCGGCGACGTCACGCTTTCCGGTCGCACGAGCGCCAACGAGCCGGTGAAAGACGGCAGCTATGATGAGCTCGCCGCCGCGCACAGCCGCGCGCTCGCGAAGGTGAGCAGCGACATCGCCGCCGCGATCCAGTCGGACGCCGGGACGAAGTGAACCCATCCAGCGCTTATAAATCTGTTGCCTGCTTGCTTTATTGACGACAATAATTTTCTACAAACCATCACATGACCAAGAGTGCTGGGAAAATGCCAGCAGAAATGCCAGCAAACTTCATCGGTGGGGAGTAAAATGGAGCTATGAAAAGTCGGCTTGAGTTTACTTGAATTAAATCACAAACACCTTTAGTATCAAGGCAACGGTGATGATTTAGACAGTTGATGCCGACGTCAGGAGGCTCCAGCTTGAATTTGGTTCGGGTCTCAATCCTTCATCAGCACTTTTTCGGGTAGCGTGTTCAGCCGCGTGAGCATCGCGCGCGGGCGTTGTCGAGGATTTGTTCGGCGACGCTGCCGGCGGGCGGCGCGGAGCTTTCCGCAGGTTCAGGCATTTTCCTGACAGATTTATGGCTGGATAATTGCGGGCGTTTCTCACAAATTTGTTGCAATCGGAAGGGGTAGTTTCCGTTGCCCAAAAAAAATAATGCTCTGGTGGACTCATCAACAGTTACGCGCCCGTAATCCGCAGACCCGGCTCGCCGTGGTGGAGAAGCTCGCCAACGATGGCGACGGCAACTCCATCGGCCCGCTGCTGCTCGCCGTGAAGGACAAGGAGGCCGAGGTGCGTTGCGCGGCGGCCAAGGCGCTGGTGCGCTTTCAGGACCGGCGCGCGGTGGATCCGCTCATTGAGATGCTCAAGGACACGGTGCCGCTCGCTCGCGCGGCATCCTCGGAAGCGCTCGGCAAGCTGGGCGATCCGCTGGCGATTGACCGGCTGGTGCCGTTGCTCCGCGACCAGGATCCGATTGTGCGGGCGGTGGCGGCGCGCAGTCTGCACCGGCTTGGCTGGCGGCCGTCCACGGACGCGCATAAAATTCACCAGATTCTCGCGCTGGGAAATTTGCAGCAGCTGTTGACGATGGGGCCGGAGGCGGTGGAACCGCTGCTGGAGATGATGCGCTACGGGCCGCCGAACAAACAGCTTTCCGCCGTCAAGACGCTAGGGCAGATCAAGGACCCGCGCCTTGTCCGAACCATGCTGGAGGCGCTGGAGAAGGACAGCCCGGCGGTGCGCATCGCCGCGCTGGACACTTTGGAGCGCCTCGCGGATCCGTCCACTTATCCCGCCGTGGAAAAGAAATTGAACGATGCCAGCGCGAGCGTGCGCAGCGCGGCTGTGGAAGCGGCGACGCGCTGCGGCGGCCGGCGCGCGGTGCCGGTGCTGCTGCTGGCGTTGAAGGACACGTCGTGGGAGGTCCGGCGCGCGGCGGCCAAGGCGCTCGGTTTCATCGGTGAAACGTCGGCGGTGCCCGGCCTGTGCGAACTGGTGCAAGACCCGGACCGCGATGTGCGCGAGGCGGGAATTTCCGCATTGGGCCAGATCAATGATGTGCGCGCGCTGGTGCCGATGATGACGGCGTTGCTGGATGTGGAGCGCGTGGTGCGCAGCCTGGCGCAGGCGACGCTGCGGAAATTGAAGAAAGACTGGGAGCAGTCGGCGCAGGTGAAGGAGGCATTGCCGGCCATCCAGGCGGCCTTGAGTCATCCGGATTACTGGGTGCGCTACAGCGCGACACAACTGCTGGAGCAGCTCAAGATTGACGTGGATCATTTGACGGACCAGTTGCAGGTCTCGCCGGCGGCCCCGGCTGAAGCCGCCGCGCCGCATGTGGCGCTGCCGTTTCTCGCGGATCTGCTCTTCGACCGCGACCGCGATCTGCGCGTGGCCGCCGCCGAGGCGCTCGGCCGGCTGCGCGAACGGGGCGCGGCGACCGTGCTCGCCGCCGCCGCGCGCGACGCCGACCACGCCGTGCAACACGCGGCGCAGGCGGCCCTGTCCGCATTGAATTGAAGCGCAAAAATAATTTCCATGCCCCACAAAAAGAAAATCGAGCCTGACCGCCGCGTGCTGATCGTGGACGGTGAACCGGATCATCTGGCCACGATGAGCGAAGCGTTCCGCGCGTTGAGCGAGGATCGCTGGGAGGTTCACACCGCCGGCAGCGCGGCGTCGGCCCGCAAAATTCTCGAGACGGTAAAGCCGGCGCTGATGGTTTTGGACCTCAACCTGCCGGAGCAGGATGGCTGGCAGCTGCTCGCCAGCCTGCGCGAGCAGCAGCCCCAGCTGAAGAAAGTGGTGCTGCCCTCGCTGGCCACCGAGGAGAAGCGCGCCGCCAGCCTCGCCGCCGGTGCGGACTTGTTTCTGGAAAAACCCATTTCGCCCGAGGGCTTGAAATCGGTGTTTGCGAAGCTGTGCGAGTTGCTGGACTGGAAGCTGCCTGAAGGTTTTCAGGGCGTGCTGCGCAGCGTCGGGCTGGCGGATCTCGTCCAGATGGAATGCCAGGCGCGCAATTCCTCCATTCTAGAACTTTACCGCGAACAGTCGCTTGGCCGGATTTACATCGAAGACGGCCAGATCATTCACGCCGTCTGCCGGGAAATTTCGGGCGAAGCCGCCTTTCAAAAACTGTTCACGCTGACGGGCGGCACGTTTGAACTGCGCGAATTTGAACTGCCCCCGGAGCGCACCCTCAACCGCACCTGGGAATTTCTTCTGGGCGAGGCGCAGCGCCAGCGCGAACTGCTCGGCCAGCGTGCCCGGTCCGGCGAGACTTTTTCCCACGGCGCGGAATCCGTTTCCAGCGAACCGGCCGGGGCGGCCTCGGAAATCCTCATCTGCTCCGCCGCCGGTGAAGTTCTGCTGAACTGGCAATGCGTCGCGCCCGCCGCCCGCGTGAAGCTGATGCAAAAGGTCGCCCGGTGCGCCGAAAGCCTGATTCCAGAACTTCAACTGGGCAAACTGGACCGGCTGGAAATACAGTTGTCCGATGGCCGCGCCATTCTTCAACCGCGCGCCGACCGCCTGATCTTTGCCCGCGTCGGCCCGGCGCTGTGAAACATGAAGCCTGATTTCAAAACGTGGTTCGCCAACGTGGCCGCCGTGCCGGGCATGCTGGCCTGCGGCATCCGCCGGCCGGACGGCAAGTGCGCCGGCTACGGCGATGAGAAGGTTTATCCGGCGGAAAAAATTGAAAAGCTCCTCAAACAGTTTGCCGGGCTGCATGAACCGCTGGCGGCGGCGGAATTTTCCCCGCGCTGGACGACTAGGGCGTATGAATACGGCCAGCTCCGCTATGTTTCTCGGCCGGACAAATGGCTGCTGCTGCTGCTCGTCAGCCCCGAATCCGAGGCCGTCCGCGAACTGGACCGGCTGGCGGAGGATTTTCTCACCCGACCGTTCAAATAGCGCCTTTTTGCTTTTCCTTTTCGCGCCGGCCGTCATCTTGTCCGCGTGGAACTCACCGTCGAAATCCGCCGCGCCGTCTGCGCCGCGCTTGCCGAAGACCTTGGCGGCGGCGATGTGACCACGCTCGCCACCGTTCCGCCCCACGCCCGGTCCACCGCGCTCATGCGGGCGCGCGAACCGCTGGTCGTTGCGGGAATCGAATTTGCCGATAATGCATTCCGGCAGCTTTCGCCGGAAATTAAAATTAAAAAGATGGCGCGGGACGGCCAGCGTGTGAAAGCCGGCGACACGCTGCTGAAAATTTCCGGTTCGTCCCGCGCCATCTTGAGCGCCGAGCGCATCGCGCTGAATTTCGTCCAGCGGCTTTCCGGCGTGGCCACGGCCACCGCGCAGTTTGTTGACGCCATCAAAGGCACGCCCACCAAAATTCTCGACACGCGCAAGACCACGCCCGGCTGGCGGCGTTTCGAGAAATACGCCGTGGCCTGTGGCGGCGGGAAGAATCATCGCCTTGGCTTGTTCGACTTGGTGCTCATCAAGGACAACCACCTCGTCGCGCTGCAAAACGAAAAGCCGAACGCCATCGCCGCCGCCGTTCTTCGTGCCCGTAACAAATATCCGAAGCTGAAAGTTGAAGTGGAGGCCGACACGCTGGCCCAAGTCGCGCAAGCCGCCGACGCCGGCGCGGACATCATTCTGCTCGACAACATGACCGCCGCGCAATTGCGGCAGGCCGTAAAAATTGTCCGGGGCCGCGCGCAAACGGAAGCCAGCGGTGGGGTGAATTTGAAAACCGTCCGTAAAATCGCGCTGACCGGCCTGGATTTCATTTCCGTCGGTGCGATCACGCACTCGGCGCGCGCGGTGGACATCGGTTTGGACTTTGAAGAATGAATTTTAACGCAAAGACGCCAAAGTGCGAAGACGCAAAAATGTTTTCAGAATTTACGCCTTCGTGTCTTTGCGCCTTTGCGTTAATTTTCGAGCCGGTTTATGACAGTTGACGCCAAAATTATTTCCGCCTTGCGCGCCAATCCTACGGGTGTTTCCGGCGCGCAGCTGGCCGAGCAACTGGCCATCAGCCGCGCGGCGGTCTGGGCGCGCATCGAGGAACTGCGGCAGGCCGGCTATGAGATTGAAGCCGGCCCGCATTTTGGCTATCGCCTCGTCCGCTCGCCAGACGCGCTGCACGCGGACGATTTGCTCGCTCGCCTCGGCCCGACCAAAGTTGTCGGCCGCGACATCCGCGTGTTTGAGGAAACGACTTCGACGAACGACGTGATTGAAAAGCTCGCGCGCGATGGCGTGAAGGAAGGCGTCGTCGTTTTTGCCGAGTCGCAGACGAAGGGCAGGGGACGGCTTGGTCGAAAATGGACGTCGCCGACGCACAAAGGGCTTTGGTTCTCCGTGCTGCTGCGGCCCGAATTAAGTCCGCAGGAGACGACACAATTGACCGTAGCCTCGGCCACGGCGCTGTGCCGCGCGATCAAAACCGTTACCGGCCTCGCGGTGGAAATCAAATGGCCCAACGATCTTTTGATCGGCGGGAAAAAAGTCGTGGGCATTCTCACCGAAATGAGCGCGGAAGTGGACCGCGTGCGCCACGTCATCCTCGGCATCGGCGTGGACGTGAATCAGGACGCGGCGGAATTTCCGGCGGAACTGCGCAAGATCGCCACTTCGCTGAAGATTGAAGTGGGTGGTGAAATTTCCCGTGCGGAACTGGCGACGGAAATCATGCGCGAGCTAGATGTGGATTACGCGCGAATTTGCAGCGGAAAGTTTGCGCAGCTTGCGGACGAATGGGAAACCGGCTGCCTCACCATTGGCAAGAATGTTTCGGTGCAGATGGGCGCGCGGCTGATCCGCGGCTGCGCCGAGGCGCTGGACGACGACGGCGCGCTGCTCGTCCGCACGGAGCACGGCCACCTGGAACGCGTCATCGGCGGCGACGTGACTTTGGAGAAATGAAGAAGGCAGAATGATGAATGAAGAAATAATCTTGTTGTTCGACATCGGCAACACGCACACGCACATCGGCCTGGCGGACAACCGGCGCGTGTGGAAACAAACCGACATTTCCACGCTCACCTGGTTCGGCGGCGGCGCTGCGGCGCTGGTGAAAAAATTTGCCGGCAAAAATAAAATCACCGGGGCGGTTTTGTGCAGCGTGGTTCCGCGCGTGTCGCCCTTTGTAAAGAAATTTGTCCGTGCAGCATGGAAGCTAGAAGTGCTGGAATTGAATCCGAAAACGATTCGCGGCGTGGGTATTGATTATCCGAAGCCGGACTCGATTGGGCCGGACCGGCTGGCGAATGCGGTGGCCGCCCGCGCGCGTTTCGGGGCGCCGGTGGTGGTGGTGGATTTTGGCACGGCGGTGACGTTCGACGTGGTGGATGCCATGGGCAATTATGTCGGCGGCATCATCGCCCCCGGACTCGCGGCGATGACGAATTATCTGCACGAAAAGACGGCGCTGCTGCCGAAGATTGAAATCCGCGAAATCAAGACCGCCATCGGCAAAAGCACGGAAGAAGCGATGCTGGTGGGCGCGGTGCACGGTTATCGCGGACTGGTGCGTGAGTTGATCAGCCAGTTGAAACGCGAATTGCGTGCAAAAAAACTTCCGGTCGTCGCGACGGGCGGCTACGCGAAGTTGATCGCGGCGAAGCTGCCCGAAATCTCCGCCGTCGCGCCGGATTTGACGCTGGAAGGACTGCGGCTGGTCTGGGAAGCCCAAAGTTTCAAGTCCAATGTCCAAAGTCGGACGATGGTGCGTGAATTTGGACTTTAGACTTTGGGCTTTGGACTCTAGACTTTCTTTTCTATGTCGAGCAGCCGCAGACAATATCCGTTTCATTTGATCGAACCCAAGTGGCAGCAAACTTGGGAGCAGCAGCAGGCTTTCCGCGCGTTCAATCCGAACGACTCCGTGCCGGAGGGGCATCCATTCGGCATCCGGCACAACCTTTCCGGAAAAATTGCCACTGCGGAAGAACTGCCAAAGAAATTTTACATCCTCGACATGTTTCCGTATCCGAGCGGCGCGGGCTTGCACGTCGGGCATCCCGAGGGCTACACGGCCACGGACATTCTGGCGCGCTATCGCCGCGCGTGCGGCTTCAACGTGCTGCATCCGATAGGCTGGGATTCGTTCGGTTTGCCCGCCGAACAATACGCCGTCAAGACCGGCCAGCATCCGCGCGTGACCACCGAGGCGAACATCGCCAACTTCACGCGGCAGATCAAAAGCCTCGGCTTCAGCTATGATTGGTCGCGCGAACTCGCCACGACGGACGTGGAATACTTCAAATGGACGCAGTGGATTTTCCTCAAGCTTTACAACTCATGGTTCAATCCGGAAACGAACAAGGCCGAGCCGATTGAGACACTGAAATTTCCGGCCGAATTGCAATCCGAGGAACAAAAACACTTCTACCGAGATTCAGAACGCCTTGCTTATGTCACGGCAGCACTGGTTTGGTGGTGCGAAGAACTCGGCACAGTCCTCGCCAACGAAGAAGTTGTGGATGGCAAAAGCGAAGTTGGTGGATATACCGTCGTTCGCAAGCCGATGCGTCAATGGATGCTTCGCATCACAAAATATGCGGACCGACTACTGCAAGACCTCAATACAATTGATTGGACTGATTCGCTCAAGGAAATGCAGCGCAACTGGATTGGTCGTAGCGAAGGCGCAGAGGTAAAATTCCAAATTTTAAATTCCGAATCTCAAATCACTGTATTCACTACACGCCCCGATACTTTGTTCGGCGCGACTTACATCGTGTTGTCACCGGAACACAGACTGGTTGACCGCATTACGATATCCCAACAGCGCGACGCGGTTGCAAAATACAAAATTCAGATCGCCGGAAAGTCAGACCTCGAACGCACGGAACTCGCGAAGGAAAAGACCGGCGTGTTCACCGGCGCTTTCGCCATCAATCCAGTCAACGGCGAAAAAATTCCGATCTGGATCGCTGACTACGTCCTCGCGAGCTACGGCACTGGTGCCATCATGGCCGTGCCGGCACACGACACGCGTGATTTCGAGTTTGCGCAGAAATATAATCTACCCGTCATCCAAGTGGTTCAGCCAAACGATGCCAAGAAGGACTGGCAAGGTTTTACCGACGACGGCATGGCCGTGAACTCCGGTTTCATCACCGGCCTGCCCACGCCGGAAGCTAAAAAGAAAATCACCGACTGGCTTGAAGAAAATGATCTTGGAAAGAAAACGGTCAACTTCAAATTACGAGACTGGCTGTTCAGCCGGCAGCGTTACTGGGGCGAGCCATTTCCGATTGTCTGGAAATATGAGAAGGGGAATCGTTATCACGAGGCATTACCAGAATCTGACTTACCCGTTTTACCACCATCGCTCACCGATTACAAACCTATGCCCGACGGTCAGCCGCCGCTGGCTCGTGCAAAAGGTTGGGTAAATGAAATCCCCGGCGCAGAACGCGAGACGAACACGATGCCGCAGTGGGCGGGTTCGTGCTGGTATTATCTGCGCTACACCGACGCGAAGAATGCACAGTCGTTCGTCGGCAAGGAAGCGGATAATTATTGGATGGCGTCGAACGGAAAAGCTGCCGGCGTTGACCTTTACGTCGGTGGCACGGAACACGCCGTGTTGCATCTGCTTTACGCGCGTTTCTGGCACAAGGTTTTATTCGATCTCGGCCATGTCTCGACGCCCGAACCGTTTTACAAGCTCGTCAATCAAGGACTGATTCTCGGCGAAGACGGACAGAAGATGTCCAAGTCGCGTGGCAACGTGGTGAACCCCGACGACGTGCTGGTGGAATACGGCGCGGATGCGTTCCGGCTCTACGAAATGTTCATGGGGCCGTTGCAGGACACTAAACCGTGGAATACTAAAGGCGTCGAAGGCGTGTATCGTTTCCTTGGCCGTGTCTGGCGCTTGTTCGTGGATGAAAAAGCCGAGACGGCTTTTGAGCAAGCCGAGACCACGGCGGAACCGTCCAAGCGCGGAGAGCTTTTGGATTTGATTTTGCTGGATGGCGGCATCACCGATCTGGACGCCACGCCCGCGCAACTCAAGGCGCTCCACGCGTGCATCAAGAAAGTCACCGAAGATTTGGACGGGATGCGTTTCAACACGGCCATTTCCGCTATGATGGTTTTTATCAACGAGGCGATGACATGGCAGACCAAGCCATTGTCCGTGATGAAAACATTTCTGCAACTGCTCGCGCCGTTCGCGCCGCACATCGCCGAAGAGCTTTGGTTACGGCTGCACGCCACGTTCGGCCAGACGGCAACTTCGCTTGCCTACGCGCCGTGGCCGAAGTTTGACGCGGCGTTGCTGGTGGAAAACGAGATCGAAATCCCGGTGCAGGTGAACGGCAAACTGCGCGATGTCGTCAAGGTTTCTGTGAACGCCACGTCGGCGGAGCTGGAAGCGCTGGCATTGGCGAATGAAAAAGCCAAACCGTATTACGCCGGCAAGACGATCAAGAAAATCATCGTCCTGCCGAAGAAGCTGGTGAACATTGTGGCGGTGTAGAATGTCGCAGCCGACGTAAGGAGCCTCTGATTAATTTCGGGCTTTTAGAATGAGCCTCGTCACCTCGGCTGCTACGTTCAGAGCTTTTCCCCGCTCGCGAGAATGGTCTGGAAGTGCGGCGGTTGTTCCTCGGCGGCGACGATGCTGATTTCGATCTTCTTGAAGCCGGCGGCTTCGAGCCACCGGTGCAAGTCGCTTTCGGCAAAACCCAGCCAGCGGTCGCCGTAAAGTTCGCGGGCCTTGTCGAAATTGTGTTTCAGCAGGTCGAGCAGAAGGATTTGTCCGCCGGGCTTGAGCAGCTTCGCCGCACTGGCCAGCGCCGCCGCCGGATCTTCGGCATGATGGAGCGCCTGGCTCAAGATCACGAGATCCACGCTGTTGGCCTCAATCGGCGGATTCTGTAAATTGCCGAGGCGGAATTCCAAATTCTTCAAGCCGTTCTTTTTTGCCTTGGCCGCGCCGAAGGCGACGATTTTTTCCGAATTGTCCACGGCGATGACTTTTTTGCAGCGGCGCGCGAGTAGTTCGCTCAACAGGCCTTCGCCCGCGCCCAAGTCCGCCACGGTGATGGCCGGCAAAATCCGCAGCAGCAAATGGCCGAACGCCTGCCACGAACGGCCGGGACCATAGACGCGGTCGAAGCGTCCGGCGATTTGATTGAAAAAAACTTGTGCCCGCTCTTTGCGGCGGGCGAGGACACGCTTGAGATTGATCTGGTCGCCGCCATGCTCGGCGAGTTCCTTCGCGCCGCGGATGGCGAGCTGGATGAATTCGCTCGCGACGGAATCCGCCTGCGGATTGAGCTTGTAAAACGTGCGTTTGCCATCGCGCCGCGATTTTACGAGCGCGCAGTCCGCGAGCAGGCCGAGGTGCGTGGAGATGCGCGACTGGCCGAGCCGCGTGATTTCCTGCAGCTCGTTGACGGAAAGCTCCTCGCGTTCGAGCAGCGCGACGATACGCAGCCGTGTCTGGTCGGACAAGGCGCGCAAAGATTTCAAGGTGGAGGTCATGTCATCAAGCGGGTGCCAAATTATTTTCTAAAACTGTTTGACGCCGCCGAAAACTTTTATATCATCAAATCTTGATACGTCAATATGTTGTTGGCAAAATTGAACAATTAATTCCATGAGCAAAAACTTCATCTTCTCCTCGGAGTCCGTTGGCGAAGGCCATCCGGACAAAGTGTGCGACACCATTTCCGACGCCGTGCTGGACGCCTGCCTCGCGCAGGACAAGTTCAGCCGCGTCGCCTGCGAAACCTACGCCAAGTCGAACCTAGTCGTGGTTGGCGGTGAAATCACGACCAAGGCCAAGCTCGATTTCAACCAGATCGCCCGCGACGCCATCCGCGAAATCGGTTACACGCACGATGACGACGTGTTTCACGCCGACAAAGTTTTGATCATGAACGCCATCACGTCGCAGTCGCCGGACATCGCACAGGGTGTGGACGCGAAGGCGGCGGAAGGTAAGGACACCGCCGAGCAGGGTGCCGGCGACCAGGGCTTGATGTTTGGTTACGCCTGCAATGAAACTCCGGAGCTGATGCCTGCGCCGATCATGTTTGCGCACCAGCTTGGCGCGGAGCTTACGCGCATCCGCAAGACCGGCAAGGTTGCGTGGTTGCGGCCCGACGCGAAGAGCCAGGTGTCCGTGCAATATGTGGACGACCAACCGGTGGCCATCACGAACGTCGTCATTTCCACGCAGCACAGCGCCGATGTGAAGCACAAAACAATCAAGGATTTTTGCATCGAGAACATTGTCAAAAAAGTTTTGCCGAAGCATCTGCTCACCAAGAAAACACAATTTCTCATCAATCCCACCGGCCGTTTCGTCGTCGGCGGGCCGCAAGGTGACACCGGCTTGACCGGCCGCAAGATCATCGTGGACAGCTACGGCGGCATGGGCCGGCACGGTGGCGGCGCGTTTTCCGGCAAGGATCCGAGCAAGGTTGACCGCAGCGCGGCTTACATGGGCCGTTGGGTCGCCAAGAACATCGTCGCGGCGGGCATCGCCACGAGCGCGGAAATCCAGTTCGCCTACGCCATCGGCTATCCCGAGCCGGTCAGCGTGTGCATCAACACGTTCGGCACGGCGGTGGACGGCATCACCGACACGCAGATTGAAAACGCGGTGCGCCAAGTGTTCAGCTTCAAGCCGGCGAACATCGTCAAACAACTCAATTTGCTCCGTCCAATTTACTGCAAGACGACCAACTACGGCCACTTTGGCAAAGCCGATCCCGACATCACTTGGGAAAAGACCGACAAGGTCAAGGAACTCAAGCGCGCTTTGAAATTGAATTAACACCCAACCGAAAATTTATGGCAACTATCAAACTTTCACCATCACGCCGCACGATTGTCAAAACCAATGGCAACGGCGCCGCCAAAAACGACTTCGCCGTCCGCGACCTCTCGCTCGCCGAGTGGGGGCGCAAGACCATCCAGGTTTCCGAGCACGAAATGCCCGGCCTGATGTCCATCCGCAAGAAATACGGCGCAAGCAAGCCGCTCAAGGGCGTGCGCATCACCGGTTCGCTGCACATGACCATCGAGACGGCCATCCTCATTGAGACGCTCGTCGAACTCGGCGCGTCCGTGCGCTGGGCGAGTTGCAACATCTTCTCAACGCAGGATCATGCGGCCGCCGCCATTGCCGCCGCCGGCATTCCGGTATTCGCGTACAAGGGCGAGACGCTGGAAGAATACTGGGACCTGACACTTCGCGCGCTGACGCATCCCGGCAACAAAGGACCGCAGCTCATCGTGGACGACGGCGGCGACGCCACGCTCTTGATTCACAAAGGTTATGAATTGGAAAATGGCGACACTTGGGTCAACACGCCCAGCGACAACCACGAAGTCGCCGTGATCAAAAATCTTTTGAAGCGCGTCGCGAAGGAACGTCCCGGTTTCTGGCACGAAGTCGTGAAGGATTGGAAAGGTGTTTCCGAAGAAACGACCACCGGCGTGCATCGCCTTTACCAGATGCTCGAACAAGGCAAGCTTCTCGTTCCCGCCATCAACGTCAACGACTCCGTCACCAAGTCCAAGTTCGATAACCTCTACGGCTGTCGCGAATCGCTGGCGGACGGCATCAAGCGTGCGACCGACGTGATGGTTGCCGGCAAAGTCGCCTGCGTCTGCGGTTACGGCGACGTCGGCAAAGGCTCGGCGCACTCGCTGCGCGGCTTTGGCGCGCGCGTCATCGTCACGGAAATTGATCCGATCAACGCCTTGCAGGCCGCGATGGAAGGCTTCGAGGTCACGACCATCGAGGACACGCTCGGCACCGCTGATCTTTACGTCACCACGACCGGCAACTGCGACATCATCACCTTCGAGCACATGGCGAAGATGAAAGACCAGGCCATCGTCTGCAACATCGGCCACTTCGACAACGAAATTCAAGTGGATCGCCTGAACACGACGAAGGGCGTGACGAAGCTCACCATCAAGCCGCAGGTGGACAAATACACCTTCGCCAAGGGCAACAGCATTTACATGCTCGCCGAAGGCCGCCTCGTGAACCTCGGCTGCGCCACCGGCCATCCGAGTTTTGTAATGTCGAACAGCTTCACAAATCAAGTCCTCGCGCAACTGGATTTGTGGAAGAACAAGGACACCGCAAAAATCGGTGTCTATCGTCTGCCGAAGAAACTGGACGAGGAAGTCGCCCGCCTGCACCTCGAAAAAATCGGCGTGAAGCTGACCAAGCTCACGAAGAAACAGGCCGATTACCTCGGCGTGCCCGTGGAAGGACCCTACAAGCCGGACCACTATCGCTATTGAGCGGGTCCAAATCTGAAACACGAAAGGCGAACGGAGAAGTCCGTTCGCCTTTCTGATTTGAAAATCATCCCTATTTTGCCGCCGTCAGCTTGTAAAGCACCACGCCGTGCGCGGGAATCGTGAGGGGCAACGCGCTGTTCGCCGTGTCCACATCGGCCAAATCCACCTGCCGCCACAAGTCGCGGACGTGCTGGGTGCCGGTGAAACCAAATTGTGCGAGCTGGTTGAACTGCCGATTGGCCGGCGTGGTGCCGAGGTTGAAAAAGCCTAGCGCACGGCCTCCGTCGGCCAGTTCTTTTTCATAAACGCGGAGGTTGCCGTCGGTCAGCACGCATGTCGCCTCTTTGCCCAGCGCGTCCTGATCCAGCGCGAGCACCTCGTCATTCTCCAGAAGGTTCAGTGTGAAGTCGTCGAGCTTGGTCATGTCGCAGCCGATGAGCAGTGGCGCGGAGAGCAGGCACCAGAGGCTGATATGGGTGTATTGTTCGTCCGGCGTCAGGCGGGTCGGATGCAGGTGGCCCCAGCCGACTTGGCCGACAATGAGCATGTCGGGGTCATTCCAATTTCCCGGCTGAGCGAACGGTGCGGCCTGGTCCTGCTTGAAGCCGATGCCGCTCAGGCTGCGCCAGGTGTCGGTTATGTCGCCGGTGGTGCGCCAGCAATTGCCGTTGACCGAGCCACCCCATTTCCAAACGTCCGCCATGCCGTATTGGCAAAGGCTGAAAACAATGTCGCGGTTCTGCTCGCGCAGGAATTTGCCCATGACTTGGTAGGGATGCGCCGCAACCGCCTGGTCGGTTTTGCCCTTGCCCTCGGACCAAGTGGGAATGTCTTTCGCGTTCGGATCTTTGCCGTCAGCGATGGTGCCGTAGCTGCACCAGTCATATTTCAAATAATCGAAACCCCACTTCGCATAAGTCTGCGCATCCTGTTCCTCATGCTGCCAGCTTGCCGCACAGCCGCCGCACGTCCACGGACCGGGCGATGAATACAAACCGGCCTTCAGGCCAAGATTGTGAATGTAGTCCGCCATGCCTTGCATGTCGGGAAAGCGCGAGTTGGGCACGATGAACCCGTTCGTGTCCCGGAATGGCCCCTGCAAGGTCGGATCTTTCGAGTCGCGATGATTCTGCCAGTAATCATCCACGTTGACATACGTCCAGCCGTGGTTGATCAGGCCGCTTTTCACCATCGCGTCCGCCGCGCTCTTGACCTTTTCCTCTGAAACCGCGCTGGCAAAACAGTTCCAACTATTCCAGCCCATCGGCGGCGTGAGCGCCATCTGGTCGCCGCAGACGATGCGAAATTTCTTCTCCGCCGCGCCAAGCGAATTTTTCGCGCCCAGCGTGACCATGAATTCGCCCTTGTTTTTCAAGGTGCCGGTGATGCGACCGGTCCCGGCATCCAGCTTCAACCCACGTGGCAGATGCTTCGCGGAAAATTTCATCGGCCGGTCGCCGGTCGCCGGAATCGTGAACAAAAACGGCGAGCCGGGCCGCACGCCAAAGATGTCCGCGCCGTTGATCCGCGGCGTGGCCGGCGCGGCGGGCGTGAGAATGTAGGGCGCGACGGCGGCCATGGGCGGTTCGTCCGCCACCGTCACCGGCTTGGCCGCCGCCGTCTCAAATTTTGCATTCGCCCAGTCCGCGTGGTCATAGTCAATGCCGTCGCCCGCATCGCTGACCTCCAGCACCAGCGTCTTGACGCCCGCGAGATTGACCGTGCAATCCTTGGCGGCGTTGCCGGCGCGCAGCACGCCGCTCTTCCAGAGTTCCTTGCCGTCGCCCACCACGATGAACTCCACGCTGGAGGCGGCGTTGCTGTTCACGTCGTCGTCCACGCCGACGCTGGCGGAAAAACTCTGTGCGCCGCCGTCCAGGCTGATGCGGAGCCTGCTCACCGCGTGCGTGCCGAACCCGCGCACGAAGGTCTGGCCGCCGATGGTCAGCGGTTTGCCGTCCACGGACTGGTTTTTCTGCGGATCGCCGTAACCCTGCGTGGCGGAAGCGAGATTCAAGTCATCCAGCCAGACGGTTTCGGCGGAAACAATTCTGGTCATGAACACAGCCAGGAAAAAACCGAGCGCGGAGGCGAAGCGTGATTTCATGCGCCGATTTTGCCGGCGAATTTTTTTGCGTCAAGCTCGCCCGCTGGAAAATTTTAACTACACTGCACACATGACGACGCTGCTCATCGCCACGCGCAACGCCCACAAGGTCGGGGAAATCCAGGCCATCCTCGGCGCGCAATTTCGCTGTCTTACATTGAAGGAATTTCCCGACGCACCGCCGGTCGTCGAGGACGCTGACACCTTCGCCGGCAACGCGACGAAGAAGGCCGTCGAACTGGCTAGGTGGCTTGCTGGGAAAATTTCAAATTTCAAATTTCAAATTTCAAATTCAACCTTTGTTCTAGCCGACGATTCCGGACTGGAAGTGGATGCGCTGGATGGCGCGCCGGGCGTGCATTCCGCCCGTTTCGCCGCGCTGGACAAAACGGAAAACTCCCTCGACGCCGACAACAACGCCAAACTGCTGCGCCTGCTGCAAGCGGTGCCGTTGAAAAAACGCACGGCGCGCTTCCGCTGTGTCATCGCGCTCGTGCCGGTGCCGCGCGGAAAAAATGAAAGCGCCTCGCCGGCTTGTTTCGTGGACGAATTTGAGACGCAGACATTCGACGGCGCGTGCGAAGGAAAAATCATGTTTTCACCGAGCGGGCACGGCGGCTTTGGCTACGACCCGCTGTTCGTGCCGGACGGCTTCACGCAGTCGTTTGCCGAGCTCGGCGAGGACGTGAAAAATCAGTTGAGCCACCGCGCCAAGGCGCTGGAAAAATTAAAACAGTTCTTTGCGCGATAAAACTACTCGTGGCAGCGCATAGTTTTGACCTGGTGGCCGTCCGCAAGGACTTATTTCAGCAGGCTGCCGACCTGAAGCTTCCGGCGCAGCTTGCCGTTGTTGGCGCACATGGCGTAGCGGAATTTTCCCGGCGTGGGCAGCGCGTAAAATTCGCCGCCGGCGTTTTCCACCAGCAGCGAGCCGGCGGCCACGTCCCACAAATTGATGCGGCGCTCGATATAGGCGTCGAGCCGGCCGCTGGCGACATATACTAGCTCTAGGGCGGCGGACCCCATGATGCGGATTTTTTTGGCGCGGCGGGAAAGCCGGATCAGGTGCGGCAGGCTTTTGTCGAGGTTGTCCTGGCTCTTGGAAAAGCCCATGGCGATGATGCAGTCTTCGATCTTCGTGCGGTTGCTGACCCGGACGATTTTTCCATTCAGCCGCGTCGGCTGGCCGTGGATCGTCGTCCAGATTTCATCGGTGAATGGATCGTAAATGACGCCGACGACGGATTTTTCCCGGTGCTGCAAGGCGATGGAAACGGCGGCGTGCGGCACCCCGAAAAAATAGTTCACCGTGCCGTCAATCGGGTCAATGACCCAGCGATACTCGCCGGTCACGTCGCCGGTGATGCCTTCCTCGCCGAGCACCGGAACCTCCGGAAAGGTCGTCGCGAGAATTTTTTCGATGAGCGTCTGGCAGCGCACGTCGAGCTCCAGCTTGATGTCATGGGCCACGGCGGAGTTGACGTGTTTGGGTTTGTGCCAGTTGTTGTGCATGACCTGACCGGCGGCACGCGCGGCTTTGATGGCGACAGTCAGGGCGGATTTGAGGGCAATCGTTTTCATAAAAGTTTCATGGAATAATTTCACCGCGGCCGGCGAGCTGCTTTTCCTGCTCAACACGTTTTTGGTCGAGAAGATTTTGCTCGGCGGCCTCGACGACGTGCAGCAGGTCGGCGGCTTCGAGCAGGCGCGGCGCGGAAACGTAGCTCGCCCCGGCGGCGTAAAGCGCCGGGACATTCGACAGCAGCTCGGCATGGACGATGATCTTGCCTTCCGGGTTCAGCTCGCGGATCTGGCGGAGGATTTTCAGATTGTCCGCGCCCTTGAGCACCATGTCCGGCAGCGAGCAGATGATGACTTCGGCGTGCGCCACGCCGGCGTGCAGCAGCACGTCGCGCGCGGTGATGTCGCCGTAAATGGCGCGGATTTTCCGGCGCTTCAACTTGTCGTGGACGACGGGGTTGAAATCAATGACCGCAATTTCCGCCAGCAGATCCGGGCGCTCGCGGCTGATCTCTTCGATCAATGAGCTCGCGGTCCAGGAGAAGCCGAGCAGGCAGACGCGCTTGGGCTTCTCGCTGCCGGCGCCGCCGGCGTCGGCCTGGTCCAGGTCGCGCAGTTCCATTTTCCTGAGCCACGGCGTGGCGAGGCGGAGCAGTTCCTCGCTTTTCAAAATGCCATAGGTCGAGCCGATGGCCAGAAACGCGAAGGCGAACGCCGCAATGCCGATGGAATTGTCCGAGACGTCGCCGCTCTTGTTGCCGAGCGCGAGCAGCACCAGCGAAAGCTCGCTCATCTGGCAGAGGTTGACCGCCGGCAGGAAGCTCACGCGAAAACCCTGCCGCATCCGGTAAAGCGGCGGGAACACGGTGACGATCCGCGTGCTGATAAGAATCAGGCACAGAAAAATTGTCCACAGGATGCAGCCGAATGTCGGCAGGGGAATTTTCATGCCGAGGCCGACGAAAAACAGCGTCACAAAAAAATCGCGGAGACTGGTGACCTTCGCCACCACGTCGAGCGTGTAGGGAAAGGTCGAGACCATCACGCCGGCGATGAGCGCGCCCATCGCGGTGGACAGCCCCAGCCAGCCGGCGAATCCCGCCATCGCAAAACACCACGCCAGCGCACCGACGAGGACGAGTTCCGGCAGCCGCGCGATGAATCTAAACACCGGCGGCAGCACAAACCGGCTCGCCAGGAACGCCATGACCACGAGCAGCACGACATGGCTGATGGCCACGGCAATGACACCGGCGGCGGGATTTTTCAGATTCGGCTGGAGCGCGAGAAACAGGATGACGAACACGTCCTGCAACACCAGCACGCCCAACGTGACGCGGCCGGCGAGGGTTTCCAGCTCACGTTTGTCGTAGAGGATTTTGACGATGATGATGGTGCTGCTCATCGCCGCCGCGATCGCGAGGTAAAGCGCCTCCAGCCGGTTGTGCGCCGGGCCGACGAAATTAAAAATCAGCCAGCCGAGCAGCACACAGCCGAAGATCTGCGCGGCGGCGGTGATGGTGATGACGCGGCCCGCGCTCAGCATTTTCTTCAGGTCAATCTCCAGCCCGATCATAAACAGCAGCAGCGAGAGGCCGATCTCCGAAATGGTCGCGATGGAATCTTTGTCCGCAATCCAGCCCAGCGCGTTCGGGCCGATGACGAAGCCGGCGACGAGATAGGCGAGCAGCAGCGGCTGCCGCGCAACCTGCGAAACCACGGCGACCAGCCACGCTGCGATGATGCAGATGGCGATTTCGGTGACGAGGCTGTGCTCCATGCCGGCGGAAAATTAGCCGAGCAATCAAATTAAGAAAGCCGGAATTGTGACAAACCCCGCCGACCCGTCTCGCAATGACCAGCCGAAACCGGTCAAGCCTGCCTCGCCATCCGGAAATGATTTATCCATACCAGCGGGACATTTACCCAGCGCATCAGGTCATTTACCAATCCCAACCGGACACTTACCGGGCGCACCGGGACGTTTGCCGGATGCAAAAAGTCATTTACCACCCGCGTTGGGACGTTTACCACCCCCACCATGTCATTTACCGCCTCCGTCCAGTCATTTACCGGGCGCAACCGGTCATTTACGACCCGCATCAGGACGTTTACCGGGGGCAAAAGTTCATTTACGTCCCTCAAAATGTCATTTTGCGTTCAGTGTATCAGCCTTGTTTTACGCGGGAATACGCAGACGCACCGCAAAAACCTCTTAATTTTACGCAGTTTGAATTTTACTGAAGATAATCAAGCGGTTGAACTGCAATAGGATAGGAAAATATTGCCGAAAAAGCGTCTTAAAAACGACATTTTGCCGTTCGGCGGCGGCGAGCTAGTCAACCCAGCGCGTCCAGCGATGCTTGGTCGTGCGCCAGCTTGGTCTTCCATTCCACCAGGCGTTTTTCGTGTTCAGCGAGCACGGCGGGCGGAACTTTTTGCGTGAAGTTCGGATTGGCCAGCTTCTGCTCGACCTTGGCGATCTCCGCCTTGTCCTTTTCCACTTCCTTGCCGAGCCGGATTTTTTCAGCGGCGACATCAATCAAACCTTCCAGCGGCAAAAATAATTCGCCGAGCTTGGAATTCACCGTCGGCGTGCCCTTGGGCGGCTGATAATCGGCGTTCACTTCCAGCGACTCGGCGTTGAGCAGGAGCTTGATGACCTCCGCGTCGTGCGGCGTGAGATGTTGCGCGGGCTTGAAAATATATTTCACCTTCTTCGCCGCCTGGATGTTGCCGGCGCGGCGCAGGTCGCGGCCATTGCGGACCAGTTCGTATTTCGTGTCCGTTATTTCGAGATAGCAATCGTCGAGACCGTAGTGGCCCTTGAAATCGTCGTCGAAGGGCAGCGGCCACGGCGCGTTCATGATGGTCTTGCCGCCCTGAGTGTCCGGCATGTCGGTGGCGTAACCCATGCCGTGCCAGAGTTCCTCCGTGATGAACGGCAGGAATGGATGGAACAAGCGGATGGTGTGCGACAGCACGAAATCAATCACCGCGAGCGTATTTGCTTTTTGCTTCGTATCGGTGCCGAAGAACACGGCTTTGCTCGCCTCGACATACCAGTCGCAATACTCGTTCCAGAAAAACTTGTAGAGCGCGGCGGTGGCCTCGCTGAATTTGTATTCGTTCAGCGCAATCGTGACTTCGCGGATCGCGGCGTCGAGCTTGAGCAGAATCCATTTGTCATCTGGCATAAGCAACGTGCGTTCGATTTCACCTTGCACTTCGCCGCCCTGCATCTGGCGGAAACGGCAGGCGTTCCAGAGCTTGTTGCAGAAGTTGCGGCCGAGCTCCACGTCCTTCTCGTCGAAGAGCACGTCCTGGCCGAGCGGCGCGCTGCGCATGGTGCCGAAGCGGAGGGCGTCCGCGCCGTATTGGGCGATCAGCACGAGCGGGTCGGGCGAATTGCCGAGCGTCTTGGACATCTTGCGGCCCTGCTTGTCGCGGATGATGCCGGTGAAATAAACATTCTGGAACGGCAGCTCGCCCATGTAT
>Ga0182024_10009553_pt1 | contig 20028 bp, 19 predicted proteins | sample P32metaG_FD_120480 | JGI IMG/M metagenome (GOLD analysis project Ga0182024, IMG submission 120480) | Permafrost microbial communities from Stordalen Mire, Sweden - P3-2 metaG (Illumina Assembly) | ecosystem: Environmental > Terrestrial > Soil > Wetlands > Permafrost | place: Sweden: Stordalen... | reverse complement strand
TTGGTGCCGGGAGGGGGGGTCGAACCCCCACGAGGTTGCCCTCGGCGGATTTTGAGTCCGCTGCGTCTGCCAGTTCCGCCATCCCGGCTCAGGAGGGCTGTAACCGACAGTATCGCATAGCCGTTATCGTCGCGTCATCACAATCCAGCTTGCGGCCCGCTCTCGCAGCGTCCTGTTTTTCAGGTTACAACCATGCGACAATGGAGTGTGACCGTGATGACAACGTCCCCTTCTTCTGGTCCCGGTCAGGGCCCCAATCCGGGCGCTGACGCAGATGGATCTCCGGTTTCCGCTTCTGCTCCCGAGCCAGCCACCGTTACCCCGGAGTTGCTCAAGCTGCACAACATCACCCCCGACGAATATGAGCGCATCCTCAAGGCTCTCGGTCGCACGCCATCGCTGACCGAACTCGGCATCTACTCCGTAATGTGGAGCGAGCACTGCTCCTACAAGTCCTCCAAAGTTCATCTCAAGCGCCTGCCGACCAAAAGCGACCGCGTGGTTCAAGGACCGGGCGAAAACGCCGGCATCATCGACGTAGGCGACGGATGGGCCTGTGCTTTCAAGATTGAGAGCCACAATCATCCCAGCTACATCGAGCCGCATCAGGGTGCGGCAACCGGAGTCGGCGGCATTCTGCGCGACATTTTTACCATGGGCGCTCGTCCCTTGGCTGTAATGGATTCGCTGCGTTTCGGCCCCATTGAGCACGGTGCTGAATCCGAAGAACTGATCCACAAGAATCACTCTATCGTCGAAGGCGTAGTCAGTGGTGTCGCCAGTTACGGCAACTGCTTCGGCGTGCCCAACCTCGGCGGCGAGACGAAGTTTGAAGCCTGCTACAGCGGCAATCCCCTGGTCAATGCCTTCGCTCTCGGCCTGGTCAAGATCGACGAGATCTTTTACGGCAAGGCTACCGGCGTCGGCAATCCCGTCATCTACGTCGGAGCCAAGACTGGCCGCGACGGCATACACGGCGCGACGATGGCCTCGGAAGAGTTCCACGAAGGGACGGAGGCCAAGCGACCCAACGTCCAGGTCGGCGACCCCTTCATGGAAAAGCTCCTCCTCGAAGCCTGCCTCGAAGCCATGCAGACCGGAGCCATCGTCGGCATTCAGGATATGGGAGCTGCCGGCCTCACCTGCTCCACCTGCGAGATGGGCGCGCGTGGTGGCGTCGGTCTCGACGTCGAACTCGATAACGTCCCTCAGCGCGAAACCGGCATGAACTCCTACGAAATCATGCTCTCCGAGAGTCAGGAGCGCATGCTGCTCGTCGCCGAAAAGGGCAGGGAAGACGAAGTCCTCTCGGTCTTCGCCAAGTGGGGCCTCGACGCAGTCATCGTCGGTACCGTCAAGCCCGAGCCACGCCTGCGCATCCGTCATCACGGCACGCTTGTCGCCGATATTCCCAACCAGTCCCTCACCGACGACGCTCCGCTCTATCACCGTCCCGTCGGTACCTGGAAAGCGCCTGTTCCGTTGGACCCGCCGCAGGAAGTGCTCGACGAATTATCCAAGCCTCGCGACTACACAGCCGATCTCAAAAAACTTCTCGCCAGCTCAAATATCTGCAGCAAGCGCTGGGTCCACGAGCAGTACGACAGCATGGTCCAGACCAACACCGTGCAAGGCCCCGGCGGCGAAGCCGGAGTCATGCGCATCAAAGGCACCGGCAAACCGGGTCCGAATGGTGAAGGGGGTCACGAACGCGGACTGGCCATGGCCCTCGACGGCAACGGCCGCTGGTGTTATCTCGACCCCAAGCTCGGCGCGATGCACGCCGTCGCCGAAGCAGCGCGTAAGGTCGCCTGCACCGGGGCAACTCCCGTGGCTGCCACCAACTGCCTCAACTTCGGCAACCCGGAAAAGCCCGAAATCATGGCCCAGCTTTCCGCTGCCATCGATGGCATCGCCGAAGCCTGCACTGCGCTCGGCACTCCCATCACCGGCGGCAACGTCTCTCTCTACAACGAAACCAAAGGCGAAGGCATTTACCCCACGCCGGTCATCGGTATCGTCGGCATCTTGGACGACGTGACCAAAGCGGTGCCTGCGAATTTTCAGCGCGAAGGGGACGCAATCGTCCTCCTCTGGCCTGTCCCAAAGGGAGAGGAGCCGAATCCTGAGTTGGTTGTTCCCTTCACAGCAATCGGCATCAATCCTTATATCGTGTATCCGCTGGTGGCGGTGGATGCGATCGATCCGGTTCCGGAGGGAGCCCCATCTGCGGGAGCTCAGGCGTCGGCCACGCTGAACGTGTTCGGTTCATCGGAGTATGCCAAAGTGGTTCTCGACAACGTCTGGGGCACGCCGCCGCCGCTCGAGCTTGACGCGGAATCCGACCTGCATACTCTACTCGGCGTCCTTGCTCACAAGAAGCTGCTGTGCTCCGCGCGCGATCTCTCTGACGGAGGCATCGCTGTCGCCCTGGCTCAGGCAGGTTTCGCAAAGAGCATCGGCGCCACGGTTGAGCAGGACCCATCGCTGATGGATTACCCGCTCTTTGGTCTCTTTGCGGAGCAGGCTTCCACAATGCTGATTTCTGCGCATACGGGCAAAGTCTCTGAAATCGAAGCCCTGGCTTCTGAATACAACTTCCTCGTTGCCCGTATTGGCACTACTGGCGGCACTCGTCTCGATGTCTCGGTATACGGAGACCTCTTGATCTCCGCTCCACTCGCCGACCTTCGCCAACCCTGGTCTACGGCTCTCGAATCCGCCCTTCAGGACGAGGTGACGGCATGAGCCGCGTGCTGTATCAAGGCGTCGAAGGCATCGCCGACCTCTCCGAATCTCTTCACACCAACAATTGTCATCCTGAGCAAAGCGAAGGATCTGCTTCTCGCGCGCTCGCCTCAGACGAAGACCCCAAACTCCGCGAAGAATGCGGCGTCATGGCCGTCTACGGCCATCCTGACGCAGCGCGGCAGGTCTATCTCGGCCTCTACGCCTTGCAGCATCGCGGACAGGAGTCAGCCGGCATCGCTACCGCGAACGGGCACAATCTCTCCAACATCAAGGGCATGGGCCTGGTCTCCGAGATATTCACCGAAGACATCCTCGCCAAGTTGCCCGGCGACCTCAGCATCGGCCACACTCGCTACTCCACTACCGGCGATTCAGCCCTGCTCAATGCCCAGCCCATCCGCGTGGACTCGACCAAGGGCCTGATCGCCATTGCGCACAACGGCAACCTGGTTAACCTCGGAAACCTGCGCGCAAGACTCGAACGCGCCGGAGCATACTTCCAGACCACGTCCGATTCCGAGATCATCGTTCAGCTCATCGCGCACTCCACGGCTAATTCGCTGGTCGACGCTATTGCCGACTCGCTGGGGCAGGTCGAAGGCGCTTTCTCGCTCGTCATGATGACCCGCGACCGCATCTTTGCCGCACGCGATCCGCGAGGTTTCCGGCCGCTTTCGATGGGGCGAATCCGGAATTCCGACGGCCCCGACACCATCGTCTTCGCCAGCGAAACCTGCGCCTTCGACCTGCTCCGCGCCGAGTACGAACGCGACGTGCAGCCTGGCGAACTGGTGATGGTTTCGGCCGACGGCGTCACCTCGCGCCAGTTTGCCAGTGGAGTGCCGCAGACCAGTTGTGTCTTCGAACACGTCTATTTCGCCCGCCCCGACAGCCGCATCTTCGGCCGCTGGGTGCAGGCGAGCCGCGAACAGATGGGCCGCCAGTTAGCCCGCGAATCCGGCGTCGAGGCTGACATCGTTGTTCCGGTTCCAGATTCCGGCGTCACGGCGGCGCTCGGCTATGCGGAGGAAGCCAAACTGCCCTTCCGCTTCGGCCTCATACGCAACCACTACGTGGGTCGCACCTTCATCGAGCCCGAGCAGCGAGTCCGCGACTTCGGCGTCAAGCTCAAGCTCAATCCGGTCCGCAATCTGCTCGAAGGCAAGCGCGTCATCCTGATCGACGACTCAATCATTCGCGGGACGACAAGCAGAAAAATCGTGCGCATGGTGCGCGGCGCCGGCGCCAAAGAAGTGCATCTCCGCATCAGCTGCCCGCCCACCATCTCACCCTGTTTTTACGGAGTCGACACGCCCAGCAAGCGCGACCTCATCGCCGCCAACAAGTCCGTAGAAGAGATTCGCCAGTACATCGAGGCAGACACGCTCGCCTACCTCTCCCTCGATGGCATGCTGGAGTCATGCGACGACGCGCAAAACCCTCAACCCATCGGCCAGACCGCCATCCACGGCAATAACTATTGCACCGCCTGCTACACGGGCATCTACCCCACTCAATGGGTCGACGTAGATGAGATCCTGCCGGCGCAAGCCGACCGCCGCGAACTCCAGCTAAAACTCACCGAAGTGAATTAAACGCCTCATTCTAGCGGGTAAGGATGGCGCGGAAGTGCTGTTCTTTGAGCCGGGCTGAGCCTCAGTCGTTCGTCAAAACTGTCAGCTGGCAAGGGCCTCGATCACGGCCTCCGGCCGGCGCGCAATCACTGTGAGATACGCACGCGCCGCCCGGTCCGGATGCCGTCTGCCTTGCTCCCAGTCCTGTACCGCACGCAGATCGAGCCCGAAGCGCTTGGCGAACTCTGAACGGCTCAAGCCGGTCCCAGTCCGGATCGCTCGCACATCGACCTCCAGCGAAAGCGCAAATGTGTGAACCGCCGCAGGCTTAGTCTCTCCGCTCGCAATAGAAGCAGCCTCGCGCATCGCTTCCACGAGTTCGCTGGCAACGTTTGTTTTTTTGGTCATTGCGTCCTCCGATTTCTGGCAGAAGCCTTCAGAACCGCAGCCATGGCGGCAACTTCCTTCTTTTGATCCGGTGTGAGATTCGCCTGCTCATTCTTGCCGTAGAGAAAGATGGCGTACAGCGGGTTGTTTTCATCGAAGAAGTAGTAGATGACACGCACGCCACCTGATTTCCCTTTTCCCCTTGCGGCGAACCGAACTTTGCGAACCCCACCTGTGCCGGGGATTTCATCCCCCGCCATGGGATGAGTCGCAAGGAAAAAGGTCAACTCATCGCGCTCTTCCGGCGCAAGCAGCTTTTCAGCCCGGCGGCTGAAGACTGCTGTCTCGACCACCGTCAGTGCCGGAACTTTCACGCAACGATTATGCGGCATTGCCGCACCGCAGTCAACTGGAATGGCTTGGCGAATTGTCTTGATGCACCGTGATTCAGTGCTTTCGTGAATCAGGAGCAAGCGGAAAAGAGATGCTCCATCTTCGACACGGTTCAAAAGCTCACGCGAGCCATAAAATGAGCTATACTGAGCCAGGGGTAACCGGCCATGATCGAACCGCAATCCATTGCCGAGATTCTGGGGCTGGGAACATCCATCCGAACTGTCCACGAGTTGGAGTCCGCAGTCTCCGCCGGACTTCCCAAGCGTTCACTCGAACGCCTCTCTGCCCGCCTCTACGAGGATCATCGCGTCGCCAGTGCCTACAAGTTCAAGGTCGTTCCACAGGCCACCTGGAAGCGCCGGAGCAAGCGTCTTTCCGTCGACGAAAGCGAAAGAACAGAGCGGCTGGCCCGCGTCCTCGCCGCGGCTGAGTACGTATGGGACGATCGAGAACAAGCGCGCGAGTGGATGAGCAAACCGCATCGCGAACTTAACGGCCAATCACCTCTGGAAGCAGCACGCACGGAACTGGGAGCGCGCCGCGTCGAAAGCCTTCTCGACAAGCTCTACTTCGGACTGCCCGTCTAGATGTTCGCGTACCGGATCGCCGACGCGCGCCATCCTATCTTCGACCCAACCGGAGCAATGCTCCACGGCGGCAGATGGAACTCAATCGGCCATCGCGTCATCTATGCAGCGGAAACCTACGCAGGTGCCCTTCTGGAAGTTTTGGTTCATTCCAATCTCTCCCAGCCTCCCAAAAATCACCGCTCCATTCGAATCCACATCCCCGATGCGGTAGCCATTGAGACGGTTGCCGTCGATCAAATAGCGAACTGGGACGCCGAAGATATGCTGGCGTCCCGTGCCTTTGGAGATGATTGGATCGAGTCAAAGCGAACCGCAGGGTTGAGGGTTCCAGGTGTCGTCACGCACGGCCGCGAAAACAACCTGGTCCTCAACGCCGGCCATCCGCAATTTAGCCTGATCCGCCCAGAAGAACCAGAGGCTGTTCTTTGGGACATGCGATTGTTTCGGCAATGAAGCATTTTAGGTGAAGGCATAGACCGACCGACATAGGATCGCGTGGTCTTTCTATCAAGGAAAGGCCACTCTTCACCGGTGCATCTGGGCCACACTATTACCTAAAATGCTTTGAAGCAGCTACGATCTCAGCCCAGCTCAAAGAACAGCACTTCCGCGCCGTCTTTGCCTGCCAGGATTGCGACTTCAGGCTCCTCCGATATTGCTACCGCATCGCCCTGCGAGAGCGGTTCGCCGTTCACCACAGCCGAACCCCGAGCTACCTGAACCCAGCCGTGTTTCCGATTTGTGAAGGCGTGCTCGATCTTCGTTCCCGCATCCAGCCGGGCAGCATAAAGATCGGCATCCGTCACCCAGGTCAGCGAGCCATTGCGGCCGTCGGGCGAGGCGAGCAGGTGCAGCAGATTCCGCTCCTCCGCAATGGGAAAGCGCTGCTGGCTGTAGCTCGGCGCAACACCGGACTTGCTGGGCAGCAGCCAGATCTGCAGCATGTGCGCCGGCGTCGTCGCCGAAGCGTTGTACTCCGAGTGGCGAATACCCGTTCCAGCGGACATGTGCTGCAGCTCGCCCGGTGTAATCACTCCACCGGAGCCGATCGAGTCCTTGTGCGCGATACCGCCGTCGAGCACATAGGTGACAATCTCCATCTCGCGATGGCCGTGTGTCCCGAATCCGCCGCCGCCCTGGATCACATCTTCATTGATCACGCGCAGCGCCCGGAAACCCATGAACTCAGGGTCGTAGTAGTCGGCAAAGGAGAAGCTGAATTTGGAATCGAGCCAGCCATGGTTGGCGTGACCGCGATCGGTGGATTTTCTAACTGCAAGCATTGTAATTTCCTCGTCATTCCCGCCGATTTCCTGATGTTGGCCTGGGACAACATCTTGAGGAAAATAGTTATAAACTAGTAACTACATCCCTATAAATGTTCGATTTCAGGCAACAAAATCAGCGTTCGAGCAATGGATGCGGCGTTCTCAAAAAGGGTTCAGAGCGGCGCGCTGACTACCCCTTTCTCGCGAAAAGCGAAGATAAGGCGAATCTTGGGGAGGGGAGGGCCACGTTTTTCTGGATTTTCTCTCCCGTAACTTGCTGACAAGGCTTAACTTAGACGGAATCCTGGACCAAATTAAATGCTCTTTAGGCGCGCATTTGGGCCACTTTTGACGCATTTGTAGTCGCTTTTTGGCCGTCGAACGAGTGGATGCGGAGAATTTCGTTCAGAGTGGCCAACCGCCAGTTTCCTACCTGCTCAACTGCCGGAAGCAGTGGCACTCGATGTTGCGGGAGCAGCCGCGGCTGCTGCTGGAGCAGGCGACGGCTTGCCCTCCCCTGAACTGGAGGTCGAGTCCGATTTCGTTTCAGACTTGCTCTCTTTGGCGACCGAGCCATCAGAGCCATCGGAGCCGTTGGCCGCCCCGGCATCGCCGGATTTCGCCGCGCCTTTTCCGGCGTAATCATTCACGTACCAGCCCGCGCCCTCAAAGCGCAGTGCCGGCGCGGTTACCGGGCGGATCAGGAATCCCTGACATTTTGGGCATTCTGTTTCTGGCTTGGCGCTGAAGTTCTGGATCTTTTCAAAGGTGTAGCCGCAATCGGTGCAGCGATATTCGTACAGTGGCAAGGTGCGTTCCTCCGGAAAAAATCTCCCTTTAATGATTCTATCGGCTTTGTCAATTTCCGGCGCAACTGCGCCGAGCCGCCGAAGCCCCGTTGAGCGCGAAGAAAATATTTCTCAAAAAACACTTGCGCGCTCACCACCGATGTGTGTTACCGTCTGTAGCATTATGACGAGTAACGTTACAGCAGGTCACCAGCAAATCGAGCCCGACTCTGTGGGGCACGATCCGGCAGAGCTCGGCGAACTCGAACGCACAGTCCTCCAGCTTATGTGGCAGCACGGCACGATGACCGCCGACAGCGTTCGCGAGGAACTCGAGCGACAGGACCGCCCGCTCAAGGACTCGACCGTGCGCACCGTGCTGCGGCGGCTTGAGGAGAAGGGTTACCTCACTCACACCATCGACAATCGCACCTTTCTCTACTCGCCCTCCGAAGCCGCACCGATGGTCGCAGGCCGCGCCGTCAAGCGCATTCTGGAGTGGTTTTGCGAGGGCTCGGTCGAGCAGTTGCTGGTCGGCATGGTCGACTCGTCCGTACTCGACAGCAAGGAACTCCAGCGGCTGGCGGAGCGTATCGCTACTGCCCAGGCAGTCAGCGAAGCCGGGGCCAAGGAACTCAATACAAAAGGAGGGAAGTGATGCTGATCTTTCTTCTTGAAGCCGCTTTTCGGTCACTGCTGATGGCCCTGGCCGTCTGGGCCGGAATTCGCATGATGCGCGTTCAGGCCGTGCTCGCCCAGAAGGTCGCCTGGGTTCTGGTCTTGCTCGCCGCCGGAACCATGCCTTTCGTGATGCGCGCTCCCTTCCTTGCTCTGGATCGTGCTCTGCAGATTCCAGTCAGGAATCTGCAGAGCAGCCTGATCGGTCACGAGGTCGCGGGCTGGTTCGGCGCACAGGCCACGGCAAAGCAGGCTGTAAAACCGGCGATCCAGGTTACGATGCCAGCTGCTCAGGTCAGTACACTGAAGATTGTCCGGCCCCCGAAACCCTCGGCAGCCCATACTCTTCCCCGTACCTCCGAGCCGGTGGATTCCCTGACTCTCAATTCCGGCTCGGGCACTGAACCAACATCCGTACTTACCGCGAATTCATTAGTTGTCACACCAAACCCCGCCCTTGAGCCACCGCTCACAGCAACTTGCGCTGAGACAGAATCGTCCCCATGGGTCTGGTCGCAGACCATATCTCGAATCAGGTCTCTAGCGATCGCAGTGTATCTGCTCGTAGGCGGCTTGTTTCTGCTGCGCGTGATTGTTGGGCTAAGCGTTGCCTTTCGCGTCTGGAGGCGTGCGGCTACGGTCGAAGATCTCGATTTGAAGGGCGCTGTCTCCCAGGGCACCGGCGCTTTGAGAGTGCGCGTTAGCCCCGATCTGTCCACGCCTGTCACCATCGGCTCTACCATCATCCTTCCCGCAGACTACGAGCAGTGGGACGAGACCAAGCTGAGTGTCGTTCTGGCGCATGAGCAGTCCCACGTTCGCCAGGGAGACTTCTACCTCCAGCTCATCGCGGCGGTGCATGTCGCCGTCTTCTGGTTCAGCCCCCTCGGCTGGTGGCTGCAACGCAAACTCTCTGAACTGGGCGAGGCGCTGAGTGATCGCGCCGGTCTGGAGCAGGCTTCCAGCCCCGCTTCGTACGCCCGGATTCTGCTCGAATTTGCGGCCATGCCGCGTAAAAATTCATTCGCTAGCCCACTCACAGGAGTTGCAATGGCTCGTGCTTCCAATCTCTCAAGCCGCATCGAGCGGGTTCTCAATGACCGCCGATTCCGTCTCGCCTTCCTCGGCGGCCGCCGTCACGCATTTATCGCCGCCATCCTGGTGCCCGCCGCGCTGGTTGCCGCGGTCGGACTGATCCGAATCGCCCCGGCCGTTGAGGCCGCCCAGACCGTCAAGCCAGTGAAACCGGTCGAGGGTGTGGCCGCTATCGGCCCCACGACTGGCGTAGTCTCCCCTCAGAGCATCAGTACGGGCGCGCCGGTGAATTCTGAAATGACCCTGATTGCGGGCGTCGGACAAGCGACCGCGCCTCCAGCGCCCGTCGTCGCTCCCACAGAACCGAAAGAACCGTCATCGGACATGGAAGCTCCCGAACCTCCTCAGACGCCCGAAGCTTTGGAGGCCCAGGACTCCGACGCGCCGCCGGCTCCCGGGCACAAGCATGGCCCGCATATCTTGATCAACAGCGGAGATATGGATGGGGAAAACTTCGCCATTGTCCACGAAAATGGCGATGGAACCCTCCGCTGGAATGGGGAGTACAACGATGAGCTCGCCAAGGTTCGCAACAAGATGAAGCTGAAAGGCGACTACATCTGGTTCGAGCGCGACGGCAAGTCATACGTAATCACCGATCCGGCAATCCTTGCGCAGGCTCAAAACCTCTTCAAAACCGACCCAGCGCTCGAGCACCGCATGGCTGAGCTGGAGCTGAAACAGGCCGAGTGGCAAAAGAAAATGGAACTGCTCGAGCCGGAGATGGAAAAGGCCACGCTGCCCGGCCCCGAGTTCGCCGAGAAGATGGCCAAGCTGAATGCCCAGCTGGCAGAACTGCAGAGCGAGAAGTTCAAGAAGATGGCCGACCAGATGAGCAAGCAGTTCTCACAGGAGAAGCTGGCGGAATTGCAGGAGAAGGTGGGAGAAATCCAAGGCCAGCTCGGCGAAATTCAGGGTGAAATCGGTGAACGCCAGGGCCTCATCGGCGAGAAGCAGGGCGCCATCGGAGAAGAGATGGGCAAGCTGGGCGAGCAGATGGGCAAGATCGGCGAACAGGAAGGCAAGAATGCAGAAGAAGCAGCAAAGAAGATGAAGTCCGTCTTGGACCAGGCCGTCAAGAATGGCAAGGCCACGCCAGTTCAGTAACGCCGATTCGGAGGGGGACGCTGTACTGCGGCGTCCCCCTCCGGCTCAATCTACACGCAAAAAATTTAAGCTGGAGCGTAACTTCGGCCCGATAGTGGTGTCAAAATCGGGATGGAGGGCTCTCCCATGCGACCGTTTTTTCGTGCCCTGCCCGCCGTCCTGCCCATAGCCCAGGCGATCGTAGTAGCGGGTGCGATCACACTCGCACCTTCAGGCATGTTCGCCCAGGCGCTCCCCGACATTAACCACTCTTTGAACAATCTCGCCGACCAGCCGGCGACTCATTTTGGATTTGTCTTCGACCGGTCGATGCTGCGTGCTGCGCGCAGCGTGCTTGAATCCGGCGGAATGTCTCCCGAGCGCGCCGCCGCTGCTCTCTCCAGCATCTCGTTCGATAACTATCGTTATCCTCAACCCGCTGTTTACGCCCCCGAAAACCTGAATTCGATCATCGCCGCCTACCAGTCCGCGGGCTGGAAGCACTTGGTGAACGCGCATGAGAAGGTCCGCGATGCACATGATGGCGCAGGGCCGCAACGGGGAGCCGCCACGGATATGTGGCTGCACTTCAGCGGCTCCGATATCGACGGGGTCACGGTGCTCACGCGCGGGTCACGCGATATGACGGTAGTTCAGCTTGCCTGCGACCTGCGCCCGCTCGAACTGCTCCATCTCAGCGGACATTTCGGCATTCCGAAGGTTGACCCGAACGCGGTGATGGTCCCGGCTCCCGACAATCGTTAATGCCAAAAAAGAAAATGCCCCGGCGAAAACCGGGGCATTTTCTTTTTCCTGCGGACAACGAGTTAGTAGCGATAGTGATCCGGCTTGTACGGACCCTCGACCGCCACGCCGAGATACTCCGCCTGCTTGGGAGTGAGTGTGGTCAGCTTGACGCCGATCTTCTCCAGATGCAGCCGGGCGACCTCTTCGTCCAGCTTCTTAGGCAGCACATAGACTCCGACCTTGTAGGTATCCTTGTTGGCCCACAGATCGAGTTGCGCCAGCGTCTGGTTGGCAAAGCTGTTGCTCATCACAAAGCTCGGATGACCTGTCGCGCATCCAAGATTGACCAGACGCCCCTCGGCCAGCACAAAGATGCTATGCCCGTCCGGGAAGGTGTACTGATCCACCTGCGGCTTGATGTTCAGCTTGGTTACGCCGGGCGCTTCGTTGAGCATATCCATCTGGATCTCGTTATCGAAGTGGCCGATATTGCAGACGATCGCCTGATCCTTCATCAGCTTCATGTGCTCAAAGGTGATGATGTCCAGGTTGCCGGTGCAGGTGACATAGATGTCGCCGCGTCCGAGCGTCGCTTCGATGGTCGTGACCTCAAAGCCTTCCATCGCCGCCTGCAGAGCGTTGATTGGATCGACTTCGGTGACGATCACGCGTGCACCCATGCCGCGCAGGGAGTGGCTTGAACCCTTACCCACATCGCCGTATCCGCAGATCACCGCAACCTTGCCGGCAACCATCACGTCGGTGGCACGCTTGATTCCATCGGCCAGCGACTCACGGCAGCCATAGAGATTATCGAACTTCGACTTGGTCACCGAGTCGTTCACGTTAATTGCAGGCACCAGCAGCTTGCCCTGCTCCAGCATCTTGTAGAGGCGGTGAACGCCAGTCGTGGTCTCTTCCGAAACGCCGCGCCAATCCTTGGCGACGTTGTGCCAGTGCTGCAGGTCTTCGGCATAAACCTTCTTCAGCAGATCCTTGATGACCTTCTCTTCATGGCTCGACGCGGGGCCATCGACCCACTTGTCGCCGTCCTCAAGCTCAACGCCTTTGTGAATGAGCAGTGTCACATCGCCGCCATCGTCCACCACCAGTTCGGGACCCTTGCCGCCCTTGTGGTTCAGGGCTTGATACGTGCACCACCAATACTCTTCGAGCGACTCGCCCTTCCACGCAAAGACAGGCACGCCGACAGCGGCAATGGCGGCGGCGGCATGATCCTGCGTCGAGAAGATATTGCAGCTCGCCCAGCGAACTTCCGCACCCAGGCTCACCAGCGTCTCAATCAGCACCGCAGTCTGAATGGTCATGTGAAGCGAACCCGTGATTCGCACTCCCGCGAGCGGCTGCTGCGCGGCATACTTGTTGCGAATCGACATCAGACCCGGCATCTCATGCTCAGCGATGTTGATTTCCTTGCGGCCCCAGTCGGCCAGCGACATGTCGGCGACTTTATATTCCGTGCCGGTCACTTCGAGTGTTGAAGTTGCCATTCAGATTCTCCTTGAAATTCGCTCACGTATCGTCACATCGTGATATCTTGATATCTATCAGAATCCACCTATGGCGTCAATCGTAAAAATCCTCCGCTCGATCGCCGACCCCAACCGGCTTCGCATTCTTCTGCTCCTGCGCGGCGAGGAGCTCTCCGTCGCAGAGATGCAGGAGATTCTCGTCATGGGCCAGAGCACCATCTCGACCCATCTCTCGCAACTAAAGCAGGCCGGTCTGGTCGAAGACCGACGCACCGGCAAAAGCAGCCTCTACCGGCTCAGGACCGACAATGCGAGCGATATTCTCGACGGGCTGCTGAAACAGGCGGAGGCAGAGATCCCAGAGGCCTCGCGGGATCAGGCCACCATGCGCCGCGTCGTAAAGAAGCGCCAGGACAAGATGCGCAGCTTCTTCGACAGCGTGGCGGGCCGGCTCGGCAAGGATTACGTCCCGGGCAAATCGTGGAAAAGCGTAGCCGAAGCGCTGCTTCGTCTCATGCCGCCCATGGTCATCGCCGATCTCGGAGCAGGCGAGGGAGCCTTCGCCCTGCTGCTCGCTCAGCACGCCAGCAAAGTGATCGCCGTCGATACCTCGGCCAAAATGATCGAAGTAGGCCGCGAACAGGCCCAGCGGCACGGCGTCAGAAATATCGAATACCGCCTCGGCGATATGGAAGAGGTTCCTATCGAAGACGCCGCCGTGGACCTCGTCTTCTTCTCGCAATCCCTGCACCACGCCCTGCATCCCCAGCGCGCCGTGCAGGAGGCAGCGAGAATTCTGCGGCCCAGCGGGAGGATCATCATTCTCGACCTCGTCAGTCACCGCTTCGAAGAAGCCCGCGAAGTCTACGCCGACGAGTGGCTCGGCTTCAGCGAAACCGACCTCGAAGCCTTTCTCGCCAAGGCAGGGTTTCGCGGCGTACAAACCTCAGTCGTCCATAAGGAGACCGAGCCCCCGTATTTTCAGACCCTGCTGGCAGTGGCGGACAAGAACAAGTTGAATTAGGTAATTGGTCAGTTTGAATCCCTGGTTTTCGAATGGCTCTCTACCTGGAAACCACAGAATTAATATCTCATCTTCAGATATCTAGTCACTTCAAATCGCTGGACATACGGTTGCCGCATTACATCGTCCATCAATTCCCGATAACACGTCTTTCCCACGTCAGAAGTTACATCAGCCGGAAAATGATATTCATAAGCCGTCAGGCGCAACTTCTCGTCATAGCGGTTTTCTATGCAACGTTCTCTGACGGGAGCGGCATATGAATAAATCCCCCACCGGATGCTGTTCAAAAACTCTGCGATGGTAGAAGAATGATAGTGAAAAATGTCGTCGTAAAATTGCCGTCGGAAATCTTGAAGCGCGAGGATGCACTTATCAAGGGAGATGGACTTACCGTTCTCGCGAAGAACTTTTCTCAGCTTATCGGCGTCTCGTGTTAACCGTGTGAAGTTGTGCTTTGTGATATCCCCGCAAATGCGAATGAAGACCTGGCGCTCAATGCTAAGGTCAATTTGAAGCTCCAACGACGGGAACCAACGATTTTGTATTGTGACCTTTTCCGAGAGCCATCTAGCAAACGCGCAAACAGTCTCACTTAGTTCTCGAAGATCCTGAAATTCGCCCATGCGTGGATTTATACAGATTTCTTCTAAACGGTCGATATAGCTCTTATCGCCCGTAAAAAAATCGCTCGGTTTAGACAGCAAATCGACGAGAAAAATATTGAAGAATGCCATGTGCGTCATCGTTTTGAACATGACGGAACTGTCAGGATCGCTGAACTGAAATGTCATGGTTTCGTGATTGACCATGTCCCCGATCATATCCAGCACTGCTTTCAGCGTTATGATCTCTTGCTCGAGTGGCGTTAGGTTTAGCATGTCTTCAACTACATCTTTCCGCACCTTATGACTCCCCGATCCCACTATACGACTTCACAGCAGAGGGGCGGGCGGCACATTTTTGCCTCCTAACCGTTGCCTCACCAAAGCGGGAGTTTCATTCTTCGGGCGCATTTTGCTCGAAGGTTGGGGCCACGACCCTCAAAACGCCACGAATAACCAGTTCCCGTGACACAAGCGGAGGAGGCGACCTTGGATAGATACAGTAAAACGCGCCTCAATTGACTGATAGGCAACTTCCGGACTGTCGACCATCCGGAAACTGTGGGTTCAAACTGAGCCACTACATCGAATTAGTCTGACAGCGCATCCGATCTATAGACTGTTAATAGGCAATGACACCACTCGAAGGCATCTCCGACGAAACCAGCCAAGCCAAAGATTCAGGCGTGAAGCTTCTGCCAGGCCAGCGTCTGGCCATCTTCAAAGCTCTTGGCGATCCCCGGCGCATGGAGATCGTAGAACGTCTCGGCGCCTGCCACACCGGAGCAGCCTGTAGCAACATGCGCGAATGCCTGCCCATTTCTGCCGCAACCCTCTCCCACCACATCAAGGAACTCGAAACCGCCGGCCTCATTCACATCGAGCGTGAAGGCAAATTCGCCCGCCTCACGCTGCGCCGCGACATCTGGCAGGCCTTCCTCGCCGATTTGCACCGGCTGTAGATCGAAGGAAATTCCTTCAGACTGAGCCGTTGTAAGATGGAGCGGACGAACATGAGCGACCAGTCTTCCGCACCCGATGTTGTTGCTTTGAGGCCATTTGTCCCGGCCACGAATTTTGAGACCAGCCTGCGCTTTTATGTCGATCTGGGTTTCACCGCCCATCGACTCGGGGGCGCGCTTGCCTCTATGCACCTTGGCCCTTTTTCTTTCCTCCTTCAGGACTTCAGCGCCGACGGCTTCGCCGGGAACTTTATGATGCAGTTGTTTGTAAGCGACCTTGAGAGCTGGTGGAAACGCATCGAAAGCCTCGATCTCGCCGCCAAATACGGGGTACGGGCTCCGACTGCTCCAGCCCTCCAGCCGTGGGGACTCATCCTGTCTTATGTAGTCGACCCCTCGGGCGTGCTCTGGCACATTGTTCAAAAACCAGCCGGACCCTGGGTGTAGCAAAGCCCGTCAAAGTCAAAATCCGCCAAAACATTTCCACAACCTCCCTGAATCCTCTCCATTCCTGCCACATCAATTAGACGGTTATCGAAATGTCGAACGGTAAAGCCGAAGCGAACTTCGATACAAGAGGAGAAGGAATCATGAGCAAACTTCAAGGCAAAGTCGCGCTGGTAACAGGCGCATCCAAGGGTATCGGAGCCTCAATCGCCAAGGAACTGGCCGCCAACGGCGCAGCCGTCGCAGTCAACTACTCAAGCAGCAAGGCCGGCGCAGACAAGCTGGTCGCAGAGATCAAAGCGGCCGGTGGCAAAGCCATCGCCGTCCACGGCAGCGTTGCAGAGCCGGAAGCGATTGGCCCGCTGGTAGCAACCGTCGCCCGCGAACTCGGCCCCATCAGCATTCTGGTCAACAACGCCGGCATCTATGAATTCAGCCCGATCGAGGGCGTAACTCCGGAGCACTTCCACAAGCAGTTCAACGTCAACGTGCTTGGCCTGCTGCTCACCACGCAGGCGGCTCTGCAACACTTCAGCCCCGAGGGCGGCAGCATCATCAACATCGGCTCGGTTGCGGCGGGCGGCGTGGGAACTGCCTCGGTCTACAGCGCCACCAAGGGCGCGGTGGATTCGATTACGGCTGCGCTGGCCCAGGAACTCGGACCCCGGAAAATCCGCGTTAATTCGCTCAACCCCGGCATGGTTGAAACCGAAGGCGTGCATGCCGCCGGCTTTATCGGTACCGACTTCCAGAAGGAAATCGAGTCGCGCACTCCCCTCGGTCGCATCGGCCAGCCTCGCGACATCGCTACCGTTGCAGCCTTCCTTGCCTCGGACGACTCAGCGTGGCTGAGCGGTCAGACAATCCAGGCCGCCGGTGGAAACCGCCTGTAAGATTCAAGACAGTTTCAGCTGAATAAGGTGCCCGGTTCTTTTAAGAGCCGGGCGCCTTCGTGTTTGAGCAATTCGCGTTTTCGTTCAACTCCCCAGCGATAACCGGTGAGCGACCCAGAGACGCCAACTACTCGATGGCAAGGTACGAGAACCGACACCCGGTTCAGCGCGCAAGCCCGAGCTACGGCGCGAGTGGAGGATGGAATGCCCATCTCCGCAGCCAACTGGCTGTAGGTCTTGGTCTCGCCTGCGGGAATCTCCTGCAGCGCCTTCCAGACGCGTAACTGGAAGGCTGTTCCTCGCAAATCGAGCGGTAGCGTCTCTGATCTTGAAGAACTTCCTAGTCCCTCAACGATCTTCCGAACCGTATCCGCGAGCTTTGGATCGGCGGTGATTTCCGCTGCCGGAAACTCCTCTCGGATTGAGTCCTGGGCTTCGTTCGCGGAGCTTCCGATCGCCAACCAGCAGATGCCGCGTTCCGTAGCGCCGACGATAATCCAGCCGAGGTCTGGAACCTCGGCGACCGCGAATCGGATCTTTTCACCGCGCCCGCCGGCGAGAAACTTTCCTGGCGTCATACCCAGCGGCGTCCGTTCGTAGGCGCGGCTTGAAGAGCCATACCCTGCTTCATAAATAGCTGTCGTCACATTCGTCTCCCCGTTACTCAGTTGGCCGCGCAGTCCATGTGCACGGATGGCTCGCTGATACTGCGCGGGCGTCGCGCCCATTGCCTGTGTGAAGATTCGCTGCGCCGTGAACGGGCTCATGCCGGTCAGCTTGCCCAATTCAGCCAGCCGGACGGGGCGGTCGATCTTCCGCTCAAGGTAAGTGCACATCTGCACAACGGGGTCCTGGGGCCTGGCCTCTTCAGGTTTGCAGCGTTGGCAGGCGCGAAAGCCGGCTGCTTTCGCTTCGGTGGGTGTAGTAAAAAATCGAGTGTTAGAGCGCAAGGGGGCGCGGCTTCCGCAGCCCGGCCGGCAAAAGACGCCAGTCGTGGTGACGCCGTAGAGAAAGTCCGCCTTGCGGTCGCGTGCCTGGAGTTGCCCCCAAGCCTGATCTTCGTCGAGTTTCACTGTGTTGATCATCATGGATATTGACCATCCTGTAGATGATCTTCTCCCGGCCGGTTACCGGCACACTATCCGCACCTTGCGCGCAATTCCGAAAGTTGTTCCACACCCGTCGCGTGAAGCAATTCTCCATTCGCTGCTACAAGGCACAAAAGCCCAAAATAATTCGCACCCGTAAATCACAGAAAATAAGGCGTTTCCAACAAGCTTCGCCAAGGCCCTCGCCATTCGGCAATGAGTGCTCTACGTAGAACAATTCTGAAAGCCGCAAAAAACTCGGCAGCCCCGCTCAGGCGTCCAGCTTTTTGGCCACCAGTTCGTTCAGCAGCGTCGGATTGGCTTGCCCCTTCGAGGCCCGCATCACCTGCCCGACGAAGAACGCGGCCACCGTCTTCTTGCCGGCCTTGTACTGCGCCACCTGCGCCGGATTGGCCGCGATCACCTCATCGATCAGCTTCTCGATGGCGCTCGAATCGGTAATCTGCTGCGGCCTCTCGCGCTCATAAACAGCAGGGAAGTCCTCGCTCTTTTCAAAAGCAATATCGAACAAACCCTTGAGCTGCTTCGAACTGATCTTACCCTCTTCGAGCAGATCCGCTGCCAGCACAATACCCGGCAGCGAAATCGGTGAGGCTTCCAGCTCAATCCCCGCAGCCTTGAGACGCCCGCCCAGCTCGCTGAGCAACAGATTCGCCACACGCCGCGGACTCTTCGCCGTCTTCGCCACGGCTTCAAACCGGTCGGCAAACTCGCGTGTCGCGGTCAGCGTCTCCGCGTCCTGCTGGTTCAGCTCATATTGCGCGATCATGCGTTTGCGCCGCGCCTCGGGCAACTCCGGCATAGTTGCGGCAATCTCCGCCAGCCACTCCGGCGAAACAATCAACGGCGGCAGGTCAGGCTCAGGGAAGTAGCGGTAATCGTGCGCCTGCTCCTTCGAGCGCATGGAGAACGTCCGGCCCTCCGCCTGATTCCACAGGCGGGTTTCCTGCATCACCCGTCCGCCAGACTCAATCAATTCAATCTGCCGCTCAATCTCATACTCAAGCGCCGAACGAATGTAGCGGAAGCTGTTCACATTCTTCACTTCCACCTTGGTGCCGAAGGTCTTCGATCCGCGAGGCATCACGCTCACATTGGCGTCGCAGCGCAGCGAACCCTCTTCCATGTTGACGTCGGAAACACCGGCAAACAGCAGGATTTCCTTGAGCCGCGTGAGGTACTCATACGCCTCATCCGGTGTGCGCAGGTCGGGTTCGGAGACGATCTCCACCAGCGGCGTCCCGCAGCGATTCAAGTCCACATACGTCCGCGTGGCGGAGTCGGGGAAGCCGTCGTGAATGCTCTTGCCCGCATCCTCTTCCATGTGCGCGCGGGTTACGCCGATGCGCTTCAGACTGCCGTCGGCGGTAGGCACATCGATCCATCCATGCTCGGCGATCGGTTTGTCGTATTGAGAAATCTGATAGCCCTTGGGGGAGTCGGGATAGAAGTAATTCTTGCGCGCAAAGATCGACCGCTCGCGAATCTGGCAGTTCAGCGCCAAGCCAGTCAATGTCGCAAACTCGACGGCCCTGCGGTTCAGCACCGGCAGAGCCCCCGGCAGCCCCAGACAGACCGGGCAGACATTGGTATTCGGAGCAGAGCCATACTTGTTCGCGCACCCGCAAAAAGCCTTGGTCTCGGTCAGCAGTTGCACGTGGACTTCAAGCCCGATGACGGGCTCATATTTGGCTAAGACTTCAGGCGAAAGCGCGGCGGCGGTAGACATACCCTCTAATTTTAGCGTGACAGTCAATGCAATTCATGCGGCTGTCTCGTCATGCCGTCAGAGAAAATATTCGAAGTCGGTCTCTGCGTGCAGCCGCCGATGAATCTTGAGAATGTGTCCCGGCGGACGCGTCGGTCCCAGCTCCACATAGTTGCGCGGGCCATGCCAGAGATACCGGGCGCCGGTCAGAAGGTCTTCGGCTTCGTAGCCGCGGTCTTCGGGAATTTCCAGCTCGTGCAGGGGCAGGTTAACAAACCCCGACTGAGTATGATGCGGATCGAGATTCACCACCACCAGAATGAGATTGGTCCGGTCCTCCGACTCCTTGCTGTAGCAGATCAGTTGATCGTTTTCGGTGGGGTAGAACTTCAGCGACCAGTCGCTTTGCAGCGCTGCATTGTCCTTG
>Ga0182024_10009552_pt1 | contig 20028 bp, 16 predicted proteins | sample P32metaG_FD_120480 | JGI IMG/M metagenome (GOLD analysis project Ga0182024, IMG submission 120480) | Permafrost microbial communities from Stordalen Mire, Sweden - P3-2 metaG (Illumina Assembly) | ecosystem: Environmental > Terrestrial > Soil > Wetlands > Permafrost | place: Sweden: Stordalen... | reverse complement strand
TACACGTCGTGGTCACCAAAGGCGAAGTACATGGCCTCGAGTTTCCCGCCCGCCGCCTCGGTCGCATCTTTGGCAGCCGCGACCCGAGCCGAACCACCCTCGTACTTCAGACCCTTCAGACCCTCAAGTGTGTAGCTCACTTCAAGCAGGTACTTCGGCATGCTTCCTCCCTTTGGCCGCCAGCTCGCGGATAAATGATTCTTAGCACCGCCCTGACGCTCGCGCCGAGGCGACCCTGCCGTGTTAGGGTGCCACGCCTGCTATCCCAGACAGGGACTGCGGTCCTGTTGCCGCTAACCGCCGTTCCTAACGCTCTCCCCCATGGCCCGCTATTCGCAGGAAACGTTCCCTGAGCCCGGCCAATGAGATCCTCACCAACTGCCGGCGCGTATTCGGCTCCCTGCGTTTCCCTTTCTTTACCAATGGCACGGGGAGCCCATAATCGGGCAGCGAGACCGGACGCGACGATGCCCTGCGTGAACGCACTGCTGGCTCTTTCTAGCCTTAGCGTCGTGCGTCCACCAGGGCGGGTCGCCTCGAGGATGGGAGGGTTACCAAGGAAGTTCGGGACCCTGAAGCGCAGCCTGCAAAACTCAGTCGGTGGTGCGCCGGCGGAACAGGTAAGCGGCGGTCGGGGCGGCTATGGCAATCAAGGCCGCCGACCAGAGCAGCGCCGCCGCGAGGGGGTGCTCCACGGGCCACGAATGGCTCGGAGGCAGAGGGTTGGGGTTGCCCCACAGGTTACGGACAGCTGAAGTGACTGAGCTCACCGGGTTCCAGTCGGCAATTAGCCGCAGCCAGCCGGGCATGTGGCGAGTGGGTACCAAGGCATTGGAAATGAAGGCGAGTGGGAAAATGATCAGGAAACCTACCGACATCGCCGATTCTGGCGACTTCGCGATGATGCCCGCGCACGCTGTCGGCCAAGTCAGGGCGTAAGCGAACAGGAGCGCTACACCGAAGCCCGCCAGTACAGACAGCATCCCGGTTTCGGGACGCCACCCCACAACAAGGCCCACCAGTGTGACGATCACCGAGCACACCGCGGCCGACAGGAGGTCAGACACGGTGCGGCCGACAAGCACCGAGGCGCGCCACATGGGAAGAGTCCGGAAACGCTCGATCATCCCAGTGGAAATATCGGTGGCGAGGCCAATGCCAGTCCCCATGGAGGAGGTGACAAGGTTCATCAAAAGTAGCCCAGCAATGACGAAATTCGTGTAGCTGGCGTGCCCGGGGAGGATCATGCCAGAACCGAAGACGTACACGAACAACACCGTGAACAACACAGGTTGTACCGTTACGTCCGAAAGCTGCATGGGTTCCCGGGCAATGTGGACGAGGTTGCGCCGTGTCATTACGGCTACGTCGCGCACGCGCGAAGCCACTTGGCCGAGAACGCCTGCCTTCGGTACATCGCTGTCGCGGGCCACGACATCCTGCGCCGCGAGCTCGAGCGTTGTCATACGGCCACCTCCTCTAAATCGTCGGGTTGAGTTTGAGAGCCGTCGCTCTCGGCCGGGCCGCCGGTGAGCGCGAAGAACACGTCATCTAGGGAGGGCTGGTGGACCTCCACATCGTCGACAGAAAGGCCAGCCGCGTCGAGCGCCCGCACGACCATGGTCGCAAGGCCGCTTCGGCCGCTGACGGGGGCTGAGACATGGCGTCCGCCGTCTGTTACGCGGGGCGGCCCGTCTATAAAAGGTGCGAGCGCGGCTGCAATGCCCGCGTTGCGGTCCCCAGCGGTGAGAGTGATCTCGAGGCGGGCGCCACCGACAGAGCGCTTCAGCTCGACCGGGGTGCCTTCGGCGATCGCCCGCCCATGGTCGACCACGATGACATTGCCCGCAAGCTGGTCGGCCTCATCGAGGTACTGGGTCGTAAGCAAGATCGTCACGCCCTGGTTGCTGAGGTCTCTAACTATCTCCCAGACTTCGGCACGGCTGGTCGGGTCGAGGCCCGTGGTCGGTTCGTCAAGGAAAAGCACAGGCGGGCGACCGACCAGGCTCGCAGCCAGGTCGAGGCGCCGGCGCATGCCACCGGAGTAGCCCTTTGCGAGCCGGCCGCCAGCATCTGTGAGATTGAACTGATCGAGCAGCTCGTTGGCCCGCAGCCCGGCCGGGCCCCGCCTCATGCCCGACAACTGCCCAATCATGACGAGGTTCTGGAAACCTGTGAGCAGACCGTCGAGGGTCACGTCTTGGGCGGTTACGCCGATGCACTTGCGGATCAGAGCAGCCTCGCTGCGCACGTCGTGGCCGGCCACTTGCGCCCGGCCGGCGTCGGGCACCGTGCGCGTGGTCAGGATGCGCACCGCCGTGGTCTTGCCAGCACCGTTCGGGCCGAGGACAGCGAGGATGCTGCCCTTGGCCACCGCCAGGTCCAACCCGGAAAGCGCCTGGACAGTGCCGTAGGATTTGGTTAAACCTTCGGCTTGGATCATCAGGGTGTCAGCCACGTACCACCTCTCTCTTTCGTCTTACTTGCCGCACGGTAAGTAACCGTAACAACCTTACTTGCCGGCCGTCAAGTAAACTATTAGTTAATGAGCGAACGACACGAAGGGCCAGACAACGGAGCCTCGGGCAGTGAGGTCGCGAAACCAGCCTTGAGCAGCACCGCAGGCCTTGTGACGGCTAGTGGCATCGCCGGGCAGCCAGCCCCTAGCAGTAACGCCGGGGGCCCGGAGCCCGCGAGTGGCAAGGACGAGCAATCAGGGCCGGGAGGAACAGCAGGACACGAAAAGGGCTCGGCGGGGCCGAGCGGGCGCCGAGCGGCCCGGGTGCCGCCGGAGACAGCTCAGACGGCACGTGACCTACAACAGGAGCTGCGCGAGCGAGGACGAGAGCTTCGTGAGATCGGTCGGGAGCGGGCGAGGGAGCTGCGAGAGCTGGCGCGCGCACAGAGAGAGCTCGCTCGTGAACAGGCGCGGGAACTGCGGGAGCTAGCACGGGCTCAGCGAGCCGAAACTCGGGGGTTGCGAGGTCCCGGACGGGGCCGGGCGGGCGGTGCGGGCGGTTTGGGTGCCCTTGCCGGGGACGGCAGCACCGGGTTAGGAAGCGACGGCCGAGCGGTTGGCGACGACAGGAGCACCAGGGACCGGGTGCTCGACGTGGCGCTCGACATTTTCATCGAGCAGGGCTACGACAAGGCTTCGCTCCGCGAGATCGCTGAGCGGATGGGCTTTACGAAAGCAGCCCTCTATTACCACTTCCCGAGCAAGGCCGAAATGTTGCTAGCGCTTCACCAACGGATGCACGCCATCATCGACGAGCCCGTCAGTCTTCTCAGTGACGGAATAGTGACAGTTGCAATGTGGGAGAGATTTCTTGACGCGTGCATAAGCGCGCTGCAGGGCAACCAGAAGCTCTTCCAGATGCACCGCATCAATCAGGCGGCGCTGGCCGGGGTCCACTCCGATGGGCACGAAGGGGCGCACCAGGAGCTCGAAGAGCAGGCAATGAGGATCTTCTCCGAGCCCTCCCTCAGCCCGGAAGACCGGCTTCGGATGGCGGCGGCGTTTGCCGTATCTTTCTTCACGCCGTTCATTACCAGTGGTCTTTTCTCCGACAAAGGAGACGACTTTTTACCCAAGAACCTGAGAGAGATCGTGCACGGGATCCTCGAGCCCGATGCGGCAAAACGCGAGGGCGAAGCCGAGGCGGCCGCAGACAAAAGTGGCCCTGGGCGTTAGTTCGAGCGATTACGTTAGGCGCCTCAGGTTGAGCCCCTAGTTGAGCCTCACCCTGTGAGGTACGCCGTGCGGCCGAGCACCGTCAATTAGAAGGTTGCTTCTCGACGCGTCAACCCGACCCCGTCCTGTCAACGACGAACAGGACGTCGCCCGTTAGCTCTATATCGACCCGGGCCCCGGGCGGGAAGGTGTAGCCCTCGCTGGCTGGCAGGATCGAGGTCACCTCCACGCCGTCGGGGAGCGTCGCCACCACGCGCACCGTGGCCCCCAGGAACGAGGCGCGCGCGACCACAGCCAACCCGTTGACGGCTGGACGGATGCTGATGCTCTCGGGCCTGACCAAGACGTCGACCTGGCTCCCGACCGCCGGTTCAACAGCGCCTCGAGCGGGGACGGCTAGCCGTGAGCCAAGGACATCTACGAGACCCGCGGCTGCCACCCGTCCCGGGAGCCGGCTGACCGAGCCGACAAACTCGGCGACAAAGTTGGTCGCCGGCGTCGAATACACCTCCGCCGGCGAGCCGAGCTGTTCCAGATGGCCGGCCCGCATCACGCCCACCCTGTCCGCCATCGACAGCGCTTCTTCCTGGTCATGGGTGACGAACAGCGTCGTTATCCCGACCTCAAGCTGGATCCGTCGTATCTCGTCTCTCAGCTGAGCCCGCACTTTGGCATCTAGAGCCGAGAGCGGTTCGTCCAAAAGCAATAGGCGAGGCTCGACGCACAGCGCCCGCGCCAGAGCGACGCGCTGTTGCTGACCGCCCGACAGCTCGTGAGGGTAACGGCCGGCCAGGCCGGACAATCCGACAAGGTCGAGCAGTTCACCGGCCCGCTGCCGACGCCGGGCGGGGGGCACCCTTCGGACTTCGAGGCCAAAAGCCACGTTTTCCAACGCGTTCATATTGGGGAAGAGGCTGTAGGCCTGGAAGACCATCCCTAAATTGCGACGGTGGGGTGGCACGTGGGTGATGTCGTCGCCGCCCACGAGCACGCGGCCCGCGTCAAGCTGCTCCAGGCCCGCCACCGCCCGCAGCGCCGTGGTCTTGCCGCAGCCTGAGGGGCCCAGCAGGGCTACGAACTCGCCTGGCGCGATCGAGATCGAGAAACCATCGAGCGCGTTCACTTTGTCGAAAGTGCGCCGACAGTTGACGAGTTCGACCCCGACCCTGCTGTGGCCGGCGACCGCGTTCCCGTCGGCGTCGCTCACCGCGGCAGGAGAGCTTGGGGAAGATGGAGAAGTTGGTGACGTGGTGGTCATTCAAGGCTCCCATTGATCGTCAAGAGATCGCTCCCAGAGGTTCTTCAGCCGCCGGAGCCGTGCCGGCGGCCTCCATGCCCGAGCCGCCCACCAGGCCGCCTCCAAATGCTCCCGATGTGCGCCGACGGCGCCCCGAGCCGGCCAGCGCCAGGCCCACCAGCAAAAACCAGGTGACCACCAGTGCCGCGATCGAAAGGGCCACCGCTACATAGGGGTTGTTGCCCTCCACGCCGACCAGCCATACCGGGAAGGTATTGAACCCCATGATGCTGGCAATTGCGAACTCGCCTAACGACAGGGCCACGGTGAGGAACGCGGCGGCAAGGATCCCCGAGCGGAGGTTGGGCAGCAACAGCCGGGCAAGTAGCTTGCCCCAACCGGCCCCCATCGAGCGGCCGGCGTCGACCAGGGTACGCAAGTCGATGGACCGCACCCCGGCGTCGATGGCGCGATAGGAGTACGGCAAAGCCAAGATCACATAGACCAGAGCAAGGATCACGGGCTTACCCGTGAACCAGTTGGGCAGGCTCCTGTAGGCGCCGAGAACGCCGAGCACGATAACTACCGAAGGCACGCCCAGAGGCAACAGGCTGATGGCGTCGAGAACCGCCCGCCAGCGCGGGAACCGGAGGTTGACGAAGATCACCGTCGGGACCAGGAGCGCCAGCGTCACCGCCATCGCCCCCAGAGCCACCTCGACCGAGGTGAGCAGGCTCGACCCCAACCCGGGTTCGGTCAAGGCCTGCGAGTACGCCGACAGCGACAGGCGCCCGTCATAGCCCGCCTCCAGGCTGAACTGCACTGAGGCGGCCATAGGCACAATGAAGTACAGGGCGACAACGCCCAGGACGACCCAGCGGAACGTGGGCGAGCGTCTCACCGGAGCCACCTGGACGTCTTGCGCTGTACGAAGACGTACAAAGTCCCGGCGGCTGCGACTATGACGATCATGCCGAAGCCAAGGGCGTCACCGAGGTTGGCTTGGTTGGCCACCACGTTGCCGGCGAGTAGCGAACCGATCTCGATCGGAACGAGAGGGACCGAGCCGGTGGTCAACGCCTCGGCGGTGGCATAAGCGGCGAAGGCGTCCATAAACAGGACCATCAGCGTGGCTACAAACGGCGGGGTGAGCACCGGCAGGCCCACCTTCTGCCAGTACGTGCGGCTGTCAGCCCCCAGTGTTGCCGCCGCCTCACGCCATTCCTTGCGTAAGGCCTCGACCGGCGGCAGCATCAGCAATACCACCAAGGGCACAAGGAAGTATAGGTAAACAACCACCAAACCGCTGAAGGAGTAGAGGGTCCAGCCGTGGTCGTACGGGCTCAACCCGAGGTCAGCAAGGATATGAGTCGCGATCCCGGCGTTGCCGATGGTGGCAATAAATGCAAACGCCAGCGGCACTCCGCCGGTGTTGGCGAGTACACCGCACGCCGTGGTGACCAGCCTGCGCAGGACCATGCTCGGCGCGCTCACCAACGCCACGGTGACCACAAGGCCGATAATGCCGGCGAGTACGGCGCATGTGCCCGAGAGCTCAAGGCTCACGACGTAGGAGTGGACCCATGGCTGGTCCGGGGACAGGACCGCGGACAGATTTGAGAACGAAAGTTGGCCGTTGTTGTTCCTGAACGCCTCGACCATGACGGTCCCAGCCGGGATCCCCAGGAAAAACACAACATACGCTAGGAACGGCAGCAGGCCGATCACGGCGAGGTGCCGGCGCCAGCGACGTGAGGGGCCCGCGTCGTCATCACGGGCCCCCTCCACGACGCTTACATTGACGTCGTCAGCTAGGTCGTTAGCCGACCGCAGATGACCATTCCTTTACCACCAGCGCCTTGGCCGCAGTGGCCTGGGCATTGGTGGGAATGGCCGGGGTGCCCTTGAATGGCGGGATCAAAGACGCTGCGGCCTTGTTGACGGTGCCGTCTTTTTGCATCGTCGTTATTGTCGCCGGGACCGCGCCGCCCTCGAGCCACAGGTTTTGCCCCGTCGGGGCGTACATGTACTCGAGGAAGAGGCGAGCCGCAGCCGGGTCAGGGGCGTAGGCGCTGATGGCCATGGCGTAGTAGGCGGCAAATGGCGTCCCTGCGGGGACGACTATTTTCCAGTCGATGCCATGGCTCTTCAGCTCCTGCTGCCACGAAAGCTGGTTGTAGGTCCAGTCCAGGGTAGCGAGGACGGTCTTGTCTGCCATGGGAGCGTCACCGTTGCCGCCGGCCTCGACGGGGTTGTAATTGCCAACCGCGTTGAGGTGCTTGAAATAGTTGATCCCGGGCTGGATGTTGTTCAGCGAGCCGCCGTTGTCGAGAGCCGCCGCATACACCGCTGAGAAACCGGCGTTGGACGAGGTCGGGTTGTTGCTCAGCCCTACCGCGCTCTTGAACTCGGGGAGGAGCAGGCTGGCGAACGAGGTCGGGGCCGTTTTGAGCGCGCCGGCGTTGTAGCCGATCGAAAGAACACCGCTGTAGTCGTAAGCCCAGTAACCCTGGGTGTTCTTCCAGGTAGCCGGGAGCTCGTTCCACTCCTGGGTCTCGTACTTCGAAAAGATCGGGCCCTTGAAGACGCCGGGTTCGCCGGTCACGGCCTCGATGGCAAACGAAGTCCCCACGTCGACCACGTCCGGCTCGTTGGACTTACCCTTGTCGAGGGTGATCTCGCTCAGCTCCTCGGCGCTCGTGCCACCGGGGTTGAAATCGTTGATGTGAAGGCCGTATTTGGCGCCGAAGTCCTTGATGATGCTGCCGTAGTTGGCCCACGTCGGCGGGTCCGCTGTTAGGTTGAGGGTACCCTCAGCCTTCGCAGCGGCGACGAGGGCGCTCATGCCCCCGCACGCGCTGATATTGACGGCCGTCGCCCAGCATGAAGCTGACGATGCGGCGCTGGCGGTAGTGACGGTGCCTGTCGCGTCCACGACAGACAGGAGCGTGGTGAGGGCGGCTCCGGCGGCTACAGAGCGGCGCCATTGGGCTCCCGACTTTCTAAGCATCAGGCCTCCTGTGGTCCTCGATCGGGCCCGTTGGCCCGTTGATGTCTCTGGCCGTGACGATACCAAAGGATCGACGGCCCAAGGCCACGCGCGGTGTACGCCAACCCACGTGAGGATGAACCTTTGGTAAACGAGCCAACCGACCGGTGGCGAGCTCTGGCCCTGCCCGGGGGCACCGGGGCCGCTCGGCCTGGGCGCAGGAGCTCAGTAATACCAGGGGAAGGGCGACCAGTCGGGGGGCCGGCGCTCGAGGAAGGCTTCCCGCCCTTCTGCCGCTTCGTCGGTCATGTACGCCAACCGGGTCGCCTCGCCCGCGAACAACTGCTGGCCGACGAGGCCGTCGTCTGCAAGGTTGAAGGCATATTTGAGCATCCGCACCGACGTGGGGCTCTTAGCGTTTATGGCCGCTGCCCATTCGAGGGCAACAACTTCAAGCGAAGCGTGGGGCACGACGGCATTCACCATCCCCATGCGGTGGGCCTCCTCCGCGTCGTAGGTCCGGCCCAAGAAAAAGACCTCTCGGGCACGCTTCTGGCCCACCTGGCGCGCCAGGTACGCCGAGCCGAAGCCCCCGTCGAAGCTCGCCACGTCGGCGTCGGTCTGGCGAAAACGTGCGTGTTCGGCGCTGGCGAGTGAGAGGTCGCAGACAACATGCAGGCTGTGCCCGCCACCGGCCGCCCATCCGGGCACTACGGCGATCACGACCTTCGGCATGAACCGGATGAGCTGTTGGACCTGGAGTATGTGGAGACGGCCGAGCCTCGCCCGCTCAGAAGGCCCGGCCGCACCTGGCACAGGAGCGCCCGCTCCGCGAGTTTCGTACTCGTACCCGCCCTTTCCCCTTACGCGCTGGTCACCTCCCGAACTGAAGGCCCACCCGCCGTCATTGGGCGACGGCCCATTGCCGGTCAGGAGTACGCAGCCGACGTCCGGGGACTGGCGGGCGTGGTCGAGCGCCAGGTAGAGCTCGTCGACGGTCCGGGGGCGAAAGGCGTTGCGCACCTCGGGGCGGTTGATGGCAACCCGGACCGTGCCTTGTGCCAATGCGCGGTGGTAGGTGACGTCCTCGAGGGCGAAACCCTCTACGGGGGCCCAAGCAGCGGGGTCGAACAGCTCCGAGACAACGGTCTTGTCAGGCACGCAACCGAGATTACGGCTTTTGGGCCCCCGCTCCTTGTAGGTCAGGGTGCCCGGAAGCCCCAGTCCTGTTCGTCCCAGGCGATATCGCCGAAATAAGGGCCGGGCTCGACGTTGAGGAGGCTCGAATCCCGGGCCAAGACCACTGGCACCTGGACCAGCGGGATATCGACGAAGTCCTTCCAGGCCTGGTCGTCGATCTCGCCGTAGAGTGCCGGGAGCTCGGCCGGGACGACCGAACGGATCTCGTTGGCGAGCGCGTTCATTGCGGCGCTCGAGTAGCCGTCGAGGTTCGTGGCCCCTCCTGTCGCGTAGCTGCGGGCGACCTGCGAGGGGTACAAAGGGACCTGTCGCAGCTCGATGGCCATCTGCCAACCGGGCGGCAAGGCCGAGGGCTCGTCGAACATGTCGGCGTTCGGCGGGCCTCCCGGGGTCGGCGTAACGGTCACCCCGATCGCTAGAAGCGAGCTCGCTACGAGCGGTGCAAGCTCCTGGGCCACCGGGTCGGCTTGCTGGACGAACAGCGAGAGCTGCACGGGGCTCCCGGCGGGGCTCCTCAGCACATTGCCTTTGAGGGTATAGCCCTTCGCCTCGAGCAGCTTCACTGCAGCCGCAGGTGCGGCCTGGTCATAGCTGGCCCCGTCGGGCGCGTACCCGGGCTGGCCGCGGAGGTACACCCTGTTGTCGACGGTCGTGGTCGCCAGACCATAAGGGCCGAGCACCTCTGATGCCATACCGGAGCGATCAAGCGCCATCATTACCGCTTCGCGCAGCACCGGGCTCGACAACGGGCCGTCCCGCTCGTTGAAATCGAGGTCCTCGTAGAAATTGCTGGCGACCGCTTCGACCGAAAGCCCGCTCGTCGCCTGCAATTGTTTGAACGAGGTTGGCGGGCCTGCCTCCAGCGACGCCACGTCCACGTCGCCGGCGCTCAAAGCGTTTATTGTCTCGGCCGCACCGCTCATAAAGTAATACGTGATCGTCGAGAGGTTCGCAGGGCTCCCCCAATACTGGGCATTCCGGACGAGCTCGAGCGAATAACCGTCCTGAAGTTCCGACACGAGGTAAGGGCCGCCCGACACGAGGTCGGCAACCGGGTCGGTGAAACCCGAGTCGAAACCGACCGCCCGGCCAACGTGAGCCGGCATCAGGTAGGAAAAAAGCGACTGCCAGTCGGGATAAGGGTGAGAAAAGGTGACCGTTACGGTGTAGGGGCCCGACGGCGCCCCGCTCACGCTCGCGATGTCGTCGTAGCCAGACTCGTCCAGGGGAGTGTACGTCTTGCCGGCCAAGTCCGAAAACGCCGTTTTCCCAGACTGCGCTTGCCAATTGTAGGCAAAATCGACGTACGTTATCGCCCTTCCGTCGGACCACACGGCCCTCGGGTTAATTTGGTAGACGACTATCTGCGGGTCTGAGCTCACCTCGGTAGCGGAGTTGAGCAGCGAGGTGTCGAGCATCGGGGCGCCGTCGGCGCCGACGTCGAACGCAGAAGGCCATACCTGGGCAAGCACCTGCTCCAAGGTGAGGTACCAGGGGGCGGCCGAGGCGGAATGGATGTCCCAGTCCTGGGGCTGTAAGCCCACCGCGTACGAAGCGACCGCGTAGGTGTTGTACTCGACGTCCTGGCCCGGAGTGGTGGTGGCAGTCGTGGTAGCCGTGGTGTTGGCCGGCGGCACGCTGCTGGCCGGCAAATCGGCCCGGGCAACCTTGCTTGTCGGAGTTAGCGAGGTGGCCGCAGGGGCCGCGACCCGGGTACGCGAGCCCGTGGAGGCAGCCGACGAAGCGCTGAGCGTCCCGCTCGGGTGCACCGTTGCTGCAGGCTGGACCGTTCCTGAAGGCTGCACCGTGCCTGTGGGTGGCTGGGTGCTTGACGGGCCTGCGGCACCGCAACCGGCCAACGTCGCCCCAAGCAACGCTGCAACCCCGACCAGTGCAGCAAGCGAGGCTAACGAGGAAGACCGTCGGGTCGAGGGGCACACCGCGCCACGAGCGTAGTGGCAGCACGCGCTCAGGGCTCGGCGACCGTGGGCTCTGCGACCGTGGGGGCTCGCTCCAAAGCCTCCCTCGTCTCGTATTCGCTCTCTGTTTCGATGGCTGAACGGGGCACCGCTTTGGAGCGGAGCGGCCGAGTGGCCAGGACCGAGCCGGACAACACGAGCACGAAACCAACGGCCGTAGCGGGCCCGAACGGCTCCCCCAGCACCACCACCCCAAGCAGCACCGCCACAGCAGGGTTCAGGTAGGTGATGACGATCGCCCGCATCGGCCCGATCTCGCTTATCAAGGCGAAGAACGTCAAGAAGCCCGCCACGGTGCAAACCACTATCAGCCCGAGGAGCGACAAGAGCACCGACGTCGACAGCTCGTGGTGCGGCCGTTGCACGACGGCAAAGGGCGCGTACACGATTGCGGCGAGCACCAAAGAAGCGATTACGACGCTAGGCCCGCGCAGGTCGGCCAGGTACTTGGAGAAGATCCAGGGCCCGAGTGCGTACCCCGCGATGATCAGGAGGAACGAACTGGCGACGAGCAGGTGCGGCCCGCCTACGTCGAAGCCGACCAGCGCCGCCACCCCGGCAAGCCCGAGGATGAGCCCGGTAGCTCTCCGTCTGTCGATCCGGTCCGTCCCGGTCAAACGGGCTATCACGGCGCCGGCGATCGGTACCGCCGCCACCAGCAACCCCGAAAGCGAGCTCGTCACGGTCTTTTCGGCGTTGGACAGCACGACCCAGGGGACCACGATCTCGACGACGGTGTAGGCACAGACGGCCTTCCAACGCGAGAGCAGAGGGCCGAGAGCTCCTCTCCTTACGACAAAGGGCGCCAGCAGAAGGGCCCCGCCCGCCGTCCGTACGAACACCAAGAACACCGGGCTCACCTCGCGCATTGAGACGCGGATGAGAAGGTACGGCAACCCCCAGATGACCCCGAGCGCCAGGAACAGAGCCCAACCCCGTCTGGTCACCCAAAAGCTTCTATCACACGGCTTGCACAGCCGGCCCTGTATTAGGTGGGGCCACAGCTGCCGCCCGCGCAGGCTCCTGGAGCGGGAAATGGCACGCCGCGTAATGCTCTCCACCGAAGGGGCCGAGCGCCGGCTCCTCCTCGGCGCAAAGAGCTTGCGCCCTCGGGCAGCGGGTACGGAACGGGCAACCCGAGGGGGGGTGGAGCGGTGAGGGCAGCTCGCCGATCATCGGGACGGCCGTCCTGGCCCGCTGTACCGCCGGGTTCGGTACCGGGACCGAGCTGAGCAACCCGGCGGTGTAGGGGTGGGCCGGGCGTGCGTAGACCTCGTCACCAGTGCCGAGCTCAACGAGCTTGCCCAGGTACATGACCCCGATGCGGTCCGCGATGTAACGCACCACCGACAGGTCGTGGGAAATGAACACGTACGTGAGGCCGTGGTTGGCCTGCAGGCGCTTCATGAGGTTGAGGATCTGCGAGCGGATCGACACGTCCAGGGCGGAGACGGGCTCGTCGGTGACGATGAGGCGGGGGTTGAGCGCCAACGCCCTTGCAAGGCCGATCCTTTGGCGTTGACCGCCGGAGAACTCGTGCGGGTACAGCTCGACGGCGTGCGGCGCCAGCCCAACTTCACGCAGGAGCGCCCCCACCCGCTCGCGCTGCTCATCGGGGCTTCCGATGCCCTGGACGACAAGCGGTTCACGGATGATCGAGCCGACCCGCATGCGCGGGTCCAACGAGGAGTACGGGTCCTGGAACATGAGCTGCAGGTCGCGGTGCCGCCGTCGCAGCTCGGAGCCTTTCAGCTTGGTGAGGTCGGTCCCCTCGAAGAGCACCTGGCCCTCCGTTGGGCGCTCGAGGCCCACGATCATCCGCCCGAGCGTCGACTTGCCGCAGCCGGACTCCCCCACGACCCCCAGGCTCTCGCCCTGGCGCAGGACCAAGTCGATACCCCGCACCGCCTGGACCGAGCCCACCTTGCGCTGCAGCACGGCTCCGGCGGTGACCGGGTACTCTTTGCGGACGCCGCGCAGTTCCAAGATGACCGGCCCCACGCCGCTCGACCATGCCGCTGGGCCCGAGACCGTTCCAGCCTGCCCGCTCGCCGAGACGGCGCCGACCCTGGCGATGGGCGCAACCGTGGCGGGCGCCCCGTTGGGCGGCTCGCCGGGCAAGCTCGCAAGTGCCTGTCCGAGAGGGTCCGCCAAAGCAGGCTCGGCGAAGGTAGGCCGCGTGAAAACTGGCTGGGCAAGGACCTGGTCGGCGAAAACGGGCTCGGCCCCTTCACCGATGAGGTCGCCTGCACCGGCTATTTCCTCTACGGCGCGGCTGACGGGGTGGAAGCAGGCATACGGGTGGCCGGCGTCCTCGCCGCCTAGAGGTGGCACTTCGGCGCGGCAGATCTCGGTGGTGTACTGGCAGCGCGGGGCAAACCTGCAAGCCGACAGCGGCCGGGACAGGTCGGGCGGCAACCCCGGTATGGCGTAAAGGCGCTGGGACTTGTCCTGGTCGAGCTGTGGGATGGACGCGAGAAGCGCTTCGGTATATGGGTGGTGGACGTCTTCGAAAAGACGGTCGGTCGAAGCCGATTCGATCACCTGGCCTGCGTACATGACCATCGTGCGGTCGGCGTGGCCGGCAATTACCCCCATGTCGTGGGTGATCAGCAGCACTGCCATACCGAGGTTTTTCTTCAGGTCGTCGAGCAGGGACAGGATCTGCGCCTGAATGGTGACATCGAGAGCGGTGGTCGGCTCGTCGGCGATAAGCAATTTCGGCTGGCAAGCGAGCGCCATGGCGATAATGACGCGCTGGCGGAGGCCGCCGGAAAGCTGGTGCGGGTAGTCGCGCAGGCGCTCGGTGGGGTTCGGCATGCCTACGAGGCCAAGCACTTCGCCGGCCCTGTCGAGTGCCTCGTCCTTAGGGATCTTCTTATGAAGGATGACACTTTCGGCTATTTGTCGCCCGATGGTCATCGTGGGGTTGAGGGAGGTCAGTGGGTCCTGGAAGACCATCCCGACCTCGTTGCCCCGCACGGCGCGGATTTGTTCGTTCGTCATGGTGGTGAGCTCTTGGCCGGCCAGACGGATCGAACCCCCGACGATGTGGCCGCCGTTGGGCAGGAGGCGCATTATCGAGTTGGCCACCATGGTCTTGCCGGAGCCGGACTCCCCTACCACGCCTAGCGTCTCGCCTGGCTCCACGGTCAGGGTGACGCCATCGACCGCTTTCACCACGCGGGTGCGTAGCTGTATCTCAGTGCGGAGGTCCGTTATCTCCAGGAGGCTCATCGAGGCATCGCGCGGGTCAACGCTCCTGGAGGCGTACTTCGAAGCTGTCGCGCAGGGCATCGCCGATGAAATTGAACGCTACGACGATGAGCACGATCGCCAGCAATGCCGGGTAGACCTGCCACCAGTAACCATCGGAGAGGAAAGTGCTGCCCTGGGAAAGCATCGACCCCCAAGTCGCCGTCGGGAACGGGAGCGCGAAACCCAGGTACTGCAACACAGCGAGGACCAGTATCGCGTCGGCTATCTGGAAAGTGGCGTTCACGATGATGGTGCCGATGGCGTTGGGGATTATGTGGCGGAAAACGATCCGGCGGGATTTACCGCCCATCACCTTCACGGCCTGGACGTACTCACGGGTCCGCAATGAGAGGGTCTCGCCGCGTACCAATCGGGCCGGCGCAAGCCATGACAACCCCGACAGCACCGCGATCAGTAACCAGGTCGACGGCGTGACGATATCCGATACGAAGATGAAAAGGAACACCACGGGGATCGCGAGCAGGATGTCCACGACCCGCATCATGACAGCGTCCACAAACTTGCCGAAAAACCCAGCGACGGCGCCGTAAACAACTCCAATGAACGTTGCGAACAGCGCCACACAAAAAGCAATTTCGATCGAGCTCTGGCCACCCTTCATCAGCCTGCCCAGGATGTCGAAGCCGTTGTTGTCCGTGCCGAGCAGGTGGCCCGCCGAAGGCGCGTCGTTGCTGTTGATTATGTTCGTGTCCACCTGGTCGGTGTGGTAGAAAAGCGGGCCCACGAAGCAGAACAGCACCATGAGGACAACGATGACCATGCCCACGACTGCGAGCTTGTTGCGGGTAAAGGTGCGGAACACAAGCTGAGCGACGCTGCCCTGCTTGTATACCTCTCCCCCGTCTATCTCGGGTAAGGGCTCAGCCTCAGCCACGATCGGCAACAGTGCCATTTCAGTACCCGGCCATCTCAGTAAAACCGGCCATCTCAGTAACGGACCCTCGGGTCGAGCACTGCATAGGTGATGTCCGCCAACAGGTTGCCGACGACGGTCACAGAGCCCACGAGCACGGTGATACCCAGCATCACAGGGAAGTCGTCGTTGGTAGCAGCGGTGAAGTACTCCAGGCCGAGCCCCTGAAAATTGAAAAGGTACTCGAGCACGAGCCCGGCGGTAAGCACCGCAGGCAAGGAAATGCCAACCAAAGTGGTCACCGGCACAAGGGAATTGCGCAACAAATGTCGCCAGAGGACGGCTCTTTCCGACAGGCCCTTGGCGCGGGCAGTCTTTATGTAGTCCTGGGCCAGGCTGTCGATGGCCGACGAACGCATATAGCGCGAGAAAAGAGCATAGGTCACCAGCGTCAGGGTGATCACCGGCAGGATGATGCCGACGGGATGGCCCAGCATGCCCCACACAGTCGACTGCTGGGGCGCCTCCGAGGGGAAGACCTTGAATTCGATCGAGAAGAGCGATATCAAGATGAGCCCGAGTGCGTAGGAGGGCATCGAATACAGCACGAACGAAGTCGCCGTGCCGGCGTAGTCCCAAGCCTGGTTCCGCTTCACCGCCTGGAGCACCCCGATCGGGATCGCTATGAGCACCGCAAGTACCAGCGAAGTGCCGACGAGCATGACATCGCGAGGTATGTCGGAGGCGATGACGCTGTCGACACTGCGGTTGAGCTTGTAGGAAAAACCAAGGTTCCCGTGCAGGAGGTGGTCCAACCAGACCCAGTACTGGTACCAAATGGGGCTAGTGAAGCCGTTTTGCTTGTTGAACACGTTGATAGCCACTTGAGTGGCGCGCGGCCCGAGGATCGCGCGGGCTATGCCGCCAGGGAGGAGGTGCTCCATCCCGAAGGCGATCATGGTCACCCCAAGGACGACCACGACCGCCTGCAGGAGCCGCCGGATTATGTACCCGGTCAACTGGAGCACCTCATCGGCTGTGTTATCTACTTCTAGCTATTGCGAGTTACTTGGTCAAGTACCAAGTCTCTGGGGTCAGGTTGGTGTACGTGTTGTTGATGTAGCCGCCCAGGTGCTTGGAAATAAGGTCGACGGCGGCCGAGGTGGGATCGCCTGTGGCCGTCGGGAAGAAGACGAACGGCAGCTGCTGGGCGATGTAGTTCTCGTAGTTGTCGATGGCCGCTTTTGACTGGCTGGCGGGGGCTGTCGTGGTGAGCGCGATCAGATGGTCCGCTTCTGGGCTGCTATAGCCCGAGTAGTCCGCACCCGCTCCGGTGTAGAACAGCGCCTCACCGGTGGGCTCGTAGTCAGGGGCATAGATCCAGCCGGCGCCCCAGTTGAGAGCGGTCCACGAGCACTTGGGTGAGCTCGGCTTGGCCTCCCCGCCGGGGCCGCAGTTGATCAGGTGGCCTACGACCTGGGCGAAGGGTGCCTCGGTCAGCACCAGGTCGATACCTACCTGGTTGGCCTGGGACTTGAGGTCGTCCATTTCCTCCGACGTGATCACAGCACCGCTCTGTAACAGGATGCCGAACTTGAGTTTGAGGCCCTCGGGGACCCCCGCCCCGCACTCGCCGGCACCTGAACCCGGCTTGGCGCAGTAGGCCACCTGGCCCGAGCCCACGTCGGCCCAGCCGTGCGATTTGAGGAGGCTCGCAGCCTGGGAAGTGCTGAACGCGAAGGGGTCGGAAGATTCGTAGGAGTCGGCAAAGCTGTTGGGCGGCGCCACCGGGACCGGCCCGAAGGTGGGCACGCCGTAGCCGTCCAAGATCTTGGCGACCCAACCTTTTTGGTCAACGAGGTGCTCGAACGCCTGGCGGAAGTAGAGCTGACTGAATACGGGCCCGAAAATCGGGTTGCCCATGTTGAGCGGGAAGAAGGCGAAGCTGAAATCCGGGAAGTTGACGGCCGTGTAACCTTCGGCCTCCACCGAGCTCAGCTGAGGAAGGAACTCGTCCGGAAGCTCCGCCATGTCAAGCGCGTTAGGGCCGCCTGACTTGATCTCGTTGAGCATCGCCTGATCGGAGGTGAAAGGGACCTCGACGAACTGCGACAGGGACGGCTTCGGCGAGCCGCTGTAGTCCGGGTTCGGCACCATCGTGACCTCGCCGGTAGTGGTGAAGGTCTTCACCTTCCACGGGCCGTCCACGATCGACCAGTAAGGGCTCGTCGCATAACTTGCCACGTCTGTGGCTTGGGAGTTCAAGTAGGTGTACACCTTCGCAGCACCGGCGGGGGTGGTGTCAGGCAGGCCTGCCGTGGTCGGGCTGGGCGCCGGCTGGCCCTTCGCAGTCACGTCCCACGCCATCGGCATTGGCGTGACCTGAGAAAGCTCGTTATAGACGAACCACGTCGGGTTGTACGCCTGCTTCATGTGGAAGACCACGGTCGAGGAGTTCGGGTAGCTCATGGACGCGACGTTGTCGGGGAAATAACCGGGTGTGTAGTCGCACCAGTTGTCCTTCTCGGCGAACATCATGTTCATCCAGAACTCGACATCGCGGCTCGTGACCTGCTCGCCGTCGGACCACATCCAGTGCTTCAAGGTGACGGTGACCGTCTTGCCGCCACCGCTGAAGGTGGGCATGTTGGCGACGCTGTAGCTGGGGTCGACGGTCGGTGAGTTGTTGTTGCCGAACCAGTAAAGCGGCCGGTACATGAGGTACGTCAACTGCCCGTAGTTCATGGTCGAGCAGACCTGGGGGCTGATGAACGGGAAAATATACGTCGGCGGGGCTGAGGGGCCCTCCATGAAATAAGCGGTGCCGCCCGCAATCTTGGTGCCAACGGAGGGGACGGGGCCGGTCGGGCCGTACAGTAGGCCGGCTGCACCCACGCTGCTGGTGGACGTCACAACCATCGCGCCGGCTACGACGATGACGCCGAACGTCCGGGCCCTTGAGGTACGCAGCCTCTCCCGCCAACCGGGAGAGCCGGCCTCTAGGCCAGGCGTTGCACTTGCGGCTTTAAAGAACTTCATTCATTGCGCCTTTCGTGAGCGGTAGACGTGCCTTTAAGGGGTGCCCGTGCTCACAGCGGCGCTTGCGGTGACTCGAACTCAGTTGTAACCGCTCCGACGCTTATTGAAGACGGATCGCCAGGATCATCGTGGTAAAGGCGAAAGCGATGGCTGAGAAAACCGTAAAACGGTCCAGGTTGCGCTCGACGACGCTAGAAGCTGCAGCGGCCGAGCCAACCCCGCCCCCGAACATCTCTGAAAGGCCCCCGCCTTTCCCGCTGTGGAGCAGCACTGAGACGATAAGGGTGACGCACAGCACTATGTGAACCGAGATCACCACCCACGTGACCACCACTTAGCCGGCACCTCCTCCTGTTGGTTTTAGTCGTTACCTCGGGCGCCGGCCACCAAGTGGCCGGATCAGAGAAACTTAGCAGAGAGCGATCGGGTCGCTGTGTTCACCCCGGGGTACGTAAGCGCGGCCCGTTCGGGCCCCTTTACCTGCCCAGTCGCACTATCTGAGCGAACTTGTCGGGGTCGAGGCTGGCCCCGCCCACGAGCGCCCCGTCAATGTCGGCCTGGGCCATCAGCTCGGCGATGTTGGCAGGCGTGACGGAGCCCCCGTACTGGATCTTCACCGTGCCTGCGACCTCTGCGCCGTAGCGCTCCCCAACCCAGGAACGCACCGTCTTGCACGTCGCCTGGGCGTCCTGCGCACTGGCGGTGCGGCCGGTGCCGATGGCCCAGATGGGCTCGTAGGCGATCACGACCTTGGCAACCGCCGTTGGTGCAACGCCCACGAAGTCGGCTTCGAGCTGGCCGAGCACCTTGGCCTCAGTAGCACCCGATTCCCGTTCGGCGAGCGTCTCGCCGACGCACAGGATCGGGGTCATCTCGTGCTTCAGCACCGCCAGGAGCTTCTGGTTGACGAACGCGTCGCTTTCCCCGAACAGCTCGCGGCGCTCGGAGTGGCCAACGATCACGTAACGGACGTTGAGCTTGGCGAGCATGACGGGGCTGACCTCGCCGGTGAAAGCTCCTGAGTCGGCGGGGTAGACGTTTTGAGCTCCGAGGCCGATCGGGATGGAGTCGGCGTCGATCATGGTCTGCACCGAGCGCAGCGCCGTGAAGGCGGGGTGTACCGAAACGTCGGCCCGCTCATAGTCGCGGGGGGTAAGGCTGTAGGCGAGCTTCTGGAACCCGGCAATGGCGTCCAGGTGGGTGTGGTTCATCTTCCAGTTGCCGCTGATGAGCGGCTTGCGCTCAACCGCCACGGCGCGCCGCTGCCTCCCGCAAAGCGACAAGCCCGGGGAGGTCTCCCTTCTCGATGAACTCGAGGGAGGCCCCTCCGCCCGTCGAGAGGTGGTCGACCTGGTCGTCCAGGCCGAACAGCTTGAGGGCGCTCGCGCTGTCACCGCCACCCACCACGGAAAAGCCCTTCGTAGCGGCCACGGCGTCGGCCACGGCCCGTGTGCCCGCCGCGAAGCGGGCATCCTCGAAGACCCCCATCGGGCCGTTCCAGAACACGGTGGCGGCCGAGATGATCTCGTCGGCAAAAGCAGCGGCCGAACCCGGCCCGATGTCGAGGCCTAGCCACCCATCCGGTACGTCCGGGCCGACCAGGCGGACCTCACCTTCGGGCTCCTTGCCTGCACCGAAGACCCCTCCCGGGGAGAGGGCAACGATGTCGGTCGGCAGCAGGATCTTCTTACCGGCCGCCTCGGCAGAAGCGAGCAGGCGCTCGCAGGTGCCGACCTGGCTCTCTTCGAGCAGGGACGC
>Ga0182024_10009551_pt1 | contig 20030 bp, 20 predicted proteins | sample P32metaG_FD_120480 | JGI IMG/M metagenome (GOLD analysis project Ga0182024, IMG submission 120480) | Permafrost microbial communities from Stordalen Mire, Sweden - P3-2 metaG (Illumina Assembly) | ecosystem: Environmental > Terrestrial > Soil > Wetlands > Permafrost | place: Sweden: Stordalen... | reverse complement strand
TATTTCTGCTTCGCCTCGTCGCTCGGGATCGCCGGGGCGACGATGACGTCCTCACCCGGCTTCCAGTTGACCGGTGTCGCCACGGTATGGCGCGAGGTCAGCTGCACGGAGTCGAGAATGCGCAGCACCTCGTCAAAGTTGCGGCCGGTCGACATCGGGTAGGTCAGCATCGCCTTGACCTTCTTGTCGGGTCCGATGACGAAGACCGAACGCACGGTGGCGTTGGTCGCGGCGGTGCGGCCCTGCGAGGTGTTGCCGGCCTCGGCCGGCAGCATGTCGTAGAGCTTGGCGACCTTGAGTTCCGGATCGCCGATCAGCGGATAGGTAACCGCGTGGCCCTGGGTCTCCTCAATATCCTTCTGCCAGCGCGTGTGGTCGCCGACGGGATCGACGCTGAGGCCGACGATCTTGCAGCCGCGTTTGTCGAATTCCGGTTTCAGCCCCGCCATATACCCGAGCTCGGTGGTGCAGACCGGGGTGAAATCCTTGGGATGCGAGAACAGGATCGCCCAGCCGTCGCCGATAAACTTGTGGAAATCGATCGTGCCCTGGGTGGTCTCGGTGGTGAAGTTGGGTGCCTCATCGTTGATGCGCAGCGACATGGTGTCCTCCGTCTGGTGAGCCTCGCCTGCCAGGTATTTGTCCGTCGCCCGATCGCCACAGGCGACGGGTGGATCATAACCTCCGACAAATGACCGGCTCAAGTCGGCCGGCACGCCCGGCCCGATAGCCTGACGAATGTTATTTACCGAGGTACGAGTGTCAATAATTCATTATTAACACAATCAATCTGCTATTCTGTAGCTTCCTGCCGGGCGGGTTCCGGACGCCAGCGCAAGAGCGGCTTACGCGCGGCCGCGGTCTCGTCGAGCCGGCGGCGCGGAGTGAGGCGGGGCGTGGCGTGGAAGTCCTCGGCCCGGCCGGATTTGGCGCGGGCGGCGAGCGCGTTGACGGTGTCGGCGAACTGGTCGAGCGAGGCCTTGCTCTCGGTCTCGGTCGGTTCGATCAACAGCGCGCCGTGGACGACGAGCGGGAAATACATCGTCATCGGATGGAAGCCCTCGTCGATCAGCGCCTTGGCGAAATCGAGCGTGGTGACGCCGGTGTCCTTCAAGAAACGGTCGTCGAACAGCACCTCGTGCATGCAGGCGCCGGGATAGGACTGGCTGAGCACTGCGGCGAGGCGGACGCGCAGGTAGTTGGCGTTGAGCACGGCGTCCTCGGCGACCTGGCGAAGCCCGTCGGCGCCGTGGCTCATCATGTAGCCGAGGGCACGGACGAACATGCCCATCTGGCCGTGAAACCCCTTCAGCCGGCCGATCGTATTCGCCGCCGCGCCCTCAGCGTGCTCGACCAGCCCAAGCCCGTTCGCGCCATGGACGATCCAGGGCAGCGGGGCGTGCGGCGCCAGCGCGGCGGCGAGCGCCACCGGGCCGCTGCCCGGGCCGCCGCCGCCATGCGGGGTCGAGAACGTCTTGTGGAGGTTGAGGTGCAACGCGTCGATGCCGAGATCGGCGGGCCGCACCCGGCCGACGATCGCGTTGAAATTGGCGCCGTCGCAATAGAAGAACGCGCCGGCATCGTGGACCGCGGCGGCGATTTCCAGGATCTCGTCCTCGAACAGGCCGCAGGTATTGGGGTTGGTCAGCATCAGCGCCGCGACATCGGACCCGAGGCTTTGCTTGAGCGCGGCGAGGTCGACCCGGCCGCGCGCGTTGGCCGCGATCGGGTCGATGGCGTAGCCGCAGATCGCCGCGGTCGCCGGGTTGGTGCCGTGCGCCGATTCCGGCACGAGGATGCGCCGGCGCGCATCGCCGCGCGCCGTCAGCGCGGCGCGGATCGTCATCATGCCGCAGAGCTCGCCGTGGGCGCCCGCAGCGGGCGACAGGGCCACCGCCGGCATCCCGGTCAGGGTCTTCAGCCAATGCGCTAGGGTATCGACCAGCTCGAGTGCGCCCTTGATCGTGGTTTCCGGCTGCAACGGATGCAGGTCGGCAAAGCCGGGCAGCCGCGCCAGCTTTTCGTTGAGGCGGGGATTGTGCTTCATCGTGCACGAACCGAGCGGGTAGAGCCCGCTGTCGATCGCATAGTTCTTCTGCGACAACCGGGTGAAATGCCGGACGATTTGCGGCTCGCTGAGGCCCGGCAGACCGATCGGGCCCTGCCGCTCCAGCCCGCCGAGACGGGCGTCACGATGCGGCGGCACCGGCAGGTCGACGCCGCAATGACCAGGCGAATCCTGTTCGAAGATCAGTTTTTCTTCGAGCTGCAGGCCGCGATTGCCGGTCAGGGTCTGGGTTTCCCCGCTCGCCGCGCCGGGATGGCCGCCGGTTGTTTCACCGTGCGCTCCGCTCAGAGCCTGGCTCCAACCGGTCATCGCAGTACCTTCGTCAGTGTGTGGGAAAAGATATCGATATCATCTTCAGTTACGGTTTCCGTCGCCGCAACGAGCAGCAGATCGGCGAGATCGGCATGACCCGGATAGAAGCGCGAGACCGGGACACCGCCGAGCACGCCATATTCGGCCAATCGATCGACGATCGGCGCGGCGGGCTGCGGCAAGCGCAGCGTGAATTCGTTGAAGAAGCTGGTGTTGACGATGCCGACCCCCGGCACCGCGGCGAGCCGGTCGGCGAGCGTGCACGCCGTCGCGTGGTTGAGCCGGGCAAGCCGAGTCAGCCCGGCCTCGCCAAGCAGCGCCAGATGGATCGTGAAGGCCAGCGCGCAAAGCCCCGAATTCGTGCAGATGTTGCTGGTCGCCTTTTCGCGGCGGATGTGCTGCTCGCGGGTCGAGAGCGTCAGCACCCAGCCGCGCCGCCCATCGGCATCGACCGTCTGGCCGACGAGCCGCCCTGGCATCTGCCGCACATGTTGCTCGCGCGCGGCGAAGAGCCCGACATGGGGGCCGCCGAAGTTGAGCGCGTTGCCGAGCGACTGCCCTTCGGCGGCGACGATATCGGCGCCCATCGCGCCGGGCGGCGTCACCGCCCCCAGCGATACCACCTCGTTGACGACCGCGACGAGCAGCGCCCCCACCGCATGGCAGCGCGCCGCCAACGCGGTCCAGTCGCGCAATTCGCCGAAGAAATCCGGGTTTTGGACAACGACGCAAGCCGTATCACTATCGAAATCGAAATCTTCAACACCGCCCGGCCTCGGATCCAACGCGGCGAGCGTGAGCCCCGAAAACTGTGCGTAGGTCTCGCAGACTTCGCGATAATGCGGGTGCAGCGCCCCCGACAGCACCGCCTTACCGCGCCGGGTGACGCGATGCGCCATCGCCACCGCCTCGGCGCAGGCGGTGGCGCCGTCATAGAGCGAGGCGTTGGCGACATCCATCCCGGTCAGCAGCGCGACCTGGGTCTGAAATTCGAACAGCGATTGCAGCGTGCCCTGCGCCAATTCGGGCTGGTAAGGCGTGTAGGAGGTGAGGAACTCGCCGCGCTGGATCAGATGGTCGACCGCGGCCGGAACGTGATGGCGATAGGCGCCGCCTCCGATAAAGCACGGCACCGAGCCGGCGGCGACGTTCTTCGCCGCCATGGCTGACAGCGCGCGCTCGACCTGGAGCTCGCCCTGCGCCGGCGGCAGATCGACGAAGCCATCGAGCCGCGCCGCTTCCGGCACGTCGGCGAAGAGATCGTCGATCGACTTGGCACCGATCGCCGCCAGCATTTCCTGGCGGTCGGACGGGGTCAGCGGCAGGTAACGCATCAGCCCTGCTCCGCGACGAAGGCGACATAGGCGGCCTCGTCCATCAACCCGTCCAATGCCGTCGGATCGGCAAGCTTGACCGAGAGGAACCAGCCCTCGCCCATCGGGTCGGCATTGACCTTGGCCGGATCGCCGGCGATCGCGTCGTTGACCGCGACGACCTCGCCAGAGACCGGGGCATAGACCTCGCTGGCGGCCTTCGCCGACTCGACAACCGCCGCCTCCTTGCCGGCCTCGACCATGGTGCCGACCGCCGGCAATTCGACATAGACGATGTCGCCCAGCTGCTGCTGTGCGTAGTCGGTGATGCCGATGACCGCGGTGTCGCCGTCCTGGCGGATCCATTCATGGTCCTTGGTGAAGCGCAGCATCGGCATGAGGCTCTCCTATCAGCCGCGGTAGTAGCGGGCCGGGACAAAGGGCAGGGGCGAGACGACGGCGGAGCGGGGCACGTCGCGGACGACGACGGAAAGCGGCGTGCCGATCTCGGCATGGGCGACGGCGACGTAGCCCATCGCCACCGGTGCGTTGAGCGAGGGGCCGAACCCGCCGCTTGTCACCGCGCCGATGGCGCTGCCGGCCTCGTCGACGACGATGCTGCCCTCGCGCGCCGGGGCACGGCCGTCGGGCCGGATGCCGACCCGGCGGCGGGTTGGTCCCGATTTAAGCTGGGCGAGGATCGCCTCGGCGCCGGGGAAGTCGCTCTCGGCCCGGCGGCGCTTGCCGACCGTCCAGGCCAGCCCGGCCTCGACCGGCGTCGTGGTCTCGTCGATGTCGTGGCCGTAGAGGCAGAGCCCGGCTTCGAGCCGCAGCGTGTCGCGGGCGCCGAGCCCGACCGGGAGAACCTCCGGCTGCGCGAGCAGCAATTCGGCCAGGCCGACCGCGTGCCCGGGATCGAGCGAAATCTCGAAGCCGTCCTCGCCGGTATAGCCCGAGCGGGTGATGCCGCAGCTCATGCCGCGGATCGCGGCGGTGGCGGCGCTCATGAAGGGGATACGGTCGATGCCCGGCACGAACCGCGCCAGCACCGCAGCGGCCAGCGGCCCTTGCAATGCCAGGAGGGCGCGGTCTGCGAGCACCTCGATGTCCACGAGATGCTCGAGCCGGGTGCGCAGATGGGCGATGTCGGTGGCCTTGCAGGCGGCGTTGACGACCAGGGCGAGAGCGTCGCCGGCGCGAGTCACCATCAGATCGTCGATGATGCCGCCGCCGTCGTTGAGCAGCAGCGTGTAGCGCATGCGGTTCGGCGCCAGCCCCTCGATATCGCCCGGGACCAGCATTTCCAGCGCCCCCGGCGCGGCGGCGCCGATGAGGCTGAGCTGGCCCATATGGGAGACGTCGAAGAGCCCGGCTTGGGTCCGGGTGTGCAGGTGCTCGGCGATAATGCCGGTCTTGTATTGCACCGGCATCTCGTAGCCAGCGAACGGCACCATCCGGGCGCCGCGCGCGACATGGAGATCGTAAAGCGGCGTGCGCAGCAACGGCACGGCATCGAGACCAGCGGGCACCAGGCGCACCTCCCAACCGGCGGACGCAAGATGCGTCCCGGAGATGCCCCCTCTGTCGTGGACCCTGAGAGATTCACCGCCTGCCAGCGACCTGACCGGGCGGCTTACTCCTTCGGTGAGCGGCCGGGCATCGAGCCCGCCCGCTGCTTTCCAGAGCGCCCTTACACCTGCAGTCCTTTTGCCTGAGAGTTTCCGGGGCGGTTGCTCCTTCGGCGCCGCGCGCTTGGTGCGCGACCTCTCCTGCAGGCGTGCATACGGCAGAGGATGTGTAGCATCGCCGCGCGCATCTCGCCAGCCGGTTCAGGCCAAGGACGCCGGATCAGCGGCCGCGGTAGTTCTTGTAGAACTCGATCACGTCGGGGGGCTGCTGGAAGCCGACCGCGATGCTGAGGTCGGAAAGCGGCCGGCCGCCGGTGTTGAACACGACCTCGACGTGGTCGTTGACCCCGGCGCGCTTGTCGTTGCCCGCAAGGGCCACGTGCACGGAAAAAGATTTCTTGCCAAGAATCGTCTGGTCGGACGCGGTTAGCGAGACAAAATAGTTGAGATCGACGTCGTTGGCGCGGCCCGCCGGGCCGCGTTCGGCGATGATGACGTTGTCGAGCGCGACGCGCAGCGCCGGACCGTCGATTTTGCAGTTGACCGAGATGTCGCTGAGGACGCCGTACCAGGCAACGTAAAGCGGCTTTCTTTCCGCTCCCGGGCCGAAAACCGCGGTATTGGCAAGCGGGCGCAGCACCGCCGCGACGGGGCAGGCGGCTGCCGGTGGGCCTCCGGATTTATTGCCGCCGAACGGCAACATGCTGCAGGCCGAGAGAACCGCAACGCCGGCCGCAAGTGCCAGCGCGACGGCGCCATGCCGATGCCGGCGGCTCTGCCCGTCGTTCGATGCTGAGTGCAAAACCGGAGTCAATTCAGAGGCGGTTATGGGTTCCGTCGCAAAGCGGCGACTTACCCGTCGCCTTGCAGCCACAGAACCAGACTTCGCCTGCCTTCTCGGCAGTGTACATCAGCGGGTTGAGCCCAGTCCCCTTATGCGAGCCGTCGCAAAAGGGCTGCGCCTGGCTGCGGCCGCAGGCGCACCAGAAGTAGCGCTTGCCGGCTTCGACGGTGACGCCATAGGGCGCCTTTTGCGCTGGGATCGGAGCGTCCATCTTTCTTCCCCACCATTGCCCTTGCTACTGTCCGCGCCACCGCGCGATGCCCCCGGGCCGGCGCGACTTTATGCGAGGCTCGCCCGGCAGACAAGCCGGGTCGGCGCGGCGAAACGGAGCGGCGAAGGCGGCACATGGCGGTCTATACCGAAATCGGCGACGACGAGCTGCGCGCCTTCATCGCGGCCTATGACATCGGCGAGGTCCTGTCGTGCAAGGGTATCGCCGAGGGCGTGGAAAACTCGAACTACCTGCTCGCGGCCGAGCGCGGCACGTTCATTCTGACGCTCTATGAGAAGAGGGTGTCCTCGGCCGACCTGCCGTTCTTCATCGCGCTGATGGATCACCTGGCGCATCAGGGGGTCGCCTGCCCGACCCCGGTGCGGGCGAAAGACGGCGGCGCGCTCAGGGAATTGTGCGGGCGCCCGGCTGCGCTCGTGACGTTTCTCAACGGCATGTGGCCGCGGCGGGTTGCGCCGTTCCATTGCGCCGGGGTGGGCGCCGCGCTGGCCCGGCTGCACCGCGCCGGCGAATCGTTCGCGATGACCCGGCCCAACAACCTGGGGGTCGCCGGCTGGCACGGCCTCTACGTCGCCTGCGGGGCGCGGGCCGACGAGCTGCAAGCGGGGCTCTCCGCCGAGATCGGCGAGGAACTCGACCGGCTCGAAGCCGCCTGGCCGCGCGGCCTGCCGAGCGGGGTCATCCACGCCGATCTGTTTCCCGACAACGTGTTCTTCCACGATCGCGAGTTGTCCGGCCTCATCGACTTCTATTTCGCCTGCACCGACGCCTTCGCCTACGATTTGGCGATCTGCCTCAACGCCTGGTGCTTCGAGCCCGACGGCAGCTTCAACGTGACCAAGGCGCGGCTTCTGGTCGGCAGTTATCGCGGCGAGCGGGAGCTCGCGCCCGAGGAGATCGCCGCGCTGCCGCTCCTGGCGCGCGGCAGTGCGCTGCGCTTTCTGCTGACGCGGCTTTACGACTGGCTGAATCAGCCCGAGGGCGCCCTGGTCCGGCCGAAGGACCCGCTCGAATACCTCAAAAAGCTGCGTTTTCATCGCGGCATCGCCGATCCGGCCGCCTATGGCATCGGCGGCTGAGCCCCCGCCGCCGGCGGGGCCGCAGGTCGAGATCTTCACCGACGGCGCCTGCCGCGGCAATCCCGGCCCGGGCGGCTGGGGCGCGATCCTGCGCTTCGGCACGGTCGAGAAGGAGTTGTCGGGCGGCGCCGCGGCGACCACCAACAACCGCATGGAGATGACCGCGGCGATCGAGGCGCTCACCGCGCTGAAGCGTCCATGCCGGGTACGGGTCTACACCGACAGCCAATATCTGCGCGACGGGATCATGCGCTGGCTGCCGCAATGGAAAGCCCGCGCCTGGCGCACTGCCGACAAGAAGCCGGTCAAGAATATCGACCTATGGCAACGCCTCGACGCGGCCGCGGCGGCGCATCGGATCGAATGGATCTGGGTCAAGGGGCATGCCGGCCACCCCGAGAACGAGCGGGCCGACGCGCTCGCCCGCGCCGCGGTTCCGGCGCCGGCCGGGAATCAGGAACCGGTGTAGCGCCAGGTCTTGCCATCGGCATCGGCGCTAACCTCGCCGCGTGCCTCGAGCTGGCCCAATGAATGGCGGATCGAGGTATAGGCCATCGTCACGCCCTTATCGGCGGTCAGCGCGGCGCGGATCGCGGCCGGGCGCGCGGTACCCGACGGCATCGTCTTCAGCACCTCGGCGATCAACCGCGCGTTGGTGCCGCGCTGCGGTCGGTGGCGAGAAACCCGTCGCGGCTTGGCGGAGGCGCCAGGCGGGCGCCCGCGGCGCCGGGCCACGGGCGCCGCCGCCTTGGCGGGCCTGCCGCGGCGGGCGGGAGCCGCGCCGCCGGGACGCGCGGCGAAATCGCGGATCGCTTGCATCGCCGCGGCATAGCCGGCGGCATAAGCCTCGCGCCGGATCGCCTCGACCTGCTCCTGCAACTGGGTCAGCGCTGTCTTTGCCATGGGGGTCTCATCCCTCGTCTATCTCCAGGCGATAATTAGCACGGCTTTGGCAGCCTCAGGTCAAGCCGATTGCGCGACGCTTGCGGACGCACGGCGACCATGTCCGAGGATCGCGGCAGTCGGGATGAAATACCAGCCGTCGCGGCGATAGGCGGCGGTACAATGGGCGATCTCAGCCTCGATCGCCAAGAGCGCCGCCGGTCTTTGTGCCTCGATCAGCGCGGCGGTGCGCACCGTGCCAGGGCGGAATATCGCGATCAGGTCTCCCGGATGCGCGAGGCGCCATTCGCGCCGCACGAGTTTGGCGGCGATCTCGGTAAACCCGGCCTCGGCGAGCAGGCGCAGCACCACCGCGATGCTGTCGAGACCGCCGCCCGAGGGCGGTGCCTTCGCGGCGGTGGGATCGCCGTGCAAACGGACCGCGTCGAACAGCAATTGCCAGGCGATGTTGTCCGCCGGCACCGCCCAGCTGGTGAAGGCGAGCCGCCCGCCGGGGCGCAGGACGCGGGCCGCTTCGGCCAGAGCCCGCGCCGGCCGCGGCGCGTGATGGATGCCGAAATTCGACACCACCGCATCGAACGACGCGTTGGCGAAAGGCATCGCCTCGGCGTCGCCTTCGTCAAACCGCCGACGGGGATGGGCGGCGCGCGCCTCCGCCAGCATCGCCGGCGAGAAATCGAGCCCCGCGGCAGCGGCGCCGCGCCCCGCCGCCGCCGCCGTCACCAGGCCAGGGCCGCAGCAGAGATCGAGGACACGCACTCCAGACCCGACTGCACCCGCATCGAGCAGGAGCTCGACAAAGGGCTGGGTCGTTGCCGCGAAGGTCGCGCTGTACGCCGATGCCGCCTTCTGCCAGCCGCATGCTCGAAGCTGCGAACGGCCTCTGGGTCGAAACTCATTGCCGCAAGCGAGGGAAACCGGTCTCGCGCATGAGCGTTCTCCTCTCGATCGAGAAGGTCGGCGATAAATGATCCTGGCACAAGGATTGTAGGTGGAGTAAACGGGCGCGCTCGGCACGCGGTAAGCGATGCCGGGCCTCCGAGGAGGAGCTGCGTGCATAGTCGGGTCGGCGCCATCGCGACGCGGCATGGGTGAGGCGAACGGATTGCCTGACAGCCAACCGCAGCCAGCTACGCCGGCGGCGACCGCCGTATTGGAGGCTGCAAAGCCGAGCATGCGGCAGAGCCTGACGATCGCCGCGCTCGGCGTCGTCTACGGCGATATCGGCACCTCCCCGCTCTATACGCTCAAGCAGTGCTTCGAGGGCGGCGTGGTCAGCGCGCCGCGGGTCTTCGGCGTCCTGTCGCTGATCGTCTGGTCGCTGACCCTGGTGGTCACAGTCAAGTACGTCATCGTCCTGATGCGCGCCGACAACCGCGGCGAGGGCGGCATCCTGGCGCTGATGGTGCTGGCCCTGCGCTCGACGCTGCGGACCCCCAACCGCTGGGTGCTGTGGGCCGGTCTGTTCGGCGCCGCGCTGTTCTACGGCGATGGGGTGCTGACCCCGGCGATCTCGGTGCTGAGCGCGGTCGAGGGGCTTAAGGTCCAGACCCCCGAGCTCGAGTCCTTCGTGATCCCGCTGACCCTCATGCTGCTGTTCGCGCTGTTCGTCGCCCAGCGCCGCGGCACCGGCCGGGTCGGCGGCTTCTTCGGCCCGATCATCATCGTCTGGTTCGTGACGATCGGGCTGTTGGGGCTGCGCGAGATCGCCCATCACCCGACGATCATGCGGGCGCTGAACCCGATCTACGGCATCCGGCTCATCCATCACGACCCCGTGGCCGGTTTCGTGCTGCTCGGCGCGGTGGTGCTCGCGGTGACCGGCGCCGAGGCGCTTTACGCCGATATGGGTCATTTCGGCCGCGGCCCGATCCGCCGCGCCTGGCTGCGTTTCGTCTTTCCGGCGTTGCTGCTCAACTATTTCGGCCAGGGCGCGCTGCTGCTCAACCACCCCGGGGCGGTGCAGAACCCGTTTTTCCTGCTGGCGCCCGACTGGTTCGTCCTGCCGCTCGTGGTGCTTGCCTCGACGGCGACCGTGATCGCCTCCCAGGCGGTGATCTCGGGCGCGTTTTCGCTGACGCATCAGGCCGTTCAGCTCGGTTACCTGCCGCGGATGAACGTACGCCACACCTCCGAGCGCGAGCGGGGCCAGGTCTACGTGCCGGCGATCAACAACATGCTGCTCGTCGCGGTGGCGGTGACGGTGTTGGGCTTCCGCTCGTCGGACGCCCTCGGCGCCGCCTACGGCATCGCGGTGACCGGGACGATGACGGTCACGACCGTGCTCGCCTTTACCCATCTGCGCCACAGCGCACGCTGGAAGCTGTGGCAGCTGATCCCTCTCTTCGGCCTGTTCCTCGCGGTCGACCTGTCGTTCTTCTCGGCGAACCTCCTGAAGGTCCACGAAGGCGGCTGGTACCCGCTGGTGATCGCCTTCGCGCTCTACACGACGATGATGACCTGGATCTGGGGGCGCGGGAAGCTCGGCCGCCAACGGGTCAGCTCCGGGATGCCGCTCGAGATGCTGATCGAAAGCCTGCGCCCCGGGCACCCGATCCGCGTGCCCGGCACCGCGATCTACATGACCGCCCAGGTCAACAACGTGCCGGCCGCGCTGCTGCACAACATGAAACACAACAAGGTGCTGCACGAGCGCAACGTGCTGATGACGGTGCAGACCGCCGACGTGCCGCATCTGCCCGAGGTCGACCGGCTGGAAATCCGCCATTACGACCAGAATTTCCACACCGTGCGGATCCGCTACGGGTTTGCCGAGGAACCCGACATCCCGCGGGCGCTGGCCCTCGCCCGGGTCGGCGGGTTCCGTTTCAACCTGATGGAGACCTCGTTCTTCGTCGGGCGCGAGAAGGTCGTCGCCAATCGCCGCCAGCGCTGGCTGTTCCCGTTCAAGCGGCTGTTCGTGCTGCTGTCCGAACTGGCGCTCGATGCGACCGAATTCTTCCGCATCCCGACCAACCGTGTCGTCGAGCTGGGCGGGCAGGTGGAGATCTAGATTTCAGTTCGTTCATTCCCGCGTAGGCGGAAATCCAGGGCAAGCGACGTGCCGGTTGCACTGGACCCCCACTTTCGCGGGGGAGACGAAAGAAAATCAATGAATCTCGGATTGTTCCTTGAAAGCCTTGCGCAAATCCTCGATCGAGAAGCCGGGGCGCTTGGAGGCTTCGATCACCACCTTCTCGCGCCGGGTCAGAAGATCGACCGCCGCCGGGATCTTTTCGACCGCGTCATAGGGCACGACGACCGCGCCGTGACGGTCGCAATGAATGACGTCGTTGGCCGAGACGACCATGCCGAAGACGCTGACCGTGCCGCCGAAATCGACGAGATGGACATGCGCGTGCGACGGCATGATCGAGCCGGCGAGCACGATGAAATTGGGCGCCATCGCGTCGAGATCGCGCACCGAACCGTCGGTGAGGACACCTGCGCAGCCGAGCCCGGCATGGACATGGGTCTGCACCTCGCCCCAGAACGCGCCAAACCCGGTATCGGGGGCGTCGATGTCCTGGATCACCGCAAGGCTCGGCATCGGCTGAGCGGCGATGTGCTCGTAGTAGCCAATGCGCATCTTGCCCGCGGAATCGCTGTCGCGGGCGTTGGGCTCGCGCGAGCGGATGAGCGCGGTGCGGGCAAAGGCGACGACCGGCTTCATCTCGGGAAAGCAGGAGACGACGGGCCGGCGGGTAAAGCCGTGGGCGCGGCGCTGCGGCGCGACCATTTCGAGCGCGTTGCAGATGGTCGGCGTGTCCCAGGCGGTGAGGGCTTTGAGGCTGGCGGCGCTCGGCAGGCTCGGCATCGTCTATCTCCGACCAAAGGGCGAGGCTGCACCGCTTAATCGCTGGCGCGCCGGCCTGCAAGCCATTTCCCCCGGGGCTTTTCCGGCAGGGACAATCGGCGCATCATCCGGGCAGCGTCGAACACGAGGCTAAGCCATGAACTATACCGTCAGCCATTTCGAAATCCGCGCCCACGACCAGAAGGCGATGGAGAAGTTCTATACCGAGGTGATGGGCTTCATCGTCAGCGACCGCGGGTTGCTGACCGCCGGGCCGGCGGCCGGCAGGGAGCTAATCTTTCTCAGCCACAGCCCCGAGGAGCACCACCAGATCGTGCTGATCCCGAGCGACACGACCGACCAGGGCGGCGGCATCGGCCATGTCGCGTTCCGCGTCGACAGTCTCGACGAGGTGCGCCGGGTCTACGACAAGGTTCGGACGCTCCCCTACACCAAGCCCGAGCCGGTCAGCCACGGCAACACCTGGTCGGTCTATTTCCGCGACCCCGAAAACAACCGCATCGAAGTGTTCACCCAGACCCCGTGGCACACGACGCAACCCTGCCGCTTCGAGGTGAATTACGGCCAGCCCGATGCCACGCTGAAGGAGGCAACCCGCAACGACGCCAGCAAGCTCGCCGGCTTCACCGCGACCGAGGACTGGCAGAAGGAATTCGACCGGCGTTTTGCCGATACACCGGCGAAATAGGCGGCGCGCGATGACCCGCGACTTCGTCGGCTACGGCCAAACCCCGCCGCACGCGAACTGGCCGGGCGGGGCGCGGATCGCGGTCAATTTCGTGATCAATTTCGAGGAAGGGTCGGAGCTGTCCTACCCGGCAGGCGACGGCACCAGCGAAGGCGGGCTCACCGAAAGCGCCAGCATCGACCCCGGCATGCTCGGGCGTCGCGATCTCGGCGCCGAAAGCATGTTCGAATTCGGCTCGCGGGTCGGCTGGTGGCGGCTCCATCGTATCTTCACCAAGTACCGCGTGCCGGTGACCCTCTTCGCCTGCGCCCGGGCGCTCGAAGCCAACCCGCCGGCGGCCCAGGCGATCGCCGCGACCGATTGGGACATCTGCGGCCACGGCTATCGCTGGATCAAGCATTTCGAACTCGACGAGGCCGAAGAGCGCCGGCAGATCGCCGCCGCCGTGGCGCTGATCCGCCAGACCACCGGGAAGCCGACCTTGGGCTGGTATTGCCGCTATGCGCCGTCGGAGAACACGCGCCGGATCGTCGCCGACCAGGGCGGCTTCCTCTACGACAGCGACGCCTACAACGACGAGCTGCCCTATTGGGTGCGGGTGAACGACAGCCCGCATCTCGTGGTGCCGTACACGCTGTCGACCAACGACGTCAAATTCGGCCGCGGCGTGTTCGGGCCGGGCGAGGATTTCTTCGCGTATCTGCGCGACGCCTTCGACCTGCTCTATGAGGAGGGTGCCGAGCGGCCGCGCATGATGTCGGTGGGGTTGCACATGCGCATCGTCGGCCATCCCGGCCGCGCCGCGGCGCTGATCCGCTTTATCGAATACATCCAGGCGAAGGAGCGGGCATGGACTGCCGGCGCGAAGACATCGCCCGCCACTGGATCGCCGAGCACCCCGCCGCGTAGCGGCTGTTACGGCCGCCGCACCCTGAAATCGGCGAAGCTCCAGCCATTCACGGTCATCAATTCGGCAAGTCTGTCCTGGCGCACCCGCATGTCGCCGCCATAGGCGTGGATGACCGCCCCCTTGCCGGCCGAGATCATGACGTGACCGGGTATGAAAATCAGATCGTTGCGGCGCAGATCGCCGTGGGCCGCGACGGCGACGGACTCGCCGATCGCCTCCTGCTGCATGTCGGTGTCGCGCGGCACCAGCAGGCCGAGATCGCGAAACGCCTCCTGCACCAGGCCCGAGCAGTCGAAGCCCATAAAGCTGCGCCCGGCCCATAGATACGGGCAGCCGAGATAAAGCGCCGCCGCCGCGGCGAGATCGGCCGAGCGCGGCGGCTCCTCCGAGAGACATGCCTCCGGCAAGAAGCCACCGCTGTCGAGCCCGACATAGGAGGTGCCGCGGCAGATAAATCCCCGTTGCGCCGCGACGGGGCTGTGCCGCGGCAGGAAGTCGATGATCGGGGAGCGCAAGTCCGCCTCGGCATAGCGATAGTCGCCGAGCGTCGCGACGTAATGCGTCGGCGGTTTCGCATCGCCGAATTGCAGCGCCGAGGCCTCGACATAGCCGACATAGGAGTCGCGGCGCGACTGGCACCAGGCGTAGCCGCCGGCCTCGTCGAAGACGCGAACCGCCTCGCCGTAGTGGTAGAAGGTGTCGAGACCAGAACCCGGCCGCGGGTCGTGAAATACCGGCGCAAGCCCGGCGACGACGCGCGCCAGCCTCGCCTCGGCGTAGCGCGGCGCCCTCACCTTGCCGGCCAGACCGATATCGGCAAGATCGTCGCGGATCGCGTTGAGCCGCCGGTCGAGCGTCATTCCGATGGTTTTTCCACTCGGGGCAGCACCAGCTGGGTTTGTGTCACCAGCGCCGCGAGCTTGCCGCCGGCGCCAAAGATCCGGGTCTCGACGACGATCGTGCGCCGCCCGACATGGATCGGCACCGACACACCGGTGATTCTGCCCGGCGGCGAGGCGCGGAAGAAATTGCTTTTGGATTCGATTGTCGTCGTCCGCATCCCCTCGGGGATGTTGAGCCCCGCCGTGGTGCCGCCGAGATCGTCGGCAAACGCCATGTAGGCGCCGCCATGGACGATGCCGTTATTGTTGAGGTGGCGCTCGTCGGCGTCGATCTCGCCGACCACCTTGTCCTTCTCGGCACTGACGATGCGGATGCCGAAATGCGCCGGCATGTTGACGCGCGGAGGAGCCGTTGCCATCGCCTGTCCTCTTCAGCTGCCGGGCCCGCGCGCCTTCCAATCGCCATAGGCGCTCATCAGGTCGGCAAACAACTGCTCGGCGATGCCCTCGTAGCCGGCCCGGCTCAGATGGACGTGATCGGGCATCGCCAGCGCCGGATCGAGCGCGGCCATGCGGTCGATGCTGCAGGTGCCCCCCATCGCCGCGAACCAGTTCCAGTACGCCCAGCCCCGGTCCGCCGCGACGCGGTGCTCGACCTCGCGGACGCCGGCGAGCTTCGGCGGCTCCTGCCAGGTGCACTCGCCGCCGCCCGACCCGCACCGCGCCGCCTCGCATCCGTGCGCCACGCGGTTGCCGTCAGGCGGCCCGAGGATGAGGATCGGGACGCCCGCCGCGCGCCGCTGCAACTGGGCGATTTCGCTCTGGAAACGGCCGGTATAACGGTCGAGATCGAGCCCGTCGTCGAACCCCTCGTTGGTGCCGAAGGCGACGATCAATAGAGCCGGCCGCCGCTCGGACAGCTCGGAGGAAATCGCCTCCGGCGTCATTTGTCCGAGCAGGCCGACCGTGGCGCCGATGGTGCCGTGGTTCTCGTAGATGACCCCGAGGCCGCGGCGCTCGACCGACCAGCCGAGCAGGGTAACCGGCGCGCGCCCGGAAGCGCGCAGCTCGACCCGGCGGGCCGGGCGGTCCAGCGGCAGCTCGAAGCGCTTGATCGCGGCTTCCGCGCCGGCGGTCGAGACGCGGATCGGCGCGGCGTCGTCGACCTGCACGGTAAAAGGCGGGCCGCCCGGTCGGGTCAGGTACTCGACCGCGAAGCGATCGAAACCGGCGGGGTCGGTGTTTTCGATCGCCATGCTGGCTTCGGGCGGCTTCTCGCTCAGCGCGTCGACCGCGTCGAGGCCGAACGCCAGCCCCGGCGGATGATCGCTCGGCTTGGGATGCTGCCAGCCCGTCTCGCTGACGCTGACCAGATGCGGCCGGTAGTATTTATAGGGGATGCCCGCCGGCAGCCAGCCGCGGCCGGCATCGCCGAACCGGGTCTGAAACTCTTCGCGCAGCCGGCCGCTCAACGAATCGTTGGCGGTATGGCTGTCGCCGATCTGAATGATTCGTACCGGAGCCTGGGCCTGCCTCTGCTCCAGTCCGGCGAGCGCCGCGAAAAACGGCGCCAGCGCGCCGGGCGACGACAGATGCCGCTCGACCTCGGCCGGCGGCGCCGCGGGCGGCAGCAGCGCGGTGCCGAAGCAGGCCTGCAGCAGGATAACGATGCCGCCGGCGGCAAGGCTGAGCGCCAGCCAGGCGGCGCGGTGCGCGAACCGGCCCGGCTCAGCGCCCATTCGCCTGGAGCGACGGCAGCATGCTGATGACGCGCTCGGCGATCAATTCGTATCCGGCGGCGGTAAAATGGATGCCGTCGTCGTTGCGCAGCCGCTCGTTGACGCCGCTGCGGTCGGGCCCATAGGCGGTGAATTGCCCCTGATCGTTGGCGATGACGTTCCACAGCGGCAGGAATTGCGCGCCGAACTTCGCCGTTTCCTCGGCATAGATGTCGTTGATGTAACTCATGTCGGCGGAGTAGGCTGGGCTGCGCGCGATGGGGTTGCCGCACCAAATCACCTTGAGCGAAGCCCCCGTCAGCGCGGTGAGGATGCGGTCGATCCGCTTGGCGTAGGCCGCCCGCCACTCGTCGGTACGGAAATGCACGTAGCCGCCCTCGTCGTGCATGTCGAGACGATCGTTGGCGCCGAACATGACGACGGCGATCTGGGCCTTGTCCTTGGCGACGAAATTGACGATCGGCGCCAGCCACTCGGTCTCGCTGTGCACCAGCGCGGCGCCGGGATGCGTGCGGTTGATGACCTTGTAGCGCGGATCGCCGATCAGCACGCGCTGCAACCCGCCGGCGATACCCTGCGCCTGGCTGTCGCCGAAGACGACGACCATGCGCACGCCTTGATCTTCCTCCGCGCGCGCGGAGCCGCACGCCGCAAACAACAGGACCGCAAACAATAGGATAGCCGCGCATGACACCCGCACGCGCGGCCCGACGCCGCTCAGCCAATCGATTCCGCGCACGACGCGCCGCTCCCCCAACAAACACGCGAAGTCCACAATTGGAATACTGAGCGTTGGCGCGAAAGGATGCAAATCGAATTACAGTAAAACCTCTACCTGCGACGCGCTGTCGCCGTTGCCGGCTTGCCCGCCCAAGCAACCCCCGATAGAACCAGGAAGCCCGTCCGCTTCCGGATCGAACCCGACCCGCCCAGCGCCATGTTGTTTCCGACGCTCGATTTTCTGCTGTTCTTCCTGGTCGTGGCGGGGGCGCTGGCGCTGCTCGACCGAAACTTCGCCGCGAAGAAGGCCATGCTGGTCGCCGCCAGCTATTTCTTTTACGCGCAGTGGGATTGGCGTTTCTGTTTCTTGCTGGCGGCAAGCACGGCGATCAGTTTTACCGCCGGCGTGCTGATCGGCGGGAACCGCGACCCGCGTGTCCGGCGGCTGATTTTGACGATCGGCGTCACGCTGCACCTTCTCATCCTCGGCATCTTCAAGTATCTCGATTTCCTCATCCTCTCGGCGAATCAGCTGGCTCATCTGCTGGGCCTGCAGCACGAATTGCCGTTCATCGAGATCCTGCTGCCGGTCGGCATCTCGTTCTTCACCTTCCACGGCATCTCCTACATCACCGACGTCTACCGCGGCGATGTCGCGGTCTGCCGGGCGCCGCTCGACATGGCGCTCTACATGTCCTTCTTCCCCCAGCTCGTGGCCGGCCCGATCGTGCGCGCCGCCTATTTCCTGCCGCAGCTGGCGCGGCCCTCGAGCGAGCCGATCCCGGTCGCCGCGGCGCTGCTGCTGATCCTCGGCGGCATGGTGAAGAAGGTAATCATCGCCAATTACCTGGCGACGGGGCTGGTCGATCCGGTGTTCGCCGCGCCGGAGACCTATGGCGGGCCCGACCTGCTGCTCGCGACCTATGGCTACGCAGTGCAAATCTACTGCGATTTCAGCGCCTACACCGACATCGCGATCGCGCTGGCGGCGCTGTGCGGCTTCCGCTTCCCGCGCAACTTCAACCAGCCCTACCGGGCGCAGCGCCTGCGCGAGTTCTGGCAGCGCTGGCATATCTCGCTGAGCACCTGGCTGCGCGACTACCTCTACAAGCCGCTGGGCGGCAACCGGAACGGCAGGTTCAACACTTACCGCAATCTGATGATCACGATGCTGCTGGGCGGCATCTGGCACGGCGCGGCGTGGAAATTCGTGATGTGGGGCGCGCTGCACGGCGGCGGACTGGCGTTCGAGCGGATGGCAGAGCCGGTAATCGGCCGCCGCCCCACCAGCCTTCAGGGCAAGGTCGTCAGCTGGCTGATCGTGTTTCATTTCGTCTGCCTGGCCTGGATCTTTTTCCGCGCCGAGGATTTCACCGTTGCTGGAGTTTTCATCGCCGGGCTCGGCAGCGGGTGGAGCGAGCCGATCCAGCAGGCGCAGCCGGCGATGGTGGCGCTGATCGTCATCGGCATCGCCGGGCAGTTCCTGCCGCCGGGATCGTACGAGCGGGCGGGGCTGCTGCTCCAGCGGGTGCCTTATTGGGGCTTGGGCGTCGCGGCGGGGCTGGCGCTGGCGGCGATCAACGCGCTCGGCCCCGAGGGCATCGCGCCGTTCATCTATTTCCGGTTCTGAGTCGAGGGGAGCCAAATGGCATTGACCCGCAGCGAACGTGCCCCGCTCGTCACCGACGCGATCCCGCCGCACCTGCGCCGGCGCGGCATCACGCAGCGCCAGCTGTTCATGGCATGCGCGATCGCCGCGGCGATGCCGGCGCTCCTCGCCTCGCACGACACGCCGGCCTGGACCGAGCATCTCGGTGACAGCCGCTTTGTCCATCGCCTGCGCGATACGATCGCCGCCTGGGACGAAGAGATGGAGCGGAGCGGCCTCAGCCGCCCGCACGAAATGTTGCGGGAAGCGATGGCGCGGCTGCTGAACTTACAGTGGAGCGATGAAAATCGCTAAGCTGTGCCGCCGCTTTGACAGGAGACGCCGGTGTTCCCATCCTTGAGCGACGAGCAGCGCCAGTTCATCGCGACGATCCGCCAATTGGCCCAGAGCGAATTCCGCGAGCGGGCGCCGCGCTATCAGGACGGCACCTTCCCCTGGGAGAACATGAAGCCGCTCGCCGAACTGGGCGTGCTCGGCATGGCCGTGCCCGAGGCATATGGCGGACTGGGGCTGCCGGTATTCGACACCGCGCTGGTGCTCGAGGAGATCGCCAAGATCTGCTACGTGACGGCGATGGCGGTGCTGGGCGAGGTCGGGGCGCAGACCCGCATCATCTCGACCTACGCGCCGGAGGCGATCAAGCGGCGCGTCCTCCCCGCCGTGTGCAGCGGCGAGTGCCTGCTGGCGATCTGCATGACCGAGCCCGACGCCGGCACCGACGTCGCCAGCTACAAGACCAATGTCGACCGTGTCGGCAACAAGCTGCGGCTCAACGGGGTCAAGACCCTGATCAGCCGCGCCGAGGAGGCCGGCTGGTTCGTCGTCTTTACCCGCGTCGACAAGAAGCCGGGGCGCGAGGGCATCGGTTGCGTGCTGGTCGAGAAGGGCACGCCCGGCTTCACCGTGACCGGCAGCTATCACACGATGGGCGGCGAGAACCTGCACGAGATCCGCTTCGAGGATGTCGAGCTGCCGCCGGAAAACCTCGTACTCGAAGACGGTTTCCGCAAGCTGCTCGGCGCCTTCAATACCCAGCGCTGCCTCAATCCCAGCATCTCGCTCGGCCTTGCCGAGGGCGCGCTCGAAGAAGCGATCAAATACGCCAAGGACCGGCGCGTCTTCGGCCGCGCGGTCGCCGATTTCCAGGGGATGCGCTGGAAGATCGCCGAGATGTACCGCGACATCGAGGCGAGCCGCTCGATCCTCTACCGCGCCTGCGCCTCGGCCGACCCGTTTCCTGACCCGCTGCTCGCCGCCGCCGCCAAG
>Ga0182024_10009550_pt1 | contig 20034 bp, 26 predicted proteins | sample P32metaG_FD_120480 | JGI IMG/M metagenome (GOLD analysis project Ga0182024, IMG submission 120480) | Permafrost microbial communities from Stordalen Mire, Sweden - P3-2 metaG (Illumina Assembly) | ecosystem: Environmental > Terrestrial > Soil > Wetlands > Permafrost | place: Sweden: Stordalen... | reverse complement strand
GCTTTCAAATCGTCCAAATCTTGAACGCCCTTGCCATCCTTGCCGCCAGTACCAGCGTGACCGAGCAATTGCATGGTGTCGTTCTTGTGATCCTCAAGCATTTGCTCGCCTGTGTTTATGGATGCCAGCATGGCGGATTTCTTCGCGATGTCAGACATCGGCCACAGGGGTTCGCCGATTCCAGCTTTAGTGTCAGACATGATGCCTGCATCGATAAACGACTTTTGCATTTCTTTCGTGAGAATCATCGTGGAGTTTGGACCGATACCATGGAGCGTCACGAAGTCGTGACCGACCTGTGGTATGCCATTCACGATGACTTGCTGACCGTCTTTCCCAATCACGGGCTTCGGGTCTCCAATCGGAAACAAGAAATCATGCGTAACGTTCGTCTTGCCGTTTTTCACCGCAGCCGTGGCGTCAGTTTCCCATTGCGGGTCCGATTTGGTCATGCCGGGAGGCAATTGGATAGTGCCGTCCGAAAATCCTGCCCAATCTTTGTATGAGTCTCCGAATGCCTGCGACGCAGCCATCGACGATTTACCAGCGTTGACGGAAGTCATATAATTGCGGAGGTTCGCCCCTGTTACGGCAAGTTTATGGTCTTGGTCAGCCTTTGCTTGCGCATCCTGTTGTTGATTTGCTTGCTGTACGGCGGCGCGTTGTTTCTCAGCCTGCGCAGCACCAAGTTGCGCGGCGTTTCCCATGCGACCGGGGCCTGTCGCGGCCATGCCTGCCATTCCGCCTGAAAGAACGTTCAAAGCGAGCGCTAATCCCAGTGCCCAAGGCTTGGGTTGGATTGGTGTACGCACGATGTTGCCATCGTCATCCGTGGTCGATGTGTATCTTTGCCCGCCAGTCATTTCGATTGCGGCCTTGTAAAGCGCGCTGTGCGCAGGCGAATCCGAATTCTTATTGTCATCAACCGTACTGGCAATTTTTTGAGACTGTACCTGCGGATCGTTTGCCAGCGCAGCGGGCATGCTCTTAGCGGCGGCAGTATCTGCATCGGGAGTGTTGCTATTTGCGGCGGGCTGATTCGGCTGCGCGCCTGACTGTGGCGCGCGCTGCTCGGGCTGTGCGTCGTTGGGCTGTATAGCAGACGGCATCGCAGGCGTGGGCTGGGGGCCTGTTGCCATGCCAACGTCCATAGGATTCGGGGTAGTAGGTGTGTTGCTCATATTTGCTTCCTTTTCGGCTTAGCCGATTTACTTTGTTGGCTTCTCCCGAGCCGCTGATTTATCGTCTGCCCATTCGAGCAGCTTTCTCTTGTTCCTGTTGGCTGAAAAGAATGTCCGCCTTTTGCGCATTTGCTGGGGCTCTTAATAGACGCTTCATGGCGTCTGAGGGCATGCGCTCAAGGTCGTGCGCCGTAAAAACTTTCTTCGTACCGTCAGGCATCGTGAACACTTGGCCCGGACGCACTGGCTCAGGCGCGGCCTCTTCTGAAAAAGAACTGTCACTAGAGGACAAACCTGTAGCGAATCGTGGCGCATTAGCGCGTACGGCAGGCTCGGGAATCACAGCGACTGCTGCGACTGGCTCGACAGTCGGGGCAGGGACGGGGTTTGCTACGGTCTCTGCTGCCTGAACCGGAATGAGAAATTCTTTCATCTGTGAAAATGCAGCATGAAAAGACTGAGGGTCTGTTGGGTCTGACCCGGCACGAGACACCGCGAGTACGATCGATTCCGCATTTTCTTTAGAACGGTATTTTGCCCAGTCCGCAGATAGCTGGAAGGCGTTAAGGGCTTCTCTCACACTGAGCAGAAAGTTTTGCTGGCGTTGCTCAAGAAGTTCGGCAGACAACTCTGCCATCGTCGCCGGAACTTCTGTAGAAGGCTTAAAATTCTTTGCGGTCGGGCCTGCTGTGGCAATTTCTTCGAGTTTGCGATTTCTACTAAGCTCACGGATTCTAGAACTCGCGGCAGAATGGGCCTTGCTTAACTTCTCAATCAACTCGGCATCGGTACGGTACTCGAATCTCTGACGACCTCCGCAAGGTTTACCGTTTTTGTCGGTCGGCTGATAAATGTGCTCCTTCAAAGGAAGTTCAGCTTCCACTGCGGCTGCTGGCTGCGCGGCTGCTGCTACGGACGGCTGCGCGCTAGGCGAGTCATCAAAACTCGGATCGAAGCTAGTAGATGCCGGAGTCGGGGCGTCCGCGCCGCGTACCGAACCAGAAGCCCGTCGAGCTGTTTTAGGCTGTGCATCGAGTTCATCAATCCGTTTGCGGAAGGCGTCTCCATGGGTTTCTAGATTATTTTTGTACTCTTCACTGGTCATTCGACCAACTTGTTCGTTCGTAAGTGTTTCAAACATGTTTTCTCCCTTTTTAGCGTTGAGCTTCATCTGCCGCGATGCGGTTGGTCTCGGCGGCTTGTTGAGCCTTGTAATCCTGCCGATTCATGTACTCGGTGTACCGTTCGTCCCCGATGTTGCCTTCCATCAGACGACGGAGTCTGAGTTCAGTTTTCGAATCTACTTTGTGCTCAAGGTCAAATTCCGAATAACCGATATTCGTCAGGGGGTCGTAGACAACAATTTCTGTCAGTCGAGCCTTGTACTTCGCTTCGGAAATCTCGGTTGGCGTCATCGTTGTTGGCTCAGGGTACAAACCCTTCGATTTCAACTCTGCATCTACGAGTCGAAGATTGGTCAGTGATGCAGTAAGACCTTTCTCTGACAGCGTCGTGAGCAAGAGCCTTGCGTTCTTGTCAGATTTTTTCCATCCGTTGGACAAAAAAGTATCGATTGCCTGACGAACACTTGCTTCCGAAAGTTCGGGCTCGGGCTGCGCTGGTGCTTCTTGAAGGCAGTTGTAATCCTTCAGAAACTGGAAGCATTTGGAAAACGTGTCCGCTGTCGGCGCACCATCTTGTTGGCGTAGAACGAACGTCAAGAAGGTGTCGGCCATGTACGGTTGGAATCCTGCCGCTTTGCCTTGATTGTTCGCCCAGAAACGAAAGTTCGAAATGGCTGCTTGCTCATTTACCTTGCTACCATTCGTCCGCTCGATTTGTAAAACGTCGTCGCTCAAACGCTGCCCAGACATTATGGCGCTGCGCGTTTCCTCAGCCAGTCGATTGCTCGATGCTGCGAAGGAGCGAATAGGATCAGCATCAATGGCTGCTGCTTGCGCGGCCTGCGCTGCAGTGTTTTCTTGCTCGATTTCAACGGCCCGTTCGCGTTTCCATTCCTCGTACGCCAGACCTCGATTGGCATCTCTAGTTCTCATTGGATTCCTTTTCCAGTTGCGCAATTTCCGCCTGTCGTACCGCTGCCTCTTGCCTATCGCGCGCAGATAGACGTGCTTCGGGTTTTTGCTGTTCATAAACGCCAGCTTCGTATGTCCGACGCTCGACTATCAAAGTTGCGCTATGCCCAGACGCTACACAACGCAGTTCGCCACCATTTACCAAGTAGGAGTGTTCAACGACAAAATCGCAGTTGCATGTTGGCGCGCTGCAATGCGCTTTCCAACGGAACCCGCGTCCATTCTCGATTCGACCAGTGATGCTGACCAAACCATCGCGGCTGCTAAGGCCGATGAAATCGCCCGTGGCTGAGCGCCCGATTATTTCGTTACTGTTGTTGTTGCTGCCGTCAAATCTCGAACGTACTGAGCTCAAGCTGATACCCTCCCTTGTACATATTGCAGATACGCAATATTTTTCCATTCCTTGCAAATTGTTGCGCCATGCCAAGTGATGTCTATGACCGCCGCCATAGTTTCTCGTGCCGTCAGTTGGCCGTCTATGCTGGCCGTCAGAACATCATCTAGGGCCACAATAGCTGACGCGTCAGCAACCCAGCGCAGCCGCGCGGCGCGCTGTCGTAGAGCAGACCCTCGTTCGCTTAGCTTCATAATTCCTCCTGCTGATTCGACAGCCCGCTGGCTATCGGCGCAAGCTGCTGCTTTGATTGCCGGTCTTGCGCTCTCTGTGAATCACGCTCTCTAGTTGACGGTGACTTGTATTTCGACTGATTTTGCTGTTGAGACATATCGCCTTGGACTTCGCGCGATTTCTCGTGCGCAGCTTTCAACTCGGCGAACATTGCACGAGACGCCGTGGCGTACGCATGAGGCTCAATTAAAAGTTGATGATTATTGAACCGTGCGAGAAGAGGTTTTGTGTCTTCGTTATACCCGAAGATAAAAACAACCTTGCCTACTTCAACACGAGTACGCAAAAGTGGATACCTTGCCCAACTCAAGATGATGGCGTCAGAAATATTATTAGCGGACCACTCACGGCCCGGCTCGGTGTCGATTGTTTCTGGGCGATGTGTAGCGACGGAATCATTCTTAACGGCGTGCTGTTTTAACTCATCGTAAGTCTTCACGAATTGCTTTGCGTTGGAAATGCTCTGACCCTGCTCGCTTTCAAACGCGGCAATCAAATCTTGTGCATCACCGGGATCGCTCACCAAATAAGTGTTTTCAGATGGACCTGTGTACCGTACGTCATAGCCTGCATAAGCGAGTGTTGCGATTAGTGGCAGGCTTTCTGACCCGAGTATTATTTGTGTCTTCAAATTTGTTCTCCCTTAAAAATCGCAGGGCCAACGGCACCCAATGCCGCTAGCCCTACTAGGTCGAACTTCATCGACGCCGCGCTAGACGGCATCTCAGCTCGACAATGTCAAAAGTTGCGGCACCGATTTCACGCCGAATGTAATCGGTGCCACGCGTTGGTGTCGTGGACTGATATGGCAGTCTCGACCAACGATGTCAATGTATTTTGCGGAGCGGAGACAGAGGCCGCCCCGCTTTGCGACTCGGAGAACAAAGCATGAAAGACCGAGTCTGCACTGTGCATCGGGTTCGCGAGAGCGGCAGACAGTTTGCTGCTCGTCTCGCGTACGTTACGTTTACGTCTCCCGAACTTGTTAATGCTTCGCTGTGCCCTGATAAGCGTTCGCGGCTGGTGCGCGGGCTTGCTTCTCCCAATACGATGTCTTTAATTCCAAAATGCGCTTGTGGACGGCTGTAGTTATGGCCTGCATCGAGCCCGGCGCGTTCACAACTTCCGCAAGAGCGTCTTCAATTTCAAATTTAAGAACTATCATGCCGTCCTCAATTCCGATATCGCCATTGCCGCCCTTCTAATCAAGCTGGCCGCCAGCAGCAGGTCGCGTTCATTCATCGCTCTGGCAACCTCTGCGTTAGCTGTCGGCTTGAAATGGAGCGCATATAGAAGCACGTCTACTTCGTGCCGTGTATCGAGTCCCATGTGCCTCCTATTGACCGTCTTCGTTGGTGGCTTGCTGCAAAATGCGCCATGCCACGTCAGACTGTTCGACTGCAGCGCGATAAGCACCCTGCGATAGCGTTTTGTCGTATAACCTCGCCTTTGATTTGTTGAATGCGATGACCGCTTCCGTCCTGCTCATATTTTCCTCCATTGCTTTTTCTCTTATGCTGCCATTGCTTTGAAAAGAAGGGCCGCTTCTTCGATTGGCGAATAGACCATGGCTGATCTTGCGACCCTGAGATCAAATCCTTTCTCAGCGAAAACGAGACTGGTGCCTACAACATTGAATCTGCTACGACAATTCTTAGAGGCTAAAAGTGTCAGGTTATTTGTTATCAGCAGGTTGCCGCCGAAAAAATAGTTTTTGGCTGATTTTCAGAGGCTTAAAGGCTCAAGTCTATGAAAACAATCAGACTATTGGTGCGCTCCAAGATCGTGAATGAGCTGGCGTTCCGCCTTACCGGCACTTCCGCGGGCAAACTTATTCAAGCCCTCCTTGGAACGTGGCGACAGGATTGAGGTTCCATCTGCCTTGGCGATCACCCGATCCAATCCCCACGATGCGCTCAACTCCGAGGGAGTCGCGTGACCCTTTCCTTCAGCGTTGCGTACCCGAGTGGCCTTCGCTGGCCGATAGTCGTCCAGATTGGCGACATCGGTGTTGAGTTGGCATACGCCACTGGGCGGGACATCAGGGTCGGTGCAATCTACCTCAGTGCCTTCTATAAGTCGAAGATTGTTGTCATGCCAGCGCAGATAGTTTCTATCGGCGGCTTCAATATGCTGGCGGGCGTCAGACGCCATGAAGAGGCCGTGAGCGGAAACATCGCATGGCAACCAAACACCATTTCGAAGCTGGCGCTGTGTTCGCTTTACTAAATACCATCCGACTCTCTTGGCCCATTTCGCATGTACGGGCCATAGCACTTGTGCCCATTCCAACCAATCCGCTGGCAGAATCCAAAGAAGGTTCTGATCTTCAGGCACGGGCCTTCGCTTTTCTGCAGCCGCGGCGGGATACGAAACCTGAACCACAAGTAGGTTTCCGTGTATTTCGTAAACCATCGGCTTTTCGTTCTTACGGTGGGGCTTCAACTTCATCGCCTGTCCTAGCGGCATTTTCATATTCGCTTGATAGACGGCGCGCTTCCAGCAAATTTCATCAAGAGTGTCGATGCACCAGTTGTAGACGCAGTTCTCGTAGCACTCTGCACAGGCGCAAAAGCCAGTCTCAGGAGGACTAGGACACTCGTCGAGTCTAGCCATCAAACGAATGATGATGTTGGCGTGGTCTTCGAATCTCCACTTGATTCCAAGATGGTTGTGCCAGTCTGAGTAATTTTTAGAAAACACTTCGCGCTTGTAGTCCAGCGCGACCGCTGGGTCTAGTTTGAATTCGATAGCGTGCGACTGCTCAATTAGCCATGCCTGACACGTACGAACGAAGTCTTCATCTTTATCGATGGCGATGTCGGGCAGGACTGTTAGCAACTTCTCTATAACAGTAGTCGGGTCAAGCGTCGGCAGTGTGGTGTTTATCCATGCCTGAAGTTCAAACACGTGTTTGGAAAAATTCGCCTCCTTCTCAGAAGTGGTGAGACTCACGCCTGCTCCTTCTTGGCCCGCTTCCTAATGCTGTGCTTGTGTGGCGGGGCTGGTGGGCGTAGCGTCTGTCCGAACGTGTTCGCATACGCTTCCAGTTCGGGCGTCACCTGCACTGGATACTCCCACTGCTCGATGAAGGCGTACAGCGCGTCATCAGTCCCCGTCATCGCGTTTAAAAAGTCGTTGCCAATGCCTTCACCGTCCGAATTGCCTAAGAACAAAGTCCTCGCGGTTTCGCGTAAAAACTCTCTGCTTTCTTCAGACATCATTGAATAAATCCTTCCTCAACATCGCGGCGTATCTTCGCGCGCTGCTCGTCGTTAGGAATGCGCCACCAGCTCGCCGTCATGGTTCCGATGTTGAGAGTGCTTCCATCTTCGAATCTGTAAATCGCTGGCAGGTCTTCTCCATTCTGAGTGAAGATTGCTTTCGAGACCGACCACTCTTCGCAGAGGTCGAGAATTGTTTTGTATTCGTAGCGCCGAAGTTTGTGCTGCATTTCTTCGGCGGTGCTCATGTTTGTGTATCCCAGACGTTCTTGTGATTCGTCGTTTTTCACAACTCCACCTCATCGATACTGTTGCGATGTCTTAGTCCCGGAGAGCAGAGCGGACATTCGCACATCAAGAGATGCTCACTAGGCGGGCATCCTGTGATCGATTGCACGGGCCGCGTTTGCTCTTCGCGAGTCAGCCCGTGAGCAGCATGGTCCAATTCCTGAACCGCCATCTGCATATTGTGGTTTCTAAGAAATTGCCCGTGACGTTGAATTCTAAATTGCTCAGACTGCTTTGCGATTTCTTCATAACAGCCGTTGCCAAATCGCTTGCTCTGCACTTCGAAAAAAGATTTCCGCTCGGCAAGGTCTGGCACGACATCTCGCGGCGGCTCTCCGGGGAAAACTTCCTGCGCTGCAATAAAAACTCGCAGACCTGCTGCACGAAATTCTGGGCTATCCGTTGACCACGAACTTTTGAATGCGCACCAGACTGCCGCTCGACGCGGCGTCCAGTCGGGCCATAGCGTAAAAAATGCACTCGGCATTGCGTTGGATGTCTCCCAAAACGACGGTTGCGGGATTTCATAGCGAGCGATTAAGTCAGCCAGAGTCGAACGAAGTTCCTGCCAGCCAGACGAGCTGACCTTGTTATCAGCTTCGCGAAGGGTTTCTTCGGATGCCCTCAGCACCGCCTGTGCCGAAAACAATTTAGCCTGCGAATCGGCAGTCAACAACTTAATTTGATCTGCCTTCCATGTTTCGTTCTCGGCGCGAAGCGTATCCAACTCCCCAGCCTTGTCAGCTAGCGGCTGGAGTTCTACGACCTTGGCCGCGAGCGTATCCCGCTCCGTTGTGATTTCCTTTAGCGAAGATTTAGCTTCGTCTAAGCGGTCATCACTCTGCCGCAACTTTGTTTGCAAATCTGTAAGATTCGGATTTTCACGATCCGAAACCGCTTTGATTGCGGCCACCCGTTCAGCAGCGGTATCGCTGGTGAGGCCCTTCAGCAGAGCTGCTTCATAAGCCTTTTGTAAATCAGTTTGTTTTGCCATTTGCGTTCCTTTCCTATGTCGCCTTTGGTTCAGGCGATTGAAGCCCGCCTGCTAGCTTTGCGTCCTGTGCGCGCTGTTCAGAGCGGCGCTTCAGTGCGTCGTTTTTAATTTCTAGCGAAGCGGCACGCAGGGTGCTCTTTGCATGGCGTCTGGCATCCATCGACACCGCGATTGCGAACTGTACGCATTCTTGGCAGGTCGGAGCGACGCCGTACTCCAGCAACGAATGCGCAATGTTTTGGACGTGCCCTGCCGTGCAGCGACACGACCATTGCAGACCGTTGAGCCCGCGCGTTGGTACGCCCGTGACCTGCCAGCCCCCAATGACATCGTCAACATCGACTTGTAATTGCTTGGACCTAGTTCGGACGCCATCACGGCTCGCTGCGGTCGATGAATAGCCTATGTGTTTCATGCCGCCTCCAAATCTGCTTCGGCGCACGGTTTCTTCGTGGCCGCTTTCTTCTCACGTACGCGTGCAGACTCCGCCGCAACGCGCTTCCAGTCGTGTTCTACCCATGCCGTCATCGCGCGGTAACGATCCGTGACCGTACCTAGCGAGTGATTCAGGACCGCTTTGAAGATAGCGGTGGGCGTCTCACGTTCCGTTGCAGCGTTGTCGCTCAAATTCTCAGCAGAATTCTCGTTCGTAAGTTCGGTCATGCTGCCTCCTGTTCTGGTGGCCAGAACCACACAAGCGCATCCGCGATTTTGGTTACCTCAATACCAAGTTGCTTTCTCGCGCGATGTAATTGCTCCACAGAGATGTCCTGTTGCATGGCTGCGGCGATAAGTGGCTTCTCTTTTGCCGTGGTGTCTGGTGGCATATATGCTTTGATAAGCCTCTTGGCTTTTGCCGTGGTGTATGACGGCGCGACCTCTTGCGCTAAAATCTCTTTCCTCTCTTGGTGGTCAGTCATCAGCAAAAGATCGACGTTTTCCCAGCAGAAGTTGAAAAGCCCTTTGCGCTTGCTTGCATATGCCACGTAGTCGATCACTTTATGAATGGTTTTTTCATCGTGAGCTTGAACCCATGGCAGAATGATCCCCACAGGTATCGGTGTCGGGAAGGAAACTTTCCAGTACTTTTGGACGGTGTGCACATCGGCAAGTTGTTCTTTCATAGTCTTCATTTCGCCTCCGTTGCGAGCGCGGTCGGCGTGACGGGGCTCTCTTCTCGGCGCTGCTGCGATATTCGTTCGTTGTTGAGGATGCCGCCCATATATCTGAGTAGGTCATCCAACGTGACAAACGGTGGCCGTGCAGGACGTTTGAACGGGAACTTCTGCGTCGTTCTGCCCGTGGCGTACTCGTACTCGGCAACGCTGAACTGCGCCAAGATGCGAACAAAGAAAGAATCATCGGGCATGTCGAGTTGACGAGTGCGGATGTGTTCTGCAAATGTCATCGACCATAACTGTTTTGCGTAGTCCACCTTTTCAATAAGTGTCTTCACTTAACCTCCTTGTTGGCGCGACTCACGAACAGTGGCACCAGCCGTATCCAGCAAAGCTCATCGTCAGTTAAAGTGAAGCCTGCCTGCCTGCGAGCGCGATGCAGTGCTACACGATGAGCGTTGTCGTCTTGGTCATACTCGGGCCAGATTTCTTTGATGAGTCGCTTAGCTTCAGAATCGGCCAGCATGTCGGGAAATGTGTTCAAGAGCTGCACCAGTCGTGTGCTCCGATACGGAGAAGGCACTGCGGTGCGAAACGAACGGGTGCCGTCTGCATTCGTTTCCTGCTTGCCGAACCGAAGTTTGAAGTTGGGAGCGATACCGATTTTCAGACGCTTGTCATACGCCGCGTTGTGTACAAGCTCTTTTACGCTTTCGCTCTGCGCCTTATCTTTGCCGTTCCACTTCTCAATCAGTCGGAGTACATTTATTTCGATGAGATCACGGTCTATTCCATGGATGGCTAAATACCCCGAACTGCTGCGCACGAGTTTGTAAATATCTTCGTCCGCGACAGGTTTTGCAGTTTGATCGCCAGCGTCTCTTGCTTTTTTGCGCGCTACGGCAAACTTCGCCGTCACAGAGCGATATGCTGTAGAGTCTCGACACAACCAATCAACCAACCAATTTGGAATCGGAATGATTACTACGTCCGTCATCGCGGTGTAAATCGAGCCGCTCGGATGAACACTGCCCGCCGCTGCCACCTGCCCACCACCGCCACAACCTTTGCAGTCAAAAATAGTCGTGAACTTTGCGTCAAATAACTTGGTCGCGAGCATCTCATCGGAGACAAGAATGTCCTGCACATTTTTTTCTAGTCCTTTGAACATGCTCACGGAGTAGGCGGTCTGCCAAAAGTAAAAATGCTTCTTGAACGGTTTGTGCGTTCGCTGGCTCTGAACGGTGTAGGTCACCGGCATCCGGCGCAAACATTCCCGCACGATCCGTTCTTCTACGCCCGGTTGGTCGAGGTCCACAACCATGAGATTTCCGACACCGCTAGTTCCGACAACTCCAGCATTGGAGTCGTAGTGATACGGCGTAAACAGCATGAGTTCTGAAATCGTGGTGATGGGATTGTGATTCCAGTCGTGGAAACGCTTCGGCGTCTTTGTCTCCAGCTTGAGTGGGACTACAGCGAGATGGCGTTGTTCAATCTCAGTTCGACCGATCCGAAAGAATCGGCTGCCTTCGTAATAGGCGAGGTCGTGCTCTACTCGCTCGACACTAGAAAGAGAAATGACTTTGGGATTTTGAGTGAGGCTATCTGGTTGATGGGACACACGGCCTCATAGTGAGGGCGAATGTCATGATTGCAGATGACTTGTTCATTACTACCTCTTCAGTCGGGATTGTTCACCGACACCTTGCTGCTGCTGCTTATAAACCCAACGCAAAACATCGGATTTATTCTGGTGTACGAAAACCCGTTCGTACTCGGCGTGTTTCAAATACTCAGCACAATGCGCGGAGTTGCAAAAGACAGGCCGCACAGCTCCACAGGAACCACAACCGCTGGTTCGGAATTGCAAAAGGTTCGATTGAAGTCCTTCGCAACAGCTTCGGCAGCCTCACGGGTGTAAAGTGGTCGTCTCGTTCGTCCGTTGGTTTTCAGTTTGTAAACGGTCATTGTGTCCTTTCGTTCTTTGCCATCTCCAAAAGATTAACATAGCCGACGCCAATCTGTCAAGGTTTATTTTAAGGAGTCGCCCTCACCAGATTAGACCTCCGCTATCCAAGGTGTCAAGCAAGAACTTCGTGTTTAAGCACGAATAATCTTCAATCGTTCAAATTCACAAGCCGTGCTCCTACCACCATCCAACACAAGAAACGAACAGGCTGAGGAGGGAGAGCATTGATACACTTAGAACATGTAACGTAACAACTGGAATCAACAACTTACAGATACGTCTCGTTTCAGCCATTTCTTTGCAAGTCATTGATTCTAGGTAAAAGCAAGGTTAAAATGCTTCTTGTTACATCGACCATCTAAAAGGCATAGGTCGGAGTGTGTATTTCCCTTTCTAATCAGCAGGTTGTCTTTGTTACATCCTGCTTGACCGCCCAACGCCGTTCCAGCCCGGCGCTTCCGCCGTCCGGGCTTTTGTAGGGTTAACCCGACATTTTCGGCTACCTCGAAAGCTACCCGTTCGGCAATGGAATGGCTAGCTCTCGTTTCAGTGAACTAAGCGCACTGACTCGCTCTGCGAAACTAGGCGGCAGGCCGCACGGTGCTGATCTCCGTCCGTCATGCGCCCGCCAGTTCTTCCAGAAATTCCACCACGCTCCACGGCATCAAACATTCTCCCTCCAGCCTTTCCTTCAACTGTGCTCTCAACTGTTTTAGGAACTCAGGATTGCGCTTACAGAAGATGAGTTTCCCTGTCGCCGTCTTGCCGACCTCTTTCCAGCGGTCTGCTTGATAGCATGCGCCAGTTCGATGTTCGTTCGGAACGATGAAGGTTTCAAACCCCATGACGCCGGGGAGCATCAGGGTTGTGTCGAACATCGATTCAACATTTGTTATGCCGTAGGAATTCTCCCAGTCTGCGGTGATGCGTTCCCGCCACATCTTGAGAACTCGACTCGCCAACTTGTGCTCATGATATTCGAGACGGAAGACTGTGTTGTTGATGACAGTGCCGAGCAGGTCCGGACGAAAGCCCGTTTTATCGGCGGCTTCGCCAGTCCAAATGTCGAATCGTTTCGCCATATCGAGCCCAAAGAATTCGTCAACTGCCTTGACGGAGAATGTTGAAGACCCGCCCGAAATGATTCCCACGATCTGCGCGTCGCCGTAAATGAGGTAATGCAATTGTCGTCCTTGGCTGCCGTGATCCGGAACATAATGCCGCGCGCGAATCTCTTTGTACTTTTTCCACGTCGGCATCTTGCTGCGTGTGCGTTCGAGGCGGATATCCACCATCAGAGGTCTTCCAAAAACTGCCGTGCGTCAGATTCTTTGTCGAAGCGTGTCGTCATGGTTATTACGAACTGGTTATCCTCGAATGCAATGTTGCAACTGACTCCGCAGTTATCGGCAATGTCCCGAAGACGCTTCAATCCCATGCCATGGCTTCTGGAATTCGTAGTTGCCTGCAACTCGGGATGATACGAGTAGTCTTCGACGGGATACTTGTGCACGGTCGGTTCGGGATTGTCTTCGACGGCAGATTCGACGGCAGGCGATGCGGTCTCGCCGTAATAGATTTCGTCCATGCACTTCGCATTGATGGCGTATCGCGTGCCTGTCGCTGTTTTGTCATCAAGGATGGCGTGTTCGTGCGTGTCGTTGAACGACGAAGGCAGGATGACCAGCGAACCATTCTTTGTAACGATGCCATTCTTTTCGTTCGACTCCTTGACACGGTACGAGAACTTCCGTTCCTGTCCACACGGCACAATCATCACGGGAGTGTCGTGTCCACGGTCTTCACTGTGCTGGTGCCAACTAAGATGGTCTGTTCCGCTGGCGTAGCACATCAACGAGACGTAGTTGACATGTCGTCCGACGCGAGCCGCTAGTTTCTTGACGATGGTTTGAACAATGGCAGGTGCGGTTGCTATAGGTCCGCAAAGATTCTGCCTATCCTTCTCAGCGTGGGTGTTACGGACATCGCACCACATCAACTGCATATTGCGGCGGAACGCACGCCAAACCTTGTTGCCTTCTGCGTCCAAGTCAAATCCACTACGTTCGTTCGGCGATGGTTTCCACGGCAGCGTTTTGCATACGTTCTCAAACTCTGCCAACTCTTCAGGCGTCAGGAAGTCTTCTTCGTACTCGAACGGCAGCGTTGCGGTCGGCTGGTCGGCAGGAGTCGAAGCCTTGACCCATTTCTCTTTCGGCTTGAATTTACGTTCACCGATGGACTCTTCGAAACTATGAATCCAGTAGTACGCCGTGCGCTGCGGAATGGACGCTTGTTGCAGTAGTGGCAAGAAGCCTTCGCCTGAGTGATTGCCTTGCGCAGAGAACTGCTTCCTGAGTTCGTAGAGACGCTTGCCGAAAGCGAGACCACGGCGGTCGGCATCCTGATAATCGTGCCAAGCGGCTTTGAGTTCCGTCAGGACATCAACGGATGGTTGGATGGTGGGGGTAAGTGCGGGTGCGGTTGAGTTTGAAAGCGCCGGAGGACTTGAGCCTGAATCGACGAAGCCGTTATCAGATGTCATGACTTAAAGTAACACATTAGGGCACGAAAGACCAAGGACTTTCGTACTTCGGCCACTGGGTAAACAGGGCAATAAGGCTTGGAGCGAAGGTAACTGTTACCCTGACCGCAAACGCCGCATACGGCGATGGTCTAGAATCGATAATTATGGCTTGGGTGTGGGTCAGTGCCATCCGAGCAGGACCGAACCCTTTAATCCGCCCTTCGCTGCCATCCTTGCTTTCAGCTTGAGCGCCCACTTCAGTTTCAAGGTCGGCTTATTCCAATGTTTGCTCGTATCGAAAAGATATGCAATCTTGCCTAGTTCCCGTTTCCATACCGCTTGACCCGATGCCAACGCTGCTCGCAATCTCAGACTCAGTCTGGTCAACGGCTCACCGCCTATTTTGAACTTGTTGTACTGGTCGAGATTCCGTGCAGGATATCTGCGGCCTTCAAACCAGATCGCCTTCTTCGGCTTCCCCAGTTTCACAAGATCGAATCCTACCGCTCTGTAGATCAGTCCGGTGTGCATTCCATCAGGGTGACCCTCCCTTTTCTCATTCGGATCAGCGAAGCTCAAGATGAACCTCACGCCCTGTGACTTGAGATTCCGGAGCATTCGACTGAGGGCGAAGCTCTCGCTGGTTTTTGGGCACTCGTCGAGTAGGACGAATCTTCGCAACTCGACAAGTGTTTCCCCTTGGTTGTATGCTTCCGCAACTCCTCTTCCCGCTGGCTGGCCGAATATTGCAGCGCCCACAATCGTGGGACCGTTTCGTACAGCAAAACGAAACTGTGGCGTCAGCCCCTTCACTGAATGCGAATAATGGTTCCAGCATACAAATGCTACGACTTCGTGGAATTCGCAGGCTTTTACAGACAAGTCTTGGAGCATCATGCTAATTCCTGTCTGCATTTACGGATTAAGTCCTCAAACGCAGTCAACGCCAATGCGTAGTCTTTGAGCACCGTTGCACTCTCGGCATCACTGCGAGCCTTCAGGCCCTGAATCTTTTCGAGCGTCTGCTGCAGACCATCCTGCACTTTCGACAAGCAGCGGGTGTCATCAACATTGTTGTCATTGATGCCAACAGAAGGCTTCGGCTGAATGGATGCTGTTGTGGAGACGGTATCAGTGATGGCGGCGGGCTCTGTGGTCTCGCTCTTAATCTTCGGCACTTCTACGGCTGGCGGTGCGGGCGTTGCAGGCTTGCGATGAAATATCTCGGGGTGTGTCTTATTCTGGTGGCGTTTGAGTTGGGTAGGCGATGGGAACGTGCTTGAACACGATGGGCAACGGATGCCTTCACCAATGCTCGCCTTGTACTTCATCGCCCAGAAGTCGGCAATGTGACGAGGGATTTCTAGACTATTCAGAACGTTCTGAAAAGCGGAACCATTATGGGAGCCCTGCGCCTTGAACTTCTCGCCCCATTCGTGGCAGGTGCGTCCGAATGCGAGACCATTCTGCTTGTGACTCTGCCATGCTGTGCTGATTTCCTGTTGAGCAAGTTGCTCGCCTGCGGTTGCTGTGGTTGACATCTCATACGCCCTCCAGTGCCCATCTCAGAGCACGATGATGCCTCCAGTGCAAGCACAGCCTGCACCTCTTAGCACCCTGCCGCATCAAGTGCGGGCTTGTTTCAAGGGTGAAGGTAGCAAAGACGGAAAAGTTGTCAACAGGATTTTAGAATGGGGGTTACTGCAGGCGTCCGCGTATGGCGAGTCCTTCGGTAAAATTGGGGATGTTCGAATTTACACCAGAGCAGGGCATGCTGTCAAGGGAAATCGTCCCTGCGCTCTAGGCGGGTTCGGAATAAGAGCACAGGGCGGCCATCAATGTCAATGGGTCATACACCCGCCAACGCCACAGCAGGGATGACTCAGGGCGAACGATCTCACCGCGTACGTAGGTCAGAGCCATCCAAGCAGGAACGAGCCCTTAAACCCGCCTAGAAGGAAGGGAGAAGGGCGGCCTATGGAACCATCCAGCTTGGGACCAAACCCCTGCGCCGGGGCAAAGTACCGACCACCTCTTTAGGACGTATGGTTATGGTAGCGTGCACGGCAGCGTGTGGCGCTGCTGTCGCATGCAAGCTAGTAGGGTTTTGGTTTGGCGTGCTTAGACACGTTCAACCATGGGAAGCTCGACCGAGGAGAAGGTCGGAGATGAGATGGAACCATCCGAGGGAACCCAAACCCTGTTGCTGGGCAAGTACCGACCACCCCTATTTCAGCGTACGGCATGACAAGCTGGCAGGGTTCCTGCGTATCAAAGCACGCTCAACCATGGGACTCGGCCTAGGACGCCCTAAACTCGATAGAACCCTTCCCATTAGAGCCCAAACCAGCGATTTACCACCTGTAAGTCTATGGTTCCAGGTAAGGGATTGGTACCATTGTACCAAAATACACGGGTAGGTCGATGGAACCCAGCAGGGACGTTATCGAAAATAAAAGTAACCTATTACGGGGTAGGGACTTAGACACCCTTTTGGGCGTATCCCGTACCGACGGAGGGCGGTACCATATAGGGTCCCCTTTGCCACGCCAAGCGCCACGTGCAGGCGACACGCTGGGCGGACCCTGTGGCGACGGGGTCAAGCAAGGCGGTTTTAAAGACACCCTATTTGCCCCTTTATTTTCTTTTACTTGCAGCGCACCCCTGTCCATTTGTTCTCGCGGTTCACCCCAGAACGAGCGGCGTATCCCGTACCCCGTTCTGAAAATGTATCGCCCCAAATGTATCAAGGCAGGCGGGTAGCTGGTTACTATGTCGCCACTGCTACCACTTAATGATACTGGTCGTGGTAGTAGGCATGAACTAAGTGTTGTGTTATCAATGCGTAGTGTGGCGTGGCGGAGAATGCAGGATTCTCCTTGCTGGGACTGGGCGGGTGAGCATATGATTTAATGGATATTTATATGTAAAATGGAATACTGCAGTCAATTGAGCGTGAGGACGCTGGGCCTAGCAAATGACTTTGGATTACACAGGATTGACGCGACCTGCTCGACCTTGGGGTTCCATGGATTACACGCCGCTGCCATCCTGCTGCCATCCACGGGTTGATACGCCTTGGATTTGGAGACGCCTTGGGATTACGCCTTACTGCGCTACATGCTCCATGGTCTTTCCCATTGCTCGTGCTTGTTGCACTCGTGGCTGTCTGGCCGAATTCCGTATGGCGTCGGCGCTGAGCGGCGGCGCTGAGCGGCGGCTCTTGGCGGCGCATGCCGTACGCTGTTGAACTGGAATGGCCGGGAGTCAGGGACGACACGGCCCCATCCTGTGGCCAAATTCTCAAAGAGTGTAATGGCCTGTTAGCGTCAGTTGACTGGCTCTTAGCGGCTTAACGATTTTTCCAAAGCTATCGGCCACTGCCTCAATGCGTCAACGGCTGGACAGCAATGTATTGTGGGCCGCTGATCGCGTAGGGCGATCCTTGCGCCTTCTGGTGCGTGGTAGGAGTGATCGTGAAGACGAGTAACTCACCGGCCGTGTTGCTGATGGCATAGAGGTGGTTGTTGTTATCCCAGAACATTTGACTGATTGGATCCTTTGTAATCAGGTTCGTGTAATGTGTGACGGGATTTGAACCGTTGAAGTGGAAGACCTGTAGACCTTCTTGACCAGCCACAGCGAGCAGTTGGCCCGAAGGCGACATCTTCATGTCATAAGGGAATTTTATCAAGGTCGCAGGCATATCCTTATAGGTGCTTTTCGTATGGATGTTGCCCTTCGCGTGGACAGTGTAAACGGCGATCTGCAAAGGCCCAGCGGCACATTCGGGCGCGTTAGTGGGCTGCTCGAGAAACGCAAGATTGTTGTTGGGATCGGCTACCGTGAGGTCCGGATAATAGGTGCTTACTCCCGGGGGAGGCGTCGGCAGATTGAATTTGATGTTGATGAGGTTGAGAAGTCCGCTGGCCTCGCGCTGGAATCCGTCGATGGTGTAATACATGCAGCCATCCGAACTGACCAAATATGCGTACACGTTATCGCCGATAAACGATGTGCCCGCGCTGTCGTTCGGGAGCGTGCCGGTGATAGCGTCACCCAGATAGTTGAGGGATCCGGATGATTTATCTACGGTGAAAGACGCCGTGTTGGTTTGATCGGAGTCGTTGAGCTCCATCACGTAAAGATCGCTGCCGGTACGGTCAAAGAACAAGTTGAATGCGGCCAGACACTGGTTACCCATCTGAACGCATGGGGTCGAAGTTACATAGGTCAATGCCCCGTTCGGTCCGATCTGCAAAGTGTAAATTTTCGGATGGTAGTTCCTGGCGTTCGCACCCATCAGGTATTGTCCGTTCGTCGCCATGGGGCCGATGTTCCGCTGGAAGGGTGAGCCCGGGATCGGGGTCAGCGCGCCGTTCGAGCTTGCAGAGTATCCGGCGATAACGTTCGGTTCTTCGTTTCCGGGAGAGCTGGCCACATAAACATAAGCCACTGGGCCTCTGCTGGATAGATCGGATTGTGAACCGGTCGACGGTGAAAGTTGTGCGGAAGCGGACGCAGCGCTCAATGCCGCACCGAGGCAAAGGATTGTGAAGGGTTGAAACATCGGGAGCCTCCTACCGGAGAAAGCTTCGATGCTGAGAGATAATGGCCGGTTGTCTGGCCCATCCCGCCAACTTATCTCTCGACGCGAAACGTGAACATTTGGTGACCGCTAGCCCAGAACAGAATCTTACCGACCACCTCGGGTACTTCGTTAGTTGACGAAAAATCGCGATTACGCTCATTGACCGGGATGGGCGGCAGGCCGCGCTACAGCATACGCCGCTGGTGGCCTCTGGAAAGGCGGGGTTCGTTGTTTGGATTATCTCGGGAGTAACTGATGAGGAGCGAACGGGTAGTAAGCGAAGTAGCTCGATTCAACAATCAGGAAGACCCAAATCAATCCGGCGAAGACCGCGACGGCCCACCAGCTTCGCTTCCTGTTCATGGGGTGCAATCATGCCATAGGTTGACGTGCTCTTCAACTTCCCAGCATCTCATCGGCTCGCCTTCTCTTCAAGCTGCTACTCGCTCACATGCGTTCGCTCAATGTTGGCCGATTTTAGGCAGCCTTCATTTTGGTATGGGGATACGCTTGGAGCGGGACGGCGAGTGGTTCATTTCCTCGCTATGGCGTTGGTCGGATGCGGCAGGCCGCAAGAGATTCAGTCGCTGGGTTCAGGAAAGCGCGATACGGCGTACGTCTGAGGGGTTCGTCGGTCCAATGCCGTGCTGGCGTGGGTTTGGGCTTGATTCAGACGAGAAGGTGCTGCTATAATGGGTATCGAGCCAGTTCATCGGACAAGTCCAGTTGGCAGGATGTGGAAATGCCAGCCGTAGTCTAGCCTCTACAGCGGCGGGTCATCTCAGACCCCTCCAAGGCAACTTGGAGATACGCCGTGAGTAAGCAAGAACAAAAAACTGAGCAGGGCATCTACATCTTCGGTTCTAGGAAGTATGGTTGGTACAAGATTGGGTTCTCTACGGATGTTGATAGCCGCTTCAAACAAATATCCTCGGGTGTTCCCTTCACCATCGAGAGGGTTTGTTTTTGGGCAACCAAGCATCAAAACTACTTCAAAGAGCGTTATCTTCATGCGAGGTTGCAACATAAAAGGCTGAAAGGGGAATGGTTCGCGCTGACAGAAGACGACTTGAAAAATTGCGAAGCGCTCGTGCAACACGGCGATCTAGAGATGGCGCAGTTCCGCTATCCACTCCTACCAGTCCTACCGCCTGACCCCAGAACTGCAGAGACTGTGGCGACAATTCGGCACTACACCTGAAGATAAGAATGTGCTTGCAAGGCCCATAAACACAGGGTAAAATGCGCAAGTGCTAGGAGTCGCTGTTCTTATTGGAAACTGCCCAGATCGAATTAGGTATTATAGCTTCGTGCGACGCGCCTGCGTTCTTCTCGCTATCACCACAATTTGGCTCGGCGGCTGCTATCGCGGCTCCCGACCCCCTCGTATCGGGACTGCGGCCCCTGAGTTT
>Ga0182024_10009549_pt1 | contig 20038 bp, 8 predicted proteins | sample P32metaG_FD_120480 | JGI IMG/M metagenome (GOLD analysis project Ga0182024, IMG submission 120480) | Permafrost microbial communities from Stordalen Mire, Sweden - P3-2 metaG (Illumina Assembly) | ecosystem: Environmental > Terrestrial > Soil > Wetlands > Permafrost | place: Sweden: Stordalen... | reverse complement strand
CCGAGCACGACCAGGTGAGCTCCGCCGGGACCATCCTCGTCCTCGGAAAACGCGCGGCCGACCGTCATGCTTGCGCCGAACAGCGGGAAAAAGCTGGCGGAGACGTGCACGCCCTTGAGTTGTTCCGGGCGATCACCACCGGTGAGGTTTACGCCGGGACCACCACCATCGTAAGCCGCCACATCCTGAAAGACCTGCGTCTGTTCACGCCAGATCGTGTACTTCGGAATCGAGGTGACATTTCCATTTCCGCCTGCACTGCTCAGCTCCAGCTGCACCAGGCGGTCTGGCTGCGGATAGGCGAGCGGTTGCAACAGAACTGTATTGACGACCGTGAATATGGCGGTGTTCGCGCCGATGCCCAGCGCCAGCGCGGCGATGGCAGTAGCCGTAAATCCCGGGCTGCGCCGCAGCGTGCGGAACGCGTAGCGTATGTCCTGTAGCAAATTTTCAAAGAACTGCGTGTTTTGCAACTCGCACTCCTTGGCCCGCGCGCTAATGGCTGGCCGCAGCTCCGCCCGCCACGGGCTGGCCATCCACGATCCACCCATCGGCGAGTTGGATGATGCGATTTCCGTAGGCAGCCCACTCGTTGTTGTGCGTCACCTGGATGATCGTCGTCCCGCCGTCGTTCAATTTCTTCAGCATGTCCATGATCATTTTTCCCTGGCTGGAATGCAGGCTGCCGGTGGGCTCGTCGGCCAGAATCAGTTTGGGTTTGCCAATCACCGCGCGCGCCACGGCCACCAGCTGCTGCTGTCCGCCGGAAAGCTGATTGGGGAAAAGCGCTTTTTTGCCGACGATCTGGAAGCGATCCAGAGCGTCCGCCACCATTCCTTCGCGCTCGGTCTTTTTGATATCGCGATAGGAAAGCGGCAGATCCAGATTCTCGGCCACAGTGAGATTGTCCAGCAGGTGATACTGCTGAAAAACGAAGCCGATAAATTTTTTGTGCAGCTCCACGCGGCGGCGATTATCGAGCTTGTGCACCGGATTATCGAGCAGGTGATATTCGCCCTTCCAGGCTCCATCCAGCATGCCGATGATTCCCATCAAGGTGGATTTCCCCGCGCCGGAAGGCCCCATAACGGTGATGAAATCACCTTCGCGGATTTCCAGATTGATGCGGCGCAGCACCCACGTCTTGCCCGCGCCCGATTCGTAAAATTTTTCGACGTCAATCAGTTTGATCACGATCGTTTGCTCCTTGGTTCGAGTCTCTGTTGCGGGCGTTCGGCCGTACGCATTGGCGGCACGCTTCGTTGGCGCGCTCGGCCGTGCTGATTATTCCACGGCAATGACAATCAGAGTTGCATCGTCGTGCCAATGGCCGCGGCAGAATTCGCCGGCGGCTTGCAAAACTATATTCTGCAAATCTTCCGCGCTCGCGTCGCGGTTTTGTTCGAGCAACTCGAGCAGGCGCGCTTCACCGAACTCTTCGCCATCCGGAACGTGCGCTTCCGTTACACCGTCGGTAAAGAGCAGCACGCGGTCGCCCGATGCCAGGTCATACGTGCCGGTGGAAAATTCCTGAATCGGAAACACGCCTAGGATGCCGCCGCCTTCCAGCAGGCGATCGTGCGTGCCGTCGCGATGCGACACGATTGGCGCATTGTGCCCCGCGTTCGTGTAACGCAACCGGCAGGCCGCGCCGTCCAGTTGTGCGTAAAAAAAGGTAATAAAGCGGTCGGTCGCGATATTCCGACAGATCAGCGAATTCAAGCGCTCACACAGTTCTTCCGGAGCAAGCGACGGGGAAGCGAATCCTCGAAAAGCCGCCTGCAAATTAGACATCAGCAGCGCCGCCGGCATGCCCTTGCCCGCAACATCGCCGATGCAGATGCCCAGCGTCTCTGGTCCGAAAGGAAGCACGTCGTAATAATCGCCGCCCACCACGCGCGCTGGCTGCCACGCTCCCGCAATTTCGAATCCGCGCACTTGCGGAATTTCTTTCGGCAGAAAGCCCTGCTGAATCGCGCGCGCCTCGGCGATCTCGCGGTCCTGCGCATGAAGCTGCGAGGCAATCTCGGTCTGCGCGATGTTGTTGGCCACCGCTTGTTGCCGTGCTTCGCGGCGCTCGCGGCCAATCTGCACTTGCTTCTGCAATATTTCGAGTAACCGGGAATTTACCCAGGGTTTTTCGACGAAGTCGCCGACACCCTGTTGCATCGCTTCCACGGCTAGGCCCACCGTGGCCCAACCGGTCATCACCACGATTGGTGGCGCATTTTCGGTAGCTTTCAGTCGCGCTAGTAAATCGATGCCCTCACGGCCCGAGGTCGTGTCACGCGCGTAGTTAAGGTCCATCAAGATCAGATCAAATCCATTTTGGGAAATGGCGGAAAACAAGGCCGCTGGAGACGTGACTGCCTCTGTGACGTAACCGTGTCCTTTGAGCAACAGTCGCAGCGCTTCCAGGATGTCGGGCTGATCGTCCGCGATCAGTACCCGTGGCTGCGTCTTGGCGGTTTCGGTGGTGGATTCGAGCGTCATGGCGTTCATTAAGTGAGCCCCGCTGAGCTGGTCGCGGAGAGTTCTCTGATCAGATGCCTCCCGAATATGGGCAGGTGGGATTCCAGCCCAATATTAATATAAGACCTGTATTTACAATTGATTAAGGCCAAGAGAGACGCGCCGTGTGGCTTGCCATGACCAGTTGCGGGAATGCTTGTTGCGATTTCGGACAGTGCGAGTTTCGGAACCGCCAGAATCGATGCCGAACACTCCGCACTCGAGCTGACGCCAATATCTACTCGTACCGTAACGCGACCATCGGGTCCACACGCATGGCCCGCCGCGCCGGCATATAGCACGCGACAACCACGACGGCGAGTAGCAAACCCACCACTGCGACGTAAGAAACGGGATCGGCGGCGCTTACACCGAAGAGCATAGTCGATAGAAAATGCGTCAGCGCGAACGCGGCTACCAAGCCTATGCCGACGCCAAAAGCCGCGAGGCGCAATCCTTGACCCACGATTAGGCGCAGTATGTCTCGCGGCTGCCCGCCCAATGCCATGCGGATACCGAGTTCATGCGTGCGCTGGGCGACCGAGTAAGAAATCACACCATACAATCCGACGGCGGTCAGCAGCATGGCCAACGCTGCAAAAATTCCCAGCAGATAAGTATTGAAGCGAGGCTGCGCGATCGTCCCGCTCAGATATTCATCGACGGTCTTTGGCGCGTAAGTGGGCAGATCTCTGTCCAGCGAACGAACTGTTTCGGCGATCGGCCTGGCGAGGCGGTGCGCGTCTTGCGTCGTGCGCACTACCAGAGTTATGGACCCGAACGGTATCTGCGCGTAGGGGACGTACGATTCGGGCGCCCACTCGTCGCTCAAATCATGAAACTTCACGTTCCCCACCACCCCAATGATTTCGCGCATCACCGGCTCGTTTGCGCCTGCGGCAACTTCGGGCTTGATGTGTTTTCCGATCGGATTTTCGCCAGGGAAGACCTGCCGCGCGAGCGCTTCGTTGATGATGACCACCGGCGTGGAAGCCAGTTCATCCTGCGCGCCGAAATCGCGGCCCTGCAAAACGGGAATCCGCATCGTCGCAAAATATTCCGGAGTGACGTCGCGCAGAGACGTGTGTGACTCCTCGCTCTTAGCGACGGGATGCCCATCAATCTGAAAACTGGTGCGAATTTCGTCGCCGCCCATCGGCAGCGGATAGATGCCCGCTGCGGATTGCACTCCCGGTAGCGCCTTGAGCTGCGGCATTAGACCCTTGAAATACTGCGCCTTTTCTGCGTCGGAATATTTCTCATCTGGCAAATCCACGTTGGAAGTCATCACGTTGTGCGGATCAAATCCCGGATTGACGCTCTGCAAATGCACCAGACTGCGGATCAAAAGTCCGCTGCCGACCAGCAGCACCAGCGCCAACGCCATTTCCACGATCACCAGAGAGCTGCGCAATGCATGACGTCCTCGACCCGCGGTGCTGCTCAGCGCGCCTTCTTTCAAAGCGTCCACGATATTGCCATGCGACACTTGCAGAGCAGGCGCGAGCCCGAAAAGCATTCCGGTGGCCAGCGACAGTCCCATGGTGAAGGCCAGCACCCAGCCGTCCATGCGAATTTCCGCGATGCGCGGCAAGCTTTCAGGGCTGAAGCGCACCAGGGCGGCGCTCCCCCACAGCGCCAGCAACAGGCCGAGCGCGCCGGCCATCAGCGCCAGCAGAAAACTTTCCGTGAGAAGCTGCCGAACCACGCGCTGACGTCCCGCGCCCAGCGCCGAACGAATGGCGATTTCGCGCGTGCGCGAGGTGGCTCGCGCCAGCAACAGGTTCGCCACATTCACGCAGGCGATCAACAGCACAAATCCCACCGCTACCATCATCACAAATAGCGCCGGACGAATGCTGTGCGTCAATTCTTCCTGCTCGGAAACCACGCGCGCGCTGAAATATTTATTGCTGTCGGGATACTGCTTGGCCAGCGATGCGGTAATCACGTCCAGGTTGGCCTGCGCCCCCGCCACCGTGACGCCAGGCTTCATTCGCGCGATCACGCGCAAGAAATGCGCGTCGCGCATGTCGGCCATCGTGGGTGAATCGGTAGTGGATTCCCGCAACGGACTGAAGCTAGACCACAGCGCCGGCATCTCACGTTGCAAGAGATACTGAAAGCTGGCGGGCATCACGCCGACGACAGTGTACGCGCTGTTGTCCAGGGTAATCACGCGGCCGATGATCTGCGGGTCGCCGCCAAAACGCTCTTTCCAAAGTCCATGGCTGAGAATCACGACGTGATGGTGCGGTTCGTCGTCTTCGGGCTGAAACCCGCGGCCCAATTCCGGCGAGGCTCCCAATAGATTGAGCATGCCGGCAGTGACTGTCGCGGCCTGCAGATGCGCGGGCTGTTCGATGCCGGTGAGAGCAAAGCTGGAGTCCACATACGCAGCCATTTCCTGGAACGCGTGATTCTGCGACCGCCAGTCCGCGAAATCGGGATAGGAAACCGAGCCACTCACGGTGTGCATTTTCGCGTTGGCGCTGGCCACCCGCACCAACTGGCCCGGATCGCGAAACGGCAGAGGACGCAGGAGCTCAGCGTTGACGACCGAGAAAATTGCCGTGTTCGCGCCGATGCCCAGCGCCAAAGTCAGAATGGCGATGGCCGTGAAGCCGGGATTTTTCGCCAGCATTCGAATGCCATAGCGAATGTCCTGCAACAGCGTTTCCATTCTTCAGCTCCTAGAAAGGTGACGAGTGATGAGTGATGAATACCCGTCGCTTATCACTGGTCACTCGTACCTCAACGCGACCATCGGATCCACGCGTGAAGCGCGGCGCGCGGGGATGTAGCAAGCCGCCATTGCGACCAGCGCGAGCAGGATGGAAACTCCCGCGAACGTAATTGGATCGCTGACGGTGACGCCGAAAAGCAGCGCGCGCAGCAATCGCGTGAGAGCGAGCGCAGCCGCCAATCCCACTGCGACGCCGATTGCAGTGAGCCGCGAGCCTTCGCCTAGAACCAGCCGCAAAACGTCATTCTGCTGCGCTCCCAACGCCATGCGCACGCCGATTTCGTGCGTGCGTTGCGTGACGACATAGGCCATCACACCGTAAATTCCCACGGCGGCCAGCAACAGAGCGAGCGAGGCAAAAATTCCCAGTAGCATGGTCTGCTCGCTCGTGTCTCTCATGGCATCGGCGACGACTTCATCCATGGTGCGCGGGCGAAACACCGCCAGGCCGTCATCAAGCGCACGGACGTCGCCACGAATCACGGCCAACAGGCCGCGCGGTGCCACGCTCGTCTTCACGGTGAGCTGCACGCCAAATCCTTCATTGTCGAGGGCCGCGGTGAGCGGGAAATATGCCTGTGGAGGCACGTCTTTGCGTATGTCCCACTCTTTTACGTCGCCAACAACGCCGATGACTGATACCGGCACGCCGCCGGCGTGAAACACTTTGCCCACCGCGTCCTGCTTCGGCCAATACAATTGCGCCATCTTGCGGTTGATGACGGCAACAAATTGAATGTCCGACGGCAGCGTTTTCAGGTTCGGATCATTCTTATAGAGATCGTCCAGTTTCAAATTCACAACAGCCGTGCGTTCCATGTCTTCGGCGCCGAAAACGCGGCCTTGCATAACAGGTACGCCGAACGCGCGAAAATAATCCTGCGTGATGTTGTTCCATTCGACGAGCTGAGTCGCCAGCGCCGGATCGTTTTGGCCATCCACCGTGACGTACCCATTCGTGCCGCCTTCCAGAGGAATTTCCGTCGAGACCGCTGCCGCCTGGACGCCCGGCTCGCGCTGCACGCGCTCGAGCAGTTGGTCAAAGAATTGGCGGCGCACCGGCAGCGTGTTGTATTTCGTGTTGGGCAGCTTAATCCCCATGGTGATTACGTTTTCCGTTTGCACGCCGATTCCGGAGTTGCGCAACAGTGAGAAGCTGCGCAGCAGGAGCCCTGCGCCGATGAGCAAGGCCAGCGACGCGGCAATTTCGCCCACAACCAGCGCGTCGCGCAGCAGGCGGCGCGTACCGGAAGGACTTACCACTGCCTGAGCGCTGGATTTGAGCTCCTCGCTCAGATTCAGCCGGAAAGACTGCACGGCGGGAGCTAAACCGAACAACGCGCCAACCAGAATACTGACGCCGATCGTGAACAGCAGAACGGTGAAATCAATCTGAATCGGATTGGCGCGCGGAATCGGTAGAATCTCAGCGGATTGCAGATAAGATACCGCCCAGAACGCGCCCAAAAGCCCCAGTGCTGCACCCGTCAGAGAAAGCAAAATACTTTCGGTGAGCAGCTGGCGCGCCAACCGCCATCGTCCGGCGCCCATCGCGGCGCGCACGGCAATTTCGCGCTGGCGATTGGTGGCGCGCGCGAGCATCAGGTTCGCAACGTTCGCGCAGGCCACCAGCAGCACCAAGGCTACGGCGCCAAGAAGGATGAGAAGACCTTGCCGGGAGTCTCCGGTCAACTGCTCCGTCAGAGAGACGACAACAGCTCCGTTAAACTTGTCGTCATCCCCGTTTTGTTTCGCCACCTCTCTGGTGATGCTGTTGAGTTCCGCCTGGGCCTGGCTCACGCTGACATTCGGCTTGAGTCTGGCAATCGCGCGATAGGAATGCGAGCCGCGCGGTCCCAGTGCTTTGCGCGTCATGTCCATAGGCGTCCATATTTCCGTCGCGTGGTGAAAATTGAACCAGTCGGGCAGCACGCCAATAATGGAATATGGCTCTTCATTGAGCTTGATCGTTTTGCCCAGAACGTCAGAGCGGCCACCGAATTGCCGACGCCAGAAGGCATTGCTGATGATGGCCACGTGATTTTTTCCGGCCTGGTCCTCGCCGGCATCGAAGGCGCGCCCGATCTTTGGTTGCACGCCGAGCACTTCGAAAAAATTGGCTTGGGTGCTGTTTACGGAAACAGCCTCGGTCTGACCGGCATCGCTGGCGTTCGCCGTCCGTTCCCAGGAGTAGAGGCTGGTCGCCTCAAGCGTGCGGCTCTGCGCTTGCCAGTCCAGATAATCGGGACCCGTCAACGGAAAATTCCCTGGCGCGCTTTCGGTTTGCCACAGCGCCGCCAGGCGCCCCGGCTCGTGAAACGGCAGCGGCCGCAACACGACGGAATTGATCACGGAAAAAATCGCGGTGTTCGCACCGATTCCGAGCGCAAGGGTAATGACGGCTAGCGCGGTGAAACCCGGGCTTTTGGCCAGCATGCGAGTCCCATAGCGCAGGTCCTGAAGCAAATTTCCCATTTCGCCCCCCAGGGAAGTGATGAGTGACGAGCGAAAGGCCCGCCGTTTCTCATCGCTCGTCACTTGTCACTCGTCACTCGTATCTAAGCGCGACCATCGGATCCACACGCATGGCGCGTCGTGCTGGAATAAAACACGCGCTGAGCGCCACAATCAAAAGCGTGGCAGTAACAATCCCGTACGTCACCGGATCTCGAGCGCTCACCGTCAGAAAGCTGCCCACCACTTGCCCGGCGGCCAGAGCTCCAGCGATGCCCACAACCAATCCAATTCCAACGATCAGCAGTCCTTCCCGAAAAACCATTTTCAAAATATCCGCGGGCTGCGCGCCCAGCGCCATGCGCACTCCGATTTCGTGCGTTTTCTGAGCCGCGGCGTAAGAAACCACGCCGTAAACTCCAACGATCGCCAAAACCAGCCCCATCATACCGAGCAGCGCCGCTAGCGCCGCGCCGACCTTGTAGAAGAGCAGCCCGTTCAGCGTATTGATCGCTTGAGACATCGTCTGCACATCAAAAATCGGCAGTTGCGGCGCCAGCGATTCGACGATGTGCTCGACTTCCGGAATCATCGTTTCCGGCGCGCCCGCCGTGCGGAGTTGTAAAGCCTGCAGCGAATTCGGAATCTGATGCTGCAGGAACGGCGCGTAGAACATCGGGCTAAACGATCCGGTGAGGCCGCTCATGCGAATGTCCTTGGCCACGCCAACGACCACCAGCGAGTGCTTGGGATCGGTGGACAACTGAAATTGCCGCCCGATGGGATCTTTGCCGGCCCAATACTGCTTGGCCATCTCTTCGCTGACGATCGCCACATATTGGGTATTTTCGTCGTCCGTTTCCGTGAAGGTTCTGCCGCGCAGCAGAGAAATTCCCATCGTCGGAAAGTAATCCGTGGAAACCGTGTTGTAGAAAGCAGCAGGGGCGGTCTGGCCCGGTGGCGGCTGGTATCCCTCGATAGCAAGTGAACCGTCGTAGTTGTTGTAGTAACCCATGGGCGTGGAATTGGCGGTGGAGGCGGAAATAACTCCAGGAAGCGCACGCACGCGCTGCAAAAGATTTTTGTAGAAATCGCGCGTTTGCGCCTGGTTGTATCCGATTTCGTTCGGATCCATGATCAGGTTCAAGACGTGATCGGGTTTGAAGCCGAGATCGCTGCGTTGCGCCTGCGCCAGGCTGCGAGTGAAAAGTCCGGCGATGATCAGCAGCATCAGCGAACCAGCCACATGCACCACCACCAGCGTGCTGCGCAGCCGATTCTTGCTTCCCACCATCCCGCGGCCGCCTTCATGCAGAATCGCGCTCAAATTTCCACGCGAGGCGCGCACCGCCGGTACGATGCCCACGATGATCCCCGTCAGCAATGCCGCCGCGCTGGCGAAACCAAAAACGCGCCAGTCAAAACCAAAATCAAAATGAAGGGGAAGATCCGTCTGCATATTCACAGAGCCCAGCGCCGAGCTGCCCCAGTAGCCAAGCAGAATTCCCGCCACGCCACCCAGCAGTGCCAGCAAAACGCTTTCAGTGAGGAGTTGTCGAATCAGACGAACCCGCGCGGCGCCCAACGCGGCGCGAATGGCCATTTCACGTTCGCGCACCGTGGCGCGCACCAGCAAAATATTGGCCACATTCACGCACGCGAGCAACAACACCATCACGGACAAACCCAGGAAAAGGCCGCCCACTACGAGCACCGTGTTGTTGGGATCGGGATTGGGCCGAGCGCGAAGTTCTGGAAATGCCACGACGCTCAGGTCTTTGTGCGTGTCGGGATATTCCTGCGCCAGCCTCTGCGACACCACGGCCAAGACAGCCTGCGCCTGCTGCACGCTCACGCCGGGACGGAGCCGCGCCAGAATCGGAACATTCTGCACTTGGCGATTGGTCATGAAGTCGCTGGGATTGCCGGCAATGATTGCCATGCCCATCGGCAAATACCCCTGCACGCTCAAAATTGGATAGACTCCGACAAAACCTTTTGGCGCGACGCCGATGATCGTGACCGGACGGCCGTCCACGGAAACTTTTCGCCCCACAATTCCCGGATCGCCGCCGAAGCGCGTCTGCCAGTAGGAATAACCAAGAACCATCACGGGATCCGCACCCGGCACGTCACCTTCTGATGGCAAAATGAATCGGCCGAGCACAGGCTTCAGGCCGAGTGCGGTGAAATAATTTCCGGATACGTAGTTGGTCATCACGCGGTCGGCTTTGCCGTCCACGCTTAAGCCATCCAGACCGAATTGATAAGCGAAAACATCGGAAAACACTTCCTTCGTCTGGTTTTGGATATCGCGATAATCCGCAATCGAGAATTGCGTCAGGAAATTTCCATGCTTCTGCTGCAAAGCCAGCACGGTGATCTGCGCAGGATTCGCCACCGGCAGCGGCCGCAGCAGAAAAGCGTCCACCATGCTGAAGATGGCCGTGTTCGCGCCGATGCCCAGCGCCAGCGTGATTAGGGCGACAATCATAAATCCGGGATTTTTCAGCAGCATGCGCGCGCCATAGCGTATGTCTTGCAGCAGAGTTTCCATTTTCAGCTCCGTAATTTGTGACCAGTGATTGGTGATTAGCGATTCGTGGCGCGCAATGCTCGACCATTCCTCATCGGCCGTCACCAAGTGCTTGCGGCTGATTCATCCTCATTCGTACCGCAAGGCCACGATCGGATCCACGCGCATGGCGCGGCGGGCCGGTATGTAACAGGCAGCCAGCGCAACGAACGTCAACAAAATTGCCACGCTCGCGAACGTGAGCGGATCCACCGCGCGTACGCCGAAAATCATTTGCGTCATCAAGTGCGTCAGTCCCAGCGCAGCTGCAATTCCCACGGCCACGCCCACCAGCGCCACGCGCAACCCTTCGCCCAGCACCATGCGCACCACATCCCGACGCTGCGCGCCCAGCGCCATGCGAATGCCGATCTCATGCGTGCGCTGCCCCACCAGATACGAAATCACACCGTAAATTCCAACCGACGACAGCACCAGCGCCAGTCCCGAAAATATTCCCAGCAGAATCATCGTGAATCTCTGCGTAGCGATCGAGTCGGAAACAATTTTGCTCATCGGTGTGAAGTCATACACCACCTGCCCGCTATCAAATTTCGTAGACGCCTGGCGGATGGCGCTGACGAATGCGTCCGGGTTTCCCGACGTGCGCACGACCATGCCGATGCCGCCGGCGGCGAGCGGAAGCACCTGGTCCGGCAGCTGCACGATCGATGTATAAAACTCGGCTTGTAGATTTTGATGCCCTTTGTCGCCGAGTCCCCAGTGCTTCACGTGCCCCACCACACCCACTATTTCCGCGATTCCATTAATCAGGCCCACGTTGACGCGCTTGCCGACGGGATCTTCGTTGGGATAATATTCCCGCGCGAAATTTTGATCGATCACGATCACCAGAGGCGCATTTTCCGTATCTTGCGCGGAGATAAAGCGGCCGCGGATCAGTGGCGTGCCCATCACTTGCAAATACTGCGGCTGCACCGGATACCACAGAGCGAAATTCATTTCGCCGTCCGTGGCGGGGCGCGGCTGGCCTTCGCGCCAGAAGGGCAGCTCGGAATCCCCTTGCATGGGAAGGCTGCCTCCAAATGCCGACGCCGCTTCCACGCCAGGTACCGCTGCAAAACTTGCGGTGGCATCGCGCAGCGTGCCGCGAATTTTTGCGGGAGTGGACATTCTGCCAGGCGAGATTCCCAGCGAGAACGTGAGTACGTTGCGCTGCTTGAAACCGGGATCCACGCTGCCCAACGCCGCGAGTGTGCGAATCATCAATCCCGCGCCGATCAGCAACACCAGCGACAGCGCCATTTCGATCACCACAAAAACATTTTGCGTCCGATGGCGCGCGCCGCTTCCTCCTCGTCCACCTTCTTTCAGCGTTCCTGCGACATCCGGCCGCGCCGTGCGCAGCGCTGGAGCGAGTCCGAAAATCGCGCCGGCAAGCACTGAAATTCCCAGCGTGAACAGCAGCACCCCCGCGTCGAGATGAATATTGTCGGCGCGTGGCAGCGATGCGGGCAACGCCGCGAGCACCGCGCTGGTTCCCCAATTCGCCAGCAGCAGGCCGAGCACTCCGCCCGCGACGCCCAGCAGCACGCTTTCCGTCAGCAGTTGGCGAATCACGCGGAACTGGCTCGCGCCCATCGCCGCGCGTATGGCAAATTCGCGAGCGCGCCCCGCCGAGCGCGCCAGCAGCAAGTTGGCTACGTTGGCGCAGGCGATCAGCAGCACAAATCCCACCGCACCCAAAAGGATAAACAGCGCCGGCTGAATGTCGCCAACGATATCCTTCTGCAGCGGATTCAAAGTAATCGAGGTGCCTTTGTCAGCGTCGGGATATATCGCAGCGAGATTGCGCGCGACCGAATCCATATCCGCGCCCGCCTGCTGGAAAGTCACGCCGGGCTTCAGCCTTCCCAGGCCTTGTGTTCCCATGCCGAGCTTGCGATCGCGAAACGTGGGGTCAGCCCATTGCCCGATCGGAACGTAAACATCCATCACTGTGGGGTCGAACATCGGCGTGCGACTCGTGACCACGCCGATAACGGTGTACGCGGTGTCATTCAGCGTGAGGCTCTTGCCGACCACGTCCGGTGAAGATGCGAACTTGCTCTTCCAAAGGCCATCACCGATCAGCGCCACCGGAGCTGCGCCCACTTGATCTTCTTCGCGGCGAAACATCCTTCCCAGAATTGGCTGGATGCCCAGCAGCGGAAAAAACTCCGCGGAAATTTGCTGTCCATGCAGCCGCTGTGGATCGCCGTAACCGGTCAAGCTGAAATCCATTTCGCGATACGCGGCCATCGCTTCGAACGTGCGATTGTCCCGCTGCCAGTCCAAAAAATTGGGAAACGTAATCGACGCCTGGTCGAACTGAGGCGTCTTCCAATGGATCGCGGCCAGCCGGCTGGGATTGGCGAAAGGCAAAGGATTCAGCAGGACGCCGTTCACCACGGAAAAAAGCGCGGTATTCGCTCCGATGCCCAGAGCCAGCGTCAGAATCGCGATCAATGCGAAGCCTGGATTCTTAGCCAACATCCGCACGGCGTATTTCACGTCCTGCACGAGTGTTCCCATGCCTCCACCTCTCTAGCTGATACGTCATTTCATGTGCGTAAGTTCCACGCCTCGGTCTCATTCCTGCCGCAACGCCACCATCGGGTCCATTCGCATCGCGCGCCGGGCCGGGATGTAACAGGCGGCGAGTGCCACGAAAATCAATAGAAACGCCACGCCGAGGAAGGTTGCAGGATCCGTGGCACTTACGCCGTACAGCAAATTGGTCATCAGACGCGTAAGCGCGAGCGCCACTGCGATTCCGATGCCCACTCCGAGCAGCGCCATACGCGCCCCTGCGCCGAGCACCCAACGCATTACGTCGCCCCGCTGCGCGCCGAGCGCGACGCGAATACCGATCTCCTGAGTCCGCTGGACCACGATGTAGGAAACCACCCCGTAAATTCCCACGCTCGCTAGCAGCAACGCCACCGCCGCGAACGTACCTAACAGAATCATCGAGAGGCGCTGCGCCAGGATCGACCGGTTGTAGACGATATCGTCCATGGATGCAGGACTGAACATCACCTCTTCGCTGTTCATTTGCTGGATCTCGTGGCGGATATTATCGGCGAGGGAGAGCGGCGCAACCGTCGTACGCAGCACCAGTGTGGTGCTGCGATTCGCGCGCGACATGTACTTGTCCGGAATCTGCCTGAAGGGAAGATAAAATTCGGCATGCATCGCGAGTTTATCGTCCAGGCCCCATTGCTTCACGTGGCCTACCACGCCGACGACTGTGGCGGGTCCCACATAATCGTCGATAAAGACTTTCCCGATGGGATCTTCGCCGGGGAAATATTTCCGGGCGAACTCCTGATCGATCACCGCAACACGCGGCGAACTCTCGGTGTCATCCGCAGTGAAAAAACGCCCCCGCACCAGCGGGATTCCCATTACCTTCAGGTAATCAGGCTCTACTTCAGACCATATGGACCAATTCTTATCGTTGTCGCTTAGCGGCTTCGGACGACCTGCAATCCAGAATGGATCCTCGGAATCGTCCCACATGGGCAGCGAGCCGCGCAGCAGCGAGACCGACTGAACACCCGGAATCGAGCTCAACCTGTCATGCAGTTGCAGAAGCGACGCCCGCGTCGCGGCCGGCGTTGCCGAGTCCATCGCAGGCGGAAGTGCCACGTAGAACATCAACACCTGATGAGGGTCGAATCCGGGATCAGCACTCCAAAGTCGCGCTAAGCTTCGCAGCATCAACCCCGCGCCAACCAGCAGCACCCGTGCCATGGCCATTTCCGCCACAACAAAAATGCCTTGCGCTGGGTGACGCGAGCCACTTGCACCGCGGCCACCCTCTTTCAACGTGGATTGCACGTCGACCCGGGCAGCTCTCAGTGCCGGCGCGAGCCCGAAGAGAATTCCCGAAATCAACGAAATCCCGAGCGTGAAGAAAAGCACGCGGCCGTCGACCCGCACCTCTTGCGCCCGGGGAAGCGTGTCCGAAACGAGAGTAAGAATCCCCTGCGTTCCCCATGCCGCCAGCAACAATCCCACCGCTCCACCAGCCAGCGCGATAAGCGTGCTTTCGGTCAGAAGCTGCCGCAGCACGCGTCCTCGGCTTGCCCCGAGTGCGGCGCGTATCGCGAATTCCCGAGCGCGGCCCGTGGAACGCGCCAGAACCAGATTGGCGACGTTCACGCAGGCGATGAGCAGGACGAAGCCAACAGCTGCGAGCAACACGAAAAGAAATGGTTCGATCTCGCCCACCATGCTGTGCTTCAGAGACATCACCGTGATGCCCGAATCTTTATCCGCAACCGGGTAAGCCTCAGCGAGCTGGTTCGCGATGGAGTTCATCTCGGCGCGAGCCTGCTCCGCCGTAACGCCCGGCTTTAGCCTGCCGATCGCTTTCATGCCCAGGCCCGCCGAGCGATCGGGGAAAACCACGTCGGTCCATTGGCCGATGGGGATATAAGCGTCGCTATTTTCCGCGAAACCATTCAGTCGCAGGTGGAAGCCGGCCGGAACCACGCCAATGATCGTGTAGTCGGTGCCGTTGAGCGTGATTCTCTGGCCGACGACATTCGGCGCAGCGCCGAATTTGCGAGTCCACAAGCCTGCGCTTATCAGGGCCACAGGTGCGCCGCCAATGCGGTCCTCGTCCGGGGTGAAGAAGCGGCCTTCTACCAGCTTCACGCCCAGCGTTGCAAAAAAATCGGCTGAGACCATCTCGTCGCGGATATGTTCGGCCTCGCCGGCGCCTGTGAGATTGAAATCGTCCTGGCGAAATGCAGCCATCGAAGCGAAACTCCGGTTGTCCCTCTGCCAATCGAGAAAATTCGGATAGGAAATCGATGCGCGTTCGAAGCTGACTCGCTTCGCGTACAGGGCCGCCAGCTCGTTAGGCGCCGGAAAGGGAAGCGGGTTCAAGAGGACACCATTCGCCACCGAGAAAAGCGCGGTATTCGCGCCAATTCCCAGCGCCAGTGTCAACACTGCCACGATCGTGAAGCTGCGATTTTTCGCGAGCATCCGAACAGCGTATTTCAAATCTTGCAGCAGCTCTTCCATCTCGATACCTCGGGAACTGCTTCGTCAAAGGCGCCGCAATATTCTGCGCGCGAGATGTTCACATCTCTGGAGCCACGCGCCACAACTCACTCGTAGCGCAGCGCAACCATCGGATCCACATTCGCCGCTTTGCGCGACGGCAGCCATCCGGCCAGCAACGCCACTGCCACGAGCAATCCTGCCGCAATCAAGAAGACGATCGGATCGCTGGCCTTCACGCCGAACAGCAGCGATTCGATAACTCTGCCGATTCCGTATGCGGCGATCAGTCCTACGCAGAGACCCACGGCCAGCATCCCGATAATTTCGCGCAAGATCATCCAGGCGACATTTTTCTGCGTGGCTCCCAGCGCCATCCGAATTCCGATCTCGCGCGTGCGTCGCGTCACCACGTACGCCATCACGCCGTACAACCCCACCGCCGCCAGCAGCGAAGCGAGCAAGCCGAGGCATAGCGAGAAAATCGTCACCAGCCGATCGGTGAACATGATTTCGTCCACCTGCGCCGTCAAAGTTTTCACGCCATAGACAGGCAGGCTGCCGTCGAAACCTTGAATCAAGTTGCGCACCGTGACGGTCAGCGCGACAGGATCCTGATTCGTGCGCACGTAAAATGTCGCGTTACCAGCGTCCTTGCTCTGCGAATATGGCAAGAAGACAAATGGCCGAGCCTCCGTCTTCACGTCGGTATTCTTGCTGTCCTTCACCACGCCGACGATTTCCGTGTCGAGCTTAGTGTCCTTTCCGCCTCCAAAACCAAAGGACAGGCCAACCGGATTGCGTCCCGCGAAGAAGCGCCGCGCCATCGCTTCGTTGATGATTGCGACTTTAGGCGACGTGCTGGAATCGGCTTCAGAGAATTCCCGCCCGTTCAGGAGCGGAATTCCCATGGTGGCCAGGAAGTTCGGACCCACGGCGTTATGATCCACGTTCATGTCTTCGTCTTCCTGCGCGTTGTAGCCCGGGACGGTAATGTTGGAAGACGAATTGCTATTCGCGAGCATCGGTATTTCGGATTCGCTGGCCGAACGCACCCCCGGCAACGGTTCGATGCTTTTTCGTATGCGGTCTGCCAGCGCGATCGTCTGCGGTGGCGTATAGCGATTCAATTCCGGCGAAATCGAAAATTCCAGCACGTGATCCGGACGAACGCCCAGATCCTGCGTCTTCAGATTCAACAAACTGTGCGCGAACAGGCCAGCCGCCGCGAGCAGCACCGCGGTCAATGCGATTTGCGAGATCAACAACGACTTGCGCACGCGCACGTTCGCTTTTCCGCCCGATACGTTCGCCCCTTGATCCTTCAAGACACTCTGCAGATTGGTGTGCGTGGCACGAATCGCCGGTGCCAGCCCAAACAACACACCCGTAACCAACGAAACCACGCACGCAAAAATCAGCACGCGATAATCAATCTGCGCCGTGAGCCCCGAAGCTCCCTCACTTTCCGGAATCGAATTAACGATCACGCTGAGCATCCACGAAGCCAGCGCCAATCCCGCCGCGCCGCCTGCCAGCGCAAGTATCAAGCTCTCCGTCATCAGTTGCCTCACCAGCCGCGCGCGGCCTGCTCCTAGCGCCAGCCGCAGCGCGATTTCGCGCTGCCGTCCCTCTCCGCGCGCGATCAGCAGGCCAGCCAGATTGGCGCACGCGATCAACAGCACCAGCCCCACCATCGCCATCAGCACCAGCAGCGGCTGCTTCGCGTCTCGTTGCAGGATGGGCCGTCCATGCGATCCACTGTCGAGCACAATCTTGCGACCAAGGAATTCCTTTTCGTGCGCGCCCCCGTGCGAAAACTTTTGAGGAATGGCGTCGGTTTCCAGGATTGCCCGATACATCGGAAGGAGTCCGGCTTCAGCCTTCGTTGCGGACATCCCCGGTTTCAGCCGGCCAATAATCGCCACCCAGTGGTCACCACGATCTGCAAGGCCATCCCAATTTGGCGTCATCTGCGCTTTCATCGTAATGGGAATGAAGAGGTCGGGAATTTGACCCACTTGAACGCCCGTAAAGCCACGCCGCGCCACACCCACGATCGTTAGCGAATTTCCATTGACAGCAAGTTGCTTGTTTAAGATGTTCGGATCGCTTCCGAAATGCCTCGTCCAGTAGCCGTAACTCAGCACCGCCACAGGGTTCGCAGCGGGCGCGGTTTCGTCTTGTGAGGCAAGCACTCGCCCGAGAATAGGCCGCACGCCCAGCACCTGAAAATAATTTCCGCTGACAAGTTCTGCTTCAGCGAGCTGGGATTCTCCATGCCACCCTGCACTTACTTGCACGTGAAACCGCGCCAGCAGTCCTGCGAACACTTCGTTCCGATCTCGAATGTCCTTGTAGGTGGGGTAAGAAAATGACGTCGAGCCATCGCCGTCGCTCCACGTACGTCCCCAACTTCTACCTGGCGAGCTGAGTACCACGAGCTCGCGCGGACGTTCGACAGGCAGCAAGCGCAGCAGAACTTGATCGGTCAGCGAAAAAATTGCGGCGTTCGCGCCGATGCCCAGCGCTAGCGTCAAGATCGCGACCACCGTAAACCCCGGATTTTTCCCCAGCGTGCGCAGTCCGAAGCGGATGTCCTGCAGCAAATTTTCCATTTACGACTCCTCTTTATTCGTAACGAAGCGCCACCATCGGATCCACGCGCATTGCTCGGCGCGCCGGCACATAGCACGCAAGCAAGGCGACGCCGAGCAGCAGACCCGCCACCGCAGCGAACGTAAGTGGATCAGTTGCGCTGACGCCAAAAAGCAGGCTGTTCAACAGTTGCGTCAACATCAGCGCCGCCAGCACGCCGATTAAGGTGCCCGCTCCGGCCAGTCGCAAACCGCGCCCTAGCACCAGCCGCAGCACTCTCCCCGGATTCGCTCCCAAAGCCATGCGAATTCCAATCTCGCGCGTCTGTTGCGCGACCGTGTATGCCAGCACGCCGTAAATTCCGATGGCCGTCAGCAGCAGCGCCGCCGCTCCGAACAGACTCAGGAGCGTAGTGCGAAATCTTGGCTGCGCGATCGAGCTTGCAATGACTTCCGCCATCGGTCGCACCTCAGCAACCGGTAGCGCAGGATCAATCGCGCGAATCTGTTCACGCAGCGCGCCGCTCAGCGCACTCGGATTACCATGCGAACGCACGGCAATATCCGCGGCCCAGAATGGATTCTGTACGAACGGCACATAAATCTGCGCCGATTGCCGCGCTGAAAGACCGCTATCCTTCACGTCTCCCACGATTCCGACGATTTCCCGCGAGCTGCTCGCTGGATACCCGATAAGAATTCGCTGGCCCAGCGCGCTCTCGGTCGGGAAAAGTTGCTGCGCCAAACTGGAAGAGATCGCACACACCTTCGGCCGACTTTCCGAATCTGCAACGCTGAATTCCCGCCCGCGCAGCAGCGGAACCTGCATCACTTGAAAATAATTCGGGCTGATCGCCACAAAATCCGCGGTGGGCGAATCGCTTTTCGCGCGCGGCGGACGTCCTTCAATCTCAAAAGCCAGGTTGAAGTACGAATCGCTCAGCGGCAAAGGAACCGCTACAGCCGCTTCCTGCGCGCCCGGCAGCGCGTTCATCCGCTCGAGCGTCTGCCGGTAGAAAGAAATCCACTGCTCCGGCTTCGCATATTGCGCGCGCGGCAGGCCGATCTGCGCCGTCAGCATTTGCGCAGGATTAAATCCAACATTCACCTGCTGCAATCGAGCGAAGCTGCGAATCAGCAATCCCGCGCCGATCAGCAGCACGATGGCCAGCGCCGTTTCCGTTACGACGAATATATTCCGCGCACGATGGCTCGTTCTTTCCTCTCCCGCTCCGCGCGCGCCTTCCAGCGCTTCCGCCAATCGCGATTCCGTGCCGTGCCACGCCGGCGCCAATCCGAAAATCACTCCGGAAAGCACGGACAGCGCCAAGCCAAACGCCAAAACGCGCGCGTCCACGTGAATTTCCGAGACTCGCGGCAGATCCGCCGGCAGCCAAGCAATCAATCCCTGCAACGCTTCAAACTCCAGCAGCAATCCCACGGCGCCGCCGATCACGCTCAAAAGCACGGACTCGGTCAGAAATTGCCGCAGCAGCCGCTGACGTCCTGCGCCCAGCGCCACCCGAATCGCAATTTCTTTTCGCCGCGAGGTCGCGCGCGCCAGTTGCAAGCTCGCCACATTCGCGCAGGCAATCAGAAAAACAAATCCAACCGCGCCCAAAAGCACCAGCAACGCGGTCCGCACATTTCCGGCCATGTCCGCCTGCAAAGAAACGATCCGGATTCCCCAGCCTTTATTTTCATTGGGGAATTGCTCGGCGAGGCGCTGCTCCATCGCCGCCATTTCGCTTTGCGCTTGCGCAGAGCTCACGCCGGGTTTCAGTCTTCCCAGCGCCGACAGATCATGACCCCCGCGTCGCCCCCGCATGTCGGAAAATACGCCGTCCTGCCGGAGCGGAACCCAAAGCTGCGCTGCGGCATCCGGCACAGAAGGATGGAAGTAGGCGGGCACAATTCCCACGACGGTGATCGGGTGCTGGTCGAGCGTTACGGCTCTTCCCACGAGAGCGGGATCAGCGCCAAACCGCGCGCGCCACAACGGTTCGCTCATCACCACCACGGGATTCGCATCGAGCGCATCGTCGGATGGCTGCAGCGTGCGGCCAAGCAGCGGCTTTACGCGCAACACATCGAAGTAGTTCGACGTCACCGAGCCAGTCTGAATGTAATTTG
>Ga0182024_10009548_pt1 | contig 20039 bp, 15 predicted proteins | sample P32metaG_FD_120480 | JGI IMG/M metagenome (GOLD analysis project Ga0182024, IMG submission 120480) | Permafrost microbial communities from Stordalen Mire, Sweden - P3-2 metaG (Illumina Assembly) | ecosystem: Environmental > Terrestrial > Soil > Wetlands > Permafrost | place: Sweden: Stordalen... | reverse complement strand
CGGATCGGCAAGGCGACCGCACCGGTATGGATCGACACGGGCTGGCGCAACGCCAACAGTTCGAAGCAAGGAAGCCTTATGATCAACGAGGCCTTTTTGCAGTCGTTGCAGAACGCCGGCGTCGCCATGCACCAGGCGGGGTCGGTCGAAACCATCGACTGCCTGGGCAAGCGCAGCGACGGCGCGCAATGGCAGGTCGAGAACGCGGCGCTGTCGTTCACCACGCGTCAAGGCCAGGCAGTGTCCAGCTACGGCCCGCCGCTCCTCCAGGTCCGACCACCGAGCCGGTGCGGCACCATCTCGGAGAAGACGGAGCCATTCGGAGTGACCGGCGCACTGCAATTGCTGCGCTGGGGCGACATCGTTTTCGACGGTCTCAACGATCGAGTCTGGATCGGTAAGAGCCGCGCCGCGACTTCGGCGGAACCCCCGTACCGCGGCATCGCGCTGGCATGGAACGAAGCCGGAAAATGGAGCTTGACCATCAGCCCGACGCTCGAAGCAGCGGCAAAGACCGTCGTGACGGAATGCAATAACAAGAATGGCAATTGCACGCTGGCCGCCTCCATCAAGCCGACCAGTTTCGCATGCATCGCGCTCGCGCGTCGTCCCGACAGCAGCAAGCTCAATTACGTCTCGAACGGTTCTTACGAAGGAGCGAAGGAGACGGCACTGGCAAATTGCGCCAGCCACCTGCATTCCGGCGCGACCTGCAAGCTCGAATACGAACTTTGCAATGATTGAGAGGAACGGCGACGCTGACGGCCTTGATCGCCGATTGGCGCGCCGGTCGGGTCGGAAACATTGTTTCATCGTGGGGCCGCGCCGGGCGATTTCATTCGCCCCAAGGCCGCCCACCCGACCAAGACTCTCTTATTTTTGTTTGCTGCATTGACTCCTGGACGCGCCGTGCTGAAATCCATATCCGATCGCACGCCGATCGGATCGCGGGATTTGACGGAGCAGCTTGCGCCGCGGAAAAACGCTAAAGCGCCGCGAAGCATCTTCGTGGGCTCCTCAACCATGGAGATGAACATGACGCGGCCTTGCGTCGGGAACGCTCGCTCGTCCTGATCGTCGAACGGCATCGACTCGCCCCGCGCGTTCTTTGGACGCGCCGGCCGTCGCATCGACGCTCGCTCAGTCACGTCATAGCCAGAACGCCGGCGCGCGCCGGCGAATGAGGATCTCATGTCCAATGCCTATGTGGCCGACGCGAGAGTTGCGGCCGCGGCCGAGCCGGCCGCCCGCATCAGCGAGGACTGGCTCGCTGTCATCCTCGGCCTCGCGATATTCGTGCTCGCGCTCGCGGCGCTCGTCCACGTCGATCTCATCGGCTGGGTCGTCACCACGGCGGTGTGGAGCAATTTGAGCCAGGCGCTCGGCGCCACCTCGCGGTCCTATGCCTTCCTGGGCGGCGTCGTCGCGCTGCTCGCGACCTATGCGGCGCTCACCGTGGCGCTCAGTGCCGCGGCCGCGCTTCTCAACAGCGACGTCAAGAAATTCGCGCTCGCCTTCACCGCGGTGTTCTGGATCGCCTATGCGAGCTGGGTGATCGGCAACTTCGCGCATTTTGCCGCGGTCACGCCGGCCGAGCAGCAGAAATTCGGCATCAGCTGGTCGCTCAAGCTCACCAACGAGGGCGGCTACATTTTCGCGTTGCTGGCCGGACTGATCATCGCCAACTTTCTGCCGCGCTTCGCCGAGGCGATCAGGGAGGCGGTGCGGCCGGAGCTCTACATCAAGGTCGCCATCGTCATCCTGGGCGGCTTTTTTGCGGTGACGGCGGCCGGCCGGCTCGGCCTGGCGAGCTCGCTCATCCTGCGCGGCGTCGCCGCCATCGTCGAAGCCTATCTGATCTATTGGGCGGTCGTTTATTTCGTCGCGCGCAAGTGGTTCGGCTTCTCGCGCGAATGGGCGGCGCCGCTCGCCTCCGGCATCTCGATCTGCGGCGTCTCGGCGGCGATCGCGACCGGCGGCGGGATCCGCGCCCGGCCGATGGTGCCGGTACTGGTGTCGTCGCTGGTCGTGGTGTTCGCCGTCATCGAGGTGCTGATCCTGCCGTTCCTGGCGCAAGCCTGGCTCGCGAATGAGCCGCTGGTCGCCGGCGCCTGGATGGGGCTCGCGGTCAAGACCGATGGCGCCGCAGTCGCCGCCGGCGGCATCACCGAATCGCTGATCCTCGCCAAGAACGCGGCGGAAGGGGTGAACTATCAGCCGGGCTGGATCCTCGGCACCGCAGCGACCATCAAGGTGTTCATCGACGTCTTCATCGGCATCTGGGCCTTCGTGCTCGGCTATATCTGGACCAACTACGTCAACGCCACGCCGGCGGCCGAGCGGGCGCGGGCGCGCGAGATCTGGCAGCGCTTTCCGAAATTCATCATCGGCTTCGTGATCACGTTCGCGGCCGGGCTGTACCTGGCGTTCGGCGCGCCGGCGGACATCGCCAAGAACGTCCCGGCCGCGATCGGCGAGGCCAACACGTTCCGCGTCATTTTCTTCATCCTGACCTTCTTCTCGATCGGCGTGCTGTCGAACTTCAAGGCGCTTTGGCAGGAGGGGTTCGGCAAGCTTGCCGCGGTTTATCTGGTCAGCCTGTTCGGCTTCGTGATCTGGGTCGGTCTGGCGATCTCGTGGATCTTCTTCAGCGGGATCACGCCGCCCCTCGCCGGTTGAGAATCGCAACGTTCAGACAAGGAGAGCACCATGCCTCAGCCAGACAACATCCGCGACGAATTGCACAACGCGCCGGGCGAGCCGCTGTTGCCGATTGAAAAGAAATTGATCGCCTGGAGCCTGACGATCGGCCTCGGCCTGCTGGCCGTCCTGACGGTGGTCAATCATTTTATCGGTTGGTCAGGAAGCTGACCGGCGCAGCCTCATGCCGATCCAGCGCAGCGGGGCGGTGATCCGCCAGCTCGTGCTGCCGCTGATCGCGTCGAGCCGCGCGGTCTGGGCGGCCGTGACCGCTTCGAGATGCAGCGTCCGGGTTCGCCACCGCGCCGCTTCTTCGCCGAGCCGCGCCGTCTCCGCCGTGCGCGATTTCAAGCGCGCGTCGAAATCGGATGCTTCGGCCCGCGCCGCCGCTTCGGCGGCGTGGAGCCGGGCGATCTCGCCGCGCGATGCCTCATCCGCGCTGCTCAGCCGGGAGATTTCGGCCCGCGCCGTCGCGGCGGCGGCATCGAGCCGGAACATCTCCGCCCGCGCCGCCGCTTCGGCAGCGCCGAGGCGCGCGATCTCGGCCGACGCCGACTGCGACGCTGCCTGCAAGGCCGCCGCCATTTCCGTCATGCCGGCGGTTGCGGCCGCGGTCTCGCCGTTGATCTTGGCGATATCGGCGGCCTGGGTCTCGATCGTCTTGCCCAGATCGCCGAGCTGGCCCGAAACCGACGCCAGCTCCGCGCGCAACCTGGCATTTTCGGCGGCCTGTACGTCGGCCGCTTTGCCCGCCTCGCGCAACTGGGCCTGAACCGCAGCGAGCGAGCCGCCGAGCCGTTCGATTTCGCCCGCCTGTGTCTCGATCGCCTTGCCCGCCTCCCGCAAGCGACCCTGAGCCGATGCCAGTTCGCCGTTGAGCCTGACATTGGCGCCCGTCTGCCGCTCGATCTCCTGCCGCGAATCCCGCAGTTGCGCCTGGAGCGCCGTCAACTCGCCGGCGAGCCTAGCGTTGGCGATCGTCTGCGCATTTTTCGCTTCCAGCAGCTGGCCCTGAACGCTCGCCAGCTCGCCAGTGAGCCGTCCGCTTTCGGCCGCGTGGGTCTCGACCGCCGCGCCCGAATCCCTCGAGCGGGCCTCGACCACCGCCAACGCGCGGGCGAGCCTGCGATTGGCGCTGTCTCTGGCGCCCACCAGCCCGGCGTAGAGCCTAGTCGCTTCGGCGACCGCACGATCCAGCGCATCGAATGCCGCGGTGATGGATCGTTCGTCGTGGGTCGCTGCCGCTTCGAGCATGTGGTCGTACATCGCCACCACGCTGCGCGCGACGATCGAATTGCCGGTGAGGTCGTCGTGCGAAGACGGGTTGTGGTTGTGCTTGGAATTGAGGAATTTCGCGATCTCGGCTTGCGCCTTGGCGCCCGGCGGCTTGAGGTGCGGCTTGGCGATCTCAACCAGTCTTTTCGAGAACGCCCGCCAATCCGTCAGCAGGTCCGGATAATGAACGAACAGCCGCGGCTTGCCGCGGCTCGCCCGCTCGACGTCCATGTTGTCGCGCAGGCACATCAGCATCGACATCGCCAACGGCAACTGGTCGCGCCGCTGCAGCGAGAGCGCGATTTCCCAGGGATTGCGGAACGGAATGACGACGATCGGCTTGACTGCAAGTTCATCGAAGATATTCAGCCACAACGGCAACAGCCGCGTGACGCGCGGATCCTTGACGACGAACAGGGCGCTGTCGGCGAATTGCTTGTGCAGCTCCTCGCCGAGCTCGCGCCGGGCCAGTTGCGCGGCGGCGCCGTCGATCCAGTGTTCCGGCAACGGCATCGGATCGTCCCAGCTGCTGTCCAGCGCCTGCAGCAGACGATCGTGGATCGTCCTGACCGTCTCCGACTCCCAAAATCCCATTTCGTTGTTGCCAGGGGCCGGCGGCATCAGGTCGCTGGCAATGTCGGCGCCGTGCAGATTGATGACCCGCGTCGCCGCCGAGGTGCCCGAGCGGTGCATGCCGGCAACGATGATGCCGACCTTGGCTCGTGCCGGCGCGGCCGGCCGCGCCGATTTGGATCTGGGCATACCTTATTCCCTAGCGACGGCTCGAGCGGCACCCCGAGTAGCGCAGAACCCAAGTTAGTGGCCGCCGCCGTGACGTTCCAGCAGCTTACGGGGCTATTGAGACCGAAAAAAAGCCGCGACCGACCGGCCGATCCGGAACCCGGTATCGAAGCGGTTCGCGGTTATGGAACACAACGGCGATATTTTAGATCGAGCCAAATGGTGGCGGACATTACGGGCGTCGCGCCGGCGCGCGACCGCTAGCCGAATTAGCGATTTTGCGAGCGCAATCGATAAAGCGCTCCGCCAGCGGCGTCAGCGTCCGATCCTTGACTGTGACGAACCCGACCGGCGCCGGAGGCGACGACATTTTGACCAGCAGAACCTTGATCTGCATTCGCTTGCCGCCGAAGCGCATCACGGAGCCGGGAACGAGACCAAGCCAACCTCCAGTTTCGATCAAGCGCATGTAAAGATGCAGCGACACTGGTCAGGACCGTCGCGGACGGAGGTTCGAGGCCGCTGTTTCGGAACGCTTCGTCTTGCAGCGATCGCGCCAAGCTGCCCGGTTGCGCCAACACCCATGGCTCTTTACCCAACGCTACGCTCACCTCGATGCGGACCACTGCGACGCGCTTCGGAGCAGATCGCTGGCCGGATCGCAGCCGCGATGTGAGAAACGATTGGCATCGCCGCAGAATCCCAAAAGTGGGGTCCGGTAATCCGTCAAGCCAACATTCGAATTGGCGACTGACAAGTTGGCTTGCGGCACATCCCGAAAGCCGCGGCCGTCGCCTGCAATTTGCCAACTTGACGGCGATCAACAGGATTCCGGCAGCTTATTCGGCCCGTGACTACGTCGTAGCCGGCGGGCTGATGAGCTACGGAACCAGCTCTCGCGGAAATAGGGCGCGAAGCCAGCGGACCGTGCACAAAACCTCCTTTTGCTCCAGGTCGCCAGGGGGCGATCGCGGTGCAGGTCAAGGGGTTGGGATTTCATGTACAGGGAGATCCTTCATAGACTGGTGATTGAGATGAATCTCGTAGGGCGATAGAGTACTTGCAACAATCGCTCGACCGCCAGCGGTCGGCTGCGCTGAGAATAAATAGCCGTAGCCGGCCATCGTGACTGCCAGTGCAGCAACGAGAATGAAAAGCATGCGCATGAGCTGGTCTCCTCAGTTGAAAGCGGCCGTCCGAGACTCTGGTTCCCCCGGTCGGACCGCGGTAGGTTTCCCGCAACCGATGCAGTTGCGATGCCACGTCGATATGAGCTGCGATTTGACTGAGAGCGCTATCCGGACAGCATGCAAAGGTCGTTCGCGACTTTGCGCGTGATCCGCCGGTCTTGCGCCTTCCGAGCCAGATCGCAAAACAATCTTCCGAGCTTTTCGAAGCCGCTTGCGAGCAAGCGAGCGTTCGCGACGTCGATGATGGACATCAAGAACTCCATTCAGTCGGGGACCGCGGACACGCTCGTCGCTCCGCATCGCGATCGCTCGAATTAACAGTGCTCATTACCCTGGACGAATGTGACCCGTTTCCCTCGTTGAGAAAACGGAGCCCGGCCGCTAGCCCGCGATGGCCAGGATTTGTCCGATCTCGGCACCGAAGCCGAGGGCGAAGAGCAGCCCCGTCAGCGTCAATCCCAGCGCGGACCACAGACAGACGATGCAGAAATCGGCGGATGCTCCGAGCGGTTCAGGGCGAAAAGTCGAATAGGCATGGTCGCTGCGAAGCATGCCGACGCCCTGGCGCCACACGGATTCGGCCGTTTGCCTCTCCCAACCGCCGCGCATCGCTGCAATTGAAGATTCAGCTCTCATGGGCATCACCGATCTCCTCCGCGTCGACAATGCCGGGGTGGAGGCGACCGCGCTTTGAGCCCGTCTTGATTTTTCCTTGAGACCGACTTGATTTCTCTTCATGGGTCGTGGGCTACCATCGCCATAGGGGGATGGCAGATGAGCTTTTAGCTAAAATGCTTTTTATTTTCGGCAGTTACGTCCTCGATACGGGTCGGCGTGAGCTCCGCCGTGGGGACACCGTTCTGTCCGTCCAGCCCCAGGTCTTCGACCTATTGGAACTCCTAATCCGCAATCGCGGCCGCGTCGTCAGCAGGGACGATATGCTCAACGCGGTCTGGGGCGGGCGCATCGTTTCGGAATCGACGTTGGCTACCCGTATCAACGCGGCCCGCGGCGCGATCGGCGATGATGGCAAAAATCAGCACCTCATCCGCACGCTGCCCCGCAAGGGTATCCGCTTCGTCGGCGAGGTGCGGGAGGCGGAGGACGAGCCGCAGGCGCCGCGTGCGGGACCCTCGCCGTCAGGCGCCGCGGTGCGCGTCGCGCCGTGGGTCGAGGCCGAGCGCCGTCAGCTGACCGTCATGTCGTGCGATTTCGCCGGAGTGCGAGAGCTTGCGACACGGCTCGATCCGGAGGAACTGCGCAACGTGATCGGCGCGTGCCGAGCCTGCTGCGCGCAGGTGGCCGCGCGCTGGGACGGGACGGTAGCGCAGTTTGCGGAGGATGGCGCGACTATTCACTTCTCTTATCCTCAGGCGCATGAGGATGACGCAGAGCGCGCGGTCAGCGCCGGGCTTGATCTTCTCGCGCGGATCACGCGGCCGGAAACCGGCCGGGCCAATTCGCTATCCGCACGCATCGGCATCGCTACCGGTCTTGTGGTTGTCGGCGGCCACGCCGCCGGCGAGGCGCCCGCGGACGTCGCAGTCGGGGAGGCGCCGATGCTGGCAGCGGCGCTGCGCTCGGTCGCGCCACTCGGCGGCGTGACGATTGCGGCCAGCACCAAAGCTCTGCTCGGCGAGCTGTTCGAGTATGAGGCAGTTGGACCGTTTGCGCTCGACGGGTTTCCGAACCCGATAGCCGCTTGGCGGGTGACCAGTCCACGTGAAATCGAAAGCCGTTTCGAAGCGCTGCACGCGAGCGGCCTGACCGCCCTCGTCGGGCGGGAAGAGGAATCCGAATTGCTGCTGCGGCGCTGGACGAGGGCGAAGAGCGGTGCAGGCCAGGTGGTGTTGCTCTCCGGCGAGGCCGGCATCGGCAAATCGCGCCTCGCGGCCGCTCTGCTGGAACAGGTCGCCCGTGAGCCGCACACGCGCTTGCGCTATTTCTGTTCGCCGCAGCATACCGACAGCGCGCTTTATCCGATCATCGGCCAGATGGAACGTGCCGCCAGACTGGCGCGCGACGACACCCCGCAAGCGAAACTCGACAAGCTCGCCGCGCTGCTCGCCGAGACCTCGACCTCGATAGAGGACGCGGCGCTCATTGCCGAGATGCTGTCGCTGCCGAACGACGGACGCTATCCCGCACACCAGCTAACCCCGGAACAGCGCCGGCAAGGAACGCTGGAAGCGTTCATTTTGCAAATGCAGGCCCTGGCACGCCAAAATCCGGTGCTGATGATCTTAGAGGATGCGCATTGGACCGACCCCACGAGCTTGGAAGCGTTCGGCCGGCTCGTTGACCGGATCGTGGCCCTTCGGATGCTGCTGATCGTGACGTTCCGCCCGGAATTCGAGCCGCCTTGGATCGGACAGCCGCATGTCACCGCCCTCACCATCAATCGGCTGACGGAGAGCGAAGTCGACGCCATGATCGACCGCGTCGTCGGCAGCAAGCCCATCCCAGTGAGCGTCCGGCCGGACATCATCGAGCGCAGCGACGGTATTCCTCTGTTCGTGGAGGAGATGACCAAGGCGGTGCTGGAGGCGGAGGGCGAGAGCGCGGCCCAGCACGTTGCTGCGGCGGTTCCGTCGCCGACGCTCGCCGTCCCGGCAAGCCTGCACGCCTCGCTGATGGCGCGGCTCGACCGGCTCGGCCCGGCCAAGGAAGTAGCGCAGATCGGGGCGACGATCGGACGGGAGTTCTCCCATGCCCTGCTGGCTGCGGTGGTGCGCCAGCCGGAGGCGGAGCTGAGATCGGCGCTCGACCGCCTCATTGCGGCTGGTTTACTTTTCCGGCATGGCGCACCGCCGCATGCGGCGTATTTGTTCAAGCATGCCCTGGTGCAGGACGCCGCCTATGGCACGCTGCTGCGCGAGCCGCGACGCGCGCTTCATGCCCGTATCGCCGAAATCCTCGAGCGCCAATTCGCCGAGATCGCGGAGAATCAGCCGGAGCTGGTGGCGCGCCATTGCACCGAGGCCGGACTGATCGAAAAGGCGGCTGCGCTTTGGGGCAAGGCCGGACAGCGGTCGCTGGAGCGATCGGCTCTTGTCGAGGCCATCGAGCAGCTCACGCAGGCAATTGACCTCATAGCCACGTTGCCCGCCACACCAACGCTGCGCCGACAACACATCGAGCTTCAGGTCGCCCTCATAAGCCCGCTCCTTCATGTCAAAGGATATGCTACGCCGGAAGCCAAGGCGGCTGCGGATCGCGCACGTCTATTGATCGAACAAGCTGAAGCACTGGGCGAGCCTCTCAAAGATCCCTTGCTGTTGTTCCAGGTCCTCTTCAGCTTATTTATCATCAACTTTAATGCGTTCGATGGCGATGCGATGCGTAAGCTTGCACCGCAGTTCCTGGCGGTCGCCGAGAGGCAAGGTGCGACAGCCCCCATTACAATCGGGCATAGCATCATGGGAGTTAGCCTGACATTTACGGGAGAGGTGGTGGAAGGCCAAGCGCATTTCGATCGCGCGCTCAAGCTCTACGATCCCGAGGCACATCGTCCGCTGGCGACGCGTTTTACCGTAGACAGCAAGGTGCGGACGTTAGGCTTTCGTTCGCCCGCTTCATGGCTCCTAGGCTATCCCGAAACCGCGCTTGCGGGCAGCAAGCATGCGCTCGAATATGCGCGTGAGATCGGCCAGGCCGGTAACTTGATGTTCATTCTGTATTGGACATGTATTACTGAAACCTTATGTGGAAATCATGCGTCAGGCGAAGCGCTGAGCAATGAACTTGTCACTTTGGCGGGACAAAAAGGTAGTTTGTTCTGGAAGGCGATGGGAGTGACGGTCCGAGGTTGCATCTTTGCGCTGGCCGGCAGAGCTGCGGATGCAGCCCAAGTGATCACTTCGGGCCTCACCGCATATCGGTCACTGGGTACAACATTGATGGTGCCGTTCTACTCATTATGCCTTGCGACAGCCCATGCGGACCTTCGCCGATTTGACGATTCTTCGCGCTGCATAGGCGAAGCGATAAGGGCGGTGGAAACAGCCAATAAGTGGTTCGAGGCCGAGGTCCACCGGAATGCTGGGGAAATCGCGCTTAAATCGCCCGAGCCGGATGCGGCGAAAGCGCAAGCGTATTTCGAACGCGCGCTCGCGGTTGCGCGCGCGCAGCAAACGAGGTCATGGGAGCTGCGGGCGGCGATGAGCATGGCACGACTCTGGCGCGATCGTGGAAAGCGGGATGAGGCCCGCGATCTTCTCGCTCCGATCTATGGCTGGTTCACCGAGGGCTTCGACACGCTCGACTTGAAGCAGGCTAAGGCCTTGCTCGACGAGTTGGCCTCATGAGGGGCGGCCGTGGTCGCGAGGGAAGTACCATGCAAGGTCGGGCACTTGGCACTTCTCGCACATAGCACGCAGCATCTCTGATACATCCCAAACGCCCCTCCTTCGTGACCCAACTCGGCCATCGGTCCGCCAGATTGCCGCTGCTCTCGCTCCAGAGCAAATCGGCATTGCCGTCGCCATCGATCAACGAGTGTGCTCGCCGCATCAGTGCTGCCGGACAGTTCACCACCCTCGCCCAGACTTGCTCATTCAAGAGCTGTTATTGGTGCGTTATTTCTGGAGTGCGAGCTGATCCATTCAGCGCGCGTTAGAACGCTTGCCGGAAAATAAGGGGGCGATTGTCGGGAACCCTCGGGAACACGCGACTTGACCTTGATCGCATTGCGATGGGCCTTTTCGCTACTTCCCTGCGAAGCAGGTTGGGCATTTCGGTCTAGAAGCTTGAGTCTCGTTCAAAAATCTGTTGATTGACCTCAAAGGCCTAGTAAGATGAATAAAGTCTCATGAGGCGCCGTTGCCGTCCGTCGCCGGGCACGCTCATCCTGAATGCCCAAGCCCTCAAGAGGTATCGCGTGCACAAGTCTTTCGTTGACAGCCGAGCTGCCGACCTCTTCAACCGCTCCTTCGATCGGCGGCATTTCGTCTCAGCATTTGCTGCGCTGGCGGCGATCGCCGCCTTGCCCCGCGCTGCGCGCGCCGCCAAGAAATTCGAAGGTCAAACGGTCGTGTTCGCGAGCTGGGGCGGCAGTTTCCAGGACGCGCAGAAAGTCGCGTTTTGCTCGCCCTTTGCTCAGGAGACCGGGGCAACGGTCGTCCAGGCGGGTCCGGTCAACTTAGCCCAACTACGCACCATGCTCGGGTCTGGCACCCCGACATGGGATGTGGTCGATGTCGGCATTGACTTTTTCTACTCGGCTGCCGCCGACAAATTGCTCGATACGATTGACACCAGCATCGTCGATGTCAAACACATCGATCCGCGATACCTGCACGAAAACGGCGTCGGCGATATCGTGTGGTCCTACAATCTCGGCTACAGCAAGTCGGTCTACACGGAAGCCCACCGTCCGCGAAGCTGGGCTGATCTCTTCGATCTGAAGGAGTTTCCCGGCCGCCGCATGATCCGCGACCGGGTGACGCCGATGCTCGAAGTCGCGCTGCTCGCAGATGGCGTGTCGCCCGACAAGGTTTATCCGATCGACGTTGATCGTGCTTTCAGGAAGCTCGATACGATCAAGAAGCAGTCCGTGTTTTGGTCGTCCAACTCGCAGTCGCAGCAGTTGCTCGTCGACGGCGAAGCAACCATGGGCGTGATCATCAATGGTCGTCTGTTCGATGCTGTGCAGAAGGGCGCCAATCTCGGCATCGAATGGAATCAGCACATTCAGTCGTTCGACTATCTGATCGTGCCGAAGAATGTCAAGAACCGCACCCTGGCGATGGCGCTCATCAATCAGTCGACGCTGCCCGAAGCGCAGGCCAAGGTGGCGAACCTCATGGCGCTGGCGCCGACGAACCCTGACGCCTTCAAGTACATCGATGAGACAGTCAAACCGTGGCTGACCACGAATCCTGCCTTTGCTGGCATGGGCATTCCGCTCGACCAAGGGTATTGGCAGGACCATCTCAAGCCGTTGACCGAGCGCTGGGAACAGTGGAAGCTGTCATAACCCGGCGCTTCAACACATCGTATCATCTGCATTTTACATGATGCGCGGGCCGCCGGCCCGCGTGCCAGCAGCAATGAAATTCGAGCCGGGGCGGGAGAGTTTCTCGAGACAGACTTTTGTCTCGCGCGGAGATGTGAGGGTGTTTAACTCTGCCGCGATGCGGCCGGCACTGATGACCCGCGCTTGGCTCGTATTGCCGGCGCTGGTCCTGCTGCTGTGTGTGTTTGCCTATCCGGTTGGCGGCCTGTTGCTCCGCAGCCTGTCCGATCCTGTCTGGGGTCTCCAGAACTTCGAGGCGATCGTCGAGCAGCCGCTCTACTTCAACGCGCTCGTCAACACGCTGATCATCAGTGGTTCGGTGACATTGATCTGCCTGCTCGCCGGCTATCCGCTCGCCTACAGCATCGCGCAAGCCGACGGGCGCACGCGGCGGCTCCTGATCTTCGCCGTGCTCGTCCCGTTCTGGAGCAGCATCCTTGTTCGCACGTTTGCCTGGCTGGTGATCCTGCAGCAGAGGGGCCTCGTCAATCGGGCAATGCTCGGACTCGGAATTGTCGACGCTCCGATCACCATGGTTCACAATCGGATCGGCGTACTCGTCGGCATGGTTCATATCCTGTTGCCGTTCATGGTATTGCCGCTCTACGCGGTCATGGTGCGCATCGACGGCACGTACACCCAGGCCGCTGCGAGCCTCGGCGCGCCGCCGATGAAGAACTTCTTCCGCGTGTATTTGCCGCTGAGCTGGCCGGGAGTCGTCAACGGCACGGTGCTCGTCTTCGTCATGGGACTTGGTTACTTCATCACGCCGGCCTTGCTCGGGGGCCCTGGTGACACGATGATTGCGCAACTCATCGAGACCGAGGTATCGGATCTCGGGAGATGGGGTGTCGCGGGCGCGCTTACGGTGGTCTTACTGCTCGCTGTGGCGGTCACGTTCGCGCTGCTGTTCCGCGTCGGCAATCCGGCCAGCCGAAAATGAGGCCGTCCTCCCGCACGGAGACCTGGTGGCGCGGCCTGCGCATCACGATCACGGTACTGCTCGTGATCTTCCTCGTGGCGCCGATGTTGATCGTGGTGGTGATCTCGTTCAGCTCGGCGCAATTCCTCATGTTTCCGCCGCCCTCGCTTTCGATGCAGTGGTATCACAAGCTGTTCGGAGATCCCGCCTGGATCGATTCGCTGATCGCCAGCATCGAGATCGTGGTGCCGACAGGCATTGTGGCGATGGTGCTCGGCACCGCGGCCGCGCTTGGGCTTGCGCGCGGCGACATACCCGGCAAGAGAATTATTACCGGGGTTCTGATGGCGCCGATCGTCGTGCCTGTCATCATCATCGCCGCCGCGATCTTCGGGGCCTTCCGAACCTGGAACCTGAACGGGACGCTGCCGGGCTTCATCCTCGCGCACACGGTGCTGACGGTGCCTTACGTCGTGTCGACCGTCCTTGCCTCGCTGCAAATGGTCGATGAGCGCTACGAGCACGCGGCGCTGACTCTGGGTGCCCCGCCGTGGACCGTCTTCCACCGCATCGTCCTTCCATTGATCCTGCCCGGCATGCTGTCCGGCCTTTTGTTTGCAATGGTCATTTCGTTCGACGAGCTGGTCGTCTCGTTGTTCATCAGCTCGCCGACGTTTCGCCCCGTGACGGTGCAGATGTGGTCCGACGTTCTCGGCGACGTTGACCCGACCATAGCGGCTGTCGGGACGCTGCTGTTCTTGTTCTCCCTGCTAGTTCTCCTGCTCGAGGCTGTGATGCGCCGCGCCGGTATCACTTCCCCCTTGGTGGGCCAGTCATGATTGATGCCATCCTTGAGCTTCGCAGTGTGAGGAAAACGTACAGTGGCGTGACCGCAGTTGACGGCATTTCAGTCGCGCTGTCGTCCGGCGAGTTCCTGAGCTTTCTCGGCCCCTCGGGCTCCGGCAAGACCACGACGCTGGCGATGATTGCCGGCCTCGTCGAACCGACCGGCGGCGACATCCTGCTCAAGGGGCAGCCGCTCAATCCGCTACCGCCTTATCAGCGCAATATCGGCTTTGTGTTCCAGAACTATGCGCTCTTCCCGCACATGACGGCGGCGAAGAACGTTGCCTTTCCGCTCGAGATGCGCCGGATTCCGCGCGCTGAGATAGAGCAGCGGGTGGCGCGCGTGCTCTCGCTCGTCGGCCTTGCGACTTACGGCTCGCGGCTGCCGAGCCAGTTGTCCGGCGGCCAGCAGCAGCGCGTCGCCCTTGCTCGCGCCATGGTCTTCGAACCACCCCTTTTGCTGATGGACGAGCCGCTCGGCGCGTTGGACAAGAAATTGCGCGAGCAGATGCAGCTTGAGATCAAGCAACTGCACCGCAAATTGGCCATGTCGATCATCTATGTGACACACGATCAGGAAGAAGCATTGATGATGAGCGACCGCATCGCCGTCTTCAACAATGGCCGGATCGAGCAGATCGGTACGCCGCCCGATCTATATGAGCATCCGCAGACGCGCTTCGTCGCCGATTTTATCGGCGAGACCAACTTGTTCCCCGGCACGGTCGCGGAAGTCGCCGAAGGTTACTGCAAGGTCAATGGCGGCGGCCTCGAACTGCGCGCCCGCAACGGCGGCAGCATCAAAAGCGGCCAGAAGGTTTTTGTGGCGGTGCGTCCGGAGCGCGCCATGCTGTGCGATCCGGGCAAAACCGCCGAGCCATGCGAAAATCGTGTAATTGGTGAAGTCAGTGAAGCCGTTTATCTCGGCCGCTCAAGGAAATACGTTGTGCGTGCCGGCGGCGCCGAGGTGACCGTGGTGCAGCAAATCGGCAGCAGGCTCGATACAGCATTTTCGATTGGCGATGCCGTCGCGGTCCGGTGGAAGGCCGAGGACTCGACCGCCATCTCGGACTTTGAACTAAGCGGCATAACTTGACATGCTAAGTATAACCTTCGCGTTCCGGATGGACGCTCGCGCTGCGGATGAGGAGTGAGTGGAAATGGCGACGCAACAGCCGCAGATGCATCTGGGCGTTCTTCTCCTGGCCGCGGGCAATGTGGTGTCGGGCTGGCGGTTGCCGGAAGCGCAGGCCGGTGCGCAGAATTTCCCGCTCATCAAACAGGTGGTCGAGAAGGCCGAGCGCGCTAAGCTCGATTTCATTTTCCTCGCCGATGGTCTGAACTCATTTCCCGGCATGCACCCCTCGATGGTGCTGCGCTTCGAGCCGCTGACGCTGCTCGGCGCGCTGGCTCTGTGCACGAAGCAAATCGGCCTCGGGGTGACGGCATCGACCACCTACACCGAGCCGTACAATCTCGCCCGCATGCTGGCCTCGCTCGATCATTTGAGCGGCGGCCGGATGGCCTGGAACATCGTCACCGGCGCGTTTCCCGAGGCGGCGGCAAATTTCGGCAGAGAAAAGCATCCGGCGCACGAGGAGCGCTACGCGATCGCCGAGGAGTTCGTCGAGGTCGTCAAAGGCCTGTGGGATAGTTGGGAAGAAGATTCTCTTATCATGGAAAAGGCGAGTGGCAAGTTCGTCGACGCGACGAAGATGCACGAACTCAACCACCACGGAAAATTCTATGACGTTAAAGGTCCGCTCAACATCACGCGGCCGCCGCAGGGCTATCCGGTGTTCATGCAGGCCGGGGCTTCGGACACGGGCGTCAATTTCGCCGCGAAGTATGCAGAGATCGTTTTCGCGATTCATCAGAACAAGGATACGGCGGTGGCATTCGTCAGGCGGTTGCGCGACGCTGCCGTTAAACACGGCCGCAATCCGTCGCACGTGAAAATTCTTCCCGGGCTCTGCGCCATCGTCGGATCGACCGAAGCGGAGGCCAAGGCCAAGCTCGCCGAAATCGGCGCGTTGACGGATCCGGTCTACGCGATGAAAATTCTGTCCGAGCGCATGGGTCACGATCTTTCGTCCTACCCGCTCGACAGCCCGGCGCCTGAGCTGCCGCCGTCGAGCATCATGCAAGGCCATGCCATCACGCTCGCTGAGACCGCGCGCCGCCGCAACATGACGTTGCGCGAACTGCGCGACTACGTCGGCGTGAGCCTGGGCTACAGGCTCGTGGTCGGCACGCCGGAACAGATCGCCGACGAGATGGAGGATTGGTTCAAGGCGGGCGCGGGTGACGGATTCAACCTGCTGCCGCCGTGGTTTCCCGGCGCCTTCGACACCTTTGCCGATCATGTCGTGCCGGTGCTTCAGAAGCGCGGCTTATTCCGCACGGAATATACTGGTCACACCATGCGGGAGATGCTCGGCATTCCACGCCCGGAGCATCCTGCCAAGCGAGTCTCGCCGAACGAGAAGCGCGCCTCGGCAGCGTCGCTCGCCTGATTCGTGTCGGCCTGGCGCCGCGTCGAGGTAGCCTGAACCCGGCCCGGTTTATGACGCATTGCGATAGGTCATCGGCAGAATGTCCGGTGTTGCCGCCGGATAGCGGGTCGCGACGCGGCTATGACAAGCTCATGACAACGTTAACGTCGGGTAGTGGCCCATTGCATCATTTCCGCTGCGGCGCGGAAATCGGTCGTTAATGGCCCTTCACGGCCAATCGGCGAGTTGCAATGTTTCGGTTCCTATCAGGGCCACGGCGGACATCGGGCGTCGATAGAGCCGAAATTCATCGGCAGTGATTGACCCGGTGCGGACATCCGCGGCTGAGGATGTGTCGCCGAACGCAGCTTAATAGGATGGGACGCTGCGCCACACCGCAGGCTCCGCGCCCATCCCGTTGTTCTACCGATCCAAATTGGCTCAAATTGACCAAGTAGTGTGGCCATGGCTGAATAAGGCTCAGGTCAGGGGGATTGACGTGGACGCATCCGGTTTTCTCTACACAATCGCGACCGTCGGCATGACCTTCGCGGGCCTGTCTGTCCTGACAATGATCCTTCGGCAAATGCTCGGGGGTCGAATAACCAAGTGGGACAGCTGGGTGACGCGCACTTGGATTCAACTGGGATTCATGACGACGTTCGGCTCGATCCTGCCGCCGTTGTTGATATTATTTGCAGCGCCGGTGCCGATCGCTTGGCGCATTTCAAGCGGCGTTATGGCGGTCATTCTCGGGAGCTGGGCGCTGACATTTCCGCGCCGTCGGCACGCTGTAAACCCGACGCGTTTACCGTTACAGGTGGTGATATTCACGCTGGCGATGGATATCGCTGCGCTGGCTTTGGCGGCAAATGCAATTGTTGTTCCTGGCGAGCTATTGGCGGGCGTTTATGCCGCGGCAGTGACCGCGATACTGATCGCTGCTGGGTTATTGTTCCTGTTCGCGTTCGTGCATTGGTATGACGCAACAATCGGTGATGAGCGTCCGAAATGGTAAGTCTGGAAATTACCTGAACAGGCATCAAGCGGCCAGATTTGCTGTGCCGCACAATGTTCATCCCAACCTCGCCGCTGCGGCGGCATCAGCAGCGCCTGCGCTTCGACCGGTTAGGGCCTCAAGCGGTCTTCATGCATTTGGCGATGGAGCTCCTTTTGGCAGCGCCGTGTAGTGGCTTGCCTTCTGAGCTTACCGCCTGGCTTGCACAAGTATCCCTCTTGCACTTCTTGACAGAACTCGTCTTGGCCGCACCGTGAAGCGCCTTGCCATCTGCACTCACCGCTTTGCTTTCGCAGGACTGCGCGATAGCGGTACTGACAGCGAAACACGTGATCAACGCAGCAAGAATAGTGCTCTTCATTGTTGCCTCCAACAGTACACTCCAGCGATCTTCAACGACCAGAAACCATGCGGACTACTTCACTTGAGCGGCGGCCTGAATTGCCTTCAAGTCAAACTTCTCGGCGAGCGCCACCGCTTCGTCCTCGGCTATCCCATTATAGGACAGATTAAATACTGCGTCCTTGCCCAGCGCCACTATGATCGCGCCGGACTTCTGTGAAGTGTTGAAAGTTTTGATAACCGGCAAGCCCTGCATCGTCGACGAAATCATGTGGCCGTCGGTTGTCTGTAAGTTCATTCCGGTCTGGAATGGCGCCAGCGCTCCTGCGGCAGCTGGACCCCTTACGACTCCGGCGTGCAATTGCGCCGAGCCACGCACGTAATCGCGTGTTGCGGCAGTCATGCTATTGTTCGGCATCTCCATCGACATGCCGTCTGGTTTCTTACCCTGCCAGCCATTCAGGTCAACCAGAAGAGGCAGAAACCGCTGAAACGCCTGTTCCGCGCGTACAGACGAAAGCGGCCCTAATGTCGACACTGCGACTAAAGCCAAACAAACCGTGCGACGAAAGCCAATCATAAACCCCTCCGATAATCGCCGCCCATACAATAGCAAATTTGTCACAGCGGTTGAAATGCTGAACCCTCGCTTCTTTCGCGTATCAATGACCTTTGGCCGCTACAACGTCCGGTACGCGGTCCAGGCAATACATCACCTGGCTATACATCACCTGGCTATACATCGGATGTTCGACCCAAAGCGTGCCATCCTGGTCAAACGTCGCGATCCGGTGTTCGGGTTGTACAAACTTTTGGCTGCCCTGGTCGGTGTTGGCTGTTACGAAATCGATGATCGTCTGTTTGGCCGGGCCGTCGTTCCATGATGGAAGCGGCGTCGCTGCCGCCGATTGCGCCTGCGCGGTCGACCCCAGCATTCCCGACAGAACCGGCAGGACAGCCAAGCCTGAAACGAGGACGCGTCTGTTTATTTTTCGAGGATGGGAATGTCACGGCTTTGCACTCACTGGCTCAGTTTTCGTGCCGCTCTCGCCATTTCGACACAGGTAATGAGATCGCTATAGCTCGGCAGCAAAGCCGACGTTTCGTTCGCGACGCAGCTCGACTTTTCTGCCGGCGTAAATGTCGACCATTCACGCGAGAGTTTCTGTCGCGTCGCCATCTCACTTTGAACGCATCGCTTGAAGGTGCGGTCAGGTCCGCCGCTTTCAGACGGGGTCCCCGCTTGCTGCGCAATGCCATGGCATACGGGATCGACGTTGAGTTTGGGGATCGATTGCGCGGACGCGCTTACCGGGACAGAAAATGCCAACAGCACGCCGAGCGCGAAGGCCGTTCCTACTGGTTCTATCGGCAAGGATGGTCTTGTCTTCTCTTCTCGCATTGTCACCCTCACGGTGAGCGCCCGCTCGGTCTCCTCGGTCCATACCGATGGACTTGAACAACGGGCGGCTCCGACAAAAGCCTCGGAGCCGCCGCCGATCGCTTTCAGCAGGATTACGGTTCGCTCCTTTGCGTGAAAAACTCCGAATGCTGAACTTCGTTCTCAATTCGGCTAGAGGAGCGTGTTGTGAGGCACGCCCCTCTGTTGTCGAATGGGCTTATTGCCCTTCATGGCTCTTCATGGTTGCTTCGATCTTTTCCTTTACAGCCTGAAGATTGAAGGAAGCCGCCGCCTGCATCGGCGGATACTCGATGGCCGTTTGCGCCAGCTCCGCCACTTTCTGCTGGACTTGGATGAAACGCCAGAATTCGCGCGCCATGAAGTCGTTCATGTAGCCGCCACCCTGGTCGTTGAGCGATTGGCCACGGATCGACGGCGTTCGTTCGAACGGATCTTGGCGCAGGTTGACGATCGTCGGCATATCGGTCGTGACCTTTTCGCCCGGCCAGCCGTAAGGTTGCTGGTAGAACTGGAACTTGAAGTCATCGATGCGGATGGCGCCCAGTTGCGATTCGCCGAAGTAGAAGATTTCGTGGCGCGCCGACGGTCCTTTGCCGGTCAAGAGGTCCATCTGGTTGTAGCCGTCCAGGTGGTTCTTGTAGGTCCGGTCCCCGATCTTCAAGCCTTGCAGAAGCTGCTGGCCGATGTTCGGATTTCCCGCCGCCGCGGCCAGCGTTGGCAACCAGTCGAGACCCGAGAAAATGCCGTTCTCCACCGAACCTGGCTTGATCTTGCCAGGCCAGCGGATCATCGCCGGAACCCGGAAGCCACCCTCGTAAACCGTACCCTTGGTGGCGCGGAATGGCGTCATGCCGCCGTCCGGCCAGGTGAAGACCTCGGCGCCATTGTCGGTGGTGAAGACGACGATGGTGTTGTCGGCAACGCCGATGTCGTCGAGGTGCTTGAGCAGATCGCCGATATCGTCGTCCATCTGCGCCATGCCGGCTTCTTCCAGGCCGAAGTTGCTCTGGTAGTTCATCTTCGCCTGGTACTTCTGCTGGAGATAGGTGAAGACGTGCATGCGCGTGGTGT
>Ga0182024_10009547_pt1 | contig 20042 bp, 12 predicted proteins | sample P32metaG_FD_120480 | JGI IMG/M metagenome (GOLD analysis project Ga0182024, IMG submission 120480) | Permafrost microbial communities from Stordalen Mire, Sweden - P3-2 metaG (Illumina Assembly) | ecosystem: Environmental > Terrestrial > Soil > Wetlands > Permafrost | place: Sweden: Stordalen... | reverse complement strand
TCTCACCTGTCAGGATCAAGGGCGTTACCCAGACGAATTGCAGCAGCGTAAGCAGCAAAGACGCAGCGATGCCGGCGAGCGCCGCCGCCAGAACCGTTTCGCGTAGCACGGGGCGCCTAGTGGCAGGGGAAAGCGGCGGCGTGGCGGACGTCGTGCGCCGCGTTGTGGATTGCCGAAAGCGGCGCGAAGCCGACCAAAAATACCAGGGTCAGTCCAAGCACCAATGCGGCCGCCGCACTGCGGCTGCGATCGCTCGCGAGCGGGATGGATTGAACTTCAGGAAGTGTTTGCGCCGGCATAGATTTCTCCGAAAAACGGTAGTTCAGACCATTCGACGGGATTAACTCTCATGGCACTGAGGCCGTCCTCTGCCCGCCGCAGAGTGGTATCTCAGTTGAGGCCGGTCTACGGGCTTGCGAGAGGACCAGTCCGGCTGAATCGCCTTCCCGCGGCCGCAGCCACAGTGGCACACTGACTCAGTTTGTCTCGCTTACCGTTGCGGGGGCAGCGCCATAATGGCCCGAGGGCTTCACTGGCTTCCCGTTTCACCCCTCAGGCACTTACGGCCATCAGGGCACCTCAACCCATTAATCATACCGAGTCCGGTAGCAACTATACAACCCACATAGGGCTAGAGGGATGCAGGGTCCCTAGGGGGTCCAATAGTCTGTCTTTACGACGTTCTTGAGGTCACAGCGCTCTGCCCATTTGGCTTCCTCCAGCATCGGGCGCGAGTAAAAGGCAGGGACGTAGCCCAGGCACAGTACTGCCACGGGGCGACTGCCCTCTGGCATTCGCAACAACACGCGCAGCGCCTCCGGATCAAACAGCGATACCCAGCCCATTCCCACATTCTCGGCGCGCGCGGCCAACCACAAGTTCTGAATGGCGCACGAAACGGAGGCCAAATCCATCTCCGGCATCGTCCGTCGGCCAAATACATGAGCTTCTCGACCGTCCATTAGCGCGGCTACCAAAACCTCGCCGCAGCTAAGAATGCCTTCAACCTTAAGGCGCATGAACTCATCTTCGCGTTCGCCGAGTGCCCGGGCGGTTTGCACACGCTCCGCTTCCACGAGGGCATGAATGCTTGAGCGAAGCTCCGGGTCACGGACCCGGATGAACCGCCAAGGCTGCATTAGACCGACGCTGGGGGCCAAATGAGCTGCGCCGAGCAGGCGTTTCACGAGACCTTCATCCAGGGGATCAGAGCGAAAGTGACGCATGTCCCGGCGGGACGCCATCACGCGATAGATGGCGTTTATCTCTTGCTCGCTGAAATCACTCATGGCTTATGGCCGTCCGAAGCTTAGCTCCGGCCAACGTGGGGCCGGCTACATGGCGATGATTGTACGCTTCACGTTCATGCGGATGCTGCAACTACTGTGGCTTATGGGCGGCATTTTTTTGGTTCCCGGCTCTAGTCGCACCGTTAGATTTGTCGCCATTCGTGCGTCCTCGCGCAAAGCGGTGCAATGCATTCTACGCTGCGTGGCTCATGGAGTCTTCAACAGCCTGTTAGGGCGTTCGCGACGTAAGTCGCCTGAAGCCTAGAACGACTCCCGTGATACTGGAAGCGGTTACGCCGAGCAGCAAAGCGCCGACGACAAGATCCCACAGCGGACGATGCCGTATGGCGGGCGAAAAGTCCCAACGATGTATGGCGCTGAACAACCAACGATAGCCACGCGCGGCGCGATCGAACTTCAACAACAGCGCGCCACTAACGGGATCGAAGTAATAGCGGGAATGATCAGTATTGTTAAACTCCACGCGATAGGCCGGTTTGAACGGTATGTCATGATCGCTGTAGTAATAGTCATCGCCGGCGTTAAGAAGCTCGGCGCTTGTCGGCGTCTGTCCTGGGTGCTCGTATCGCAACGCCGCTAAGAGCTCCGACGACGCCAATGGAGCTGGGGCCAAGGTCTGCGGGGCGAATCGCGTGCGGCTCTTGTCGCCTGTGGCGAGGATCCACAACGAGTGGCCCAAGGGTGCGCTCGCGAGCTGCAGGAGCTGCCCGCCGCCTGTTAAGCGGGGCAAGTTTTCCTCGCGCACCAAGTGCTCGGCGGCGTCAATCGCCGCAGTAGACGTCAAACCGGCTTGGCGCAGCCCGGCCTCTTCATCTGCACCGTAGTCACTATCCAAGAGTCCCCAAGGGTTCATTGAAAGTAGGCCGCTTCCAACCCAAGCGATGGCGGCCATACCGAAGAGCACACCGCAAACATGGTGCCAAAATCGCACGCCGACGTAGGGGGACTTGGGCAACGAACGCGAATCAATTCTAATCTGCAGGAATCCAAGGATTACGCCTGCAATCGTGAGACAAACGCCGAGCAAGCTCAACCAGATAACGAGTTGCGCCCACACCCTGGTGTGCGCGCGCAGCGGTGTCATATAGACCCAATGCGTAATCGCGCCCGGGTAATTCCAGAAACGTTCGTGTGCCGTCGTACGTTGAACGATCTCGCCGCTCTGCGTCGAGACGTATACCTCAGTGCCTTGCAGGTCGCCTAAGTCGATTTTGTGGAAGGGTCGATCGCGCGTGTACTCGCCTGATACAGTCCATTGGTCGCGCTCTATCGTGGCCTCGAAATGAGGACTGCCGGTGGTGCCGGCGGCGCGTTCAAAGTCCAGAGCGATTTGCAGCGCCGTGGCGCCGTCCACGCCAGAAATGGGTACACCGCGCCTCAGATCGATGAGCGTTCGTGTAACGCCACGATTGAGTCGCAACACGGGCCGACCGGTAAGCATTTCGATCTCAAACGCATCGATCGGATTATGCGGGGCGGCGGTGCGAACCGCGGTGAAATCACAGCAATTGGCAAAGTCGAGCGGCGAAAGACTCGCAATCCGGTCTTGCGCGCTAAACCGCGGAAATCCGACATACATCATCACAAATCCGGACAAACACCACGCGGCCACGATGAGGCAGGTGGCGATGCCCAGATAGCGGTGCAACAGCAGAATGACGCGTTTCATCGACAGCGCGTTAAGGGCGGGTACTTCACCATACGGTATATTGTGATGGCCTTTCGTGGAGCGCGTACAATCAGAATTTGTAGGTGTACCGTGCCTCGAGCGTGCGCGGCACACCGAGGTCCCCGTATGTGTAGAAGCTCCCGTCCGAATCGCGCTCGGCAGTTGAAAGTGCCGTCGCGTACTGTCGGTCAAACACGTTTTCCAGGCGGACGCTGATGATATGGTGGCGCTGGGAATCCAAAAACCAGCGTCCCGCCAAGTCCACGAGCGGATATTTGCCGTACTCCGCGCGGCCATTCCCCGCCCCCAGCCCTGATTGATATTCATAGCCGACAAAGATCGCGGTGGCCGTGAGTCCGAATGGATGATTCTCCGGGTGGTAGTCTAACGAGGCCTTCGCCTGCTGCACGGGAACGGCATCGATCTGCAGATCACCCGCCTGCACCGAGTGCGAGTAGGTGTAGTTGACGCCGGCCGAGACATCGGCGAATTCAGCGCCAAGATCCAGCTCACCCCCGCGCACTCGCACGGTTCCCGGAACATTAGCGAACACAGACTGGTCCGTCGCCGCGTCGAAATAGCCGTAATCGATTAGATCTGTGACGTTTCGCGCGAATCCAATGAGCTCCCACCTGAAATGGTGCAGATTGAAGTTGCCGCCGACGGACAAATTGGCGTTCGAGCTCTTCTCCGGCTTGAGATTCGGATCACCACGCTCATCGTCGGGGTCGTTGGCGAAGAGCTCCTCGGCCGTGGGCAGCCGAAAGGCCGTGCCGACCTGGCCGCGAATGAAGAACTGATCGGAAAAGTCGCGCTTGCCGCTTGCACTCCACACCGCGGTACTCTGGCCAAAGCTCGGCATGTTGTAGCGCACGCCGACGGCAAAGATTGTGTGGTCGATCAACTCTGGCGCAGTCGCGATCTGGCCGAACAGCGCGTTGACGCTTTCAGTTTTCTGCGTGATCACAAGTACTGCATCGCGGCCCGTGTAATTCTGAAAGTCGTAGCCAAGGACATTATCGAACCAGCTATTGAACCGGAACTTGGACATGATATTTACGCCGCGATCCGAATAGCCCCAGAACCCGTCGTCTTCCACGGCGCTCAACATACCGGGGCTTCCGATCACGTTGTCGTATTCCGTGTAGTGCGAATCCCACCAGTGATAGTAGCCTTTGACGAAGAACTGCAGGCTATCGCTCGGCGTATAGTCGAGCTTGCTGCTGAGGATGTTTTCGTCGCGATCATTAAAGGCTTCGGCGGTGAGAAACGGCAGCGAGAAGTCCAGCTTGGCGCTGGTATGCTGCAGCAGCGCGCTGAATCTTAGATCATTACTGAAGTCATACGCGTACTTGGCGCCGGCCGTATAGACATGGTAACTACGGTCGCGATCGGTGTCGCTTGGCTGAATGTCCTCGGTGCGGAAGGGCTGGAATCCGCGCGACACGTCCACATCGGCATACACCACGAAGTGACTGCGATCGACCGCGTCGCGGTAATAGCCGTCGAAGTGCCCGCTGTCGTTGGTGTCCCCACCCACGCTCACCGCCCCGTCCGGCGTGTCGGAAAACGCCTTCGTGACGATATTGATCGCGCCGGCCGCGGCCTCGGTGCCGTAGAAGAGCGCCTGCCCCCCTTCGAGAATCTCGATGCGGTCAACGATGGAAGACGGCAGAGTGTCGAGCGGTGTCGTCCCGCCATAAAGCCGATTGTTGATGCGCACACCATCGACCAGCCAGAGCACATCCTCGGTGCGCGATCCTTGCAAGGAGACGTCGACATAATCGAACGGCCCGTTCTTCGGGCTGATGTAGAGGCCTGGCGCCAACGACTGCAATGTCTGGGCAATGTCGACATAGACGCCCTTCTCGATGGCGTTCGACAGGATCGTGTCGACACGGATCCCCTGCTGTTCCAGGATTTCGGGAAGCTTTTCTTCCAGCCGCACGGCGGTAATCGTTACTTCCTCAGGCGCGGTGGGAGAGGGCGTGCCCGGCGAGACAGATTGTGCGAATGCTTCCCCGGCGAAGGTCGCAGCAAAGGCGCACATAAGAATAGCGCTCAGTTTCATGATGACCCTATTTGACTGTTGACAAGAACACGACCGCCACGGGAGGGCCCAACCAGCCGCAGCGGTCAAATGCGTAGGGTGCAAATTGCATTGAGGACGTAGCGCGGTCGCGCGCATCAGACAAGCGAAATGCCATCACTTCCCCAGTGCACCCGCCGTGCATGTGCTGGAACGTGGACGCGATATGTGGAGAGAGCGGTGTCGGATAAGCGGGTGATCGTCACCGGCCATTCCGCACCGACGTCGCCCACCGCAACGCGTGCCGTCGCGTTGCAGGTCGGTATACGGGCTTGCGAGAGGGGTGATCCCCGCCGGGTCGCCTTCCCACGCTCAAAAGGAGCGCAGTGGCATCGAGACTCGGCTTAACTCATCTTACCGTTGCGGGGGCAGCGCCGGAATGACCTTTTACGGCTTCACCGGCTTCCCGTTTCACTCACTGCCGGCTTCGGTCAGTGAACTCCTGAACGCATGCTCAGTGTGCATACGATTTCGCTCAGCGTCAACGGCGAGTCGAATGCGTACACATGTGGTGCGGCTGCGACGGCGCTTTGAGTTGTGGTCAACGGCAGCCTGACGCAGACTGCGGTCCGCCATGAACCGACACCGCGTCACCGCAGTGATCGGCGACACGCGGATTATGGCGACTCTCCACGAAGCCATTGCTGCAGTGCGCGGCGGCGCGCTGGCACACATGAAGAACGATGGCCTTCGTGCGTTTAGGGCCGTGCCGACGCACTGGAGTCGCGGACCGCCTTGAACTCTGACGTAGCCCGCCACTCGGGCCATCGTCGCGAGTTCCCCAGCTCCAACCCGATTCGGTAGAAAAGGTCGACGTCGTCTGCTGCGCCACGCAGGTCCCACCTTGGGCTCCAGACGTCGCAGGTCTCGTGATAACAATGCGCGGTATAATCGCTGACCCAGGCGTCCCCAGCGCTACGGCCTCCCTTGACCAGATCTACGCCACCACCGATTGCCATCAACAGCAGCGTCGGAACGCCACGCTTGGCGAGAGAGAAGTGGTCGGCACGATAGAAAAGGCCGCGCTCCGGTTTGGCATCGGGCGTGACAGTACGGCCTTGCGCGGCAGCGGCGCGCGCAAGATCATCCTCGAGTCCATTCTGTCCGGCTCCAATCAGGACGATGTCGCGCGATGGCCCGGCCGTCTGCAGAATGTCGAGTGTCATGTCCGCAACAGTCTTTTCAGGGCGGTAGAGCGGATGGACGCCGAAGGTTTCCGAGCCCAGCAGCCCGGCCTCCTCTGCCGTCCAAGCCGCAAATACGAGCGTGCGCTGCGTGCGTGATCGATGCGCAAACGCCCGCGCAAGTTCAAGCACTCCGGCAACGCCAAGCGCATCATCGTTCGCCCCCGGCCTGATCGTCCTTCCCTGGGAATCAGGGGCGCCGATTCCAAACGTGTCCCAGTGCGCGGCAAAGATGATGGTTTCGTCAGGATGTGTCGCGCCCGTAAGTTTGGCGAGGACGTTGCGACTCTCCACACGTTCGGTCTTGACCGGCATGTCGATGCTGAAGTGTGCGTCACCGAGCTCGACTGGCCGGAACCTTGGGTCGCGCGCTTGGCGCTTGAGCATCTCAAAGTTGAGTCCCGCCTTAGCGAAAAGACTGACCGCAGCTTCGCGCGCCAACCATGCCTGCAGAAGCACGGGCTGCAGTTGGTCAGCAGGCCGGACAATGTCATAGGTGCCTCCCACTGTGTTGGAGGCGACGTTCCATCCATAGCCTGCAGCCGCAGTTTCATGCACAACCAATGCGGCAATTGCGCCGCGCCGGGCCGCTTCCTCAAATTTATAGGTCCAGCGCCCGTAATAGGTCATTGCGCGACCGCCGAACTTTCCCGCTACGGGCTCATCCGGCCCGGCTTCGAAATCGGGGTCATTGACGAGGAAGATTGCGACCTTGCCGTGCAGGTCGACGCCTTTGAAGTCGTCCCAATTTCGTTCCGGCGCCGCGACCCCATAGCCGACGAACACCATCCGTGCATCGCTGATCGTTACGCGCGAAATCGAGCGGCGCGTCTGCGGGTTGATGTCGCGCCCCGCGAGCAGAGGCAAAGTCGACCCGCCAACCCGTATCTCGAGCCGCGTGGGCGAAGCTGCGACGTTGCGAACTAACGGAACATGCTGCAACCAACCGCCATTTTCACCCCCTGGCTGCAGACCGAGAGCACGGAATTGGTCGACAAGGTAAGCAACAGTCTTCGCTTCGCCAGGTGTGCCGGGTGCACGACCTTGGAACGCGTCCGAGGCCAGCGTCTTGGCCGCCGCCGACATCCGGGCCGGACTGATCGGCGATAGCGAGTCGGCAGTGGCCAGGGAAGATGCCAGCACAGCCGTGGCGACGATCGGGCTCAGCATCCACTTCAATTCTCTTCTCCAGCAGATCCGGGGGCCAAAATTCGATTCGCGCAGGTTACGGAGCCGGATCAATCAATTGCCTCGCCGAACGTCTGCTTAGCGTGGGCGAATAGTAACGCACTGCTAGGCAAGTCGCGCGCAGTACCAATCGCAGCAGGTGTCTGCCACCTGGAAAAGCGCAGCAAAGAAGTCCACGGTCGCTCCTGCTTCCGGCATACGCGCGCTGCAACTCTGCAGGCCGGCAACCGTAAGACGGGGGCAACTCTTTCGGGAAATTCTCGCCAGAGCGCTGCGTCTCGAGCTTTTGCTGCCGCGTGCGAGGGCACCTCTGGGCCACCATCAAAATCAAACTGCTAGCCAAGGAATGGCACGAACGTACAGTGTCCAATAAAGAAATAAAGCAAGACTTGCCTGCGGAGAGCTCGTTTCACTGACCGCGAATTGGGTCAAGAACAGGCGCAGTAGAGCTAATCTGACAATTGCGCACCGATGAGGTATTTTCCAGTACTCGAGATCTTGAGGGTGAACTTATGACCATGGACTGTGAGTGCGAAGTCCTCGTCATGGGGGGCGGCCCGGCGGGCAGTACGGCGGCGACCCTGCTTAGCCGGCTGGGTCGCAAGGTCATCTTGCTGGAGAAGGCCCACCATCCACGCTTTCACATCGGCGAATCCCTGATACCGATGAATCTGCCGTTGTTCGATCGGCTCGGCGTTCTAGACAAGGTCCGAGCCATGGGCGTGTTCAAGCCTGGCGCCGATTTCGAGACGGACAATGAGCGCGGCTACAATTCGTTCGCGTTCCGGCGCGCCATTGGAAACAGTCCACCGCATGCATATCAGGTGTGGCGGCAAGACTTTGACAAGATGTTGTTCGACCACGCACGTGTCACCGGAGCGGATGCGCGAGAAGGTCACGAGGTGGTTGCGGTCCAGCAAATCAATTCTCGCAGAAGTAACGTCGAAGTCCGTACCGAAGAGGGCCACAGTTACCGGATCACGACTCAGTATGTCGTGGATGCAACAGGCCGCGATACGTTCCTGTCATCCAAAAAGCGCCTGCGTCGTAAGAACATCGAGCACCAGAGCGCTGCGATATTCGGGCACTTTCGTGGGGCCGAGTGCCGTCCCGGTGAGGATGCCGGCAATATCAGCATCTATCGCTTCGACCACGGTTGGATATGGATGATTCCATTGCCGAATGGTGTCATGAGCATCGGGGCCGTATGCCGTCCTGCCTATCTGAAGCAGCGCAAGGGAAAGACGGTCGACTTCCTAATGGAGACCCTGAACCAGAATGAAGGCCTTAGGAAGCGTATCGAGCAGGCCGAGTTGATTGGCGATGAGGTGCGCGTAACCGGCAATTATTCGTACGATTCAACGCGCATGGGCGGCCCGGGCTGGGTAATGATCGGCGATGCTTTCGCGTTTCTCGACCCGGTGTTTTCTTCCGGTGTATATCTCGCCATGAGTGGGGCCGAACAGGCCGCGAAGTTGGTCGACAGCGCGCTTAGTGAGCCACGGCGTGAGGCTGGCTTGCTGCGCAAGCTCGAAAGGCGGCAACGAGCGGGCATGGCACGATTCGCATTTTTTATCTATAGGTTCAACGGTCCGATCATGGACCGGATCTTTCGGCGGCCACGCAATATTTGGCAGATGGAGCAGGCTGTGATTTCAATGCTGGCGGGCGATTTGTTCGATTCGCCGAAAGTCGCGCGCCGCCTGCGGGCGTTCAAATTTGTCTACGCCCTAACAGCGTTGCGTCACTTCGTGCGCTGGCGCGGCGAGCATCGTTATCGCCTGGAACAGGCCAAGTTGCAATTCACCGGTGGCACCACGCCTCTCGATCGCCAGTAAAGCCGGTCGCTGACATAGTCGGTGGGGCGCTACGACGCGGCGGTGACCTCAAGAACAACTTTCGAGCTTTTGGACTGATGCCGCGCGAAGAGGCTAAGCAACTGGTCTGTCATCACTGTCGTGACTTTAGCCATGACCAGGAGCATGGAGAACAGCGGCTTGCCTGTACTCTACTGTTGAGTTCTGCAATCCTTAACGATCACGGCCCATCGTTCACGGTTTGTACTGCAACAGGCGCCGCGTACCGCGAAATAACGGATAGCTGACAAGTAGGATGGCAAGCGCAATCGCGCTGTGATGCGGATCGCTGAGCGCAACGCCGACGATGAAGGCGAGTCCAATGAAGATCGCGATGCCGGTGGTCCACGGATATCCCCAGGCCCGATACGGCCGCGGCGTATTTGGCTCCCGTATACGCAACACGATCAGTGAGATGAACATCAGCAGATAGTTCACTGCCAGCAATAGGGCGATCACGCCAAGCACAGCCCCGAAAGTCCCAGAGAATAGGAACGCCCCCGTGACAACCGTACTCAGCAGCAGCGCTGTCGTCGGAGTGCCGCCAGCATTGACGCGGGTCGCCTGGTGTGCAAAAAGGCCGTCGCGCCCCATCGCTAGCAACACGCGTGCCGTCATCAGCACTCCCGCATTGATCGTACCCAGCAGCGAGACGATCACAATGACGCGGATGATCTGATCGCCATGGATACCGAACAGGACCGCCGCGGCCGCGCCACCGACGAACGGTTCGTCTGCCATCCTCGCTATGGGCAGCGTTCGTAAAAACGCCGCGTTTAGCAACAGGTACGTCGGGATGATCACCGCCAGTCCGCGGAATATCGCGCGCGGAATCTCGCGCCCGGGATTGTGCAACTCCTCGCCAAAGAAAGTCGCCACATAGTAACTATCGTAGGCAAATATCACCCCCTGCATTGCCAGCATCCAGGCAGCGATCAGGGCGATACCGTAGGGCGTGGGAAGGCTAATGGCGCCGTGTACGGCCGCTGGCTGGGGCATGATAAACGCGGCAACTATCACGGCGCCGAGCGCAACCGTTTTCGCAACGGTCGTGATCACCTGAATGCGGCCGCCCCCGCGAACGCTGTGCCAATTCAAAACCGTCATCGCGATCAGCGTCGCGAAGGCGACTGCTACGGCATGACCGGCCAGTGACGACACCAACACATAGGCGTACTCGCCAACCAACAGCAGCAGCGCAGCGTCCGAAGCGCAGTCCAGCGCCCACTGCGTATAGCCAACAAAAAACCCGGCGTAGTCGCCTAGCGCGCGTCTGGCGAAAGGGTAGGGGCCGCCGCTGAGCGGGATCATCGCGCCGAGTTCGGCAAACACCGTGGCGCCCAGCAGCGCATTGATGCCGCCGAATATCCACACCGCCATATACAGCCACGCGTTCGGCAACAATGCGGCGATCTTTCCCGGCGCGTACAGGATCCCGCCGCCCATTGTCGTTCCGATACCGACGGCGAGCGCAAATGCCATACCCAGGACGCGCAGCAGGCTGCCACGGGACGACGTCTTGCCCGCTTCTAGGGGGAACGCTTTGATTACGGCCTCTTATTGGAATCAGGCTGGTTAGCAACTCACGGTCTTAAGCTTTTGAATCAAACACTTGTCGGGGATTGGAAGGCTCGTTGAAAGTCCGCATGTCGGAGACCCAATTCCATCGCGGGCCACCTCTTAGCGCAACTGCACTAAGTTCCCTGTGTCAGCCGGATGAACTCAGGGTTATCGCGTAACGACGCCAGATCCGGGTCGTTTCTCATCCACCCGTAGTCTGCGTAACCCTTGGCAATGCCCTGGCGCAGCCCCTCGAGAGCGCGCTGCGACTCGCCTATCCGAGCGTACAGGCAGGCACAGTTATAGAGCATCAGAGGATCGTCAGGGCTGATCTCAAGCGCCTTGGCGCCCTCGCGCTGGGCCTCATCTTTTCTGTTTATCTCCGCGAGCGCGACCGCATGAACCATTCTAGCCCGCGAGTCATCCGGGTTCTGCAGCAGGTAATTGGGCAGCAGCCCCAGCACCCGGTCACGTGCCGCGCGGGCTTCTTCCCGACGCCCGAGTCCGTCACAGGTCATCGCCAAGTCCATGTGAGCCGTAAAGAACGTAGGCTTGAGTTCGATTACGCGCCGGAACAGTGTGTAGGCTTCCGCAAACTCACCGTTCGTGAAATGAATCCGTCCAAGCGTCCAATGGGCTACGAAATCATCGGGGTCGAGTTCGACCGCCTTGCGGCTCGACGCGCTGGCCTCCTCGAGCTTCCCCCATACGAAGTAGGATAGTCCCATCGCGGTGTACGCTTCCGGCAGGTTGGCGTCGTACATCAGCGCCTTGAACGAGAGTTCCTGTGCCCGGACGCGATACGTCTCCTCGCGGGCGAAGTATTGATACCTCTGCCCGTAGGCGCTTGAGCAGGCCGCGTACGCCGCTGCATAGCGCGGGTCGAGCTCGATTGCCTTCTCGAATAGCTGAATCGCGTATTCGACGCTGCGCTTGGTCATACGGACCAGGTACTCCTGGCCTCGCAGGTAGAGATCGTAGGCCTGAGCGTTGACGGTATGGCGCTTGGTCAGAGAGACCTTCTCCGAGAAGGAAAGCTTGAGCTTCAGCGCCTCGACAATCTGCTGCGCAACCTGCTCCTGGATATCGAAGATGTCGTCGAGTTTGCCCTTGTAGGTGTTTCCCCAGACTTGCCGGTTCGTCTGCACGTCGACAAGCTGGACCGTGATGCGAACTGAGTCCTGAAAGCGCCGCACGGCGCCGCCCACAATGTAGCGGGCGCCCAGTTCACTGCCCATGGCGTGTACGTCGTGCGTACGCTCCTTCATTTGTTTAGTCGCCCAGCGCGAGACAAGCTCGATCTCCCCTACCGCCGACAGTCGTGCAGTTAGCTCCTCGGTCAGTCCGTCGCTGAAGTAGTCCGTTTCCTTGTCGGGACTGATGTTGTCAAACGGCATCACGGCCAGGGCACCGCGCTCGACCGGCGCTGGCGGGCGCACGTTAGTGCGTGCGTCGGGGTCTGCGCCCGGCGCGGCTGCTTTCGTTTCCTGCGGCGGAGCAAACGTAACCCCTATCCGCTCTAGCGAACGCAGGATCGACTTAAGGTTTACATCGGAATCGCCACTCTGGAAGTATTCGACGTGCTGGATGCCGGCCAATTGGTATTTCAGCGCTGGCGGAATCATCGTCGGCTCAAGGTGCACTGGCAGGATATGCCCCTTGCGCTCACTGACGAGCACCACCTCCTTGGCGACGTTGTGGGAGTGAACCGAAGACTTGGTCACCATCAGGAGCAGAACCTTGGCGTTTTCCAGTGCGTTTACGATCTGCTCGCTCCACTGCGTAGCCGCATCGATCCCACTTTGATCGATCCACAACGACACTCCCGCGGCACGAAGTTTCGCGGCCAGCTCAAGGACCCGACCCGCGTCGTCCCGCGAATAACTTACGAAGACTTCGGCGTCTGCCGCCACGGAACTCCCTCTTGGGTTAAGGTTAAATTGGTTGTGCCAGTCGTTTGAGAGGAAGGTTAGCACGAGGCTTGGCCCGCTGGGCAATGTGGCCGAGCCGAAGCTCCCGGGCCGGTTGGAAGCGCACTCCATTCCTTTGGCGCCGGCCGCGAGAAGCGGCGGCGCGACATGTGTTTGGTTATCGCCGTTGATCTTTGTTCTCTGTGTTCTGGTTGCGGTTGGCTGTGAGCGTGCGCAGGCGGATTCCTGGCAGCCTTCTGCTAGACATACGTCGCAAGTGTCGATTTGGCCTGTGGCGATTCCTGATCCGCATCCCGTTGCGGGCTCGGAGGTGACAACAACCCGGGAGGATCGTCTAGACTGCAAGACGCCGCGAGTGTGTCACAGCCGCGGCGGGTGGTTGATCAACGCGTCGTAGTGCGGATCGTCCTTGAGCAGCAACAGCACATAGAGAGAATCCCCCAAGAAGTCGGTGCGGGTACTGAACGGCACGCGTAACAGACGTGCCACTTCCGCGTAACCCTCCGTGACGTGGCCGGCGCGCACCAGAATGACACTGCGTAGGAATGACACGCTCGGCCCGTTAGTCGCGTCGCGCTCCTCAGGATCTTTCGCCCGTGCGATCTCAATGGTCGCAAGCGCAGCCAAGTGCTCGCTCAACATCGATTGAGCCGTCGCGAGCTTCAGCAGCGTATCGGTTTGTGACGGTCCACGCTCTAGCATCGCGCGTGCGTCGCGCTCAACTTCACGAAAGTTCTGCATGGCGCGGCGCTCATCACCGGCTGCCCAGTACAGAAAGGCCATCTGCTCTCCGCGAACCAATGGATCCTCGTGCGGCACCTCTTCCCAAAGTCGGACCGCATCAAGGTAGTGCCCTTCCGCGCGGGCGATCTCGGCTTCGACAGCCTTGTGGTCCGCCGGGCCGAGGAGATTGCCGTGGTTGCGCAAGGCCACGCGCAGCGGCTCGACGCTGTGCTGGAGGAAGCCTTCAATACGCGCACGTATGAACGAACCACCAGGGTCATTGGGAAACCGTTTTGCATGGATCTTGGCCTGCTCTATGGCTTCGGGGTACCGTCGAAGCCCCAGCAGCGTCGTCAGGGGGCCCAAAGAACGATTGTGATTTAATGGATCGAGTTCGCAGGCTTGCGTCAAACGGTCGAGCGCCTCGTCCATGCGGCCGCGGCGACGTAGCGCGGCGCCGAAGGCCATGAAGGCGGCCGCAGAATTTGGCCGCAACTGCGTCACGATCTGAAGGTCGGCCAGCGCCTGGTCCAGATCATCGGTCACGTAGATCGCGTATAACCCGCGCGCGAGTAGCGCCTCGGGCAGCTGCGGATCAATCGCGAGGGCGTGCTCGAACGCCTGCTTGGCCTCGGCTCCATCCGCAGGACGCTGACTGTCGAAAAACATCCAAGTGTTCGCCTGCGACAACAGTGCGAGCGCATCGGCGTAGTTGGGGTCCAAGCGCAGCGCTTCCTGGAGCAGGCGTTTTGGCTCGACCAGACCGGCTTCATCGGCCGGCACAGGCCTTTGGAACAATGCAACCGCCTGCAAGTATCGGTCGTAGGCGTCACCGTTATTGGTGGCAACGCGGTCGAGCTCACCGCGCTCGTAACGCGTCAATGTGGCGGCGAGCGCATCGGCGACCTGTCGAGCCACCGCACTTTGGAGGTCAAGTACATGCGCCAGGTCGCGGTCATAGTTCGCCGCGAGCAGGTGACTGTCGTCGCGCGCGTCGATCAGCTGCACGGTTAGACGCAAGGTGTGTCCCTCGCGCCTGATCGAACCTTCAAGAATCGATGCCACGCCCAATCGCTTGCCGATCTCACCGACACTGGGCGGATTCCCGCGGAACGCCAGCACTGAAGTTCGCGAGACGACCCTGAGATCGCGCAACCGCGCGAGTGCGTTGAGGATCTCCTCCTGCAGACCGTCGGCGAGGTAGGCGTCTTCTGCGCGACCACTCAGGTTCTCGAAGGGCAGCACCGCAACAGATTTGCGGCTTGGAGCCCGTGTGTTGGGGGCCGCGACGTTGCTTGCTGCCACTACCATGGCTGCTTTTTCGCGGCCATGCCATTCGGTGACGACAATGACGCCTGCAACAATCACGGCCGCCAGCATCGCTCCCGCCAGAAGCCAGCGTTTGCCGGGTCGTGCGACCGCTGTCACTGCATGCGGTTGCATGGCGAAGGTGGCCGGTATAGTGACTCCCGAGAGCAATCGCTTCACCTGATCGACAAAGGCAGGCGGTGTCGTGCCATTTTCGAGCCGCGTCCAGTGTCGCTCACGAAACCGATCGGGCACGCGGGCCACCGCGTCAGATGTATCGTCGATGATCACCGGAAGCAAGAACGTCTGGTCGTCGGCCATCAAGTGTGAGCGTTCGACCGCGAGGCGCCACTCCAATCGGAAGTAACCTTCGCTGCGCGCGTTGGTGTTCGCAGAAATGAGCGGCACGAACAGGGCGCAGTCGCGAATCTGTTTGCGGATGGTCGCGTCCCAGGCGTCGCCGGTCCTAAGCTCGCTTTGGTCGAACCACACCTCAATCCCTGCGGCCCGCAGGCTCGCGCATATCCGCGCCGCCGGGTCCGCATCATCGGAGGCGTAGCTGAGAAAGACGGCTCGGCGTGCGCCCTGATGGGGCGGCTCGCCATTAAGCTGCGGTTCGTGGGTCACAGCTGTTGAGTCCGGGAGTGTGATTGTGAATTTTGAGAGTGGCTTATGCAGTAGAAGCGTGCGATCGCCGCCCACGCCGAACGCCTAAGTATCAAAGCTGGCGATGCACTTTTCGCCGCGACGTGTCCAATGGTATCCGGGCAATCCTGATCCTTCAGCCGCTTAAACGCACGCTGAGATTTAAGGGCCACAAAGCCGACCGCCGACCAGTGACGTGATGCGCACCCTCCACCCTAGGGATGGATTTTAGAGCGTGCAGATATGGTGAATACGGGCAAAGATCTCATGCGCAAGTGCGCCCGTAGTTGAATTTAACGTAGCCCTATTCCGAATCGTCCATTCCGCCCGGCCTCACGTCACGATGCAGCTGCTGATTCCGGGCGCAGCTGGCCTGCAAGTTCGATGACGATATCTGCAGGAAGTCCGGCACGCCTAGCCGCTTCCCGGATGGCATTCCCACTCTCCGCTTCATACAGACAATAGGTCTTGCGCTTGTCCGCCGAAAGAAATGAATGCAGCCACTTGACGCCGCATAAGGCGTTTATATCGCCAATAGCCTTGAGATCTGCTGAAGAGGGGTTCAGCGTTTCGGCAAAATTTCTCTCTATCATGAATAGTGCCATGGTCGTCTCCAGAGTGATTAGGTGACAGCGAGATCTGATTGCACGCCTTGGAGCCCGTGCCGAATGGCATAAGCCGCAACGTCGGCACGGTTGGCGCATTGGGTCTTGTTCAAAATGTTGCGGATATGCGTTGCGACAGTATTGAGACTGATCGCCAGTATTTGCGAAACGTCCTTGTTCGTGCGTCCGACAGCAAGCAGGCGTAGAACTTCGACTTCGCGAGCCGTAAGGTCGTCGGGGAACGTGACGCCACCGTTCCTTGCATGCAGTACGGCATCGATATCAATGACAAGGCGCTTCATTCCAAACCGGCGCGCGAGCCGCTCGGCCTCCCGCAATAGCTGAAGGCCCAGATGCTGCTCGGCTTCTGTCTGCCGGGTGACCAGGAAGGCGCCGTACCGGAACAACGTTCGAGCGAGCGAGGGCCACGCGTGCATCGCCCGATTTAGCGCCAAGGCCTGCTCAAAATGCTTGCTGGCAAGTTCCGGCCGGTTTGCGGTTGCAGCGAGCATGGCCAGGTAGAGGTCGGTGGCGCCGAAGCATACGGCGGTGGGATGATTCGCTGTTTGTCCTTCATAGGGGCGTAGCAGCTGATATATAGAGTCGGCATGCTCAGCATCTCCCAATATGCAGCAGGCCTGGGCACAAAACACTAAACCGGTCACGTACATATCGTCGCGGCGTATCGCGTGACAATTCTTTTCAACAAGCCGACCAAAAATGGCACGCGTCTCAGCGATCAAGCCTATCTCTGCACAGATGAGCATCAGGCCAGGTTCCCACATGCGCTTATTTCCACTCGTGGCAAGCTCCTTTATCTGGGGCGCCATTGCGTGCACGTGGCCAAGGTCGCGGTTCAAAGCAAACATCTGCGCACCATAGACACCGTCGGCATCGTCGCGACGAGTCTTTGTACCGATTTCCAGTAACGCCTCAATTCGAGATTCAAGATCCGCCCAGTCGCCACGCAGCAGCGCCAGGGTCACACGATGCGCGCACGTCTGATATTGATGCAGCCCGAACCGGGCAGCACTGAGGCCATCATATTGTTCGAGAAGTGCTTCTAGGTCGTCGATTTGGCCGGATTCGAAATAGTTTAAAGCCTGCCAGTGAAAGGCGTCGGCCAATACGTCAGCGCTGCCTGTAGAGCGAGCTATTGCAACGTATTCCTGTCCGATCAGGAGGCGCCGGGGCAAGCTCTCGGGATCACCGCGCAGTGCCATATTCGTGAGTTGGAAGCATGAGCAGCGCGCTGTCGCATCACAACTGCGACTGGCCATATCGAGAGCTTCGTCGACCAAAAGTTGAATTCGCGATTTGTTCGCCAGCGTTCTCTGCGCGAACGCCAGCGTTGCCAGCGCTTTCGCGCGAGGGACCGAATCAACCTCGGGCAAGAGCTTCAATGCACGCTCAAGCAGCGGAATGAAGTGTTGCTGCTCGACGTGTCGCGACGTCATCGCAAGAAGCATCAGAACATCGACAAGCAGTTCAGCGCTTCCCAATACGCGCGTCCTGTTCACAGCTTCGAGCAGTACCTCAATCGACTCTTGGATCTGCCCCAGTTGCTTCAGCGCCGAGCCCTTTAGAATGTAGGCTCGAGCGAGTCGCTCATCGTGCATCAGTCCGCCACCCTCCATTGTCTTGATGGCGCGGTCGTAATGCAGGAGCGCATCTTCAAATGCGTAAATCCGAACGGCACTTTCGGCGGCCCGCAGGGCATAAGCAACCGCCTTGTCGGTGTATCCCAGCGCGGCCGCCACATGGTAATGGTGCGCAATCCGAGTAAGCGCGGGTTCTAGGTGTGCGGAATGAACTCCGACGAGTGCGTCCCCGGCTCGACCGTGCAGGCGAAACCGATCAAGCGAAGGTAAGTCTTCATAGATCGTCTCACGGATCAATGCGTGTGTGAATTCGTATCCATCTGACACATCGCCGGTCGATTGAATAATACCGGCCTGTATTGCCGGCTCGAAGTCCGTCAGTACTTGTCGCACTTCCTCTTCCTTGGCGGCGGCGATCTCACGAGCCGTGAATTGCCGGCCATAAACCGCCGCAATACAGAGTAACTCGTTGCATCGGTCAGATAGCCGAATCAACCGTCGACCGATGGTCTCATGTACACCAGCGGGAATTCGCACGGGCATTGTTGCGATTTCAGCTCCGGCGCTCTCATCGATAAGTACCTTGATCAACTCGATGGCAAACAACGGATTTCCATCCGTCTGTTGATAAATCATCTTGATGGCGGATTCAGTCAAGCTGACGTCGCACAATCGCTCGGCGACTTCACCGAGGGCAACCTGAGAAAGTCTGGCAAGATGCACGCGCTCAACATCGGAGTCGCGCCTCAGAGCACCAAGCGTGCTCTGCAATGGTGACTTTCTTGAGGCGGCGGCATCGCGATACGTGCCGACGATGAGCAATCGACTGCGCAGCAACTCTTGGCTCAGAAATTCAAGGAGTGCCAGTGAAGGCGTGTCGGCCCAGTGCAAGTTGTCCAGAACCAAGGTCATCGGAACTTGCTGTGTGGCCTGATGGAAAAACTGGCGGATGGCGTCAAAAGTGCGAAAGCGCGCCGGACTCGAATCCGTTATGGCGCTGGGCACTTCTTGGATCCGGTGTGATGAGTCGAGGAGTTCGGGCACGAGGGCGGCGATATCCTTCGCCGCTTGGCCCATGTTGAGACGCACCTCGTCGAGCGATGACGCGTCTATATATGCCCGAAGAATTTGTACCCAAGGCCAGTACGATGGCGCGCCGGCTTCCTCATGACAGCGCCCCCAGAGCACAAGAGCGCCCTGATCCTCCGCCATGTCCGCGACGGCCTCGGCACATCGTGTCTTGCCGATGCCGGGTTCACCGGAAATCAATACAAGCTGACGTCGGCCTGCAAGCATGCGGTCAAACGCTGCCCGAAATACGTCAAGTTCGCGTTCTCGCCCCACGATAGGCCGATGTCCCGCCACCGGCGAGCGTGTGTGTTTGGACCACCACGATGTCGCTGCTTTTGTAGGCGCTTCCGCGGGCGCAGGAGCAATGGTGCTGTTGCCGGCTGTAGTGGATGGCGACCCAGCAGGCGCTCGGAAAGGTGCGGCCGCGCCGTTACCATCAGATAACAGCAGTTGTGATATGCGCTTGACAAAAGCCGGCGACGATTCAGCCCCAGGCAGTCGCCACCATTGCACTTCGCGAAACTTATCCGGCACCCGGGCGTCCGAGTCGCGCGTCGCGTCGATGGCGACCGGCACCAAGAACGCCTTGTCAGCTGCCATCAAATGTGAGCGGTCGATCGCGAGCTTCCATTCGAGGCGAAAGTAACCCTCCGCACGGGTGCGCGTATGCGCCGAGATGACTGGAATGAAGAGCGCGCACGTCTTGATCTGCTGTTTGATCGCCGCATCCCAGATATCACCGCCTCGCAGCTCGCTTTGATCTAACCAGACCTCGATCCCTGCGGCACGCAGGATCGCGCAAATCCGCTGTGCTGCGTCCGCGTCTTCCGAGGCATAGCTAATAAAGACGGCTCGGTGGCTGCCTTGGGCCATAAGGCCGCCACTAAGCTCCGGTTCATTTTCCAAAGCTTTGTATCCGGATCTTGGTTCTAGAGAGATCTGAGACTGACCTGCAGGATATGGCTGCGCAGCCCCGCGCCTGCAGAACGATCTGGCGCGCCAGAGCCGTTGCCATAACTACCCCCCCCGGGCAGCGTCGAATATTAGTCGCCGAAATCGCGAGCTATCAGTAGGCTAATTGCTCTAATCTCACGGAAATCTTGTACGAGGCTGAGGGCGCTTTTTTAACACTATCAGGAGCTTAAGTCCATTCGAATCCAGGACTGAGAGCTCGCGCGTCGGTGGGTTCAGTCCACGTGTTGCCAATTTCAAATTCTGAATAATTCCGCAGGACTAGAGTCGGCATTAAATGCTGCGCGAGCAAGTAAGCCGCGAAATTTCATTTTGAGTCGGATCGAGCGC
>Ga0182024_10009546_pt1 | contig 20042 bp, 12 predicted proteins | sample P32metaG_FD_120480 | JGI IMG/M metagenome (GOLD analysis project Ga0182024, IMG submission 120480) | Permafrost microbial communities from Stordalen Mire, Sweden - P3-2 metaG (Illumina Assembly) | ecosystem: Environmental > Terrestrial > Soil > Wetlands > Permafrost | place: Sweden: Stordalen... | reverse complement strand
CGGTCGGCAACAGCGTGATGGTCGATCAGCGCCTTCGCCGTATCGTAGGCGTGGTCTCCGACTATGCCTACTACGACCCAGCAAACACTGACGCGCTACCGTTATTGTTCCTGCCTCTCGCACAGGACTACAACAGTGACGTTATCGTGGCCCTCCGCTCGCGTACCACGGCCTCCGCCATTACAGCCGAGCTCCGTCAGGCAGTCGCGCGGCTCGACAGTTCATTGCCGCTGGAAAACTTGCAGAGCCTCGAACAGGTAACCAACGAGCGATATCAAGTATCGCGTGTCCCCGCCGAACTGCTCAGTGTCTACGCCATCTCCAGCGTGTTGGTCGCGATGCTTGGCTTGTATGCAGTCACGGCCTACTCGGTTATCGAACGCCATCGCGAGTTCGCACTGCGTCTCGCTCTTGGCTCCACGCGCGCGGCCGTCTTCCGGTTGGTACTGAGCGGCAGCACGTGGACGGCACTCGTGGGTCTGGTAACCGGCGGCTTAGGCTCGATTGCCGCCGTGCGTTTGCTGCGTAGCATGCTCTTTGGTGTTGCGCTTTTCGATCCGGCGACTTATTGCGCAGCCGCTACGCTGTTGTTGATCACTGTGTTCCTTTCCGGTCTGGTGCCAGCTCGCCGCGCCGCATCGGTCGAACCCATGCAGACGCTTCGTACTGAATGATCTCCGTTTGCCAGTCACCGGACAAAGGGAAGTTGTCCGCTCGCGCTTTGGCAAGAAGGACGAACCAACGGGTCCTCCTTTGCGTATAGAATTCGAGGCATTCTCCCGGTAAACGGAGCGACCACGTGACCGATCTCTGGAGTGACATCAAGCATTCGCTGCACATGTTCATCAAGAACCCCGGCTTCACTGTCGCCGCCGTCGCCGCCCTGGCCCTCGGCATCGGAGCCAACACGGCCATCTTCACCGTGGTCAACGCGGTTCTGCTCAAGCCGCTCTCCTACCCCGATGCGGATCGCATCGTCGAATTTCTGCTCACGGGCCCCAATGGCAGCAATCCCAATCCCATTGGCTCCATTCCGAAGTTTCATATCTGGCAGCAACAGACGTCCGTCTTCAAAGAGGTGGCCGCCTACGACTTCGCGGGTCCCGGATTCAACATCACCGGCGACCGGCCGGAGCAGATTCACGGCATCCATGTCACCGAGGGTTACTTCCGCCTCTTCGGCGCACCGGTCATTCTGGGCCGCACCTTCACGCCACAAGAAGACGCCCCCAACGGGGGCAAAGTCGTCGTCCTGAGTTACGGACTCTGGCAGCGCAAATTCGGCGGCAATCCCAACCTCATCGGCAGCTCGCTTTCCCTGGGCAACGAGCCCTACACCATCATCGGCGTCCTGGGAAAGGACTTCCTCTCCGATCCAGAAGCCGACATCTGGCTGCCCTTCCAGTTCGAACCCAACAGCACCAATCAGGGCCACTACTTCCAGGCCGCAGGGCTGCTCAAACCGGGCGTAACGCTGGCCCAGGCCAACGCGCAGATGAAGCTCGCAGCTAGCCAGTACCTCCGCGCCTACCCGATGGCCAATCCGCAACAAAGTTTCGCGGTTGAGCCGCTGCGCGACAGTATCGTTGGCGACGTGCGTAAGTCGCTGCTGGTGCTGCTTGGCGCTGTCGGCTTCGTGCTTCTCATCGCCTGCGCCAACGTGGCTAATCTTCTGCTGGTACGCGCCACCGGACGCAGACGCGAATTTGCGATCCGCTCCGCACTCGGAGCCGGCCGGGCACGCATCATCCGCCAACTGCTCACCGAAAGCGTCCTGCTCTCCGTCACTGGCGGCGTTCTTGGCCTGCTGCTCGGCTTCATGGGAGTGCGCGCCCTGCTGGCCGTGAGTCCTGCCGGCCTGCCCCGCATTGGCGAAGACGGCGCCGCTATCGGCGTCGATTGGCGCGTACTCGCCTTCACCCTCGCCGTCTCTCTGTTCACCGGCATCCTGTTCGGACTCTTCCCTGCTTTCAGCGCCTCGCGGTCCGACCTGAACTCTACCCTGAAGGAGAGCAGCAACCGCTCCGGCACCGGCTTTGGGCAAAGCAAGGCTCGGTCGCTACTCGTGATCAGTGAGGTCTCGCTGGCGCTGGTATTGCTGATCGGCTCGGCGCTGCTCATTCGCACCTTTCTCGCCCTCCGCGGTGTCAGTCCGGGCTTCGATCCCCATCATGTGTTGACCATGGACATGTCGCTCACCGGGGACCGCTACCAGAAGACGGCCGGCGTGGCGCAACTTTCGCGCGATGGCCGCGAGCGCCTCAATGCCCTCCCCGGGGTCGAAACGTCGGCATCCACCTGCTGCCTCCCGATCCGGGGCCAGTTCGGCCTGCCGTTTCAGGTTGTGGGCCGTCCCCCGGTCAAAGGGAAAGATGCTCCCGGCGGCGGATGGATGAGCGTTTCACCCGGCTACTTCAGCGTGTTCAAGATCCCCATCCTCCAAGGCCGCGACTTTACCGAAAACGATACGGCCGCCGCGCCTGGCGTGGTTCTCATCAATCAAGCCATGGTCAAACAGTACTGGCCCAAGGAGAACCCCATCGGCCAGCAAATCATCATTGGGAAAGACCTCGGACCGGAGTTCGAGGAGTCTGCCCGTCAGATAATCGGGGTAGTGTCCAATACTCACGATGGCGGCCTTGGACGCGATCCCGGCTCGATCATGATCGTTCCCGAGGCTCAGGTCACCGACGGAATGACCGCGCTCAATGCGCGCATCGTGCCCCTGCGGTGGGTGGTGCGTACACACGGCGACCCCCATCAGGCCATCGCCGCCATTTCCGAGCAGCTGCGCCAGGCCAGCGGCGGATTTCCCGTAGCCCATGTGCGACCTATGGAGGAGGTGGTGGCGCGCTCCACTGCTCGCCAAAGCTTCAATATGCTGCTGCTTACCATCTTCAGCGGCGTTGCGCTGGTTCTCGCCGCCATCGGCATCTACGGCCTCATGGCCTACTCCGTTCAGCAGCGCACCCAGGAGATGGGCATCCGCATGGCCCTCGGCGCAGACCGCGCCGCCATCCGCAAACTCGTCGTCTGGCATGGCATGAGGCTGACCATCGCCGGCGTGGTCCTCGGCATCGCCGCGGCTTTCGGCCTCACCCGCCTCATCGCCAGCTTTCTCTTTGGGGTCAAGTCCTGGGACCCGATCGTATTCGTCACCGTACCTGTTATCTTATCCTCGGTGGCCCTGCTCGCAGTGTGGCTTCCGGCCACCCGCGCCGCCAAACTGGATCCTATGGAGGCGTTGCGCGTCGAGTAATCGCACCTGCGCATGTACGTCCCCGAAGACGGGATGAAGGAAACCCTGCGCTCGATCGCTGTGGAATCCGCTCCAGGCAGCGCGCTGCTGCTGGAGTATCTCAACCAAGGCGCGCTCGAATTGTTGAGAAAGTATCCCACGGGGATGATCAAGAATGCATTCGATTGGGGAGAGCCGTTCGTGTTCGGCGTGCCCGATGGGCAGGACCGGGAGTTCTTCCTCCAAGCGGGTTTGGAGCTGGGCGAGACGCTGAAAATCGGCGCCCCTGAATCGATGAAACGATACGCCATGCGCCACGATGGAAGCTACTATGGCGCACATCTGGAGAAAGTGTTTCAGCAGCGGCGCGAAGCCGCCCTGAATGCCATGGACGATGCGGGCCGCCAGCAAGTCGCCCAAGCCGCCGCTATGTCGGGCTACTGGCTAGTCGAATTGGCCGTACCCCAGCGCCCTTCCTAAAGGTCACGCCAGCATGCCGGCGGGAGTTGAACCTGCTCAACTTTTTGCGGGTGCTCGAACGCTATCGAGCTTTGGCAGGAAGTCTGACCACGTCTCTGACTCGGCGACCTGCTTCAGGATTTGGTTGCGATGCCTGAGGAAGCGCTCCATATAACCCTTTAGAAACAATCGTTCTGCTATCTGTCCGAGAACCGGGAGAGGTGCTGCAAAGGTGAAGCGATCTCTCATTTCGGTGCTGGTTTCAGACACCGCCAGGAAGAAGTGATCGTGCTGCATAAACTTGAATACTCCCTCAATCATCGTGTCCTGGAAATAGTTGGGCGAATCAAATGCGGTTATTTTGCTCGTAAGATGCTGGTGGATCCCGAAGTGTCTTGCGCGCCAACGGACAAACTCGTTTGGGCCAATAAAACCTGTGATGACTCCCCCGACCGCTTGCTCGCGCGACGATTCTGTCCCCAGCAGATGCACTTCTATGCTGCGTGACAGGTCAAAGCAACGCCGGATCGGTGCGGCGATCGGCATGCATTGTTCTATTGAAACCATGAACGTGGCGACCCTTTTTCTGCTTCAGGCTAGCATCTTGCGCGCTCAGTCTGGTTTTGCTTGAGACGACCAACGGAGCACGCGCAGCGCACGGAGCGTGTTCCATCGACTTGGCTCACCCACCGATTCGCTGAACGGCAATGCGAGCGCCTCGTCGTGCGCGGAATCGAGAAGCCATCGACCGTCGGCCTGCTGCCGGCTCTCGACGACATGCAAAGCATCCCGGATGCGCGCGTCGGGCCGGACACCGGCGTCCCTGAGATAGTCGAGCGCACGGAGAATGTCGTAGTGGTAGCGGGGCGGGTATGCGAACTCGAGGAAGGCCGGATGCGCTACCTGGCCGGTCGAGCGCCTTCGGAAGAGACCGCGCTCGAGCAGGTACTCCTCACCGTGGCGCCTGGCCGCCGCAATTTCCGGCGCGGGCCCGACGGCACGCTCGTACTCGAGCAGCCCCTCCAGCACGCAGATGGTGGTGTGGAACGATGAGCGCGAGCTCTTGGGTGCTTCGCAGTTCCAACCGCCGTCGTCGAGTTGTTCGCTGACGAGACGGCGCATGAGACTCTGCGCCGGGCGCGTGAAGTAGGCGCCAAGCGCGAGCACGCCCCCGTTGATGCAGGGCTCCACTTCGCCTTCAAAGAACGGCTTAAAGGGTTTGTCGCGGAACTCCTCGTCCCATTGGTAACCGGCCTCGAGGCGGGCTACTGCGGAGTCGACGGCCGGGTCGGCGGGGTCGACACCGGTCGCGCGCAGGAGGAGAAAGGTGTAAAGGGTCGGGAGCCAGTCGGGTTTGCCGGCAAGGTGCCACGGGCCGTCCGCCCCCTGGCAGGCGAGAATTTCGGCGCCGACTCCTTGGTGCGGGACGCGGGCGCGCTCCGCACCGATTGCGGCCGGGGAAGCGCTCGTTAGATCGCGCATAGCCTGCCAGCTGATCGCCGGGTCCGCATCGAGCAGCCAATCGATAGTGTCCACGCCGCAATATTATCTTTTCAGCCGGCGTTTTTTCCAATCGTCCGTGGCGAACTCAGACAAGAAGGACATGACTTTGCCCTATACGTCTCGAAAAGCGTCCTCAGCGGCCGTCAAGGGCGCAACCATTTACGGCACGGCTGAACAGGCTGCGGAAAAATGCCGGTTTGGAGAAGAAAGCAGCCCTCAGCGGCTAAAGCCGAACTCATTACACAGCAGTTATGTACGGCCTAAAGGCCGTACCCTTCAGAGAAGCGAGTTTTTCCGCAGCCTGTAAAGCCGTGCCCTTCGTTCGACAGTCTGTTCCCCAGGCTCTTAGGGTCAGGGAAAGCTTCATGTGCTGTCCGAATTGGCCGACTGAAAAATCTAAGCCGGGACGGGTCTGGATTGAACCAGCAGATTCGCTTGCTTGTTCAACCAAACAAATCTAGCAACCTTGCCCGCATAGGATCACGTAGGGCAAGGTGGTGATCATGGTACTCCCGTAGGTCTTGGCGTGTTCGCCCTCAAGATGAAGGATTAAACCTCCTTTGGTCTGCTCAAACTTCTTCGCGTTGGTTGAGAGAAGAGCTTCACCATTTGGTTTGTAGACGGTCACTTGCGGCATTTTTGAATCCTCCTGGAGGACAAGTGTAGACCCATCTTCATCCAGCTCACTCTAGAATGTGCTAAATCCAGCTCCCATGAACCCTCTATTTTTCAGATTATTTGGCGGGGCCGACGAGGGAGGCTCGCAACGTCGTCTCCAACTACCGATTGCTCATTTTGTTCGGGTTCGTTCTCTTCCATGGCCGACCAGAGGCTAGAGGGTCTACCGCCAGTAGTCTCGCTGTAATTGGTGAGGGCGCCAAGGGTAACGAGGGTTTCGAGGGCCGCGTCGATACGGTTGGTCTCGACCTGACCATGAAAGAGGCGCGTGATCTGGGACTTCGACAATCCGTCTTTGGAGGGCTCCAAACTAATTGGCAGCCCGCCTTTTGCTGGTTACAGAGCCTTTTGGATTGGCCATGCGCTTGTTCGTTAAAATGCGGGACAGAGACCGCCTGCCCGGTTCAGGATCGCCGGTGATGAGATAGGCCAACACAGCTCCCTGGAAGAGTTGCAGCACCTCTTCTACGGTCGGCTGATCCGGCAAGAATTTCATAAGCAGTTGTACCCACAACCGCTGCTGCTCCGCATAAAAGCGCTTGGCCCTTGCTGAGCCGTTCCAGGCGCGCCGCGATAGGTCCATGACAAGCAATAGGACGCCTTTGGCTTCAGGGGCTGTGGTTCGTTCCCAGAGTGCGGTGATGACCACCTCTGCAGAGACCCCTGGAGGAAATGTTTCGGGCGCAAATCGTGCCCGCAAACTCTCCTCGAGAAGCAACATAGCTCCTTCTTCGATGTCCTCTCGACCGCCGAAATAATGAACCAACATACGCTTGCTGGTTCCGACCCTCTTTGCCAATTGATCGAGGCTGATATCGATTGTCCCGGCCTCAACAAACGCGGCAAGACATCGCTGAATCAGTTCTGCTTGAAAATCTTGCTTCTCCCGTTGCATCTAGATGTACCAGGTGGTACATCTAGATGCATGTACCGACTGGTACATCATACCGCCAGAGGAGAAACATGAAAAGAAACGACGTTGCGCTCTTGTTTGTACTCGGTTTTGTCATTTGGCTTGCTGGGACGATCTACTATGCCTATCGTGGTCCAACAATATTAGAGACCACGAGAATCCGTTATTGGGGGGCCTTCGCTGTGTCTTCGGTCCTTTCGGGAGTTCTCTGCATCGGGATTCTTCGATGGCGGCACATCGCGCCGACAGATTGGGCATCGGCGGCGCTTCTGCTAGTTCTTCCTGGGATGGTTGGTGAAGTTATCGCGCTTTCCAACCTATCCACCTTCATCCCCAACCTGCATGCCACTTCGGCAGGCAAATACGGAGCTTTTCTGTTTGCTTCGTACGCAGTCGTTCTCGCAATTGGCGAGGCGGTGACGCTAAGGATGGTATGCCCAGGTTCCTAGCCGCTCAATGATTTGTACCGTGATATTGGTTCGGCGTGCCAGGAGTTGGAACGTTGTCGGAGACCTGTGCTCCACTGGTATGCGCCTGGTTTAATGGATTGGTGAGGCTGATACCGCTGCCGGAAATCGGTCCGCCAGACGCGTGCGCGCGAGCGAGTGGTGCGGCGAGCGTGATAGTGGCGCCGCCGCGGGCCCTGATCGAGGAGACGACGGCCGTTTCGGAGTTTGCTCCATCGTCGATTGAGATTGTTTGACCTTTACCAAAGCCGGTCACGTTTGCAGTATGGAGAACAGTTGCTCCAAGGCCAGTGGGAGTATTCAACGTAGTGGCGCCTGCTGTGCCAACCGTAGAGATGACTGCAGTTTCAAGATGCGCACCAGAATCAATAAGGATCGTCTGGCCAGAACGGAAGCCTTCCACACTGGTGACCTTGATGTCGGTTGCACCCGCGGGCGAAGTGGCCGACAAAGTCGCAACGGCCTGCGTCAGGAAGTCGGTACAGTTGCTGTCGGTATCGGCGCCGTCGGGAAACCGTCCCGCGCTCGTATTGGTGGCAACCGGCGCCACAACCGTTGACCATGGATCGAACACCGACCCGGGTGCCGGGACGTAGCAGCCACTTAGCCGTGCTCCTGAGGCGGCTTGGTCGCCTTCGGCGGCCCATGGGTCGACGAGGCCGCCGTAGTTGAGGCTGTCGGCAACCACTCCCGAGGCGTCCCGTAGCACCATGCTACCCTCTTCGACGGTGATGCTATGACCGAATTGAGGGGACCCGGTGGTCAATTCAGGTCCTCCAAACCACTGGTTGGGCACCGGCGGTCCTTGGTACCCCGCAGTCTTAACGGCTGGATCACGGACAACCTCGTGAATCCCGTGGTCGTTAGCCAGTGGTCTGTCGAGTGCGATGCCGGTGCCAAGCGCCTGGACCGGCTCGTTGCTCGAATGGGCAAAGGCAGTCGCCGGCTGGAAGCTGACTCCTGTCCCGAAATCGCTGAACGGAAGATTGGCCGCATGACTGAACCGTAGGGGAGCTGCCAGATCCAGACCCGTGCCCGGAGATACCACCCATTCACTGACCACATGAGGTTTGGCGAGGGCGGGTGTAATGTCGATGGCGGTACCGTCCGGTCCCTGGCTGCCCACGGCCGTGATGGTAACGCCTTCCTGGCTTGCAGGCGTGCCGACCATGATCCTGTCGCCTACAGCGAAACCCTCCGCCCGCCGTACGCTGATCCGGGTCGCTCCGGCGCTCGCAGGAGCCGAGAGATTGGTCCGACCTGCTGCTGTGCCGACATACGCCACAGTAACGGTTTCGATTCCATGGCCAACGCTGTCGATGTCCAACCTGATCTTGTCACCGATGGAGATATCGGAAAGGGCTGTCACCTTGATGTTGGTGGCTCCGGCAGGCGCATCCATCGCGAGCCAGGCTTGTGTGCCTGGCTTGCCGACTGCGGTCACCGTGGCGATCTCGTACTGCTCCACAGGATTGGCAGCGACCGGGTAGGTAGAACCATAACCGAGCGCGATTTTCTGGCCGACAACGAAGCCGGATGCACTCTCTACAGGCACATTGGTCGAGCCGGCAGGAATTGTGATCACCGGTCCATCGGGAAGGGGTTGCCACAGCGTTGTGTGGTTGGTGGCAGCCGTCCCCAGGCTTGCGATCTTGCGCGTTTCCATGCTGGAGCCAGTATCGATGGTGATGGTATCGCCAATCGACATTCCATCCGTGTTCCTGACATGGAGGATGCTGTCGCCCGCGCGCGCAGGGGCCGCCAGCCCGGAGTTGGAGAGACCGAGCAGGTAGAAGCCGCGGGCCGCAAGCTTCGTTCCAGCCGGGATCTTTACGGTCGAGAAGATAGCCTGCTGGGCTGGGTGTTCGGTCAACGTCCAGTTGGAAATATCGACGCTTTGGGAACCTGCATTGTAGAGTTCGATAAATGAGTTCGTCAGGTTGCGAGGTGCGCCTGAAGTGACTCTAAACTCGTTGATTTTGACTGGCCTGGCATTGCGCACCTTTTCCACCGCTGTCTCGACTTGCTTTCTGCCGCTGGCCGGGTTCGTCCACGATGCATTGCCGACTAGATCGCCGTTGAAGGCTTCTGGCCCAGAAGTGACTTTGAAGGTTGCGCTCACGCTCGCACCCGGTGCGACCTGCTGAGCGAACGTCTTCGATGTCTCAGTTGTGCCTGAAACGACAGAGGTCCACTGATTGCCGGGTACAGCAATGCTCAACGAAACGCCCGCTGCAGGCGCTCCTGTCGTATTCGTGAACGTTACTGTGAGGTCCCGCGAAGACTCCGGAGTGAAGGTCTGCACCCCTTCCGGCCCCCCTCCCGGCGCCAACGCTGTCGCCACTTGCGAAACAGTGAGTGGAGTCACGCCGTACCCAGCAGCCACAATGTTGGCTTGAACAAGCTGGTCGGTAGCGTTCGATGGAAATGTGCCGGCGGCAGTCATCGCTCCCTCATAGAACGTTCCTTGCGAGCCGTCACTGTTATCGCCGCCGTTGCCCAACAGAATAGCCCCCTGCTTGCGCATCGGGTCATAGGTAGGATTCACGCGGTTTCCATCGAACATGACGGACAGAGCGCCTTTTTGCGCGTCACCCCCCAGAGATGCCCAACGGTGCGGTTCTCCCTTGCCGATTGCACTCACGAAACGCCAGGGGATGCTGGGTAGATTTGGACAGCCTTTGGAACCATCCTGGTTGACGCAACCAACGAGATTGTTCTCCTGGTCGGTCATAATCCACGGACCGTTACCATTCCCGCTATACCACGGCGTGGCGTTGCCGAAGTAGAGGGTTTCCATGGTGCCGTTGTCATCATCGCGGCTGTCGATTTCGGCGTTGCCGTAGTCGAAACAGCAACCGGAGTTGAAATGCTTACCATTGACTACCCAGTATTGCCCCTCCGCCTGATCGTCGACTGCGGTGGCTTTCACATCGTTGTGGCGAAGTCCCATGCCCGGTTCGATGAACACGCCGTAGACCTTGTGCCCCGTGATCGTAATCGGCGCCATATCGGCGATGGGAAGGTTGTTGAAGCCTCCCAAGGCCGGGCCGCCGAACCCGCCACTCGGAGCCTGAGTGAGATCGTTGTGCTTGGGAGATTGATCGTAGATGATGCTCATCCAGCAATAGGTGCCGGCGCAGAACTCATCCTGCGCGGCTGCGTTGGCGTATCCGCCCGGATCCGGAACTGGCGAGGTAGCAGGCTGGACAACACTAATGTCCAGAGTCTTGCCGTCCGATTGGCGCAAAACCTGGTACAGGGGACCGTTATAGGTCGCATATAGCGCGCGTGTAGTGCTATGTGCGGCGACGCAGGGGGCGCCGGCAGAAGCGTAGATGTCGCAGGGGCCTTGAGGCCTGTGTGGAGGAACAACAGGTCTGGTGGGAGCCTGCTGCGCCATGGTCAAGGTGGCGCCAACCACCGTAAGCACAAGTGAGAGCATAAGCGCGAAATCGATCCTGGTTTTCATTCTTGTCCTGTCTGCGGTGAAGAATTTTCCTGGGCATTCCGAAGGGACGGAATCTTCCCTCGGTTTTGCCGCCCGATTTCTTCAAATTCTCTGTCGGGAATACGTATACCACCTGATCCCGAATTGGCTCCATCTGCCCCAATCGGTGAAGATTGAGTTTCGTGGACGTATGCGGTGTTGAATCGGGAGGCGAGGCGTCTTAGGGTGGCCTCGGTTACGCGAATTCCATCTCATCCTTCAGATCAGAAGGATGGGGGTTAGATCGTCCCCCAAAGGTCCAAAAAGCCTCCCCGATCGGCGCGATCATGAAGGGCCCCCCCCATTGTCATGGATCGGTCTATATGCTTCCCTGATATGGTTGTTAACAAATGCCGTCGATATTGCCTCTCGGCCCGACCGAGGGAATGTCGAAGCCCTGCGTCGTCAACTGCGACAATTTGCGAACGATTTCGAAAGTTCGTCCGGTGAAGAAAATTTCGAAGCATACAGGCCGGGGGGAATTCGGCGACTGATACCTATTCACCGTAGCGAGTGTTCATTCGGTGCAATAGGTATGCTGTCGCCGAATTAACAGATCGGGAAAGTACCAAAGCTATTGGTTTTCACTGCCCTTGGTTGCATCTTTCACAGCATCGGCAAATGACTTGGAGTCTTTAGTACGGTGAATTCGACCCTTCAGTACATCGTCCCATGTGATGTAGGGATAGAGATTATGAGCTTTGGCCTGCTCTTCGAACTCAGCCTTAAGTGCAGACAGTTTCTCGGGGTACTTCTTGGCTAAGTCAATTCGCTCTGTGTAGTCCTCATTCAGGTTGTAGAGTTCCCAGGCGTTTTCATCGAAAGGCTGTGTGCTTTGCTCATTTCCAGTGATAAAGCTGCTCGGGTAAGCCAATTCAGCTTTCCACCCGTCGTGATAGATCGACCTGGAGCCAAAGATGTAGTAATACTGCAGCGTGTGACGGGAAGGCGCCGCGGCATCGTTGATCGAGTATGCCAAAGACGTTCCCTGAATGGCATCCTGCCTGATTCCCTTGATCTGCTCAGGAGCCTTGATGCCCACGAGATCGAGTGTCGTCGGAAGGATGTCAATGACATGACTGTACTGGGTACGAATTCCTCCTTTGTACTTGATACCTTTGGGGTAATAGACGATGAGCGGATTGTGGGTGCCGCCTTCACTGTTCGCATCCTGCTTCCAGTACTTGAAAGGTGTGTTTGCTGCCTGCGCCCAGCCGAGTGGATAATTCCCCTGGCTGGCGGCGGAGGTACCTATCTCCCCGATCTTACCCAGGTTGTAATTGATATTCTCTTGCTCGGTTATAGCCTTGCCAAACAAAGGGCGATCGATATCTCCGTTCAGGGTGCCTTCTTTGCTTGCGCCATTGTCGCCGATCGAAATGAATACAAGTGTATTGTCCAGTTGGTTTGTCTCTTTCAAGTGATTGATCAAACGACCCACCTCATAGTCCGTATACGTCAAATACCCCGCATACACTTCCATGAAGCGTGCATAAAGCTTTTTCTCGTCCGCTGACAATTGATCCCAGGCTTTGATGTCCGGGTTGCGCTCGGGAAGTTTCGCATCGGCAGGAATCACGCCGAGTTTCTTCTGACGTTCAAAGACCACCTCGCGGTAGGCATCCCAGCCCTGGTCAAATTTGCCTTTGTATTGATCGCTCCAGTATTTGTCTACCTGGTGCGGCGCATGAGTAGCGCCAGGGGCGTAATAGAGGAAGAAGGGCTTGTCAGGAGCTGCCTTCCTCTGACGATCGATATAGCTGATGGCTTTATCGGTGATCTGAGCGCTGAGGTGGCGGCCATCGGGACGGACGTGAGCCTGATCTTCCACCAGGTCCGGCTTGTATTGGTCGGTTTGCGAACCAAGAAATCCGAAGAAGTGGTCAAAGCCTTTTCCGGTTGGCCAACGATCAAATGGGCCTGCATCGGTCGCATCTTCGTCAGGGGTTACCCCATATTTGCCAACCGCGAATGTGTTGTAGCCATTCTCACGAAGAATTTCTGCAATGGTTCCATCCGAGGAAGGAATCCTGCCGTCCCAGCCGGGGAATCCGGCGGACAACGCAGTGTGTGAGAACCCAGATTCATGTACGGATGCGCTGTTACGCCCAGTCAGTAGCGCTGCGCGGGTTGGGGCACAGATCGCGCACGTATGGAAATTCGTATAGCGCAAACCGTTGTTGGCTAGACTGTCGAACGTGGGAGTCTGGATCAGCCCGCCGAATGTGTTGGCGGCGCCAAAACCCACATCATCCAAGAGTATCCACACTACGTTTGGGGCACCGGCAGGCGCCTTCACAGGTTCCGGCCACCACTCTTTTGACTCGGGAAGGGTTCTGCCAACGACTCCTTGAAATGGCTGTGTCGCTTGAGCATGAAGTGAGAGTCTCGCACTCGTCGCGAGGATTAAGATCGATGTCAACGCCTTCAGTACGCTTTTCTCTTTCATAGAGCTCCTATTGGTTTAAATCATTCAAAGATGACTCGGGTAAAGGGTTGTTAGCCGCCAGTGATATTCAATCGCCAACGTTCCGCAACCTGTGAAGACGAGGAAGAGATGGCAAGTGCGGACACACATCTCCACAACTTCGAGCGACAAGCTGCTATGCGAGAACGACTCCCTGCGCCTTCTGCGCCGAGGTCAGTGAAGGAGTCACCTGTCTTCTGGCTCTGGCCCATTCCATCACCCGAGCCGGCGCCCGATTCTGCTTGAGTTCATCGGCCATGAAGCGCATATAGGGATCGATGTGATTGAAGAAGTGCTTGTAGCCGGCGCAGAGATAGTTCAGGCCGTATTCTCCCGATGCCGTCTGCATGAAGCGATGCTTGGGGCACTCACCGTTGCAAGCGAAGCGTACCTCGCACTGGCGGCAATCGGAGGGAAGCCCTAGCGATTTGTTATTGCCGAAGCGCGTCTGCTGCGATGAGTTGACCAGAGTGCCCAAGGACTGCTGCATGATATTTCCAAGACGATTGTCGGGATAGACGAAGTGGTCGCAGGAGTAGATGTCCCCATTGTGTTCGGCAGCCAATGCGCTGCCGCATGTTGGCGCGAAGACGCAGAGCGATTGGGGCACGCCGTACCAGGACTCGAGGGCGACGTCGAAGACCTGCACGAAGACGTGCCCAACATCCTGAATCACCCAATCGTCGAAGACCTGCTGCAGGAATCGGCCGAATTGCAATGGTTCGACCGACCACTCGGAGACCTCGGTCTTTTGGCGCGCATAGGGTTTGAGCAAGACCAGACCATGAGCATCGGGCTCGCTCGCAAGCTGTTCGACTATCGGGATGAACTGCAGGAACTTACTGCCGATCTGCTTGAGGAACCGGTATACCTCGTTGGGACGATACGAGTTCTTGCGATTGATCACGGTGAGCGTGTTGAATTCCACGCCATGCTTCTTCAGGAACTTGAGGCCGCGCATGACGCGCGCGAAGGTGGGTTGTCCGCCCTTGTCGACGCGGTAGACATCGTGCAGCTCCTCGGGGCCATCGATCGAGAGCCCGACGAGAAACTTATTGCGCGCGAGGAATTCACCCCAAGTGTCGTCGAGCAGCGTGCCGTTGGTTTGAAGCGCGTTATCGACGGTCTTCTCGCCTGCGTACTTCATCTGCAATTCGATGACGCGCTCGAAGAATGGAACTCCCAACAGCGTCGGCTCGCCGCCCTGCCACGCAAAGCTTACGTGCTGCGCGGGCTGCGATTGAATGTACTGGCGCACGTATGCCTCGAGCACATCGTCGGCCATGCGAAACTCGCGCCCGCTACCCGAGTAGAGGTTCTCCTTCTCCAGGTAGTAGCAGTAAGTGCAATCCAGGTTGCAGATTGGCCCGTGCGGCTTGGCCATAATATGAAACGGTTTCATATGAACTGGTTCCCGCTTTCCGGCGAAGGGGCCAAGCCCCAAAAAAGAAACCCATGAGTTCGACTCATGGGTACGCTTTTTTCAGGATCAAGTCCAGATGACGTCGGAAGCCGTCAGCGTAATTCCGCGAAGTCGCTCAACCGTCTTAGAGGGAGACAGGGCGACAACAACCACTGCGGAATTGGAGCTTCTGCATCATGCTGACTTACTCTCGCGGATTCGAATCAGGTTTGCCAATCTCGGGGCGAGTTATTCAGATGTTGCACTGAAGAAGATTTCATGTCAAGCGCGAGAACGAATTTAGTTACTGAATGTCTCATTCTCTGAGATGCGATTGACAATTGTCGCGTTCTATGGCCTCATACACACTATGCAAGGCAAGATGCGGTTCTCTTCAATGGTCAAGCATGCGACGCCGGCTCCCCGCCGTGCGTGTGGCTGTTGTTGATTCCCTCGCATTCAAGAATTTTCGCCAAATCCCAAGAGTCACTTCGATAACGGTGTCGCCGCGTGAAGGTTCGTTGCCACGGTGTGCGGCAATCGCTCTGTTGAAAACGAATCACGGCGCGGCACCTATCTATGCAAGGAATGAATCCAATGATGATTTGCCGTTCTTCTTCGTGTTGTCGCTAGCGTTCCCTGCAAGAAGCTGAGTCGGCCCTTTAGTCAGGTTGATTCGCAACACATTCATCGGGCGCAGGAGCCGTGGGGCAAAGTGTCCCGGTGCGGCGCGGTCGTGTGCCGATTTCCGTGCGATCACACGCGGATCGCATTTCTGGAGGAAATATGTCATCAAGATCCACTTGGTTTCACCCGCGAAGGGCTCAGTTGTATTCGCTTATCGCGGTTCTCGCGATGATGACAGTGCATCGCGTTTACGCGCAGGTCGAAAGAGGGGTGATCACTGGCCTGGTCAGGGATAGTTCGGGCGCCGTGGTCGATCACGCGCAGGTGACGCTCGAAAACACTGCCACCGGCCTGCCTGCGAATACCACGACGAATGGCGAAGGAATTTACGTCTCGCCACCGTTGAATCCAGGAGCCTACGAGGTGAAGATCACCGCACCTGGTTACAGCAGCTTGATCAACCATGTACGCCTTGAAGTGGCGCAGCGGCTGACGGTTGATGCGACACTCTCGGTCGGTGCCACGGCCGAATCCGTCGACGTGCAGGCGAACACTGTGCAATTCGACACGGAGACGGCAACGATTTCGAACCTGCGGACTGAGGAGGCGGTGCACAATCTTCCGCTCAATGGACGCAACTTTGCGGAGTTGCTGGGCCTGGGCGCCGGTGTGGTTCCGGGGCAGTCGCAACTGGCCGGCAGTATTCCCTATGCGCAGCAACGCGGTCCGACGGCGTATGCCATCAACGGCCAGCGCATGACCGACAACCGCTTTCTGCTCGATGGAATCGGAGATAACGAAAATCACAATGGCCTGGGTGTTGTGATTTTTCCTCCGATCGACGCGGTTGAGGAGTTTCGTGAACAGACGACGGACGCCGATGCGCGTTATGGCCGGGCCGCGGGCGGGATTATCAACGTCGTCTTCAAGTCGGGCACCAGCCACTATCACGGCGAAGCTTTTGACTTTCTGCGCAATTCCACGCTTGATGCGAAGAACTATTTCGACAGCGGCAGCAAACCACCTTTCCGCATGAACTCGTTTGGCGGCACGTTCGGTGGACCGGTGTTCCGGGGCACAAATCCACGTACATTCTTCTTCGTTGATTACGCAGGGCAGCGCACCAGCCAGGGCCTGACCTATGTGAACTCGATTCCGGCGTGGGGACCGCGGGGAGTCGGCGACTTTTCGCTGTATTCGCAGGTGGTGCACGATCCGGTAACCAAGGTTGCTTTCCCGGGGAATGTGGTGCCGGCATCGTACCTAACCAGCGCACAGTCGCAAGTGGGCCAGAACGTCATTGCCCTGTTCGCAAACAGTGGCGTAAAGCCCAACATCGCCGGAACCACGACAGCAAACAACTATCTCTACAATCCGCAGCGCATTGACAATGGCAATGCCTTCGATGTGAAGGTGGATCACCAGTTCTCGGACAGTGACAGCGCGTTTTTACGCTACAGTCATGCGCACGACGGTATCCTTCAGCCTGGTTTGTTGCCGACGCCGCTGGTGGGGGCAGTGGTTTCCGGGCCGGCGCAGCAGCCGGCCCACCAGGCGGTGCTGAGCGAGACACATGTCTTCTCGCCGAGCCTACTGAATACCGCCCGCTTTGGATGGTCACGCATCTTTATCACCGCCCAGAACTTTGACGCCGGGCTGAACCTTCCCACGCAGCTCGGTATTCCCGGTGTGATCGTCCCCGGTGATGAAGCACATACCGACGGGCTACCATTGTTGAGCATCTCCGGCGCAACAGCAATCGGTGACCCCGTCAACAGCCCGACGCAGATCGGCACCAATAACTATCAGGTGAACGACAACGTTACGATCGTTCACGGCAAGCACTCCATCGATGTCGGCGCTGAGGTGGTTCGGTTGCAATACAACATGTACCAGACTCTTGCGGAACACGGTGTGATGGCCTTTACAGGCAATTTCACCGGCCTTGGTCTGGCGGATCTCTTGCTTGGCGCGCCGACGTCAGGAACTTATCAATACCAGCGGGGCACACGTGGATTCCGCCAACTGGATCTTTCGTTCTATGTTCAGGACAGCTACAAAGCAAGCGATCGACTAACACTTGCACTCGGCGTTCGCTATGACAACTTCCTGGGTTGGCCGTGGACGGAGGTATACAACCGCGAGTACCAGTTCGACCCTGCGCTGTCGACAACCGCTGTATTTCAGGTCGGCTCAAAGGGCATACCGCGGAGCGGCGTGAACGGCAACGATCTGGATTTCGCGCCACGTGTCGGCTTCTCTTACAAAGTGACGACGAAGACCGTTGTACACGGAGGATTCGGCATCTACTACGAAGCGCCGCAGGTTTCGAATTCGTATACGCTCGGCGCCAACTCTCCGGCGATTGACTACTGGGCCTTCAACAATCCGGTATACGGCGCCCCGGGATTCAACTGGGTTTCAAGCGGCTTTGTTCACACCCGCTCAACCACCAACGCCCCCGCTGGAGCACCACTCTACGCGATCGATCCCAACGCCAAGATTCCTTACAGCGAGCAGTGGCACGCGAGCGTGCAACAGCAGATCGGCGATTCGAACAGAATCACGATCGCCTACATCGGGAACGTGGGGGTTCATCTCGATGGGCTTCTCGATATCAACCAGGCGACGCCGGGAACGACGGCGATCGCGACGCGCCGGCCTTATGGATACTTCTCGCAGATTTGGCAATTGCAGACCAGCCTGGTGTCAAACTACAACGGCCTGCAGGTGACGGCGGAACGGCGCTCGAAGACCCTGAGCTATCAGTTCTCCTACACATACAGCCACGCACTCGACGAAAACTCGACGAACCCCGGCACGATTGTGAATTCCTACGACAAGCAAGCCGATTACGGAAGCTCCGATCAGGATATTCCCAATCGATTTGTCGGCAGCATCAACTACTCCGTGCCCTTCAAAGGATCGGGATTCATTCGGCCACTGGCGCAGGGCTGGCAGTTGAATGCCATCGCAACGTATTCCGATGGGATTCCATTTTCAGTGCTTTCCGGCTCCAACTCGCTGGGTGTTGCCGATGGTATTGTGCCGCGCGCGCGGTTCGTCGGGACGAGCGGAAACGGCTCGCTGCCCTCAGGCCAGCGGACGCTGAACAGGTGGTTTAATACCGCGGCGTTCGCCAATCCGGGCACTCAGCAATGGGGCAACTCGGGCCGTAACATTCTGCAGGGCCCTGGCACGAAGGGTATCGATTTCTCTGCGTTCAAGACGATCCCGCTGCGCGAAGGGGCAAGCCTGCAACTACGATCGGAGTTCTTCAACCTCTTCAACACACCACAATTCAACAACCCCTATGCGACGGTGGGGCCGGGATTCGGCACGATCTCTTCGGCTGGATCTCCAACCACGCTGCAGAGGGTTTCACGTGAGATTCAGCTTGCTGCCAAGATCGTCTTCTGATCGGACGAGACGCAATTGACACACATCGAGGACGGTGGGCAACACGGAGACCTGCGTTCGTCCACCGGCCCATTTCATGACACACGATCTGAGAAGACATCGATCGGGGAGATAGAGGGACAGTTGTGATCCTGGAACCCGTATCTTGCGCTCTGCATGCACTGCTCAATAGAAACCATGAACCTGGCGACGGTCTTTCTGCTTCAGGCTAGCATCTTGCCCGCGGAGAGAAGTGACTTCGCCCTGTATGTCTCGAAAAGCGTACCTCAGCGGCTAAACAGGCTGCGGAAAAATGCGGGACCGGGCAGGAAAGACGTACCCGTTCGACAAGCTCAGGGCAGGCTCTCAGGGGCTAAAGCCCGACGTATTCTCAATGATTTATGGCCCGACTAAAGTCGTGCCCTGATACAAGACCGAGTTTTCCGCGGCCTGTAAAGCCGTCAGGCGCGCAGGCCATTTACGGCACGGCTGAAGCCGTGCCCTTCGTCGACAGTCTTCCGCAACCTCAAAAGGTCAGTGAAGGCTTCATGTGCTATTTGGCTGACGGCCAGACGGAATTTACCCCAACGAAAAAGTATCTGCTTACCACTTATGACGCCATAAGCGCAGGCCGCCCTCAACCTTAGTGTTTTGCTGCCGCGATACTCGCCATGCGCTCCTCGGCCTGGCGGGTAAGGTGGGGCACAATACCGAGCTTTCGCTCGATGAGCATCAGCTGGCCGCGATGGTGCATCTCGTGCTCCTTGGCCCCGAGCAGTTGTTCAAAGCGCGACTTCGTACCTGAGCCATCGGCTACGGGGATCATTTCTGCGAGAAACTCGGGCGTCAGCGTTTCTAACCACCCTGCAAACTTGTCGCCCTCATCGCGTAGCAGGTCGAGAATCTCCGCTTTCGTTCGGGGCTTTACTTCCTCTGCCATCACCTCGCTGCCCAGCCGAACGAAATCAAAGTCGACCAGCGTATTCACCCGCTGCTTGCCGTGGACCTCATACCACATCCGTGGAGAAACTGCGATGTGTGTCAACAGAGCACCGATCGCGCGGCAGTCAGGCGCGGGCACGAAGCCGTACTTCGATTCAGGAATATCCTGTGCAATCTGAAGAGTGTTATTGCGTACCACGCGAAATTGCCTGGCAAAATCTTTCCCGTCGTAAATGGTCAGCGTCATGGCTCGCTCCTCATGCTGGAGAATTCTACTCGATGGCTCCCTCCTAGTGAAAAAAAAAGGTTGAGAGCCGCGGTAGGCCAGTCATGGAGTCATTGCTGTTGTTGGTGATTTTGTGACAGGGATAGAGTGTGGGACCGGACAGCGGTGACGCTATCCTTCGCTCGCGCTAAAGGCCGAAACTACCGGCAACTGCCGGCCAGGGCGCGGTCG
>Ga0182024_10009545_pt1 | contig 20043 bp, 29 predicted proteins | sample P32metaG_FD_120480 | JGI IMG/M metagenome (GOLD analysis project Ga0182024, IMG submission 120480) | Permafrost microbial communities from Stordalen Mire, Sweden - P3-2 metaG (Illumina Assembly) | ecosystem: Environmental > Terrestrial > Soil > Wetlands > Permafrost | place: Sweden: Stordalen... | reverse complement strand
TACGCCAGGATCCGTGGATTTCCGAATAGGAACGATCAACGTGAAGAACATCATCGGCCGCAAGGTCGGGATGACCAGCGTGTTCACGGAGGACGGCCGGAGCGTTCCGGTCACCGTGATCGCCGCCGGTCCATGTACCGTAGTGCAAAAGAAGACTGTTGAAACCGATGGCTACGAAGCGATCGCCATTGCGTACGGCGACGTCAAACCGTCACGCCTCACCAAAGCGCTGCAGGGCCATTATAAGAAGGCCGGACTTGCGCCCAAGCGCGAGATCCGCGAATTCCGCACCGGCATCGAGGGCATCGAACTCGGCGCGACGATCACGGTCGACGGCTTTGCGCCCGGCGACCGTGTCGACGTGTCGGGGATTTCGAAGGGCCACGGATTCGCCGGCGGCATCAAGCGCTGGAATTTCAGCGGCGGCGGCGCGAGCCACGGCTCGATGATCCATCGTCAGCCGGGCTCGAACGGTGACACCAACGCCGGCCACACGCCGCGCGGCAGCCGCCGGCCAGGTCACTACGGCGTCGACCGGATCACGCATCAGAATTTGGAAGTCGTCCGTGCCGATGCCGAGCGCAACGTGCTGCTCGTGCGCGGCCCGGTGCCCGGCCCGAAGAACGGACTCGTCATCGTGCGGCAGAGCGTCAAGAGCAAGGTGAGTGCGTGATGGCCCAGGTGATCGACGCCAAGGGGAAAGCCGTCCGCGAAGTCTCGACGCCCGCTGCGTTCAGCGGCTCGGTCGACGGAAAGGCCAACGCGATCTTCCGCGCGGTGTTCCGCGAGCTGGCAAATCGCCGCGCCGGAACGGCCGACACGAAGAAGCGCGACGAGGTCCGCGGCGGCGGCCGCAAGCCTTGGAAACAGAAAGGCACCGGCCGTGCGCGCCAGGGTTCGATCCGTTCGCCGCAGTGGGCGCACGGCGGCGTCGTGTTCGGCCCCCACCCGCGCACGTACGTCTCGAGCCTCAACAAGAAGGAGCGGCGTGCCGCGATGGTCGCCGCGCTAACCGACAAGTTCCGCAGCGGCGGCGTCACGGTGCTCGACACGGCCGCTTTCGACGTGACCAAAACGAAAGCGCTGGCAACGCTGCTGTTCGGCTCGCCGAACGCCGCCAAGACCGGCGCGACCTCGCTGGTCGTCTTCGCGACCGAGGAACTGGCGTCGGTCGGTACGCCGTTACGCCGCGCCGGCCGCAACCTGCAGCGCGTGGCGGTGACGCACACCGGTGAACTCGACGTCAAGGACGTGGTCGCGTGCGCGCGGCTCGTTCTGACGACCTCCGCGTTCGATGCCCTGGCGGGCAAGTTCGCTGCCCAGGAGACACGGTAGTGGACGCGCGCGACATCATCGTTGCCCCGCGCATCACCGAGAAGTCGATGGCCGGAACGGCCGTCCAGCAGTACACCTTCAAGGTGAACCCGCGTGCGACCAAGACGGAGATCAAGTCGGCAGTGTCCGAAATCTTCGGCGTCACCGTGGTCAAGATCAATACGGTCAACATCGGCGGCAAGAAGAAGAACTTTGCCCGCCGTGGCCGCCGTTCCGCCGGACAGCAGTCCGACTGGAAGAAGGCGATCGTCACCCTCGCTCCCGGCCAGAAGATCGAACTGGGCGGCGTGAATTACTTCGAGCAGTAGGATCATGGCCGTAAAAAAATACAAGCCGACCAGCGCTGCGCGCCGCTTCATCACCACCGCCGACTTCAGCGAGATCTCGAAGAAGGCGCCGGAGCGCTCGTTGCTGGAGGTCAAGAAAAAACACTCGGGCCGCAACAACAACGGTCACATCACGACGCGCCATAAAGGCGGCGGCGTGCGCAAGCAGTACCGCATCGTCGACTTCAAGCGGACGAAGGACGGCGTGCCGGCCAAGGTTGCGGCGATCGAATACGATCCCAACCGCACGACCCGCCTCGCGCTCTTGCACTACCGCGACGGCGAGAAGCGCTACATCCTGGCGCCGGCTGCGCTCAAGGTCGGCGACGTCGTCGAATCCGGACCCGCGGCCGACATCAAGACCGGCAACGCGTTGCCGCTGGGCAGCATTCCGCTGGGCACGGTCATCCACAACATCGAGCTGCAGCCCGGCGAGGGCGGCAAGCTCGTGCGCGCCGCGGGCGGCGCGGCCCAGCTGATGGCCAAAGAAGGCCAGTACGCGCAGGTCCGCATGCCGTCCGGGGAAGTGCGCCGCATCCAGATCGTGTGCCGCGCGACGATCGGCCAGCTCGGCAATCTCGATCACGAGAACGAGATCATCGGGAAGGCCGGGCGCCAACGGCATCTGGGCAAGCGGCCGTCGGTGCGCGGCATCGCGATGAACCCGGTCGACCATCCGCACGGCGGTGGTGAAGCGCGCTCCACCTCGGGACGCCCGCCGACGACGCCGTGGGGCCAGATGACGATGGGCAAAAAGACGCGCCGCAACAAGCGCACCACCAAAATGATCGTTCGGAAACGGAAGGCCAAGTAATGGGCCGCTCACTCAAGAAGGGTCCGTATGTCGCGGACCAGTTGATGACCAAGGTCGAGAAAATGAACTCGACGCGCGAAAAGCGGGTCATCAAGACCTGGTCGCGCGCCTCGACGATCATTCCGGCGATGGTCGGGCATACGATTTCGGTCCACAACGGCCGCGCGCACATCCCGGTGTTCGTGACCGAGAACATGGTCGGGCATAAGCTCGGCGAGTTCTCGCCGACGCGCACGTTCAAGGGCCACGGCGGCGACAAGGCGGCGGTGAAATAACCCATGGCTGCTGTAGCTGAACGTACCGAGGCCGTCGCGCACCTGAAGTTCGCGCGGGTCGGCCCTCGCAAACTGCGGCGCGTCGCGGACGCGATCCGCGGCAAGACCGTGCGCGAAGCGCTGGTCCTGCTGCGCTTTTCCGGCGTCTTCGCCTCGGAACCGATGGAGAAGCTCCTGCGCTCGGCGGTCGCCAATGCCGAGAACAACCACGACATGAGTTCCGACGGGCTCTTCATCACGCGCGTGACCGTCGACGGTGGACCGGGCGGCGGGATCACCAAACGGCTCGACCCGCGCGCGCAAGGCCGCGCGGCGTTCAAACGCAAGCGCCTTTCGCACGTGACGATCGCCGTGGGAGCCGAAGCGCCCAAGCATCAGCCCAAGAAGCGCCCCGGCGCCGCGATCTCCCTCAAGACGCGCGTCCAGCGCCAGACTCAGGCCGCGACCACCAAACCCGCGGCACCTCGTCGCAAGAAGAAAGCCGCCGCTGCGGCCGGAGCATCAGCATAATGGGCCAGAAAATCCATCCCGTTGGGCTTCGGCTGGGGATTACGCGGACTTGGGACAGCCGGTGGTTCGAGAAAAAGAACTACGTGGCGTGGCTCCATGAGGACGTCGCGATCCGGAAGTACTTCGGACGCATGACGCGCGCGGCCGCGATTTCGCGGGTCGAGATCGAGCGGCGCGCCAACCAGGCGCGCGTGATCATCAACACCGGCAAGCCGGGCATCATCATCGGCAAGCGCGGCGTCGGCATCGACGAGATCCGCCGCAACCTCGAGACGTTGACCGGCAAACAGGTTCAAGTGAACGTCGTCGAGATCAAGACGATCGAACTCGACGCGCGTCTGGTCGGACAGAACATCGTCGACCAGCTTGAAAAGCGCATTGCCTTCCGCCGGGCCATGAAGCAGGCGATCATGCGCACGATGAAGGCCGGCGCGCGCGGGGTCAAGGTGCAGGTTTCGGGCCGCTTGGGCGGCGCTGAGATCGCGCGCACCGAGCGCAACCACGACGGCAAGGTGCCGCTGCACACGCTGCGGGCGGACATCGACTACGCGCACGTCGAGGCGTTCACGACGTTCGGCCGCATCGGCGTCAAGGTGTGGATCTACAAGGGCGAAGTGCTTCCGGATCAGCCGCGCGGCGAGCGCGAAGGCGCCCCCCGTCCGGCTGCGGCCGGCGATGGCCGCTTCCGTGACAACCGGCGCGGAACGCGCGGCGGCCGCGGCCGCGGCGCGGACGGGCGCCCCGAACGTCCCCGTACCGAAGGCGATGCCGGCGCGCCGGCGCTCGACACGGCGGCTGCGATGCAGGCTGCCTTGTCCGAGGGCTCGTCGCTGGAATCGGTCATCGAAGGCGCGCCGTCGGCCGAAGGCTTCCATGCCGATGCGCCGCACGCCGGCGCGGTCACCCACGATCCCAACGCGGAGCACGGTCACGGCGTGACGACCGAAACGTCGGTCGTCCCGCCCGAGACGCAGGGCACCGTCGACGCCGCGGAACGTCCCGGTGCGCCGTCGACCGCGCCGACCGCCGAACACACCGAAGCGGCTCCGGGCGCCGGGACGCACGATCGTCCCGAGCTCGATACCCAGAGCGAGGGTCAGTAGCGATGCTTACTCCGAAGCGCGTCAAGTGGCGCCGTCAGCACCGCGGCCGCATGCGCGGCAAGGCGATGGTCGGCAACACGCTGACGTTCGGCGAATACGGGCTGCAGGCACTCGAGCCGGTGTGGATGACCAACCGGCAGATCGAGGCCGCGCGTGTCGCGATGACCCGTCACATCAAGCGCGGCGGCAAAGTCTGGATCAAGATCTTCCCGGACAAGTCGGTCACGAAGAAGCCGGCGGAGGTTCGCATGGGTTCCGGTAAGGGCAATCCGGAGGGCTGGGTCGCCGTGGTCCGTCCGGGCCGCGTGCTGTTCGAGCTGGCCGGCGTGCCGGAGAACGTGGCGCGTGAAGCGCTCCGTCTTGCGGCGCAAAAGCTGCCGATCGCGACCAAGGTCGTCACGCGCGCCGAACAGGAAGCCGAGGTCGCCTCCTGATGAAGCGCAACGATCTTCGCGCCCTGCGCGAGCTTTCGATCAAAGATCTCGAGCAGCGCGCTCGCGAGGCCAAAGAAGAGCTTTTCAACCTTCGCTTCGCCCTGCGCACCGGGCACCTGAGCGATTTTTCCCGGGTCAAGCTGGCGCGCCGCGCCTACGCCCAAATTCAGACCGCGATCTCCGAGAAGCGGATCGTCGAGGCACGTCATGGAGCAGCCTAAAATCGTGGACCGCCAAAACCGGCGCCGCATCAAGCAGGGCCGCGTCGTCAGCGACAAGATGGATAAGACCGTCATCGTCGTGACCGAGACGCGCGTCCCCCATCGCGTTTACGCGAAGGTCGTCCGGCAGTCGTCGCGCTTCAAGGCCCACGACGAAGCCAACGACGCCAAGACGGGTGATTTGGTGCGCATTCAAGAGTGCCGTCCGATGTCGCGCGACAAGCGTTGGCGTTTGGTCGAGATCGTCGAGCGCGCCAAATGATCCAGCAAGAGACACGGCTCAAGGTCGCCGACAACTCGGGCGCCCGCGAATTGCTCTGCATCCACGTGAGCGGCGGTTCGCGCCATCCCTACGCCAACGTCGGCGACATCATCGTCGGCACGGTCAAGAGTGCGATCCCGGGCGCCGCGGTCAAGAAGGGCCAAGTCGTCAAAGCCGTCGTCGTGCGGACCTCGCAGCCGATGCGCCGCCCCGACGGGTCGGTCATCAAGTTCGACGAGAACGCCTGCGTGATCATCAAGGGCGAAAAGGACAACCTGGACCCGCGCGGCACGCGCGTGTTCGGTCCCGTTTGCCGCGAGCTGCGGGACCGCGGGTTTCTCAAGATCGCCTCGCTGGCACCGGAGGTGCTGTGATGGCGAACATCGTCAAGGGCGACACGGTCATGCTGCGGCGCGGTAAGGAAAAGGGCAAGCGCGGCATCGTCAAGGCCGTCTTTCCGAAGAGCGGCGTCGCGACCGTCGAGGGCCTCAACGTCGTCAAGCGTCATACCAAGCCGGGGCAAGCCGGCCAGACGCAGAGCGGCGGCATCATCGAGAAGGAAGCGCCGATCCCGCTCTCCGCGCTGATGGTCATCGATCCCAAATCGGATCTTCCCACGCGCGTCCGCCGCATGCGGCAGCCCGACGGAACGATTGTTCGCGTCGGCATCAAGTCCGGCGAGCAGCTGCCCATCCCGAGCAAAGTATAATCATGGCCGTACGTTTGAAAGAGAAATACCAGTCCGAGGTCCGCGGCAAGCTGCAGGATCGCTTCGGCTATACGAACCCGATGCAGATTCCCAAGCTCGAGAAGGTCGTCGTCAACATGTCGGTCGGCGACGCGATCCAAAACTCGAAAGCGCTGGAAGCCGCCGTCCGCGAACTGACCACGATCACCGGCCAGAAGCCGGTCGTAACCAAGGCCAAGAAGTCGATCGCGGCGTTCAAGCTCCGCGAAGGCATGAGCATCGGCGCGAAGGTCACCCTGCGGGGCGAGCGGATGTACGTCTTCCTAGACAAGCTCTTCAACATCGTGCTGCCTCGTATTCGCGATTTCCGCGGCCTCAACCGCAAGTCGTTCGACGGGCGCGGCAACTACAATCTCGGGCTACGCGAACAGCTCGTGTTCCCCGAGATCGATTTCGACAAGGTCGACAAGGCGCGCGGCATGGACATCGTCATCGTGACGACGGCCAAAAACGACGAAGAAGCGACTGAATTCCTCACCGAAATGGGCCTGCCGCTGCAGAAGCCGGCCGCCGGAGCGACCCGATAATGGCGAAAACCTCGTTGATCGAAAAATCGAAGCGCACGCCGAAGTTTAGCGCGCGCGCACATAACCGGTGCAAAGTCTGCGGGCGCCCCCGGGCGTACTACCGCCGCTTCGGCATGTGCCGCATCTGCTTCCGGGAGAACGCGCATCTCGGCTTCATCCCGGGCGTGACAAAGGCAAGCTGGTAATGGGCGTCATCACCGATCCGATTGCGGACCTCCTGACGCGGATCCGCAACGCGAACACCGCAAATCATCAGACCGTCGACATCCCGGCCTCGCGGATGAAGAAGGCCGTCGCGCAGATTCTGCTCGACGAAGGCTTCATCAGCGGCCTCGAGCAGCTCAAGGAGGGTCCGCAAGGCACGCTCCGGATCACGCTCAAGTACGGCCCCGAAAAAGAGAAGGTCATCACCGGGCTGCGGCGGATCAGCCGGCCCGGCCTGCGCGTCTACACCTCGAAGACGGAGATCCCGCGCGTCCTGGGCGGGCTGGGTCTGGTCATCATGTCGACCTCGAAGGGCATCATGTCGGGCAAGCGCGCGAAACGCGAAGGCTTCGGCGGCGAAGTCCTCGCGTACGTATGGTAATGGAGCGCCGTTAAATGTCTCGCATTGGAAAGATGCCGGTCACGGTACCGTCGGGGGTCGATGTGACCCTGGACGATCTCACCGTGGTCGTCAAAGGGCCGAAAGGCCGCCTGGAGCAGCGCGTGCTGCCGGTGGTCGAGGTCACGATCGACGGCGGAACGGTCGTCGTCGCGCGCAAGAGCGACGACAAGCCGGGCCGTTCGGCGCACGGGCTCACGCGCACGCTGATCGCCAACATGATCGACGGCGTCACCAAAGGCTTCCGCAAGTCGCTGGAGCTCCAGGGCGTCGGCTACCGCGTCAACAAGGCCGGCAGCGATCTCAACTTCTCGCTGGGCTACTCGCATCCGGTGACGTATTCGGCGCCGGCCGGGATCGCGTTCACGGTCGAGGGAACCAACAAAATTCACGTCGAGGGCATCGACAAGCAGCGCGTCGGCCAGGTCGCGGCGGAGATCCGCAACCTGCGCCCGCCCGAGCCGTACAAGGGCAAGGGCATCCGCTACGAAGGCGAGACGGTCCGCAAGAAGCTCGGTAAAGCGGGCAAGGCTGGAAAGAAATGACGACGACATCGCGTACGGCGCAGCGGCTCAAACGCCACACGCGCCTGCGCAAAAAGGTGATGGGAACCCAGGGGCGTCCGCGGCTGCAGATCTTCCGCAGCCTCCATCATACCTATGCCTTTGTCGTCGACGACACGAAGGGTCATACGCTGGTCGCCGCGTCGACCCGCGAGGGCTCGCTGGCCAACGGCCTGGGTTCGCGCACGAACATCGAGGCGGCGCAGAAGATCGGCGCCGCCATCGCTCAGCGCGCCAAAGCCGCCGGCATCGATGCGGTCGTGTTCGACACCTCGGGTCACAAGTACCATGGCCGCGTCGCCGCGCTGGCCGCCGCCGCCCGCGAAGCCGGATTGGAATTCTAAGTCATGTACAATAGGGGCGGTCGCGACCGCGATAATCAGGGGTTTGAAGAGACCGTCGTGCGGATCAACCGCGTGGCGAAGGTCGTCAAGGGCGGAAAGCGCTTCTCGTTCTCGGCGCTCGTCGTCGTGGGCGACAAGAAAGGGCGCGTGGGCTTCGCGATCGGCAAGGCCGGCGAAGTTCCCGAGGCGATCCGCAAGGGCGTCGAGCAGGCGCGCAAGGCGCTCATCACGGTCCCGATGATCGAGAAGACGATCCCGCACATGGTCAACGTCCACATTGGATCGGGCCACGTGATGCTCAAGCCCGCCTCGCCGGGTACCGGCGTGATCGCGGGCGGCGCGATGCGCGCCGTGCTGGAGCTGGCCGGCATCCACGACATCGTCACCAAGTCGCTGGGAACCAACAATCCCATCAATGTCGTCCTGGCGACGTTCGAAGCGCTCAAGTCCCTCAAGACGGCGGAAAAGGTCGCACAGCTGCGCGGCAAGACCGTCCAAGAACTCTACGTGTAAGATGGCAACGAAGACGACAAAACCCCGGACGGCAAAAGCGAAGGCGGCGGAACTGCCCGATGCGATTTTCTCGCTCGCGACACTGAAGCCCAACCTGCACTCCCGTCCCAAGCGCGTGCGTATCGGACGCGGGCACGGTTCGGGCATGGTCAAAACCGGCGGCGAGGGTGGCAAGGGTCAGACGGTCCGTTCCGGCGGCGGCAAAGGGCCCTCGTTCGAAGGCGGCCAGACGCCGTGGGCGCGCCGCTTACCGCAGCGTAAGGGCGTCTCGCAGAAAGCACGCGACATCGGGCACTTCCGGCAGACCTACGCCGTGCTCAACGTCGGCGATCTCACCGGCTGGGACACCAGCGTCGAGGTGAGCCCGCAGTCGCTCAAGGAGCAGGGTAAACTTCGCAGCCTGCGCGACGGCGTCAAGATCCTGGGCGGCTCTGCCAAGAAGACGGCCGGCACGCTGCCGGCCGGCCTGATCTTCCGCGACATCCTTTTCTCGGCGTCGGCGCGTGAAGCGCTGGCGGCCGTGGGCGCCGACTTCGGCGACGCGGCGGAACCCCAGACCGCGGACTAAGTGCTCAACACCCTGCGCAACGCGCTGACCGTCCCGGACATCCGCAAGCGGGTGCTGTTCGTGTTCTTCGCGTTCGCCGTGTTCGTGTTCATGATCCACGTGCAGCTCCCCAGCGTGAACCAGGGGGCGTGGAACTCGCTGATCCAGTCGGGGGCGTTCTACCAGTTCCTCGGCTTCCTCTCGGGTGGCGCGCTCCAGCATCTCTCGATCATCGCGATGGGCATCACGCCCTACATCAACGCCTCGATCATCATGCAGTTGATGACGGTTGTGATCCCCCAGCTCGAGGAGATGGCGAAAAAAGGCGGCGAGGAAGGCCGCAAGACGATCAGCCGCTACACGCGCTACCTGACGATCGTGCTCGGCACGATCCAGGCGACCTCGATGTCGATCGCGATGAGTCGCGGCGGCGTGTTTTACGACCACTCCTGGCAGTTCATCGTCTACGCGGTGGTCGCGTTCGTCTCGGGCACGATGTTCTTGATGTGGCTCGGCGAGCAGATTACCGACAAGGGGATCGGCAACGGCGTCTCGCTGATCATCTTCGTCGGGATCGTGCTGCGCTTCCCGACCCAGGTCTCGCAGACGTTCTCCCTTGCCAACAAGGGCAACGTGAACTGGTTCGGGCTGTTCCTGTGGGTCGCGATCGCCCTGGTCACGATCGTCTCGATCGTGTTCATGTATCAGGGCCAGCGCCGGATCCCGGTCCAGCAAGCGCGCCGCGTCGTCGGACGGAAGCTGTACGCCGGGCGTTCGAGCTACATCCCGCTGCGGCTGAACAATGCCGGCGTCATCTCGATCATCTTCGCAATCTCGATTTTGCTCCTGCCGCAGCAGGCGCTGTCCTGGTTCGGCGGCAGCTCGCGTGATACGCACAGTATCGCCGGGACGATCTCGTTCTACGTGCAGACCTACTTCGGCCCGCAGTCGTTCCTCTACAACGCGGTCTACTTCTTACTGGTCGTGATCTTCACGTTTTTCTACTCCGCGATCGTGGTCAACACGCGCGACATCGCCGAGAACCTGAAAAAGTCGGGCTCGTTCATCCCGGGCATCCGGCCGGGCCAGCCGACCGTCGACTACATCAACAAGATCCTGGCCCGCATCACGACCGCTGCGGCGATCTACCTCGGCCTGCTAGCCGTGATCCCGTCGCTCCAGCGCGACGTCGGCCTGACCTCGCTGTACATCGGTTCGACCTCGCTGCTGATCGTCGTCGGCGTCGCACTGGACTCGATCACACAGATCGAAGCGCGCCTGGCAATGCGCGACTACCGGGGTTTCATCAACCGATGACCTGCAGCTCGTGCGCCGGCGGGCGGCCGTGAACCTCATCTTTCTGGGTCCGCCCGGCGCCGGCAAGGGAACTCAGGCCAGGATTTTGGCGGAACGGTCCGGGTACCGGCAGCTCTCGACCGGCGATATCCTGCGCGCCAACGTGCTGGCGGGAACGCCGCTGGGCCGCGAGGCGAAGCCGATCATGGAGAGCGGCGGGCTCGTGCCCGACGACTTGATCATTCGCATGATCGCGGCTGAGTTCGAAGGCGGCGGTCCGTTCATCTTCGACGGCTTTCCGCGGACCGTGACCCAGGCGCAGGCGCTCGACAATCTGCTGGTGCGCAAGCGCAGGTCGGCGGTCGCCGTGCTGTTCAGAGTCGACCTGAGCGTCCTGATCGATCGCCTGACCGGCCGCTGGACGCACCTCGCGTCCGGCCGCGTCTACCACGAGCGGTACGCGCCGCCAAAACGGCCCGGGATCGACGACGTCACCGGCGAGCCGCTGGTCCAGCGCCCCGACGACAAGGAAGAAACGATCCGCACGCGCCTGGCCGTCTACGAAGAGCAAACGGCACCGCTGATCGCGTACTACGACGATCCGGCCGATCCGCGGCTGGTCAGCGTCGATGCGCTCGGACCGATCGACACCGTCACCCGCGAGTTGGTCGCGCTGATCGACGGCAACGGCGACGAACGGCGGGCGGCCGGATGATCACCATCAAATCGCCGCGCGAGATCGAGATCATGCGGCGCAGCGGGAAGATCACCGCCAAAACGCTCGCACGGTTGATCGAAGCCGCAAAGCCCGGCGTGACGACGCGCGACCTCGACCGGATCGCCGATGAATCGATTCGCGCGCTGGGCGGCATCCCGACCTTCATCGGCTACAACGGGTATCCGTCGGCGATCTGCACCTCGGTCAACGACGAAGTCGTTCACGGCATGCCGGGCCTGCGTACCCTTCTGGACGGCGATCTGCTGTCGATCGACATCGGGACGACGCTCGAGGGCTACGTTTCGGATTCCGCCGTGACGGTCGCGGTCGGCCGCGTCAGCGAGACCGCGCAGCGGTTGATGCGCGTGACCCAGGAATGCCTGATGGCGGGGATCGCGCAGATGCAGGCCGGCAACCGCCTCGGCGATATCGGCCACGCCGTCCAGCAGCACGCCGAGGCCGAAGGCTTCGGCGTCGTCCGGGCGCTGGTCGGCCACGGCGTGGGGCGCAAGATGCACGAGGATCCACAGGTGCCCAACTACGGGCAAGCGGGAACCGGAACGATTCTGCGCACCGGCCTTGTCCTCGCCATCGAGCCGATGATCACCGAAGGCTCCTGGGAAGTTGAAACCCTCGACGACGGCTGGACGGTCGTTACCGAGGATGGTAAACTAGCGGCGCACTTCGAGCACACGATCGCGATCACGGATCAGGGCCCCAAAATCCTGACCCTGCGCGACGTCTACGAACACCCCGACGTCGCCAACTATCGCCCCCAACAAGAAGTAGCCGCATGACCCAATCCGAGATAAATCGCGGCCTGTACCTGTCCCATCCCCACAGCAAGAAAACAATCCTTACGGCCCCCCTCGGGGAATCGAGCCACTGCGACCAGGTCGCCGGGGCCGATATCCTGGGGCCCCCACGCCTCCGGCGTGGGGGGTGCGAAGCCGGAGGCGGAGCACCTTTAGAATGAAAGTCAGACCCAGCGTCAAGCGCATTTGCGAGGCGTGCAAGATCATCCGGCGCGAAGGTAAAGTCCGCGTGATCTGCAGCGTCAACCCGAAGCACAAGCAGGTTCAGGGATAATGGCACGTATCTCCGGCATTGATTTGCCGCGCGACAAGCGCGTCGAAATCGGTCTTACCTACATCTTCGGCATCGGCGTGCCGACCGCGAAGAAGATCCTCGCGCAGACGAAGGTCAACCCCGATACGCGAATCAAGGACCTCTCGACCGAGGACGAGCAGCGCATTCGCGAGGTCGTCGAGACGCTGAAGGTCGAGGGCGACCTGCGCCGCGAGATCGCGTCGAACATCAAACGTTTGGTCGACATCGGCTGCTACCGAGGTTTGCGTCATCGCCGCGGGCTGCCCGTCCGAGGCCAGCGCACCAAGACGAACGCCCGCACCCGCAAGGGTCCCAAGCGCACCGTCGCCGGCAAAAAGAAGACGGCCACCAAGAAGTAGCGAGCCTGAGGCCCGGTCAAGCGACCGGGCCTCTTGCTTGCAACACTTGGCCGGATGACCCGGCAGCGGGGCGGCCAAAGGCGGCGGTGATGAATCCCGAGCCGACACCAGCGCGCTTGATTCGGCGGGTGCTGGTTGCCAACCGCGGCGAGATCGCGATCCGCGTGATGCGCGCGGCGACCGAACTCGATCTGACGACGATCTCGATCTACTCGCAAGAAGATCGCCTCGCGCCGCACCGGTTCAAGGCCGACGAAAGTTACCGCGTCGGCGAGGGCAAAGGCCCCGTCCACGCCTACCTCGACATCGAGGACGTTTTGCGCATCGCGCGGGCGACCGCCGCCGACGCGATCCATCCCGGCTACGGGTTCCTCTCGGAGAACCCCGATTTCGCCGCCGCCTGCGCGCGCGACGGCATCGTGTTCGTCGGACCATCGGCCGAGGTCATGCGCCGGCTCGGCAACAAAGTCGAGGCGCGGAAAGTCGCGTCCGGCGCCGGCGTCCCCGTGATGCCGGCGACCGGCGCTCTGGACGAAGACCCCGCAACGTGGAGTGCCGCGGCCGCGGCGATCGGCTTCCCGGTCATGCTCAAAGCGAGTTGGGGCGGCGGCGGACGCGGGATGCGCGTGATCGAGCAGGCCGGCGACCTGGACGTGAACGTGGCCGCCGGACGGCGCGAAGCGCAAGCGGCCTTCGGAAACCCGGAAGTTTTCCTCGAAAAGCTGGTGCGCCGCGCGCTGCACATCGAGGTGCAGATCCTCGGCGATCGCTACGGCACGGTCGTCCACTTGTTCGAACGCGACTGCAGCATGCAGCGACGCCATCAGAAAGTCGTCGAACGCGCGCCGGCTCCGTCGTTGAGCAATCCCGAACGCGCCGCCCTCGCCGAGGCGGCGCTGCGCGTCGCACGCGCGGTCGGCTACACCGGCGCCGGAACGGTCGAGTTCCTGCTCGATGTGGAGACGCGGCAGTTCTACTTCATCGAGGTCAACCCGCGGATTCAGGTCGAGCACACCGTCACCGAGGTCGTGACCGGGATCGATCTGGTGAAGGCGCAACTGCTGGTCGCCCAAGGCGCGCGAATCGGTGAGCATCCGGAGCTGCCGCCCCAGGCGTCGATCGCGCTGAACGGCCACGCGCTGCAGTGCCGAATCACCACCGAAAATCCGCTCGACGGGTTTCGGCCCGACTACGGTGAGATCAGCGCTTACCGCTCCGCGACCGGCTTCGGTATTCGGCTCGACGGCGGGAACGGCTTCGCCGGGGCCGTGATCACGCCGTTTTACGACTCACTGCTGGAGAAGGTCACCGCCTGGGGACGCTCGCCGCAAGAGGCGATCTCGCGAATGCATCGTGCGCTGCGCGAATTCCGCGTGCGCGGCGTAGCCACCAACTTGGTTTTCCTCGAAGCGCTCTTGGAGCATCCGCGTTTTGTGCGCGCGGAGTACACGACGCGCTTCATCGACGAGACGCCGGAGCTGTTCGATTTCGCGCCGCCGCGCGACCGCGCGACGCGGCTCTTGGGATTTCTGGCCGACACGATCGTCAACGGCAACGCGGAACTGAAAGGCCGCAGCCTGCCGGCGCGCGTCGACGACCCCAGGATTCCCGCCATCGAGGCACCGCTCGAGCCCGGCCTGCGCGACCGGCTGCGGATACTGGGTCCCGACCGCTTCGCGCAGTGGGTGCGAAATTACGACCGAGTGCTGATCACCGACACGACCTTTCGCGACGCGCACCAGTCGCTGCTGGCGACGCGCGTTCGCAGCCGCGACCTGATCGACATTGCCGACGCCTACGCGCGCGGGCTGGGAGACCTGTTCTCGCTCGAGTGCTGGGGCGGCGCGACCTTCGACGTGGCGATGCGGTTTCTCAAGGAAGACCCTTGGGAACGCCTGGCCGGCCTGCGCGAGCGCGTGCCCAACATCCCGCTGCAGGTGCTGGTGCGCGGCGCGAACGGCGTCGGTTACACCAACTATCCCGACAACGTGGTCCGCTTTTTCATCGCGCAGTCCGCCGCCGCGGGCATCGACGTGTTTCGGGTGTTCGACTCGCTCAACTGGATCGAGAACATGCGGGTCACGATCGAGGCGATTCGCGAGAGCGGGACCGTCTGCGAGGCGGCGATCTGCTACACCGGCGATCTGCTCGATCCGGCGCGTCCGAAGTACGACCTGCGCTACTACGTCGAGCAGGCCAAGGAACTGGAGGCGATGGGCGCCCACATCATCGCGATCAAGGACATGGGCGGGCTGTGCCGTCCGCTCGCGGCACAGCGGTTGTTCGCCGCCCTCCGCGACGAGGTCGCGGCGCCACTTCATTTCCACACGCACGATACGAGCGGAAACGGTGTCGCGAGCATCCTGGCGGCGATCGAGGGCGGGGCGGACGCCGTCGACGTGGCGATGGATGCCATGAGCGGGCTCACCTCGCAGCCCAGTTTCGGCGCGGTGCTCGAAGCGCTCAAGAACACTGCGCGAGATACTGGGCTCGACGGCGATACGGTGCGCCGCATCTCCCACTACTGGGACGACGTGCGCCTGCTGTACGCGCCGTTCGAGAGCGACATGCGGGCGGGCACCTCCGACGTGTACGTCAACGAGATCCCCGGCGGTCAGTACACGAACCTGCGCGAGCAAGCCCGGTCGCTGGGCATCGCGCATCGCTGGAGCGAGATCACGGAGACGTACGCGCAAGTGAACGAGCTCTTCGGTGACATCGTCAAGGTGACGCCGACCTCGAAAGCGGTCGGCGACATGGCGCTGGCGATGGTCACCGGCGGCATCACCGCGGCCGAGGTTGCCGATCCCGCGCGCGACGTGACGTTTCCCGAATCGGTCGTCGAGTTCTTCCGCGGCGACATCGGACAGCCGCGCGGCGGATTTCCCGAAGCGCTGCAGCGCAAGGTGCTGGCCGGCAAACCGGCCCGCACGGGTCGCCCCGGCGCCACCTTGCCGGCGGCCGATCTCGAAGCAAGCCGCGCGCAGGCCGCGACGGCGACTTCACGGGAGATCGACGATCGTGACCTTGCGTCGTACCTGATGTATCCGCGCGTCTTCGTCGACTTCGCCGCGCACGTGGCGAAGTTCGGGGATACCAGCGTGCTGCCGACTTCGGTGTTTTGGTACGGAATGACCATCGGCCAGGAACTCTCCGTCACGATCGAAGCCGGCAAGACGCTAGTGATCCGTTTCGCCGCCGTCAGCGAGGCGGACGCGCAAGGCTTTCGCACCGTGTTCTTCGATCTCAACGGGCAACCGCGCACGGTGCGCGTCAAAGACGGCAGCGCCCGCGAAGAGGCCGGCCGCGTGCTGCGCAAAGCCGAAGAGGGCAATCCGCGGCAAGTCGGGGCGCCGATTCCCGGGTTGCTCTCGAAAGTCTTCGTTGAGACCGGCAAGCCGGTTCAGCGCGGCGAGTCGCTGTTTACGATTGAGGCGATGAAGATGGAAACCGTCGTGCAGGCGGAGCGTGCCGGAAGCGTGGAGTCGATCGTCGTCGCGCCGGGCGCGCAAGTCTCGGCCGGTGATCTGGTCCTGACGCTCGCGCCCGCTGCCGCGACCTGATCGACGACCGGGTCAGCTGGGAATCGGCAGCCGCGTTCCGCGCCCCTCGACGACGCAGGCATCGAAGACATACGACGCCGCAGCGACGTCCCACAGCCCGATGCCGAGCGAATCGAACAGCGTGATCTGATCGTCGCCGGTACGGCCGGGAGCGACCCCCGCGACGACGTCGCTGAGCAGAACCGCGCGCTCCCAATCGAACGCGCCGCCGCCGGCCGCTGCGATCAGATCGCCGGCTTCGACCCGCGCCTGCGCCAGATCTTCGACCGCGACGACGCCGGCGCGGCGCACCGCTTCGACATCGATCTCCTGGGCATTGGCGCGATTGGAGCCGGCCGCGTTGACGTGGCAGCCCGGCTTGAGCCACGCGCCTTCGAGCACCGGCGTGTTCGCGCTGGTCATCGTGCAGACGACGTCGGCATCGGCGACGGCGGCACGCGCGCTCTCGGCGGGCTCGACCGTAAGGCCGACTTTGGCCGTCATCTCCTCACAGAAGTTGAGCAGCCGTGCGCGGTGGCGGCCGAAGGCGCGAATGCGTTCGATGTGGCGCACGTGGAAGACGGCTTCGAGCTGCGAGCGCGCCTGCCAGCCGGTCCCGATAATGCCCAGCGTGCGCGCATCTTCACGGGCGAGAAAGCGCGTCGCCACGCCCGACGCCGCGCCGGTCCGGATCTGGCCGAGCGCATCGGCTTCGAGCATCGCGAGCAGTTCGCCGTCATCGGCGAAGAGGAGCACCCAAAAGCGGGCACCGCGCGCCTTCGGCGCGACCGTGTACGTTTTATGACCCATGCGGCCGCCGTACGCCGCGGCCAGCACCTGAATGACCGACGACGTGGTGTAGGCGCGCTGGCGAGGCCGGTTCTGCGCGTTTCCGGTCGCCAGCGCGCGCGCCGCGTCTTCGACCAGCGTCAGCGCATCACGCACGGACAGCGTGGCGACGACGTCGCCTTCGGTGAGGTAGAGCGGGTTCACGCGTCGCCGGAGCCGACCACGCCCGCGTCCTCGCTTCCGTGTCCGGCGGCGATGTAGCGATCGAAGAGCGAGCCGACCGCCGGCAGGACGTCGAGCGTGGCGCGATGGCGCGCCGCTTCCTCAACCATCAGGCGCAGGTCTTTGCGCGCCATCGACAGTTCGAAGCTGGGCGGGCTGGAGATGCCCTCGGCCATCTGTTTGCCGCGGCCCTGGATCATGTTGCCGGGATTGAATTCGGAGAACAACGCGTAGGCCTCGGTCGGCTTGATGCCGAGCGATCGCGCGAAAGTGAAGAAATCGGCCAGCCCACCGGTGATGACCAGCAGCATCATGTTGCCGAGAAGTTTGAACGCCGCGCCGCGGGTCGGATCGTCGCCAAGTTCGACGACCTTGCCCGTCATCGGTTCGAGCAGCGGCTTGACGCGCGCGCGGACGGACGGCTCGCCCGAGAGCAGCATCAGGCCGGTCCCTTCGCGAGCATTTTTCGGACCCATGAAGACGGGCGCGTGGACGAACGTTCGCCCGCGCGCGGTCCAGCGCTGCACGCGCTCGCCGGTCGGCGTGGGGGCGGTCGTCGTGTGGTCGGCGATGATGGTCTCGGGCGCGATCACGCCGGCCAGCGGCTCCAGAATGCCGTCGACGGCGGCGTCGTCACTGAGCGTCAGATGGATCTGCGCGGCCCCGCGCACCGCTTCGGCGGGCTCGCGGAACGCCTTGGCGCCGAACTCCTCCAACGCTTGCGCTTTCTCGTACGTGCGATTCCAGACATGGACGGTCTCGCCACGATCGAGCATGTGGCGCACGAAACCGGAGCCGAGCAAGCCGGTACCAAAATACGTAATCACGACGTCGCGCTTCTCCGCGGCGCGTTGCGCACCCCCGTGACGCGCAGGTACGCGGCGACCGCGCCGTAGCGACAGATTTCGCGATAGCTGCCCGATCGGACGAGCGCGCGCACCTTCGCCAGGACGACCGCTTGCACGTCGCGACTCGGGAAGTCGTCGGCGACGACGAGGTACGCGGTTAGCGGCGGGGTGAGGTGCAGGATCGTCGCGCCGGGTCGCTGTGCCGCGACGGCCGTGTACCATTCGTCGTGCGTGGCGACCGTCGCATTCGCCGGTACGCAGGCGAGCGCGTTCTTGGCATCGCTCAGGGCGTGGTACGACGGGCGCAAATAATGCACCGGATGCAGCGGACTGAACGCGATCAGAACGATCGCGCTCACCGCGAAGGCGGCCGTCGTCCAGCGGAGCTGAAAACGCAGAGTCGCGACGCTGGCGGCAAAGGCGATCAGCAGCCAGGGAATCCAGAGCGCGGCGTAGTGCTCGCCCATCCGCCACACGAGGCCGCTATTGGCCAGCAGCACGATCGCGAAGCCCGGCAGCGCGAGGACGATCAGCCGGGAACGCAGCGGGAGGAAGACCAGCGGCACCAGCGCTTCGAGGACGTAGGTGAGGCGCCCGAGGGTGAAGATCGCAGCCCCGAACGCGAGCGGATGCGTGAACGGGGCGAGCAGCAACGCCGCCGGTCCGGCCGCGAACGGATAGACGTAGAAGTGCGACGGCGGCCACGGTCCGACGCGCGGAAGGACGACGAGAACGTAGACCGCGACCGAAACGAGTGCGGCCGCCGAGGAGCCGGCGGCGGCTGCCGCCTTCGCGCGGTCGCCCCGGCGCAGGCACACCGCAGCGACCAGGATGCCGATGATGGCCAGCTCGAGGCAGACGTCCTCCCGTAGTCCCGCCAGCAGTACCGCGCACGCCGCCAGCCAGCCCCACGAACGGTGCTGGAGCGCGAGCCACCAGCCGAGCGCCAGCACCGGCAAGAGTCCGAGATCGCGGAACTCGCCGAAGCCGACCGCGACCAGCGGCGGATAGACCAGCGCGACGGCGCCGATCCGGTCCGCGACCCTCGGCTCCAGCGTCCCCCGTCCCAAGCCGCAGCGTGCGAGCGCCGCCACCAGCGGCGCGCAGGCGACGGTCGCCGCCGCCAGGATCACCTGGAGCACCCAGACGCTATGCGTCGCGGCGACCAGCGGCCAGAGCACGATCAGGGTCGGCGACCAGTGAAAGCGGTAGTGCGTGGTGCGCTCGACGCCGTCGTACATCGGACCGAGCGCGTTGAGGATGACCTGCATGAAGGTCCCGGTGTCGGCGCCGTAGCTCCAGTCGGCGGTGCGGACGGCCGCCAGGACGGCGAGCACGACGAAGGCGGCGAGCGACCAGAGCAGCAGGCGGCGGGATGGCACCGGCGGCCAGGTTCGTCCCTTGCGCGGGACCTCCGCTCGTGGTAAAGTTGGACGTTGTCTCTCCGACCGGAGAGGCACGCGCGTTCGCGCGCCCCCTGCATTCGCCGAGCAGGTGGACTCGAGGTCGGATCCGAGCCGCGCTCGCATGCCGGTCGAGGCGACGACACCGGGCCGCGCCCGGGAAGATAAACCTCCGAGAGCAGTTTCCGCTTGGCCGCCAAGAAGCAGACCAAAACGCGCAAGAAGCGCGAGTTTAAGAACGTCGGATCGGGCGTCGCCCACATCCACTCTTCGTTCAATAACACGATCGTGACGATCACCGACAACACGGGCTCGACCATCGCCTGGGCTTCAGCCGGAAACCTCGGTTTCAAGGGTTCGAAGAAGTCCACGCCGTTCGCCGCCCAGATGGCCGCCGAGGCCGTCGCGCGCAAGGCGATGGAGCACGGCATGAAGAGCGCCGAGGTCTACGTCAAAGGCCCGGGTGCCGGCCGCGAGGCCGCCATCCGTTCGCTGCAGGCGGCCGGCTTGGAGATCACGCTGATCAAGGACGTCACCCCGATCCCGCACAACGGCTGCCGCCCGCCCAAGCGCCGGCGCGTGTAAGGGATACCGAGAAAAGATTATGGCCCGCTACACTGAAGCCGTCTG
>Ga0182024_10009544_pt1 | contig 20044 bp, 22 predicted proteins | sample P32metaG_FD_120480 | JGI IMG/M metagenome (GOLD analysis project Ga0182024, IMG submission 120480) | Permafrost microbial communities from Stordalen Mire, Sweden - P3-2 metaG (Illumina Assembly) | ecosystem: Environmental > Terrestrial > Soil > Wetlands > Permafrost | place: Sweden: Stordalen... | reverse complement strand
GCTCGCTGGCGCACTCGATTTACGGCAGGGACTCGATCTTCGAACGGCATCGGCATCGCTACGAATTCAACAACCACTATCTCGATGAGCTGACCGCGGCAGGGCTCACCTTTTCCGGCTTCTCGGCGGACGGATTGGTCGAGTTCATCGAGTTGCGCAGCCATCCTTGGTTCGTGGCCAGCCAGTTCCATCCGGAATTCACCTCGACCCCGCGCGATGGTCATCCGCTGTTCGCGGGCTTCGTGCGCGCGGCACGCGAATACCGGGCTTCGCTGCAGCCGGGCCGCGCTACGGCGTAATCCGAGGGCCCCGGTCCATGAAGCTGGCGTCATTCGAGGTCGGTCAGGATCTGCCCTTCTTTTTGATCGCGGGACCGTGCGTCATCGAGAGCGAGGCTCTCGTGATGGACGTCGCCGGGCGGCTCAAGGAGTTGACCAGGGCGCTGAGCATACCGTTCGTATTCAAGGCTTCCTTCGACAAGGCGAACCGCTCCTCCCGCACCAGCTTTCGCGGGCCGGGCATCGAGTCAGGGCTCAAGGCGCTGCAGCAGGTCAAGGACAAGATCGGCGTGCCCGTGCTCACCGATGTGCATGAAGACACGCCGCTCGCCGAGGTGGCCGCGGTCGTCGATGTGCTGCAGACACCGGCGTTTCTGTGCCGGCAGACCAATTTCATCGTCGCAGCCGCATCGCAGGGCAAGCCGGTCAACATCAAGAAGGGCCAGTTTCTCTCGCCCTGGGAAATGCAGAATGTGGTCGACAAGGCCCGCTCCACCGGCAACACCCAGATCATGGTGTGCGAGCGCGGCTTCTCCTTCGGCTACAACAATCTGGTTGCCGACATGCGCTCCTTGGCGGTGATGCGCGCCACCGGCTGTCCGGTGGTGTTCGATGCGACACATTCGGTGCAATTGCCCGGCGGCCGCGGCGATTCCTCCGGAGGGCAGCGCGAGTTCGTGCCGGTGCTGGCGCGTGCCGCGGTGGCGGCGGGCGTTGCAGGCATTTTCATGGAAACGCACCCCAATCCTGAGAAGGCTCTCTCGGACGGCCCCAACGCGTGGCCGCTGGACCGCATGGCCTCGCTGCTGGGCACGCTGGTCGAGTTGGATAGAGCAGTCAAGAAAAAACCATTCGAGGAATCATTGCTATGAGCCGTATCGTCGATGTTCGGGGACGCCAAATCATCGATTCGCGAGGCAATCCAACCGTGGAGGCGGACGTAGTGCTGCAGTCGGGCGCCGTCGGACGCGCCGCCGTACCTTCCGGAGCTTCGACCGGCTCGCGCGAGGCGATGGAGCTGCGCGACGGGGACCCCAAGAAGTATGGCGGCAAGGGCGTTACCAAAGCCGTGGGTATCGTGAACGGAAAGATCCGCGATGCCGTGCTCGGCCTCGATGCACAGGATCAGGCGGGCATCGACGACAAGATGCTGAAGCTGGACGGCAGCGACAATAAAGCGAATCTCGGCGCAAATGCGATTCTTGCGGTGTCGCTGGCGGCAGCGCATGCCGCCGCGAAAGATCACGGCCTGCCTTTGTACCGCCATCTCAGCGGCGCGGGAGACCTGACGCTGCCCGTACCCATGATGAACATCATCAACGGCGGCGCCCATGCCGACAACAGCGTCGACATTCAGGAATTCATGATATTGCCCATCGGCGCGCCGTCGTTCTCCGAAGCGGTGCGCTACGGCGCCGAGGTGTTCCACACGCTGAAGAAAGTTCTGCATGCGCAGGGTTTGAATACGGCGGTGGGCGATGAGGGCGGCTTCGCGCCCGACTTGCCGTCGAACGAAGCGGCGCTCGTCACGATACTGGAAGCCATCGAAAAGGCCGGGTACCGGGCCGGCAAGGACATCTACCTAGGGCTGGATGTGGCCAGCACGGAGTTCTTCAAGGACGGCGTCTACGATCTCGAATCGGAGGGCCGCAAGTTCAACTCCTCCGAGTTCGCCGATTACCTGGCGGGCCTGGTTGCCAAGTATCCCATCGTGACCATCGAGGACGGCATGAGCGAGGGCGATTGGTCCGGCTGGGCCACGCTCACGCGCAAGCTCGGCAGCAAGGTCCAGCTGGTGGGCGATGATTTGTTCGTGACCAATACCAAGATATTCGCGGAAGGCATTGCCAAGAAGATCGCCAATGCCATTCTCATCAAGCCGAATCAGATCGGCACGCTGACGGAAACCCTGGCGGCCATCGACATGGCTTATAAGGCCAACTACGCAGCAGTGGTGTCGCATCGCTCTGGCGAGACCGAAGACTCGACGATCGCCGACATCGCCGCGGCCACCACGGCGACGCAAATCAAGACCGGTTCCATGTCGCGTTCCGACCGCATGGCCAAGTACAACCAGCTGTTGCGCATCGAATTGGAGCTTGGCTCGAAGGCCGGCTATGCGGGGGTACGCGCATTGTCGGTACCGGTTTCTTAAGAGTTCGTGCTAAGCTCATGTGCCTATGAGGATTTTCGCCGTAATACTTGCCGCAGCTCTGGTCCTGCTGCAATACCGCTTATGGCTTTCGGACCAGGGGATGCGCGAAGTGGCGCGCTTGCAGGTCGCCGTGGACGCGCAAAAAGCAGCCAATCGCGAACAAGGTGAGCGCAATCGACAATTGGCTGCGGAAGTAGCCGATCTCAAAGGTGGCATGACCGCATTGGAAGAGCGCGCACGCAGCGAATTGGGAATGGTCGGCAACAGCGAAACCTTTTACCAAGTCGTCACCGCGACCACTCCCGCAGCCGCCGCACCCGCGACCCCCATTACCGCCCGCGCGGAATGATCGTTTCCGGCCCTCCGCGCCGCGTGTGGGCCATCGTTCCCGCGGCCGGCAGTGGACAACGGTTCGCCGCGACGACGGGGGCGCAGGCACCCAAGCAATACATTGATTTGTTGGGCAAGACCGTACTCGAATGGACGCTGCGTGCGCTGCTGGCAGAAGAGCGTGTGCATGCGATCGTCATCGTGCTGTCTGCCGGCGATGTTCATTGGCCGGCAGTTGCCGCTGCACTGAATTCCTCGAAGCTGCTGACGGCCGTCGGCGGTGCACATCGCCAGGATTCGGTGATGAACGGCCTTGAGTTCCTTGCATCGCGCGCCGCTGCCGACGATTGGATTCTCGTTCATGATGCCGCGCGGCCCTGCCTGAGCGCCAATGACTTGCGCGGTTTGCTGGACGCATTGTCGCGCGATGCCGAATGCGGCGGCGCCGTGTTGGCGGCGCCCGTCGTCGACACGGTAAAACGCGAAAGCGCCGCGGGCGTGGAGACCGTGGATCGGCAGGGCCTGTGGCGGGCACTCACGCCACAGGTCTTCAAGTTCTCACAGTTGCGCGAGGCGCTGCATAAAGCGGCGAGCGCCGGCATCACGGTCACCGACGAGGCACAAGCCCTGGAGCGCATCGGCGTGCGCGCGGCGTTGGTGCCGGGATCGCCATTCAACATCAAGGTAACGCGCGCCGCGGATTTGGAATTGGCGGCGGGGATACTCGGCATGAAACAAAACGGCGAAAGGCGGCCGCAACGAATGCGCGTCGGGCAGGGCATGGACGTGCACGCCTATGGCGCCGGCGACCATGTCGTGCTCGCCGGCGTGCGCATCCCCTACACGCAGGGCGTGGTGGCGCACTCGGATGGCGATGTCATCATTCACGCGCTGTGCGACGCGTTGCTGGGCGCCCTCGGTGACGGCGACATAGGCCAGCATTTTCCCGATACCGATCCTCGTTATCGCGGCGCCGACAGCCGAGTGTTTCTGCGCACCGTGGCGCAGCGCATGCAGAGCGCCGGACTCGGCCTGGTGAATGCCGACGTCACGGTGCTTGCCGAGGCGCCGCGCGTCAATCCGCACCGGGCCGCGATGGCGGCAAACCTTGCCGCGGACCTGGGCGTCGAACCCAAGCTCATCAATATCAAGGCAACGACCACGGAAAAATTAGGATTCATCGGCCGCAAGGAAGGATTGGCGGCGATGGCGACCGTGCTCCTGGGGTGAATCGCTACTGGATGTCGAAGATCGCTTCTTGAAGCCCGAAATGACCTTGCTGGTCGGCGATCATCATGACCAGATGATGGTGGCCATGCGGCAGCTGCGCGCCTGTCACTTTGATCCCCGCGGGGGACACCGACACGTGATCAGTGATGCGTTGAGTGATGTCGATGGTCAGGAAGCCCACGTAGCAGACGCGAAATGTTTCCGGCCGAATGGCGGCGGAGCCCGCGGGAACGAACTGCAAGTCGATGTCTATCGGCGCGTTCAGGGGTTTGTCGAGCGTCGGCGCCAGAATCTTGATTTTCGGGTCGGTCTCCGCCAACGTCGCCTTCGCAGGTATGGCGTGGCAGCTAGGCTCGCCGGGAGCGGCCGAGGGGCGGGGGGCGGGCAGCTCGCGTTGCGCGCCAGGCTTTTTGGTATTCCAGGCATCGGCCTCCGCCGCGGTGAACAGGTCGAAGGTGGCGCCCATCGGCGCCGTTCCGGGAGGCGCCGCAACGCAGGGCGTCAACATGGCGGTCAACAGGGCGCACAAGCTCCAGCGCGTCAGTCGTGAATTCATGACTTTTTTCTCCCATCGTGAGTAGTTATTTATGGGAAGTTCACGCGCGCAGCAAGACGTAAAGTGCGCCCGCGCCTCCATCGATCGCCTTCGCCGAAGCAAAGGCCAAGACATCCAGATGCCGGCGTAGCCATAGGTCCACGGCCGTCTTGAGCACGGCACCACGCGCCCCGGACCGGTAGCCCTTGCCGTGAATGATGCGTACACAGCGATGTCCGGCATCGCGGCTGGCGACGATGAAGTCGGCCAGTCGGTCTCTGGCCGCCGTTTGGTTCAGGCCATGCAGATCCAACTCGTCCTGCGGGGGATACAGGCCGCGGCGCAGCTTGCGCATCTCCTGAGTTCGGACACCAGCGCGTTGAAAACCCAACACGGCCTCGCCGGCGACGGGCGAGGAGGCAGGCGAGCCGTCCTCCGCGACGGCGATCAGCGGCATGAAGGCGTCGAGAACTTGCGCATGCAACGCTGCGGCGCGGCGGCGCGGGCGGGCCTTGAGCTTGACCGCGTGCTCGACGCGCGGCGCATACTCCAAGGGCTTAACATCGGCCACGGCTGCGCGAAACGCTTCCACGTCCTCCGGCTCGGCGCTTGCAGGTTGGGTAGGTCGTCGTTTGCCCATGGGATGTTAGTATAGTCGGCACGGCAACACCCGCCACCACGGGTAGGCTTTAAGTATCGGTGAAAATCCTTCTCTCCAATGACGACGGCTATCGCGCCGAGGGATTGGCAGCGCTTGCGCAGGCCATCAAACCCTTGGGCGCCGTCACCATCGTTGCTCCGGACCGAAACCGCAGCGGCGCCAGCAATTCTCTGACTCTGGATGCGCCGGTGCGGGTCGCCCGCTACGATGATGATGCCTATTACGTCAACGGCACGCCCACCGATTGCGTACATCTGGCGATCTCCGGTCTATTCGACTACGAGCATGACATCGTCGTGTCGGGCGTCAACGATGGCGCCAATCTGGGCGACGATACGCTGTACTCAGGCACGGTGGCTGCCGCCGTGGAGGGACGCTTTCTCGGCTTGCCCGCCATTGCCGTTTCCTTGTGCGTGGCGCCCGACAGCCCTGGAAACTTTGCGAGTGCAGCGCTGGTGGCAGCCCAACTGGTGGAGCGCATGCGGCTGGAGCGCTGGCATGGACCCGAAGCGGGCCCGGTCATCTTGAACGTAAACGTGCCCGATTTGCCCGAGGGCCAACTGCGCGGGATCAAGGTCACGCGCCTCGGCAGCCGGCACCGCAGCAAGCCCATCGTCAAAGCAAGCGACCCGCGCGGACGCGACGTCTACTGGGTGGGAAATGCCGGCAGCGGACAGGACGCCGGTCCGGGCACAGACTTCCACGCCGTCGCGGAGGGCTACGCCTCGGTGACGCCGCTGCAGATTGATCTGACGCGCCATGCGGCGCTCGCTGACCTCAAGAGGTGGCTCGAGCTTTGAGCAACTTTCTGGAAGGACCCCGTCTCACCGGCATCGGCATGACCTCGGCACGGACCCGTGAGCGGCTGGTGCAGCGCCTGTTGGAGCAGGGCATCGTCGATAACCGGGTGCTGGATCGCATTCGCAATGTACCCCGGCATCTCTTCATGGACGAAGCGCTCGCCACCCGCGCCTATGAAGACACTGCTCTGCCGATCGGTTTCGGGCAGACAATCTCCCAACCTTTCGTGGTGGCGAAGATGACGGAAGCGCTGCTGTCCGCCGGACCCACCGACAAAGTCCTCGAGATCGGGACAGGCTGCGGTTACCAGAGCGCGGTGCTCGCACCCTTGGTCAAGGAGATCTATACGATTGAGCGGATTGCCAGCCTGCTCGGTCGCGCGCGCCGCACGCTGCGCGAATTGCGGTTGCGCAATATTCATTTCCGGCACGATGATGGCAATGTGGGATGGGTGGCGCGTGCGCCGTTCAACGGCATCCTGCTGACGGCCGCGCCGCACGCCGTGCCGCCGGCGCTGTTCGAACAATTGGCAATTGGCGGCCGCCTCATTGCACCGGTAGGTCCCGACGGTCGGCAGGAACTCTTTTGCTACACCAAGACAGAAACGAGCAACGGAGACACGCGCATCGACAAACGCTCGCTCGGCGCCGTGAGTTTCGTGCCGCTGCTATCGGGTCTGCAGCGCTAAAGATAGTTTCTAGATAATATGTATAGTGAATTGATTGTTAACGCTTTATGTATCGTAGGTATTGACGCGCAGAGCTTGCAGGCCTGTAACGCCTGTGTTTAACTGCATCGCGATTGGGAAAAGTCCACTTGCGGGGCGCTGCCAAGAACGCAGCAGAAGGGAAAAGAACAGTAAGAAAATCAACAAGAAGTATAATATTTCTCAGTTGTTACTGTTGTCGTAATCGGTAGTTGCCCTGCTATTTTTTTTAGGCTTTTGCTCACGCCAACAACATGGCTACCACTCGCCGTTGTTCCCCGACCAATACGTTGTAGGTGCGGCAGGCAGCGCCGGTATCCATCGCTTCGAACCCTATGCTTTTGCTCAGATAACGTGCGCCAAAGGAGCTCGGCGGAAACGTCTGGCGCGCTCCAGTTCCCAGCAGCAATACCTCTGGATCCAGCGCCATGATGCGCGCGGTATCGATCGCAAGCAGACCCTCGAGGTCGAAGATCTCCGGCTCGTGAAGCAGCACGGTGGCGCTCAAGATGACGGCGCCCCGATATACAGTGTCGTTGATGCGCAGCTCGCCGCCGCCGTAGGCGCGAACGACGTTGATGCCGGAACTGGCGTCTCGGGTAAACCGCATGGGGGAAGAATACTCAAATCCAACGCGGAGCGTTTGTGGCGGCTCGATACCTTCGATTCCAATTGCGCGGGCCGGCGGAACCTCGCGACGCTCCGCTGCTGGAGCGTCTTCTGGCGCGCGCCGATTTTGTCGCTGCGGTACAGGACTGGCGCGAAGAGGCCTTCAGCGTCATCGCGCCGCAGGCTCCCATGCCTGCCATCGCCGCAGTGGCGCATCGCGCCGCCGGCGGTCCGCGCCGGGATGGGTGGGTGTTCCTGGCGACGCCGGTGCACTATCTGGCCGAACTCAGCAACGTGCGTTTTGCCGGCGAGGGCATTCTGTCGCTCGACGCGGCTGAGGCGGCGGCGCTGGTGCTCGACTTCAATCGGGTATGGAGCGATGCAGGAGTGGACCTTTGGGCTGGATCCAATCGCCTGTTCTGCGGTTTCGATGCGCAGCTTGTGGTTGCGACGCAGGATCCGGAATTGGCGCGCGGTCGGCACCTCGAGAGCTTTCTCCCCGCTGGGCCAGACGCTGCGCGCCTGCGCCGACTCATGAGCGAGCTGGAAATGTGGCTGTTCGATCACGCCGTGAATCGCCGCCGTCGAGAGCGAGGGGAGCTGCCAATCAGCAGTCTGTGGTTGTGGGGCGGCGGAGCGCCGCTGGCATCATTGCCTTCCGTTCAAGGCGCCGCGGCCGGCGAGGACGTGCTTTTCGACGCATTCCCGCCGCGCAGCGGTCGAGGTGCGGATGTTATGGTCGTCGATGCGATGCCGAACATGGCCGCTTGGGCTGATATGGAGGCGGGCTGGCTCGCCGCAGCCCTCGCCGACATTAGCCGCGGCCGGCTCGCGCGGCTCGATCTGTCGGCCGGGGAGCGGCGTTTTTCCCTAAGCGCTCGTTGGCGCCGAAGATTTTGGCGCAGAGCGAAACCCTGGTGGGAGTATTTCGAGTGATGGTACCCAGGATCAAGCGCAGAGCCCCCGGTATTGCCGAGGTCCTCGCGCCGCATTTGCATCCGGTGTTGCGACGGGTGTACGCGGGACGCGGCATCGGCAGCGATGTGGAGCTGGATTTGTCGCTCGATCGCCTTGTGCCGGTGGGCACGCTGCAGGGCGTCGATGAGGCGGCGCGTCTGCTCGCCGCGCACCGCGAGGCGGGGCGCGTGCTGGTGATCGGCGACTTCGACGCGGACGGTGCCACCAGCACGGCGTTGGTGCTGCGCGCGCTGCGTGCACTGCGCTTTGCACACGTCGATTTTCTGGTTCCCAATCGTTTTCGCTTCGGCTATGGCCTTACATCCGGGATCGTTGCACTCGCCGCAGAGCGGAAGCCCTCCTTGATCGTCACGGTCGATAATGGCGTGTCCAGCGTGAGCGGCGTCGAGACGGCGCGCGCGCTGGGAATCCCGGTGCTGGTCACGGATCATCACTTGCCCGGTGCCGAACTGCCGCGCGCCGAGGTCATCGTCAATCCGAATCTCGCCGGCAGCCGCTTCGCCAGCACGGCGCTGGCCGGCGTAGGCGTCGCGTTCTACGTCATGGTTGCATTGACCCGCCATTTACAGCGGACGGATTTTCGCGTCGCGGACCTTCTGGACCTGGTCGCCGTAGGGACGGTCGCCGATGTGGTGCCGCTGGATCACAACAACCGCGTACTGGTGGCGCAGGGGCTGAAGCGCATTCGCGCCGGACGCTGCGTACCGGGTATTCGGGCGCTGCTCGAGTCCGCGGGCCGCAACCTCGAACAGGTCACCGCGGCGGACTTGGGCTACGCGGTCGGACCGCGCCTCAACGCGGCCGGCAGGCTCACCGACATGTCGGTCGGGATCTCCTGTCTGCTCGCCGACGATCGCGCCGAAGCGGCGCGGCTCGCCGAGTCGCTGGCAACGCTCAACACGGAACGCCGCGAGATCGAACAACGCATGCAGGCCGAGGCGCTGGAGTTGGCGTCAGCGGAGCGCCTGGCCGAGCAGGGCGATGCGCTGGGCGTCTGCCTGTTCGATGAAAGCTGGCATCAGGGCGTGGTTGGATTGGTGGCGGGTCGAATCAAGGACCGGCTGCATCGTCCGGTGATCGCCTTCGCGCGCGCCGAGGATGGTTCGTTGCGCGGCTCGGCGCGCTCCATCCCGGGGGTCAACATCCGCGACGCGCTGGACGCCGTTGCCACGCGCCGTCCGGGACTCATCGACAAATTCGGCGGCCATGCCATGGCGGCGGGCATGAGTCTGCAGGCGGAGAATCTGGCAGAGTTTCGCAGCGCATTCGCGCTCGAGATCGCCGCGCGCGTCGATACCGAGTCCTTGAGCGGCGTCATCTACTCGGACGGGGCGCTGTCCCGCGAGGAGATGTGCATCGATACCGCCCGTGTGCTGCGCGGCGCAGGACCCTGGGGACAGGGATTTCCGGAGCCCGTGTTCGACGGTCAATTCCGTCTTGCGGAGATGCGCATCGTCGGCGATCGACATCTGAAGATGCAGCTCGAGGACATGGACGGGGACGGCGCGGGCGTGCCGGGATCGCGTGCCATCGAGGCGATCGCCTTCGGCTACATCGGCGGCAGCGCCGAAGATGCGCAACTCAAATCCGGCGCGGCGCTGCGGCTTGCGTATCGGCTGGAAATCAACGAGTACCGCGGCAACGAAAGCTTGCAGCTGAATTGTCAGCACTTGCTGCGGGTTTGATCGCGTGGCGATGTGCTAGGATTCCCGCCATGGAACTCAATCAAATCAAACGATTCATCAAAGATCTCGAGGAGCGCACCGATTCCTTGAGGAGGTATCTTTGATTACGACAATAAGCACGAGCGTCTTCAGGAAGTAACCCGCGAGCTCGAGCAGCCGCAAGTCTGGGATAATCCCGAGCGGGCACAGGAACTGGGCAAAGAGCGGGCCAAACTCGAACAGATCGTCGGCACGCTGGATCAACTCACCCGCGGCCTGCGCGATGGCACGGAGCTGCTGCAATTGGCGGAAGCGGAAGCGGACAGCGGCACGGCCGCGGAGGTCGAGGCCGACACGATGCAGCTGGCCAAGGAGGTCGAGCGGCTCGAATTCCAGCGCATGTTTCCCGGCGAGATGGACTCGCACAACGCGTTTCTCGACATCCAGGCGGGCGCCGGCGGGACCGAAGCCCAGGATTGGGCGGCGATGCTGCTGCGCATGTATTTGAAGTGGGCCGATGGCCACGGCATCAAGACCGAGATCATCGATCAAAGCGACGGCGAAGTGGCCGGCATCAAGGGGGCGACCGTGAGCATGACCGGCGACCACGCGTACGGCTGGCTGCGCACGGAAACCGGCGTGCATCGTCTCGTGCGCAAATCACCCTTCGATTCGGGCAATCGGCGCCATACCTCGTTCGCCTCCGTGTTCGTGTCGCCGGAGGTCGACGATGACATCGACATCGAGATCAATCCGGCGGATCTGCGCACCGATGTGTATCGCTCCAGCGGCGCCGGCGGCCAGCACGTCAACAAGACCGAGTCAGCCGTGCGCATCACCCACGTGCCCAGCGGCATCGTGGTGGCTTGCCAGGGTGAGCGCAGCCAGCACAAGAATCGCTCCACCGCCATGAAAATGCTCAAGGCCAAGCTGTACGAACTGGAGTTCAACAAGCGCAATGCCGCTGCCAAGGTGCTCGAGGATTCGAAGTCGGATGTGAGCTGGGGCAATCAGATCCGCAGCTACGTGCTCGATCAATCGCGCATCAAGGATTTGCGGACCGGCGTGGAGATCGGCAACACCACGGCAGTGCTCGACGGTGCACTCGACGATTTTCTGCAAGCCAGCCTCAAACAGGGTTTTTAAGCGAGTCCATATGAGCGACGACGACGAGAATCATTTGATTGCGGAACGCCGGGCCAAGCTCGCCAGACTGCGCGAGCGCGGCGCGGGCGGGAGTGGCCCCACGGATGGCGGCCCCGCGTTCCCCAACGATTTTCGCCGCGACGCGCTGGCGGGTGATCTCATGTGCGGCTACGGCGAGAAGAGCGCCGAGGCGCTCGATGCCGCGCCGGTCTGCGTCAAGGTCGCCGGCCGGCTGCGCGTCAAGCGCGTCATGGGCAAGGCGAGTTTCGCCAAGATCGAGGATTCGAGCGGCGCGATTCAGCTATTCCTGCAGCAGCAAACGCTGGGCGAGCGCTACGATGAGTTCAAGGGCTGGGATTTAGGCGATATCATCGGCGCGCACGGTGCCTTGTTCAAGACCAAGACCGGGGAGCTGTCGGTCAAGGTCGATCGCGTGGAGCTGCTGACCAAGTCGCTGCGGCCGCTGCCCGACAAGTGGCACGGCATTGCGGATACCGAACTGCGTTATCGGCGCCGCTATGTCGACTTGATCGTCAATGAGGATAGCCGCCAGGTGTTCCAGACGCGTTCGCGCATCGTGCGCTATCTGCGCGCCTTTCTCGATGCACGTGGGTTTCTGGAAGTCGAAACGCCGATGCTGCACCCGATTCCCGGCGGGGCGGCGGCCCGTCCCTTCAAGACGCATCACAACGCGCTCGACGTGGATATGTACCTGCGCATCGCGCCGGAGCTGTTTCTGAAGCGCCTGACCGTCGGCGGCTTCGAGCGCGTCTACGAAATCAACAGAAACTTCCGCAACGAGGGTGTCTCGACCCAGCACAATCCCGAATTCACCATGCTCGAGTTATATCAGGCCTACGCGGACTATGGCGATCTCATGGCGATGATCGAGGATCTGTTCCAAGGTCTCGCCGACTCCTTGCTGGGCTCGCGCAAGCTCATCTACCAGGGCACGGAGTTCGATTTGTCGAAGAGTTTCGCGCGCATGAGCATCGAGGACATCATTCTGGCGAACAACCCCGAATTGGATGCGATGTCGCTGCGCGACGTGACCTATCTGCGCCGCGTCTGCGATCAGATGAAGATCCCGTACAAGGCAGGGGACGGGGCGGGCAAGCTGCAGATCGAAATATTCGAGAAGACCGGCGAACACACCCTCATCCAACCGACCTTCGCCTATGCCTATCCCGCTGAAGTCTCGCCGCTGTCGCGGCGCAACGACCACGACCCCTTCATCACTGACCGCTGGGAATTCTTCATCGGCGGCCGTGAGCTGGCCAACGGCTTCTCGGAGCTGAACGATCCGGAGGACCAGGCGCAGCGCTTCAAGGATCAGGTCGCGCGCAAAGATGCGGGCGACGAGGAGGCCATGTATTACGACGCGGACTATGTGCGGGCGTTGGAATACGGCATGCCACCCACGGCGGGCTTGGGCCTGGGCGTGGATCGACTGGTCATGCTGTATACCAACTCCCCCTCGATCCGCGATGTGCTGTTGTTTCCGCACATGCGGCCCGAGGCTTGAGCGCGCCGCGGGCGCCTCGGCGTAATCGATTTGTAATCAGGCAAGCGCGTAAGGCAACGGCACTTCCACGGCCACGGCCGTATCGACGGCCGCCGACGGAGCGGCGGGTTGCGCCTCGAGATTCAACACCGCCAAGCCTTCCGTGGCATCGTCGCCCGCGACTACTTCGGCGAGGCGCCCCTGGCGACCATCGCGTAAGAAGACCTCATCGCCGATATGCCAGGCGCCCGGCGGCAAGCTCACGCGGAACAGGCGCCGCTTGATGCGTCCCAAGTGCTGAGTGCGCGCCACGATTTCCTGTCCGGTGTAGCAACCCTTACTGAAGCTGATGCCATCCAACAGGTCGAGGTTCAGCATTTGCGCCACGAAGGCCTCGCAAGTGGCTGCGTAAACCTGCGGCAAGCCGGCGTGAATGTCGGCAAGACGCCAGTGCCTCTCGATTGAGGCGCCAGCATCGGGTGCATCCGGTTGCGCACTTGGCGCCGCTACGACCCAATGGCGAACTTCATCGCGACCGACCCGCGCCACGCCGACGCCATCCCTCTCCACGTAGCCGTCGCCCTCGGCGGGAACGGGCAACCCGGCCTGCGCCAAGGCTTGGGTGCCATGATAGCCCGACACCACCAAGGCCTCGCCGGGGTCGTCGATTTTTACCTTGGCGCGCAGCACGAATTTGCGCAAGCGCTCGGCGGTGGGCTGCAGCAGTTCGCGCGGCAGAATCGCGAGCGTGCCGCTGGAATGGGGCAACAGATATATGAGCGCCAGAACGCGGCCTTGCGGATTCAGGTACGCCGCCAGCATCGAGTTGCTCGCAGTCAGGCGTTTCGTGTCGTTGGTGATCTGGCCTTGCAGGAAACTCAAGGCGTCCGGACCGGTGAATCGCAAGATTCCCAAATGAGTCAAACGGCCCGACGGTGCTCCAATAGTGCGCATCATGCAATCAAGTGGGTGCGCCGCGCGGGATGTCAACCCCATCGCGCAGCGATCGAATCGCAATTCATCGCCGAAGGCGTGGTTTTGAGCACCCTTTTTCTGGCAAACTTTCACCCGTGACGCCGATGTTCGATAAGCAGAAGCAAATAGAACCCGAAGAGCAGCCCACCGAGGTAGAGCAAAACGCCCCTACCAGCGCGCCACGCGAACTGGGAGGTCGTGAGGGGCCCGAGCCGACTCGCTTCGGAGACTGGGAATTACGTGGCCGCTGCATTGATTTCTAACCGAGCTGTGCGTGCGCAACGCAACGTCGTCATCCACCGTTAGCTGAAAGGAGCGATCATGCCCGCGCGCGCCCGTCCTACCTCTCCCCACTGGCAGATCTACCGTTGGCAGATCGGCAACAGTCTGTCGATCTTGCATCGAGTAACCGGTGCGCTGCTGGCGTTGGGGCTCATCGCACTGTCCTATTGGTTTGTTTCGCTGGCCGGCGGCGCGGATTCCTATGCGGCGGCATCGAGGGTTTTCGCCAATCCCTTGGGCCTCTTGGTGCTGGTGGGATGGACCTTCGCTTTCCTGTTCCATCTATTGAACGGCGTGCGGCATCTTTTCTGGGATGCGGGGCGGGGCTTCGAGCGGACTGAACGGCACGCCGGCGGCTGGTTCGCGGTGTTTGGAGCGGCGGCGCTGACCTTGGGTGTGTGGATTTGGGTCTGGCATCACCTATCATGAGTTTGCGTAGTCCCTTGGGCAGAGTGCTCGGCATGGGGTCCGCCAAGGACGGTACCGCGCATTGGTGGGCGCAGCGCGTCACCGCGGTGGCCCTGGTGCCCCTGACGCTCTGGTTCGTGATTTCGCTGCTGGCGTTGCCGGGGCTGGATTACGACACCGTGCACGCCTGGGCATCGCTGCCAAGCAGCGGTTTTCTGTCCAGCTTGCTGGTGGCGGTGCTCGCCTATCACTCCTACCTCGGCACCATCGTGATCGTCGAGGACTATGTCACCTCGATCTTACCTAAGATCGTTTCCCTGCTGTTGCTGCGCTTCGCGTATGTCTTGAGCGGCGGCGCATGCATATTTGCCATTCTGCGCGTGGCGTTCGGATTTTCCAGATTATGAGCGAATACAAATTCATCGATCACACCTACGATGTGGTCGTGGTCGGCGCCGGCGGGGCGGGCTTGCGCGCGACTTTCGGACTGGCGCAAGCGGGCCTCTCTACCGCGTGTCTGACCAAGGTGTTCCCCACCCGCAGCCATACCGTCGCGGCGCAGGGCGGCATATCCGCGGCGCTCGGCAACATGGGCGCGGACGATTGGCGCTGGCACATGTACGACACGGTCAAGGGGTCGGACTGGCTGGGCGACCAGGACGCCATCGAATTCATGTGCAAGGAGGCGCCGGCTGCCGTCATCGAACTCGAGCATTACGGCGTGCCGTTCTCGCGCACCGATGACGGGCGAATTTATCAGCGGCCGTTCGGCGGCATGACTACGCATTTCGGCCAGGGCATTGCGCAGCGCACCTGTGCCGCCGCCGACCGCACCGGCCATGCCATGCTGCACACGCTGTATCAGCAATCGCTGAAGCACGAGGCGACTTTCTTCATCGAATATTTCGCGCTCGACTTGATCATGGAGAACGGCGAGTGCCGCGGCGTGATCGCCTTGGACATGTCCGAGGGCACGCTGCATCGTTTCCGCGCGCACAAGATCATCCTCGCCACCGGCGGCTATGGGCGCGCTTGGTTTTCCTGCACCTCCGCGCACACCTGCACCGGCGACGGCGGCGGCATGGCGCTGCGCGCCGGATTGCCCTTGCAAGATATGGAGTTCGTGCAGTTCCATCCCACCGGCATCTACGGTGCGGGCTGCTTGATCACCGAGGGTTCACGCGGCGAGGGCGGCTATCTGACCAATGCCTCCGGCGAGCGCTTCATGGAGCGCTATGCACCGAATGCCAAAGATTTGGCATCGCGCGATGTGGTCAGCCGCTCGATGACCATCGAGATTCGCGAGGGACGCGGAGTCGGCAAGCTCAAGGATCATATTCATCTGCATTTGGAACACCTGGGGCCTGCGGTCATCAAGGAGCGCCTGCCGGGGATCGCCGAGACGGCGCGCATCTTTGCCGGCGTGGACGTGAACAAGGAGCCCATTCCGGTGCTGCCCACGGTGCACTACAACATGGGCGGCATTCCCTGCAATGTGCACGGCGAGGCCGTGACGCGCGGCCCGCAGGGAGAGGCCGTGGTGCCCGGGCTCATGGCCGTCGGTGAAGCGGCCTGCGTGTCGGTGCACGGAGCGAACCGCCTCGGCTCGAACTCATTGTTGGATCTCGTGGTATTCGGGCGGGAAGCGGCCCAACACTGCGCCCGGGTACTTGAAGCCGGCACGCCGCATCGCGCGCTCAAGGCGGATTCCTGCGCCCCCGCCGTGGAACGTTTGGACAAACTGCGCCACGCCAAGGGCTCGCTGCGCACGGCGGACATTCGCCTGAACATGCAGCGCGTTATGCAGAGCGACGCGGCCGTGTTTCGCACCGGCGCGACTTTGAACGACGGCAAGCGCAAGTTGAGCGAGGTGGTTGCCTCGTTCGCCGACGTGCAAATCTCGGACCGCTCGCTGATCTGGAACACCGATCTCATCGAGACTCTGGAACTGGACAACCTGCTTGGGCAGGCGGTCGCGACGCTGCATTCGGCCGAGAATCGCAAGGAGAGCCGCGGCGCGCAGGCACGGGAGGATTTCCCGAACCGCGACGATCAGAATTGGATGAAGCATACGCTGTGCTGGGTAACCCCGCAGGGGAGCACTCGATTCGACTACCGCCCGGTGCATTTGAACACGCTGACCGACGACGTCGAGTCGATCCCGCCGAAGGCGCGCACGTACTGAGGAGCTGCGATGGAGTTTTTTCTTCCGCCCAACTCGAAAATCCGCAAGGACGGGCGCGTATTCAAGGCGCCGGCCGAGGCGAAGAACGTGCGCGTGTTCAAGATCTACCGCTTCGACCCCGATTCCGGGGAGAACCCGCGGCTCGATACCTATGAGATCGACATGGACAGCTGCGGACCCATGGTGTTGGACGCGCTGATCAAGATCAAGAACGAGGTCGATTCGACTTTGAGCTTCAGGCGCTCCTGTCGGGAGGGCATTTGCGGCTCGTGCGCCATGAATATCGACGGCAAGAACGGTCTGGCCTGCATCAGCGCGTGCTCGGACGCCAAGGCCGACATCAAGATCTATCCTTTGCCGCACATGCCGGTCATCAAGGATCTGGTGCCCGACCTCACGAATTTCTACGCGCAGTACGCTTCCATAAAGCCATGGCTGCAAACGCGGACTCCGGCGCCCCCCGACGGCGAGCGTCTGCAATCCAAGGAGGATCAGGAAAAAGTAGACCGTCCGTCCGCCTGCATCCTGTGCGCCTGCTGTTCCACCAGTTGCCCCAGCTATTGGTGGAACAGCGACCGCTACCTGGGGCCGGCAGCCTTGCTGGCGGCGTATCGTTGGATCGTCGACAGCCGCGACGAGGCGGTGGGCGAGCGACTCGACAATCTTGAGGATCCGTTTCGCCTGTACCGCTGCCACACGATCATGAACTGCACCGAGGCGTGCCCGAAGGATCTGAACCCGGCGAAGGCCATTGCGGAAATCAAACAATTGATGGCGCATCGTCGCAATTGACGGACCTCGGCAGACTGCGCTGGCGATGCCGCCGCGGCATGAAGGAACTGGACGTGCTGCTGACGCGCTATGTCGATGAGCGGTTCGCGGCGGCGCCCGCGGCCGAGCAACAAGAATTCGAACGCTTGCTGGACGCCCAGGATCCCGTCATCTATGCCTATTGCCTGGGCCAAACCCCGGTACCTGCCCACCTCGCGAGCTTGATCCGCCTGATTACGGTTGTCGGCGCCGATCGCTGACTTAAGTGGCGGGCGGCGCTGCTAGAATCCCCTCCTGTGCACGATGTCACGTTTATAGTCGTCTCGGCTCCGGATTGGTCGAACTTTTCCGCGGCGGGTCGGTCTATCGCGACAGGCTGGGTTGTGAGCTCGCCGGTTTGGGATCACCCATGAGCGTCGAAGAGAGTGATCTGAAACTGGTGGAGCGAGTCCAGCGCGGTGAGCGCGCGGCGTTCGATTTGTTGGTCCTGCGATACCAGCACAAGGTGCTGAAGCTAATCATGCGGTACGTGCACGATGCGACGGAAGCTGAAGATATCGCCCAGGAGGCGTTCGTCAAAGCATACCGGGCGTTGCACTCGTTTCGCGGCGACAGCGCCTTTTACACGTGGCTGTACCGAATCGCCATCAACACCGCCAAGAACGCTCTGGTTGCCACCAAGCGCCGCCCCATGGATTACGACTTGGACCTTCAGGACCCCGAACAGTACGACTTGCACGCGCGGCTGGCGGAATCGGAAACCCCGGAAGGGTTGCTGCTCACGGACGAGATTCGCGAGACGGTCAATCGGGCTATCGAAAATCTGCCCGAGGATCTGCGCACTGCGATCGTTCTCCGAGAGCTCGAAGGATTAAGTTACGAGGATATCGCGCAGACGATGGATTGCCCGGTTGGCACGGTGCGCTCGCGGATCTTTCGCGCGCGCGAGGCGATTGACAAGAAGCTTAGACCCATTTTCGAAGGCGGCCTTGGTCGGCCTGAGGACACATGAGCGAACAAATTCGTGAACAAGTCTCGGCGTTTCTCGACGGGGAATTGCCAAGCTCGGAAACCGAACTACTGTTGAAGCGCCTCACGCGAGACGGCGAGCTGCGCGAGAGCTTCGGGCGCTTTGCACTGATCGGGGAGGCGCTGCGCGGCAGCAAACATGCGCTGCTGACCAAGGGATTCGCATCGCGGGTGAATCTGGCCATCGACGGGGAGCCAGTGACCGCAGCGGGCACCCTTGTGGCAACACATGCCGCGCGCTGGTGGCGCCCGCTCTCCGGCGTCGCCTTGGTCGCGGGGGTCGCTGCGGTCGCGATCGTCGCGATGCAGCAGCGATCCATGACAGTACCGGGTGCGCCGGCGCCAGGTGCGGCGGGTCCTGCGACGGTTGCCAGCACGACCGTTCCCGCGGGCGCCGTGTCCGCCGACGCGAAGCTGGTGTCCAATCACGAGGCGATATCCTATACGGTGCCCGCGACGTCGATCGAGACACCGGCTGGCCCGCCCACCGGGCGTCTGACCAATTATATGTTCGCCCACAGCAAGTACTCCTATGGCCTCGGGCAGCGCGGGGTGCTGGCCGACCTATTGATCGACGACGATGAGCCGGCGGGCGCCGTGCGGGAGCCCGCCAAGCAGGTGCCGGTACGCGTCGCTCCATGATCCGATCGCTGCGGCATCGCGCCCGCGCCGGCTGGCTGGTTCCTTGCGCCATGGTGGGCGCCATACTGACGGGCGCGCCGGCGCTGGCGGCGGCCGACGATCCGCGTATCTGGCTCGAGAAGATGAATCAGGCGCTGGCGACCCGCAATTACGACGGCACTTTCTTCCACGTGAGCGGCGGCCGGGTCGAGACCATGCGCATCGTGCATCGGGTGCGCGCCGGTCGGGTCATGGAGCGCTTGCAGTCTTTGGACGGCTCCGGACGCGAATTCGTACGCAACAACGATGAACTCACCTGCTATTTGCCCGATCAGCACACGGTGCTGGTAGAGCCGCGCCAGGATCGTGGGCCATTCTTGGGTTCGCTGCCTCAATTCGGTGCCGACACCAACGAGTACTACCGGCTCGAAGCGTTGCCCGATGCGCGCGTTTTGGGGCGCACCGCACACGTCATCGCCGTCAATCCGAAGGATCAGTTCAGATTCGGCTATCGGCTGTGGCTGGATGAAAAGACGGCGATGCCCCTGAAGACCCAGCTGTGCGATTCGCGTGGCGAGATCCTCGAGCAGATCCTGTTCGCGCGCTTGGACATGCCCGAGAACATCGCCGACAGCGAACTCGCGCCCGCCGTGAAGACCGACGGCATGCGCTGGGTGCGCCAGGGTCCGGCGCACGAGGAGCCTGCCACGGGATTATCCGGCTTTCGTGCCAGCGAGCTTCCTCCCGGATTCAAGTTGACCGTCGAGGGGGCGCAAACCATCGGCGGTGCAACCGCCCCGGCCAGTCATCTGGTGTATTCGGATGGATTGGCCACGGTGTCGGTGTTCGTCGAGGCACCGCCCGCGCCCGATGCAGCGGGCGCCGATGCCCACCCTGCCGCGCCCACCGAGGCGCCGATGCAGGGTCTGGCGCGCGTGGGGTCTGGATACGCCTTCTCGACCGTCGTACAAGGCCACCAGGTCACGGCCGTGGGCGAGGTCCCTGCGCTGACCGTCGAATTCATCGCCCATTCAGTGAAGGGCGGCGCCGATCCCGGCCGGGCCGATCCCGCTCGTCACTGAGGAATGCGCCGGGCGCTCCGGTTCACGATGTACTCCCGGCCGGGCTGCAGCTTGTGCGAGGAGATGCTCGAAGAGCTCGCCGCGCTGCCGGCGG
>Ga0182024_10009543_pt1 | contig 20044 bp, 16 predicted proteins | sample P32metaG_FD_120480 | JGI IMG/M metagenome (GOLD analysis project Ga0182024, IMG submission 120480) | Permafrost microbial communities from Stordalen Mire, Sweden - P3-2 metaG (Illumina Assembly) | ecosystem: Environmental > Terrestrial > Soil > Wetlands > Permafrost | place: Sweden: Stordalen... | reverse complement strand
CCAGCGCAAAGAACACGCCGAGGCCACGCACGTCGCCGATGACCCGGTGTCTCTTAGCCAGTTCTTCCAGTCCCGGACGCAGCACATCGTCGCCAATTCGCTTGGCGTTTTCGACTATGTGTTCGTTCTCATTTACTTCAATACAGGCCACCGCGGCGGCGCAGGCCAGTGGGTGACCTGAGTAGGTGAGCCCACCGGGGTAGACCCGGTCATTGAACGACGCCGAGATGGCTTCGTTGAGGACCACGCCGCCGAGGGGCACGTAACCGCAGTTCACGCCCTTGGCGAAGGTCACCAGGTCGGGCTTCACGTCGTAGTTCTGGTAGGCGAACCACTCTCCGGTGCGTCCAAATCCGCACATCACTTCGTCGGCGATATAGACAATGCCGTAACGATCGCAGATCTCGCGGACGCCATTGAGGAATCCCTTCGGTGGCACCATGATGCCCGCGGTGCCGGGCACGGTTTCGAGAATGATAGCGGCGAAGGCGGTGGGGCCCTCGAAGAGAATGGTGTTCTCCAAACTGGCCAGAGCTCGCTCGCACTCTTCTTGTTCGGTCGTTGCTTGATAGACCGAGCGGTAGAGGAACGGTCCAAAGAAGTGCACGACACCCGACGTCCCGTTGTCGTTGGGCCAGCGTCGGGGGTCGCCGGTGAGGTTGATCGAGGTGGAAGTGCCGCCATGGTAACTGCGGTAGGTGGCGAGGACCTTTTGACGACCGGTGTGCAATCGGGCCATGCGCACGGCGTGCTCGACCGACTCGGTGCCACCACTGGTGAAGAAGACCTTGGCGGCGCCATCGAACGAGTGATCCAGGATCAGTTCGGCGGCGCGGTAGCGCGCTTGGTAACCGTGCTGGGGGGCAATCGTGCAGAGCACTCCAGCCTGCTCTTGGATGGCCTTGACCACCAGAGGATGTTGGTGGCCGATGTTGGTGTTGACCAACTGCGACGAGAAGTCCAGGTAGGTATTGCCGCTCTCGTCGGTGACGTAGACACCCTGAGCGTCCGTGATCATGAGGGGATTGATGGTGGCCTGCGCGGCCCACGAATGAAAGACGGATGCCTTTTCGCGTTCGACGGAGGTCAGGGTTGATCGGTCGGTTGACATGTTTTGGTCCTTTTTTCTCTTAAGTGAACTGTAACGTGTGCGCAACGTTGGGCTGCGTGGCCGGATATTCCAGATAGTTGCCCAGTTCGCGTCGAGCCGTCGCCGTCGTTACTTCGTGCTATCTGCTGCGTACTCAATGTCATGGACGGCGATTGACCCGCAATTCGAAGACGCCCGGCACGTGCCATTCCGTGGATAGGACAATCGGATGACCATTCTTGTTGAAGTCCACTTCGCTGATCTGCTGGAGAGCGCTGCCGACCTTTACGTCAAGCAACGACGACAGCCGTTCATCGGCAATGACGGGCAACAGGACCGCGTTCGCGCTGACCACTGGTTCGCCGATCGACGCCAGTACGTCGTAGAGCGATCGGTTGAAACTCTTGTTGGTCACCGCCAAAATGAATCGCTCGGGCACGATGTCGATCGAATAGATCACGGCGCGGCCGTTCGCCGTGCGCAACCTTTCGAGTCGGCGTACTAGCTCTTCGGGTTCGAGGCCAAGGTCGAGGGCCTCGGCTTTGGTCGCTTTACGGGTCTTGACGTCGAGCACCTGCAAGCCCGGTTTCATTCCCGCCTGAGCGATCATGCGCGTGTAACTGAGCGTGGCGTCGAGGGCGTGTCGCGGACCGGGCAGTCCCACTACGTAGGTACCGCTGCCGTGTCGACGTTCGAGGAAGCCCGCAGTAACCAGCGCCGAGACCGCCTCTCGCACCGTGAGCCGGCTCACTTCGAATTGTGCCGCTAGTTCCAATTCATTGACCAACTTCGCTCCGACGGGCAACTCCCCGTTGGTGAGGTCATCGAGCAGTCCACGACGAACTTCCTCGACCCGGCTGCCCCGCGAGACGGTGGTCTTGGTCATGATTGTGTGGCGACCTGGAGCACGTGCCGTACTTGGTCGGCCACGTCCGGCGCGCCGGGAAAAAGTCCGTCAAAGATCGCCGAGCCAATGGTGAAGCCCCAAGCGCCGGTCGACGCGAGCATGGCGATCTGCTCGTCGTGCACCACCGATCCGGCCGCGATGACCGGTCCGGCCGAGGCGCCAACGACGGCCCGGGTGAGCTCTTCGATGTTGGCGGTTTTATGTCGGTAGGCGAGCAGGTCCAGGCCGTAGACGCCGGGCCTCGCGGTGAGCGACGCGGCATCGGCAGCAATCTCGTCGATGCTGCCTTCGAGAACGCTTGGGTGGCCAACAACCCGACCGGGGAAGGGGCAGTAACGAACGTCCGATCCCGCCAAGAGCGGGAGCACGGCGTCGGGCTGGGTGCCGCCCAGCACCCAATCGACCCCGGCCGCCAGCGCGGCGCGCACGGAGTTAATTTCGGCCTCGCGAGTGGTCGACACGACTTCCAGCATCACCTCGAATCCGGCTGCTCGCGCGGCCTGGGCGATTTCACGCTGTCGCGCCGGTGTCGCGCCCACGTCCTTGAACCCGATGAAATGAAGGCCAGTGTCGGCCAGTTGATCGACGTAGTCGAGCGCGTCCTCGACAGTGCTGTCGGCGTGGGTAAGCATGAAGATGAAATTGATCACGGTCCGTCCAGTCCATTGGGGAGAAGGTCAAGTAGGTCGCGTGCGACGAAATCCGGTTGGACCTCGCTGCCCGAAAGTTCGTGGACGCTGGTGACGCCGGTGAGCATCAATACGCTCGACATGCCGAGCGCCTTGGCCATCGCAATATCAGTGAGCAAGCGGTCGCCGACCATGACGGCTTTTTCGGGATCAACGCGCAGGCGTTGCAGGATGGCGCGGCCCATGTGTGCACTGGGTTTTCCGACGATGGCCTCGGCGCATACGCCGGTACAGGCTTCGACGGCTGCCAACATCGCCGCGCAGTCCGGCAAGCCCCCGTCGGGGGTGGGACAGAAGGGATCGGGATTGGTGGCCACGATGGTCGCACCGTTATTGACGGCGCGGTAGGCGGCGAGCAGCTTGGCGTAATTGAAGGTCCGGTCGAAGGAGACCACGATCAAACCGGCCTCGAACGGATCGGCGGTTACCTTGAATCCCGCAGCGCGCAGCACGTCATCCACCAGCTGCTCGGCGACGGTCAGGATGGTTACGCCGGGGTGGTGGTCGTTCAGGTAGTACACCAGCGAGTCAAGTGGTGTCACGACGTCCGTGCTCTCGGTCGCGATCCCGAGATTCGTGAGTTTCGTCGCGTACGCTTCGGCGGTCTCTAGGGGCTTATTGGTCACAAAGACCACGCTGCTGCGATCGCGCAACTTGGCGACCACTTCGGCGGCGTGGTCCAATAGGTGATCGCCGAGGTACACCGTGCCGTCGAGATCAAGGGCGTAGCCCTCGAAGAGCACGTCGAGGCGGCGCGCGGAGGTGATCTTGTTCACGACGCCAGTTCTCCTAGTTCGAGCAGCACCCCAGCGACGTCCTCAGGGTTCCACGCGCCGATGAGCACGGCCAGGTCCAGCACGCAAAAACGGTCTCGCATTAGGTGACCCTTGGTTAGCGACCACGTCACGACGTTCGGGTCGGGAGCCGGCCTCAGTTGATCGAAGGACACCGGCGCGCGCGCCTCACGCAGAACCGAAGCAATAAAACGAGCGGGCCAAAGAAGTAAGGCAACCTCGTGGTCGTGCTTGGGCCACTCACGCACGACGCGGCGGATGTCGTCTAAGTGGAGATGGATCCAGGTGGCCTTACGCTCGTAGGCCGCCCAACACTCCTCAGCCAAAGTACCCGTGGTGTCTAGGTGGGCAAAGGCGCTGAGCACGTCGACTCGCGATGCAACGTTATTGGCGCTCACCTTGGCGTCACCGGACGCGAGTCGCTCACGCACGCGCTGCCATACCAGTGCGGCGACCACGCTGGAGGCGCCAACCTGCGAACCGTGCGAGGCGTTGGCTAGGTGGGCCGCGTCCGCGTGCATTTCGAGCAAGTGACTAATGAGATGTTCAGTTCCTGACGACGGCGCGGTGCGACCGGCCACCCCCATGGCTATGCCGCCCCGAGTGAGACAGGACGTCAATAGCCCTACGGCTTCCCGCTCGCCTCGTCCGAGGTCGCTCGAAGCCTCAACCAATTCGTGGAGGTCGCGTCGCATCAAAGAGACGAGCGCGGGCGAGAAACTAGTGTCGAACCCCACGGCGTTGGAAAGATACCAGTCCGCCGCCGCACTAAACATTGAGAGTTGGTCGCCCAGACCCGAGCGCGTCATGCTCAGCGGCGCTTGGGCCACGACGCCAGGATCAATCACCAAGGCGTCAGGCCATTTACTGGGGGTGGTCCGTTTGACACCGTTGATCAACAACACGCTTTGGTCGTCGGCGAAACCGTTCACGCTGGCGGCGGTCTGGACCACCACGTGAGGAAGTGAAAGTTGGCGGGCCACGACTTTGCCAATATCTACCAACGTCCCGGAACCAACACTCACCAGGGCTCGGGGTCTGGCGCAGCGTGCGGTTTCCACGGCGTTGGCGACGGTCTCTTGGTCGGCCAGCACCACAGACGCCGGCGATTCGGGCGCCAGGTGCACAAGATCCACTTTGTGCGACGATCGGATTGTTTCGATCACCACGTCCAGAACGTCTCTGTCTAGGTAGCTCTTGGGAGTGGTGTCGGACAGCACCGTGATCGGCGAGCCCGTCTCAATCTCCAGTCGTTCCAAAATCTGTGGAAGAGCTCGAATGGCTCCCGCTCCACGCACTACTTCGCACAGTCCGATGGCGCGGAGCGACGCCGAGTCCGGCGACGAACGCACGAACTCGCGAAGTTCGCTGAGATCATCAAAGGTCACAGGGGTTCGCTCGCTCACGCCATGGCCCCCTCGACCCCGTCGAAGAGGGCTCGGTAGCGACCGTAGGCGTCTTCGTACAGGGCGACGTTGAACGGTTCGGGTACGTGGGGTTCATCGGCCAGTTTTACCGTCCGGTTGACTGCGTCCGTCAGATCTTTGAAAGTGCCCGCCGCGACGCCGGCCAGCAAGGCCGCGCCCACCGCGGTTGCCTGGGCGACCAAAACGCGACGCATCGGGCGCCCGGTCACGTCGGCCTTGATTTGCATCCACAGCTCGCTGACCGAGCCGCCGCCGATGACCCGGATCTCGTCGCCGCCTAGTCCGAGTGCGGCAAATCGATCGGTGATGTCGCGAAGGGCAAACGCACATCCCTCGAGGACCGCGCGGGCCATCGAGCTTGAAGTGTGCGACATCGCCAGACCCGCGAAGACGCCTCGCATCTGAGCGTTCCATCGTGGCGTCATGGCTCCGGACAGGGCCGGTAAAAAGAGAACCCCGTCCGAACCGGCGGGCGCCTGGGTCGCCAGATCAAAGAGCTCCGCTTGGCTCACTTTCAAAACGTTTTCGGCCAGCCAAAGGGTGCTGCCCCCCGAGACGAAACCGGGATTCTCGACCAGGTAGAAGTCCGCCAGGGCGTGGGCATGCGTCTCGACCAGTCCTCCGTAGTCGAGCACTAGGGAGTCGCTCGCGACGGTCACCGGTTCCGCCGTTCCGGTGACGTCCGTGATGATGCCGTTGGAAATGGCGCCCGCTCCGACTGAGCCGGCGTGCTCGTCACCGGTCCCCACCAACACCGCGCATTTCGTCGAGAGCCCCATGATCTCGGCGGCCTTCGTGGTCAGCGTCCCCACGGTTTCGCTCGCTTCGACGATGCGACCTAATTGGGCGGCCTCGAGTCCCGCCGCGTCGAGCAGTTCATCGGACCACCGGCGCGTTCGCAAGTCGTAGAGCAGGCTGGACGACGCGTTGGCGTGATCGATGGCCAGATGGTTGGTGAGGCGGTGCAGCAAATAACCGGCCGCGGGCGGGAACGCCATGGCCCCGGCAAACGTCTCCGGCTCGTTGTTGCGAAGCCACATGATCTTGGGACCGGAGTGCGACGAATCCGGGACGAGACCCGTGAGTTCGAAGAGTCGGTCGGCTCCCACTTGGCGGGCGAACGCCTCGGCCTGGACTTCTGCTCGCCGGTCGAGCCAGATGATCGCGGGCCCCAACGATTCGCCCTGCGACGACAGCGCCACGACACCGTCAACCTGGCAGGCCAGATTGAGTACTCCCACCTCGGTGCCGCTCACGCCCCCGTTGACGAGGAGTTTCCCTATTACGAAGGCAATGCCTTCCTCCCAATCGAGGGGGTTCTGTTCGGCCCAACCGCTCAAGGGGTGGGTCATCGTCAGGCCGTGCGACTCTGCACCTCGCAGTGCACCATCGGGGTCGATCAGCACGCCCTTGATGCCCTGAGAGCCCACGTCGATGCCGATGACGAACGTCATGGAGCTACGTCATTCGTGATCGTACGAACGTCACGATGCTTTCGCTGTACGTCCACCGTTCCCCCAAATCGCCGCGACTCCACGTGCTGAGTGGAGACACTCAATAGTTAATTAAATCGCCGTCGAGCCTAGAGTAAGTCATCAGATGACTTTGGTCAACTGATTTTCGCCGCTTTTCTTTTCCGCCTCGTTCGATTCGCCGAAGGTTCGAGATTCTTCGTTCCGCTCATTGGAAATCATTTGTTCGCCTTTTGCCACGCGATCCACTCGATCAGTTCGCGACGAAATCGCGACTCGATTCCGATCTGCTCAGGTCACCCTGGGGTGCAGACCGCTTTCGTGGGAGCCGTCGCCGCTGCGCGATGACATCTCTGGATTCTCCCTGACCGAATTATCCCCTTACGGAGAAAATTCTTGGAAAACGTTTGACAGAAGTCATCAGATGACTTACTATCATTCAAAATTCCACGGCGAGGGGGCTCCTGTGACAGCGATGGATGAGACCGACAAAGAAATAGGTCTGCGAGCCGATTCGGTAAGTCTGTGGGGCGACTTCGTGGTCTCCATTGCCAACGTGGCGCCGTCGAGCAGCGTGGCCTACACGTTGGCGATACTCGTGGCCTTTGCCGGACACATCGCGCCTCTGGCGGTGCTTATCGTGGGCCTGGCGATGTGCGCCTGCTCGGTTGGCTACGCCAGCCTCAACCGATGGCGAGCGCACGCCGGTGCGCCGTACATCTGGGTCGGTGAGGCGGTGACCCCGTCCATTGGCGTCGGCACCGGACTCCTCAACGTCGCGGTTTCGACGTTCGCCAACGTGGGAAACATCACTCTGGCCGGAGCGTACTTCCTCTTCGTGGTGGCGCCCACCGGGGACACCTTTTCCAATCCATTGACGTGGGTAGTCGCCACGGCCATCATGGGCGTGCTGGTGTATCTCTCGATCCGCGGGATTCGTCCCTCCGTGCGCTTGCAGTGGACGTTCGTCTTCATTGAGTACACCGCCATGATCTCCTTCGTGATTCTGGCTCTCCTCCACGAGGCCTCGCACACGGGCGGCGCTTCCTTGCCCTCGATTCATGACTTTGCCTTCTCGGGCGCCGTGCACGGCATCGGCGGATTCACCGGCCTCGCCAAAGCGGCCGTCCCTTGCGGATTCCTCTATCTCGGTTGGGAGGCTACGGCGGTTTTGGGTGAAGAGTCGACCAATCGCAAGATCAACCCCGGCCGGGCGATGATCATGGGCACGGTCTTCTTGACCATTTGGTATACCTTCCTGATCGCCGTGTTCGAAGGCGTCTCGAGCCAGGCGAACGTCTTGAAGGACGGCACGGACGTCATGGCGTACGCGGGGCAGCTGCTGGTTCCCGGCTTCTGGGGTCGAGCGCTTCCCCTGGCCGTGCTGGTGGCCGTTATCGGAACCTGTCAGATTCAGATGACGGAGCCCAGCCGGGTCCTCTACGCCCTGGCTCGCGACAGGCTCATTCCTAAGGTGTTCGGGTTAATCAACAAGAAGCACCAAACTCCCTGGGCGGCCCTGCTCATCTTGGCGGCCATCCCGCCGGCGCTCCTGATCCCCTACTTGGCGAACTCGTCGGCGAACCACGCCATTGGCGACATCATCAGCTCTGACGGCATGATTGGTTTGTTCATGTACTTCGTGGTCGCCACCGCCAGCGTCTGGTTCTATCGCGACCACCTCAAGCACAGTGCCAGCAAGCTCTTCATGTTGGGGATAATTCCGTTGTTGGGTGGACTCTTCATGGGCGTGATCTTCTTCTACGGACTGACGACCCAGGCGCACATTGTGGCCTGGGTGGCGGTCATCATTATCGTGATCGTGTTCGCCCTCGGCTTCATCATCCATGCCCTGCGTCCCTCGTCGCCGTATTTCACGGAACTGAAGGAGCGACGGGCCCAGGGCATAAAGGGCTCGGACGAGTCACATCAGTCAACCGAGTCGTAATCCCGCCGCAACTTTCTCGAAGCTGCGGTGAACAAGAAATTCGGTTTGATGCTCGGCTGTGTCGTCAGTCGCGTCTTCGTTGATATTGACCAAGGCCAGCAGACTCCCCGCGCATTACGACGTGGGGAGTTTGATCATCGAGAGACGTAAGGTTCCTATCGTGCAGTGAGCTGACGTCGTTGGCGTCGACGACTGAAGGTGCCGAGAAGGAGAAGCAGTGAGACGATTTGAGGGAAAGACAGTCGTGGTGACGGGCAGCGCGCACGGCATTGGACGAGCGAGTGCGTTGCGATTTGCCTCTGAGGGCGCCCGCGTCGCCGTCATTGACCTGCAGGCACCGGAAAGCCAAGGGGTAGCCGAGGAATGCTCACGAGTGGGCGGACAGGGTCTGGCGTACGTAGCCGACGTGTCGGACGCCGACCAAGTAGGCGAGGTCATTGGGCGGATCGTCAGCGATTTTGGCGGCATCGACGTGCTTCACTCCCACGCCGGGCGCCTTCGCGCCGGAACAATCGGCGAGACCGATTTGGAGGAATGGAATCGCACCTTCGCGGTCAACGTGACGTCGATGTTCCTGGTCATTCGTTCGGTGGTTCCCGTCATGAAGGCAGGCGGTGGCGGCGCCATCGTTACGACCGGCTCCATCAGCGGGATGTTCGGAGAGCCGGCCCTGGCCGCATACACGGCGTCCAAAGCGGCGGTAGTAAATCTCACGCGCAGCTTGGCGATCGACAACGCCAGTTCGGGGATTCGCGTCAACTGCGTCTGTCCGGGCTGGGTCGACACGGGCTTTAACAATCCGCAGTTCGTCCACGACGGACTCACCGAGCAGGACATCGCCACGCTGATCGAGCGGACCGTTCCCATGGGCCGCCAAGGACTTCCCGAGGAGATGGCGGCCGCGGTTGCGTTCCTGGCTTCCGAGGACGCCTCGTACATCACGGGACAAACCTTGCTGGTCGACGGAGGACTGCTCGCCCACGTCTAGGTTCACATAATTACGCGGGATCGAATCACCGAGAGTTCCCGCTGCAGTACCCGGGGAGTCACCTCCGTTTCATTTGGATACCGTACGGTCGCACCCGTACGCCAACCAAGAGGAGATCGCCAATGGGCCCATTGACAAACCGAGTAGCGAAGGCGGTGCTCGCCGGGTCGATCGCGTCGCTCGGAATAATGGCGATCGGTGAGGGAGCGAACGCTGCAACCTCCGCCCAGGCGTTCAAAGTGACCACGATTCTTACTGGCAGCTCGCTCCACCACTCGTATAGCCCGAAAGGCGCGACGGCGGCAAAGACCGAAACCTTGAGCAACCCAGACGACATCAGCCTCTTTGGCCACGACCTCTTTGTTGGATTTCAAAACGGGGTCGGACCCCAGGGCCAGGCCAGCAGCGACGGGAACCTCGATAGCACCGTGGTGGAGTTCAGCTTGACCGGCCACGTGGTTGATCAGTGGGACATCGTGGGCAAGGCCGACGGTGTCACGGCCGACCCCGCGCTCGGTGGCGTTCTCGCCACCGTCAACGAGGACGCCAAATCGGCTTTGTATCTGATCAAGACCAACGGTGCTTCAACGTCGGGCGCAATTTCGCGCTACGCCTACAGTGAGGCACTGCCCCATGGTGGCGGCACCGACGCCATCTCGATCTATAACGGCGGAATCCTGATTAGCGCGTCGGCTCCTGGAACGTCCGGGGCTCCCGCTCCTCAGGCGACGTACCCCGCCGTCTATGAAGTGAATCTCGATCCCGCGACCAAAGTTGCGAACGTGACCCCGCTTTTTTACGATGAGGCTCAAGCAACCGACGCCAACACCTATGGTTCGAACCACGGCCTGTCGACGAAACTGGCGCTCACCGACCCTGACTCGAATGAAGTGGTTCCCTCGTACGCCACGCGGTTCGCGGGTGATTTCGTGCTCACCAGCCAGGGCGACAAGGAACAGATATTCGTGAGTGGAACGAAGGCGCCCGCGTTGGGGTTGTCGGTGCTGACGCTCACTCAGTCGGTCGACGACACCGCGTGGCCCAGCTCTAACTCGGGTCGGCTCTACTCAACGGACTCGACCGACGACGACGTTGACGTCATCACTGGTACCTTCCCCACGGGTACGCCACTGGCGGTAGTGACGCCGTGTGGGGCGAACGGGTCGCCCGCCACGTGCCCCGCGACCGGTTTCCCCAACAACTATCTCGGCTGGATCAATCCTCACACCGGAGTCGTCACCGCCGTGGTGGTGAAGGGGGCAACGTACGTTCCCCAAGGCGGTCTGGCCTTCGTCGGCGGTTGAGCGAGTGCCACGACCGGACGTCCTGACGCGACCCACCGAGAGATTTGATCGCGCTTGGTGAGGTGATATTTTCATACCATGACCACTGATCTTGAAATAGTCCTTGACGCAACGCTCAGTGATCGTCAGCTACTGGATCACCCGTTCTATCGCCGTTGGCAGGCGGGAGAGCTGAGCCGAGACGAATTGACCGAATACGCCGAGCAGTACCGTTTCTTTGAAACTATGTTTCCAGGTTTTCTGGAGAAATTGAGCGCTCGGCTTCCCGACGGGCCGGCACGCCGGGCGGTATTGGACAACTTGGACGATGAGGTTTCTCCGCCTAATCACCTCGCCCTTTTTGAGCAGTTCGCAAATTCGTTCGACGCGTCTGACGCGGCGATCTCACCGGCTACGTCGCATTTGGTGGAGTCGTACGCCGCGTTGTTGGGGCGAGGGCCCGAGGCGGCGCTCGCCGGTCTGTGGGCGTACGAGGGTCAAGGTGCCCAAATCGCCCAGTCCAAGGCCGAGGGGCTTATCACACATTACGGGGCCCAAAGTGACGCCTTGGCGTTTTGGACGGCGCACGGTTCGATCGAAGATGATCACGCGAAGTGGACGCTCGAAGCGCTTTCGCTGCTCGAGCCCGACCTCGGCGAAGTGGCGTTCGGTGCAGGGCTCATCGCGGAAGCGTGGTGGTTGTTCCTAAATGAACGCGAATTACTTGCGGCGTAGGGACGGCGTGGGCCCCGACTCGCCGCTTCGAAGCGCGTAGCGCGGTAAGTGGCATGCTGGAGAGCTATGGGAACTGACGTGACGACGCTATTGGGCGACTTGGTGGATCAGGCGATGGACCGTCAAGGGCCGACCAGGGAGCAGGCGCTGGAATTGTTGGCGACCAGTGACGACGATGTACTCGATGTCGTCGCGGCCGGTGGGCGCGTGCGTCGGCACTTCTTCGCCAACCGGGTCAAGCTCAACCTCATCATCAACATGAAGAGCGGTCTGTGCCCGGAGGACTGCTCGTACTGCTCGCAACGCAGCGGCTCGAAGGCGGACGTACTTAAGTACAACTGGATCGATCCCCTGGTGGCGGCCGAAACCGCCGATCGGGCGGTCGAAGGTGGAGCGAAGCGGGTCTGCCTGGTGGCGAGTGGCAGGGGTCCGACCGATCGCGACATCGGGCGCATCGCTGATACCGTGCGGGCCATCAAAGAACGACATCCCGGCGTGGAAGTGTGTACGAGCCTCGGGCTTTTGACGCCCGAGCGGGCGCAACGGCTGCGGGACGTTGGCGTGCACGCGTACAACCACAACCTCAACACCAGCGAAGCGAACTACGCAGAGATCTGCTCGACCCACACCTTTGCCGATCGCGTCGACACCGTCGGCGTCGCTCGCGAGGTCGGCCTCTCGCCGTGCTCGGGAGCGATCTTCGGCATGGGCGAAAGCGATGAGGATATCGTCGACCTCGCCTTCGACCTTCGAAAGCTGGACCCCGATTCGGTGCCCATCAACTTCCTCATCCCTTTTGAGGGCACCCCGCTGGGCGGCGAATGGCGGCTCACCCCGCAGCGCTGCCTGCGCATCCTGGCCCTGTTCCGATTTTTCTTTCCCGATGTGGAAGTTCGAATTGCCGGCGGGCGCGAGATCCATCTACGCAGTCTCCAGACCCTCGGGCTTCACCTGGCCAACTCCATCTTCTTGGGTGACTATTTGACCAGCGAGGGCCAGGCTGGGGTAGCTGATCTCGAGCTGATCGCCGACGCCGGATTCGTGGTGGAGGGTGTCGAAGAGGTCACGTTGCCAGCGGCCCGTCATGATCTGGTAGCGCTGCGACGCAGAGGTCCAGGAACAGCGGTTCCCGCAAACGCCTGAGCGAGGCTGACGCCAAAGAACCGTGCTTCAAGGTTGAAGGTTTTCCAGTACCGGACCCCTCGCATTTTCGTGGATCACGATGTTGACGGCTCGTTCGCGCAGTGGTGGTGCCCGGCTGCGTCGAGCAGGGTGCGACATTGAACCGGAACCTGTTCGCGGATCCCCCTTGCATTGGTGACGATCTTGGGATAATCTACAACCATATGGTTGTAGGAATGAAGGACCAACACAAGGCCGACGAACTGTTCCACGCGCTCGCCGATGCCACCCGCCGCAACATCGTCATGCGGTGCCTACAGGGCGAGTATTCGGTTTCCGCTCTGGCCCGTTTCTATCCGATGAGCTTTGCCGCGGTGCAAAAGCACGTCGCCGTGCTGGAGAACGCCGAGCTGGTATCCAAGCGTCGCAGAGGGCGCGAGCAGCTAGTGCGCGGGAACGTTCACGCCATCCGCGACGCATCCGGATTGCTCGATCAGCTCGAAGAGGTGTGGCGCAGCCGCATCGACCGCATGGACGAAATCCTCACTGAAGACCTAAAAAAGGAGCCACCATATGACCGTGACCAGCGTTGACAAGGACCCCGAAGCAATGACCATGACGTTCACCGCAGAATTTGACGAACCCCTGGGACGAGTGTGGCGGCTATGGGAGGATCCGCGACAACTCGAACGATGGTGGGGTCCGCCGACGTATCCGGCGACCGTCGTTGACCATGACCTCACCCCCGGCGGAAGTGTCTCGTACTTCATGACCGGTCCGCAAGGCGATCAGCATCACGGCTGGTGGAGGGTGACGCACGTTGACGCACCGCACCGACTCGAATTCGAAAACGGGCTCGCGGACGAAACGGGTGCTCCCAGTGCAGACATGCCGTCCATGATCGTCCGGGTCGCCTTCAGCGAACGGCCCACTGCCGGCACCCGCATGCAAATCGAGACGGCGTACCCGTCGCTGCTCGCCATGGAGAAATTCCTGTCCATGGGAATGGAGGAGGGAATGACGTCAGCGGTTTCCCAGATTGACGCCATCCTGTAATCGGCGTCGCCTGACGACGGACTAAAGGTCGTTGCCGGCGTACGAGAGGTTGAAGCTCTTGTTGACCAGCGGGAAGTCCGGCACGATCGTGTCGGCCAGCGCCACGGGCAATGCCGGCCACGCAAAGAACGAGGGGTCCACCACCTTCACGCGGCGCAGCATTCCGTCAGAGCCAAATTGAACGCGGTGCACGATCGCTCCACGCCATCCTTCGACGATTCCCGACCCTTGTCCCTCGCGAGCAACTGCCTCGCCTTGGCCGTCGGCGATCAGCGGACCCTCGCGCGAGACGAAGTCGGCGAGCAAGCTCAGCGAGGCGTCCACTTCGTCGACGCGCACCTCGAAACGGGCCAGCACGTCACCGGTGTCGCGGTGGGCGGGGTGCCACGTCGACGGTAAGTCCACGAAGGGATGCATCACGCGTGCGTCGAGGTTCAATCCCGACGCCCGGGCGACGACGCCGAGTACCCCGATCTCGCGAGCCTGATTGGTGGAGAGCGGTCCGGTGCCGGTGAAGCGGTCCATGACGATGCTGTTGGAGCGCGCGAGGTCTACCAACTCGTGAAACCGGGCGCCAATCTCTTCGAGCTCCTCGGTCCGGGGTAAGGCGCGAAGCGCGGCCCCGCCGTAGCGGACGCCGCCGCGCAGCAGGCGGTGACCGGTCACTGACTCGTTCAGTTCCAGGAGTCGTTCGCGAAGGATCAGCGCACGGGCGTTGGCCAGCGCAAAGCCAACGTCGTTGCACAGCGCGCCGACGTCGCTCACGTGGTTGTAGAGGCGTTCGAGCTCGATCAGCACGCCGCGCAACTCTCGGGCGCGGGGCGAGACCTCGATCCCTTGCGCCTCTTCCACGGCTTGGCAGAAGGCGAGCGAGTGACCAACGGCGCTGTCACCCGAGATTCGCTCGGCGAGGTTCATCGCGAACGTCAGGTCGCGGCCCTCGAAGAGTCGCTCAATGCCCTTATGCACGAACCAGAGCCGGGCCTTCATGCGCACGATGGTCTCACCGACCACCCAGAAGCGGAAGTGGCCGGGCTCGATGACCCCAGCGTGGACCGGTCCGACCGGGATCTCATAGATGCCGGCGCCCTCCACCTGGGCGAAGGGGAAGGAGTCGGCGCCGGGTTTCATGGGAGGTTGAGGGCTCGCGTCGGCGCGCATGGGGTGCCACCCTTCGGGCCAATGCTGGTGCAGTACCAGTGGCCGGGGCTGGGGGTGACCCACGGGCTCCACGCCAAAGAGGTCGCGCATCTCGCGTTCGAAACGGCCGGCCGGGAAGGAAAGGTGGGCGAGCGACGCGACCAGTGGTTGTACGGCGTTGAGATCCAGGTGGAGCTCAATACGTTGGTCGGGGGGACCGTCGACGAACAGGTAGACCACGCGAATCACGTCGACCTCGTGCTGGGCGCTCACTAGGGCCAGTCGATAGCCGCGGTCGAGCAAGAGACCGGCCGCTTCGACGAGTTCGTCGCCAGCGAGTTCGACGATGGCCCGGGGCGGCCTTTCTTCAACGAGACGTCGCGTCAACGAGAGGCCCGTGGTCACTTCACCACCACCATGGCCGCTGCCCGTAACAGATTGTCGAGGGGCCAGGCCAGTACCCCGAGGGCGCCGCAGCCCACCAGTGCGCCGATCAAAGGAACAGTGACGATTGACGGAGTCTTGTGGACTGGCTCGCCGTCGGGCCGGGCGCCAAAGAGCATGTGACGACCGTGGGACATCACCGCGCCGAAAATTATTGCCATGCACACTAATGAAATGGCGGCGGCCCATCCGAGGCCGACCTGCACCTCGGCGCGCAACATATTGAGTTCGCTCACAAAAAGGCTGAAGGGTGGTAACCCGAGCAGGGCCACCAGGCCGAAGGCAAAGATCCCTCCGAGGGCGGGACGTCGCGCCAAAAGAGCTTTGACCTGGTCGATCTCGGTGGTGCCTTCGACGAGCAAGATCTCGCCCGAGGCGAGGAAGAGCACGCCCTTGGCCAGGCCGTGGCCGAGGATGTGCAGCAGGACCGCGGCGATCGCCAAAGGCGTGCCGGCCGCTGCGCCCAAGGCAATGAGCCCCATGTGCTCGACGCTGTGATAGGCCAGCATTCGCTTGTAGTCGTGCTGGCTGAGCAGCAACGACGCGGCGATGAGTAAGGAGAGCAGGCCTACCGTCACGAAGAGCGCCCGGGGGAAGTTGACGCCCAGCGCCCCGTCGGCGATGGCCTTGAAACGCAGCAGCGCGTAGAAGGCCACGGTCAGCAGCACGCCGGACATGAGGGCCGAAACCGGGGCGGGCGCCTGGCTGTGGGCGTCGGGCAGCCAGCTGTGCATGGGGGCTAGACCGACCTTGGTGCCATAACCGAGCACCAGCAGGGCCAGGGCCAGGCGCATGACTCCCGGATTGAGGTGGTGCGAGGCGCTCATGAGCGACGTCCATTGCAGCGTGACGTGCGCGCCGTTTCCTGCGTGCAATGCCGCGAGATAGACGAGCACGGTGCCGAGAAAGGCCAGGGCGATGCCCACCGAACAGATGATGACGTACTTCCACGAAGCTTCTAACGCCCCCCGGGTCTTGCGGTGGCCCACCAGGAAGGTGGTGATGATGGTGGTGGCTTCTACGGCCACCCACATCACGCCGACGTTGCCAGCCAAGACGGCGAGCAGCATGGCACTGATGAATCCCTGGACCAGTACCGCGTAGAGCGTCGCGTGACGGATACTGCAGCGTCCGGATTTGATCTCGGCGTCGAGGTAGCGCACACTCTGACAGGTAGCAAGAAAGCCAATGGCGCCAATGACGATCACCATGAACGCGCTTAAGGCGTCGACTCGCAGCGCCCCGGACCACGCGCTGATGGCCGGATGGTGTACGACTTCGGTGGCGAGCACGATGCCAATGCTCAACACGGCTCCGAGTGACGCCGTGCAGAGCCAGCCGACCCAGCGCCGCCACGTCACCGTCGCCGCGACGCCACCGGTCACCACCGGCACGGCCAGCAGCACGATGGCCAACATCAGTCGTGCAACTCCTGAAGTTGGTCGAGGTCGAGCACGGCAAACTTCGACCACAACTGCACGGCCAGCACGCGAAGTACCACTACCACCAGCAGCACGTCGAGGGAGGCTCCTAACTCGACGAGCAGTGGCACCCCGGCGGTGGCGAGAAAGGCCACCAAGGCAATGCCGTTATCCACCAGCAACAGGCCCACGATTTGCGAGGCCGCTTTGCGGCGGATCACCATCGAGAAGAAACCGATGAGCAACGTCGCCAGTCCCAATGGAATGAGCCGACCCGCGCTGGTGGGTACCAGCGCGACCACCGGTCGGGTAGCGCCGTAGGCGAGAAAGGTGAGCGCGCCGGCGCCGACCAGCGAGGCCGGCACGTTGACCAGCGGCGAGGTTTCCCGGTTGAGCGAGTCGTTGGCCAGCACCCGTTTGAGCAGCGTGGGAATCACGGCGCCTTTGGCCGCAATGACCAGGGCGCCTACGGTGATCAGCACCACGTCGTGGCGATGCACTCCCAGTACCAGCGCGACGACACCGAGCGCGACGCCCTGGACGGCGAGCGCCCGGACGATCGCCGAGAGCGAACGGCGCCACAGGGTCACGAAGGCACAGAGGATTACCAGACCGGCCGCCAGCTCGAGCAGGCTGGAATACGTGGCGTGATTCATCGGGCCACCACCGCGGTGACCGCGCCGAGCAGAGCCAGCACGAATCCTCCGGCCAGCAATTCCGGCAGACGAAAGAGGCGCATCTTGGCGGTGAAGACTTCGAAGATGGCGATGGCCACCCCGGTCACCGCGACTTTGGCCACCAGCGCGATCATCCCCACAACAAACGCCAGCGCTCCCGGTCGACTGGCCACCCCCCAGGGGACGAGCAGGTTGACCAGTAGTCCCAGCAAGAAGACCAGTCGCATCGACTCGCCGAGGATAATGAGTCCCAGGTCTGGTCCGGAGTACTCGAGCACCATCGCTTCGTGGATCATGGTCAGTTCTAAGTGGGTATTGGGGTTGTCGACCGGCAGTCGACCGCTCTCGGCCAGAATTATCACCAGGAATGAAGCCAGTGCCAAGATCCGCGCGGGCGTGGCCAGGACCGCCGGATGGGTGAGACCAACCGACACCAGCGCCGGGAGGTTCGACGTACGAGAGGGAATCGACATGGCCAGGATTGCCACCAGCAGGGCCGGTTCGGCGAGGGCCCCGATGGTCATGGCCCGGCTGGCGCCCATCCCGCCGAAGGCCGTGCCGGTGTCGAGGGCGCTGAGGGCGAGCACGACCGAACCGAGCAACAGCACGAAGATGACGGCGAAGAAATCGGTGCTTTGTCCTAGGGGAGGACGGGTCGTCGCCAGGGGCGAGATGGCCGACACGGCGATGGCGGTGGCGACCAAGACCACGGGGCCGGCGCCGAAGACCCAACTGGCTTCGCGTGGGCGCATGCGCTGCTTGGTGAAGAGTTTGCGCAGGTCGAGCAGGGGTTGATACACGGGCGCGCCGACCCGGCCTTCCAAGCGGCTGCGAACTTTGCGCATCGTGCCCAGCAGCAGCGGGCCCCCCACGACCACCACGGCCACCTGGACCAACGCCACCAAGGCGCCGGTGGCCGCGTGGGTCCACCCGTTCACGCCAGCACCACCAGGACAAGGACCAGCGCCAACAGCCCGAAGGCGAGGTAGCGGTGCACGCTGCCGTTCTGCAGCGAACGGGCCCGCTGACCCCACCATCGCACCCCGGCGATGAGGGGGCGATAGATCGCTCGCTCGATGACGTCATCGTTCGAGGTGCGGTAGGCAATTCGTTCGACGTAGTAGTGCGACTCCGCGGCGTGACTCACGTCTAGGTCGCGCGAAGGGCGGATAACGTCGTCGAACACTCGCTGCAACGGCTCGGCGAAGGACGTCGCCGTGTATTGCATTCGTGCCGTCTGCAGTTGACGACCCGATCCCCACGGTTCGGCCGGCTGCACCGCGGGCCATGTGGCGGTGCGGCGATGAGCGACCCGTCGAGTAATGACCACGACCAACAGCGCGACGACGAGACCGCCTCCGAGTAGTGACGGCGCCAACACGCCGTGAAGTCCCATGAGGTGCAAGGAGATCCAGCCGTGCAGCGATGAGGTGGCACCGACTCGTCGCGCGCTTTGGGCCCCTCGCTCGAGCGCGGGCAGCACCAGCATCGGCACCAGCCCCAGCACGACGCACAGGGTCGCCAGTAAGCCGGCACCCACTTGCATGGTGATCGGCACCTCGTGGGCTTCGCTTGCTTCGCTCGAACGGGGCCGACCGAGGAAACCAATCCCCATGGCCTTCACGAAGGCGGCCACCGTAAGTCCGCCGGTGAGGGCCAGCGCGGCTACCGCCACCGACACGGTAATGACGACCGCGGTACTCGTAGTGGGCAGTGCGTGCAAGAGGCTTTGAAAGAGCAGCCACTCGCCGACGAATCCATTCAGTGGAGGAAGCGCCGCTACCGAAAGCGCGCCGATAAAAAAGATCACCCCAGTGACCGGCATGCGCCGCATGAGTCCGCCCAGTCGGTCGAGGTCGCGGGTGCCGGTCGCCACCTGCACCGCTCCGGCCGCCAGGAACAGGGCTCCTTTAAAAACGGAGTGGTTTATCAGCAGTAGCAGGGCCGCCACCATGGCTATGGCCGCGGTGGTCCGGTGTCCCGAGGCGGCGAACATGCCCGACGCGCCCAGAGCAATGAGCACCAGGCCCATGTTGTCGGCGGTCGAGTAGGCCAGTAGCCGCTTGAGATCGGAACTGGTTGCGGCGTACAGCGCACCGTAGAGCGCCGACACCACGCCGAGGGCGCTCACCAACAACCACCACCAGACCGGTCCTCCGCCTAGTAACTCGTTGCCGACGAGGATTATTCCGTAGACGCCGAGGTTCACCATGGCTCCCGACATCAGCGCCGACGCCGGACCCGGGGCTTCGGCGTGCGCCTTGGGTAACCAAACGTGCAGGGGTACCGCCCCCGCTTTAGACCCAAATCCGAGTAAAGCGATCACGAAGATGGTGCCGCGAAGGGCCGCGGATAGGTGACGGGCGTGGACCTCGATATCGGCGAAGGACTGCCCGCCCGAATGAGCCGAGAGCAACACCAAGGCTAGAAGTATGGCGGCCGCTCCCGCGTGGGTCATTACCGCGTACCACTGCGCGGCACTGCGCGCCGCGGCGCGCCGTGATTGATCGGTGAGCACTAATACCAGTGAGGTCAGCGCCATGAGTTCCCAAAGCACCAGAAAGGTCGCGACGCTGCCGGCGAACGGGACCAAAAGCATGCTGGTGACAAAGAGCGGCAGGGCGCTCGAGGCGCTGCGAGTCGAGAGCCCGTGACTCGCGTAACCGAGCCAGTAGAGGGTGGAGGCAAGCGCGACTACCGCGATTGAGATAACGAAGACCGCCCCTAGCGGATTGAGCACCAGGGTTACGCCGGTCAAGGGAAGGATTCGCGTCGACGTCAATACGATGGCGCGGCCGCTATGAAGTACCGACACGGCGGCGAACATCGCAGCCGCGCACGACACCCACGT
>Ga0182024_10009541_pt1 | contig 20047 bp, 21 predicted proteins | sample P32metaG_FD_120480 | JGI IMG/M metagenome (GOLD analysis project Ga0182024, IMG submission 120480) | Permafrost microbial communities from Stordalen Mire, Sweden - P3-2 metaG (Illumina Assembly) | ecosystem: Environmental > Terrestrial > Soil > Wetlands > Permafrost | place: Sweden: Stordalen... | reverse complement strand
GCGGTGACCGATGATCGGCTGCACAGTTATATCCATCTTATGGGAATCGGCGACGGGCTATTAAGCGAGGCATTCGCGACTCCCTTCTCCTCGCTGAGGCGGCTTTCGCGCGATGACGCGGCGCGCTTCGGACTCGACCGCAGGGAATTCGGCGAAACGGTATGGCAGTTCGTTGGCAAGCCCCGGCCGTCGATCAGAAAGACATTTTTTGTACGGGCCGACGCCGACGAGCGCCGTTATATCAACGCCATTGTGAGCGTGTTCTGCGCGCCGTGGCATCGCGCCAGCGCCATCGCGGTGTTCGCGCGCGAGCATCTGAGCGCAGACACCGGTGACAGTGCGTTCCAGTCGGCCGTAAGCATCAGCGTGAACGGACAGGACATTCGTCTTGCCCGCGCGATCTCTACCAAGTTCTATGAGCGCAGCGGCGAACTCCCTATCAAAATCCTCGATGCGGCTTCGGACGACGCCACCGTCGTGCTGCCGGGAACGGAGCTCGGGCGTCAACAAGGCCCGGCCGGCGACGTCACTCTCGCCATGATCGGATTTTCGGCGGCTTATGCCAAACTGCAGAAGGCTTGCGCTGCGGAAACAGTGCAGGCGCAATCGGCGCAAGCCGTCAGCCCTATGCCGGCGCTTGCTTCCCCTCTGCAATCGCCGTTCAGCGCAAGGATGCTGCCGCCGCTCCGGTCCGCTTCAGTTACGATTGGCACGACCCGCGGCGCAGTCGACGCCGTGCTCGTTCGCCGACGCAAGTGCTCGGCACCACGGCGCTCTACAAATATAAGTCGTCGACCGGCGAGGACAAAGTGATGGCCGGTTATTTCGACCAACGGAGTCGCCTGCGGCGCCTCGCGCGCTATGTTATGAAGGACGGCAAGGTCTTCGACGAGCTCAGCCAGACCGAATTGGGCGAAGGACCGGAGCTTCTCGCGGTTCGTCGTTTGCTCACGTTCCCAAATACCCGGACTGAATTGACGCCGTCTGGATGGTTGGGACACGGCCGGCCGTGACGATCGAATGGCGTCAAGCTCAACTCACCCCGCTCTGGATTTATCCAGGCCGCGAACGCGGGAACGACGATTTAGCTCTGATTGATCGAATTTCCCTCTAATTGCCGGAAAGGCAATACGGCGTTGCCCGGCCGATAACATCTTGGATTCGGTGCCGCGCGCCGCTATCATCGCAATCCCACAATGGAGACAACGTGCGATGGCGACCGGTACCGTGAAGTGGTTCAATCCGACCAAAGGTTATGGGTTCATTCAGCCGCAAGGCGGCGGCAAGGACGTATTCGTCCATATCTCGGCGGTAGAGAGGGCCGGCCTGTCGACCCTCAACGAGGGCCAGCAGGTCGAGTTCGAAGAGGTTGCAAACAAGGGGAAGACCTCGGCGGAGAACCTCAAGGTGAGGTGAACCGGGGGTGGGGCGCGCCTCGCGCGCCCCACCGTGGGGCTGGATCGCAAATGGTCCCGCTCGAAGCCTGACGATCTTGACGCCATTCCCCGCGACGCGGGCGGCCTCCAGGAATAAAAGCCGCCGGACGGTGGCGATGCGCGTGAGGCGGCCTGCCGCCGAACGCGAGCGACGAGGAAAGGCTTCAACATGGCGGGCGGCGATGGCGACTATGGTGACGCGTTCAAGAAAGCGAAGCTTGAACACGACCAGCAACTGGACGCCCCCACAGAGGCAAAGCGGGTGCAAGCGGAGGCCGATGCAGACATCGCCGTATTGAGCGATGTGGTGCTGCCGCAACTGCAGACTGCGGCTCAGACATTGCAGCCGCTCGGCGGCAAAGTAGAAATTCGGCAGTACGGACGCTCCGGGAAAACCTTACGGCCCGCGTCGGTTGCTTTCCGCATAACCGATCAGAAGGACCAGCAAGATCAGCAGGAACAGCCGGGCTCCCGAAAGGGCCACCAAAGCGGCGTCTATTTGATTGTTCCGCGCGATGGAGCGGTCACGGTCACCTGCGGCGACGGTTTCGACGTGACGGGCCAGCCGAAACAATCCAAGAACATAAGCGAGGAGATCGGCATCCAGCGACGCGATGACGTTACGATCGAGAACGTCAAAAAGCTGATCATGCGTGCGATCGAGGAATACCGAAACGATCGCGATCCACCGGGCGCGCCAATAACAACGATCGCCTGACACAACGCAAAGGCTGGCGTGGCGATGGTGAGGCGCGCGCTGACGCGCGCGCTTGCCGCCGTGGCCGGATAGGGCCAAGGAAAGTGTCCAGGATTATACAGACTGCGGCTGCCAAAACTGGGCAAATTGGCAGCGCGGGACCACACGGTCGTGATTCGTGCCGGCTTCGAAGACTGTTGGAGTAGTGTTCGGTCGACCCTCTGTCACGGTCGGCATTCGCGCGTGCGTGCGCCTTATTTGGCGCGTCGGAGACGATTTTGCATCGCTGCTGAATCGATGATGGTGAGCGTCGCGAGTGCGAGAGGATCGATCGCCAGTGGCAGTCGGGAGGATGAGAGATGCTCAATGTCCTGATTGCGGAGGATGAACTGATGATCGCCGATATGATCGAAGAAACGCTCGTCGAGAACGGCTACGGGGTCTGCGGTATCGCCCGTAGCGTCGACGAGGCGGTTGCGCTCGCCCGCGATCACAAGCCCGACCTTGCCGTCATCGATTTACGGCTCGCCGACGGCGGACTTGGCACCGAGATCGCCGCCGAATTCGCCGGTCCCGGCCGATTCGGTATCCTCTATGCCAGCGGCAACATCGCCCGTGGCATGCTCAACGCCGCCAATGGCGAAGCGTGCATTACCAAGCCCTATGGCGCTTCCGCTTTGCTGCGCGGTCTGGAAATTGTCGCCGAGCTCGTCGCCAAGGGCATGACGGTGGGGCCATTCCCGCGCGGGTTCCATCTGCTGGAAGCGGCGCCCTCGTCGATCGCGGGTGAGTCATGAACCGGAGCCAGCGTGCCGACACGCGGGGGGCGGTGACATGAATAACAGCGACGAACAGGTCCGGAAGCTTCTTCGCCAGCAGGCGGCGATCGCCAATTTTGGTGGCTTTGCCCTTCGCCAGAACGACCTCTTGAAAGTCTTGACGGAGGCCGCACGGGTGTGCGCCGAGGGGCTAAGCGTGCCGTTCTGCAAAATTTGCCGATACCGCGCCGATGAGAACGATCTTCAGATCGAGGCTGGAATCGGCTGGAAGGAGGGGGTCGTCGGCCACGTCGTCTCCCGCGCCGACGCAAGCTCACCGCAAGGTCGCGCCTTCGTGACCGGCCTGCCGTCGATCTGCAACGATTTGCGCAAGGACAATGACTTCAAGCTGCCGGCGTTCTACGCCGCGCACGGGATTGTCTCGACCATCGATGTTGTCATCAAAGGCAACGGCAAGCCCTATGGCGTTCTGGAGATCGACAATAACGAGCAACACGATTACGATCAGCACGATGTCGATTTTCTGACCGGCTTCGCCAACGTGCTGGCCGAAGCCGTCGCCACCTCCAAACGCACGGCAGTCATGGAGGAGGCCGTCGAGCAAATGAAGCATCTGGTCGAAGAAAAAGATCGGTTGCTCGACCAGAAGAAGATCTTGGCCGAAGAGCTGCAGCACCGCGTGCGCAACAATCTGCAGCTTATCTTCGCGATGCTCAGTGGCAAACAGGAGGACGAGGCCGCGGACGCCGGCGGGCAAAAGCGCCTCAACGCCATCGCGCGCCGCGTCTCGACGATGGCGCAAGTGTATAACCACTTGCTGGGCACCGAGATGACGCGGACGACCGACTTCGGCAGCTTCGTTAAATCGCTGTGTCTCAATCTCGCCGATCTTCACGCGACGCCGGGCGCGACGGTCACGCTGACATGTGAAAGCGACTCGTTCATGCTCGATCTGGATGTCGTGACGGCGTTGGGGCTCGTGGTCGCGGAACTGGTCACCAACAGTTACGATCACGCCTTTCCCGGCGGCAAGGGGACGACCGCCGTGTCGGCGCATCCCGATGCCACGGCCCCTGACATGGCGATCCTGACCATCAGCGACAACGGCACAGGATTCGTAAGAAAGGCCGGAAGCAAACGAAGGGGCCTCGGCCTGGCGAGCCGGCTGATCGAACAGGTTCGCGGAACCGCGGTCGTGGACTCAACAAACGGCACGGTTTGGACGATAAAATTTCCGACCACGATCGCGCCGGCGGCTGCTTAGAGCATAACGGGGCGCTAAGCCTTATCGGCTCTGGTTGTTGTGTTCTTTGCCGCCGGCTGTCGCTACGCGCGGTCTTTGCGCGTATATTTTTCGCTTGTCGGTCGTCGCGTTCATCATGAACCAATCCCGGGTAAGTACTAACAAGCGGGTCCGAACGCATTGCGATTGAACCTGCGCTCAAGCGATGGCCGCTGTCGGCGTTGAAGTCTCATGACGCCGCCCATTGCGTCCGGGGAGGTCACGCATTACGGGACATGCCGCCGCCAAGGGCGATTTGAAATAAGAGACGTTGTCGCGTCCATGGTTATCGGCTTTTCGTGGGGCGGCTGGGTGACCGGCGGCGCCGCCAACAAACTTGCGGCTGAGCGGGCCGATAACGCGGTCGTGGCAGCTCTAACGCCGATCTGCGTGGAGAAATTTCTGCAGAGCAACAATGCGAAAGCAAACCTGGCAACGCTGCAAAAGATCTCGTCGAACTGGGAACAAGGTGATTACTTGGAGAGGGGCGGCTGGGTGACGCAGCCGGGGGCTACCTCCTCGGACTACCACCTGGCCAGGGCGTGTGCGGAGAAATTGGTCCAGGATAAAACTGCGGCTCAATGAGCTTTGTCGGAGGACTTCGACTGCTGCGAATCCGTACCGAAGCTCCGCAAATCTCCTTAAATTGACCTGGAGGGCTTCTCCGCTTTGGCGAGGCTGGCCAGTTTGGCCTGTTCTTCGTCCAATAGCGCTTGCAGCAATGTTTTGACGCTCGATAGCGATCCGTGCAGTTCCGCTTTCGCATCCAAAGCTACCAAAGTTCCGCATTGCGGTATCGACGGCACGTACCCGGCACATGCTTGAATCTTTGCCGGCGAATACCTTAATAAATTAAATGGCTTTTGCGCAGCACACGATGTCTTGGCGGCCAACAGGGCGCCGGTTCCATTTACGGGCCGGGGCTTAATCCCGCCCCATTGCGCGATCACTGCATTCGATAACGTCATCGTACGGCGGCTGAGTGTCGTCGCATCGACATTGAGGAGTCGTCGAAAGTCATGCGATTCCACGAATTTCTTAGAATTCTTATTCGTTGCATGACGCGATGACTCTTATCCTGACGCTTGCATCCCGCAATCTGTTTCATGACAGGGTTCGATTGGTTGCCACGGTCGTCGGGATCGTCTTCTCCATTGTACTCGTCACTGTCCAGCTCGGAGTTTTTCTCAGCTTCGAGCGCATGGTCACGACGATGATCGACCATGCGCAAGCCGATTTCTGGATCGTCCCCGCCGAAACCAAAAGCTTCGAGGGGTCCTCGTTGCTGGCCGGACGCGAGCGTCTCCAGGCTTTGTCCGTCAACGGCGTCACCGCGGCGATTCCGGTCGTCGTCGGTTATGCATCTTGGCGAAAGCCAAATGGCGGCGCGTCGACGCCGGTCTTCGTCGTCGGTACGCCCGAAGCTACCGCCGGATTGCAGCCGTGGAACCTCGTCGAAGGCAGCCTTCGCGATTTGGGGGTGCCTGACGGTGTCGCCATTGATCAGTCATATTTCGACGAGCTCGGGATCGCACAAATCGGTGAGCGCGCCGAGATTGATAATCAAAAGGCGCGGGTCGTCGCCGTCACCAAGGGTATCCGCTCATTCACGACGATGCCCGATGTTTTCACGTCGATCGAGCGAGCGCGCACTTATTTGGGCGTGCCGCCCGACGAAGCGAATTACTTTATCGTGCGTGTCGCGCCGAACGGGGATGCCGCGGCGGTTCGCGGCCAGCTGGCTGGTCGCCTGTCCGACGCAGAGGTGCTGACGCCTGAACAATTTCGTCGCCGTACGCGGCAGTTTTGGCTGTTCGATACCGGCGCCGGAGCCGCGCTCCTGGGCAGCGCCATTCTCGGTATCATCGTCGGCACGATCATCGTCGCGCAGACGCTCTATTCCAGCACGAAGGATCATCTCAAGGAGTTTGCAACGCTTCGCGCCATCGGCTCGTCGCGGACTTATATCCTCAAGGTGATTCTCAGCCAGGCGTTTATCAGCGCGGTCATTGGTTTCTCCATTGCTGCCTGCATCGACCTGACGCTGGTGAAATTCACTGCCGATGCGGCCTTGTCGATTATCATGACACCCGGGCTGACGCTGGGCTTGTTCGTGCTCACGGTCGTGATGTGCGCTATCGCGGCCATTTCGGCCATCAGGGTCGTGACGCGCATCGATCCCGTGCTGGTGTTCGCGCAATGACAACAACCATGGTCATGGCGACCGATATCGTGAAGGTTCTCGGTGAGGGAGCCGGGCGCGTCGAAGCGCTCAAAAGCATCAATCTGTCGCTTGCCGGCGGCGAATTGACATTGCTGATGGGTCCCTCCGGCTGCGGCAAGACGACGCTACTTTCAGTGCTCGGGTGCATGTTGTCGCCGACCACAGGCACAGTGGAGATTCGCGGCCGTTCGACGACGGGCCTCGACGCAGAAGAACTGGCCGAGGTGCGGCGGAACCATGTGGGGTTCGTGTTCCAATCGTATCATTTGTTTCCCACTTTGACCGCCGCCGAAAATGTTCGGCTGGCACTCGATGTGCGCGGCGACCACTCGCCGCTGTCGCGCGTCAAAGCGGAAAAGGCCCTGGCGACGGTCGGCCTGTCCCACAAGGCGAACGCGTTTCCCCGCGGGCTCAGCGGCGGTGAACAGCAGCGCGTGGCTATTGCCCGCGCAATCGTCGGCGATGCGTCCGTCATCCTCGCGGACGAGCCGACGGCGGCGCTCGACAGCGAGAACGGTCTCGCCGTCATGACGGTGTTGGCGGAGATCGCCAAGAATCCGGCGCGTGCGTTGTTCATCGTCACGCACGATCCGCGCATCATAAGTTTTGCAGACCGAATTCTTCGTATCGAAGACGGCCGCATAGTCAGCGATCAACGTGGCGGCCGCATCGGCGCCGTCCGTTCCCTGAAATATGCGAGTTGAAAGGAGAGCACCATGCTCACGCGAAACAGAAAAATATTGCTGCTCGGGGTGGTTGTCGTGGCGACCGTCATTTCGACGCTTCCGGAATTCGTGCAAAAATTTCGCGCCGAAGAGTTGCACCAGGATTCATCCGCGGCGGCTGCCCAGGGCTCGTGGGAAACGGTGACTCTCGGCCGAGTCGAGCCGCGATCGGGTGAGATCAAGGTCGGTGCGGCAGTGCCGGGACGTATTGCCGACGTGCTCGTCAAAGCCAACGACGACGTGTTCGCCGGTGAGTTGCTGGTTCGTCTCGACGATGCGGAGGCGTTGGCGCGTGTGGCCGAAGCCGATGCTCAAGTCGCCCTGCACAAGCGCGCGCGCAACGATCAATCCACGCCGGCTGGATCGGCAGATCGGCGAAAGGCCGAAGATGCAGTGGCCGATTCCGAGCGAAGTGTCGCGGGTGCCCAATCGGCGTTGGACAAGGTTAAGGCCGACTACCGGCCGGCTAGCGCATCAAAGGCCGATCTCGACGCGGCGCGCTCCGCTTTATTACACGTGCAGAGCCACCTGCGCGATCAACAGGACGCGCTTGCCAAGCTTAAATTGGCCACTGACACGCCCTTGCCGACTCGATTGGAGGGCGAGCTCAATGTGGCGCAAGCCGAATGGACCCAGGCGCAGGCAGCGCTGGAAAAAACGCGAATTCGCGCACCGGTCGACGGCGTCGTCTTGCAGGTCGATGCCAAGAAGGGCGAAATGGCGGTGCCGGCCGTGGAGCCGGCGATGCTGGTCATGGGCGACCTGTCGGCGTTGCGCGTGCGCGCCGAAGTGGATCAGCAGTACCTGGGCAAAATCCAAATCGGACAACGTGTGGAAATTCGCGCTGCTGCGTTTCGCGGCCGTGAATTTGACGGCAAGGTCTCGTCCATCGCTCGCATGGTCGGACCGAGCCGCATCAATTCTGGCGACCCGCGCAAGTTCAGCGATGTCGATGTGCTGGAGGTCGCTGTAGATTTGACGGATTCCGGCCCTCTCGTCGTCGGCGAGCAGGTCGACGTTTACTTCAAGTCCGACCGGCCAGAAACCCAATAGCAACTCTCCTAACGCCGACCTATTGCGCCGTCAGTCCGCCATCGAGCGTCAACTCGGCCCCGGTGACAAAAGTGGATTCATCCGAAAGCAGATAAACGCAAAGGTCGGCGACCTCGTCCGGCGTGCCGAAGCGGCCGAGCGGGACCATTGCCGCCATGCGTTCGCGGGCGCTCGCCGGATCGCGCAATTGTGCGATCAGGCCGTCGACCAGCTGGCCTTCGATGAAAGCCGGATGCACGGAATTGCAGCGCACCGGCGGTTTGAGCCGCGCGCCATGCAGCGCCACCGATTTGGTCAGGAGCCGCACGCCGCCCTTCGACGCGTTGTAGGCTGCGAGGTTATGGCCGCCGACCAGCCCGGACACCGATGAGATATTAACGATCGAACCGCCGTCCCGCCGCATCAGCCGCATGGCATATTTGCAGCCGAGGAACGTACCGTCGAGATTGACCGCCATCACCCGGCGCCAGGTTTCGAAGTCGGTGTCCTCGACGCTGCCGACGGCAACGATGCCGGCGGCATTGACGAGGCCATCGAGGCGTCCGGACTTTTGCTCGATGGCGGCGATCACACGCAGCCAGTCGGCTTCGGATGTGACGTCGAGCGTGTGAGCGCCGTCGCCATGGCCGGCAAAACGGTCGGCGAGGTCGCTTCTGATCGCAACGCCGCCTTGTACTTCCACCGCGCCGGCGATCGCCGATCCGATCGCGCCCGCGGCGCCGGTCACCAGAACGATCTTGTCTTTAAGCCGCGTCACGGGCGAGTGGGGTTACGCCGCTGCGATCCGGATGCCGGCCTGCTCGCAGGAATTGGCGAGATCGCAGACGGTGGCGCGCTGCAAGTCACGCTTCCAGCGCAGATCGTCGAAATCGGTGCCGCGATGCATGGTGCAGCGATTGTCCCAGATGATCAGATCGTGGACGCGCCAGCGATGGGTATAGATGAACTGGCGCTGGGTGGCGTGCGCGACCAGCTCGTCGATCAGCGCGCGGCCGTCCTCTTCCGGCATGCCGAAAATGCGCCCGGCATGGGAGGCGAGATAGAGCGATTTGCGGCCGGACTCCGGCAGCGTGCGGACCAGCACTTGCGGCACCGGCGGCAGGCCTTGGCGCTCCTCGTCGCTGAAATTGGTAAAGCCGAGTTTTGCCCGCGAATTGAAGATCGAATGCTCCGCCACCAGCGAGTCGAGCCGGCGCTTGATCTCGTCGGAAAGCGCATCATAGGCCGCGCGTTCGTCGGCGAATTCCGTATGCCCGCCGATCGGCGGGATCGAGCGCGCATAGAGGAGCGAGGCCAGCGCCGGCAGCCGCTTAAACGACGAGTCGGTGTGCCACAGCCGGTTGCCGAGCTGGAACATGCGCTGCCGGCTTTCCTTGCCCCAGACTTCGTTGTCAGGGCCCAGATTGGAAACGTCGGCGAACTCCTTGCGCACGCGCAATTGCGCATCCTTGCGGTGCAGCGCGATCGTGGTCTCCAGCGGCCCAAAATGCCGGGCGAAATCGAGGTGCTGGTCCTGCGACAGATGCTGATCGGGGAAGATCAGAACCACATAAGTCGCGAACGCGTTTTTTATCTCGTGAAGATCGGATGGCGCCAGCGGCGCCGATAAATCGACGTCGCCGATTTCGGCGGCAAAGCTTGGCGTGACCGGACAAACGGTGATGGCCATGGTCGTTGCCTCCCAGCGCGGGTCTTTGTGTCGTTGCCGAATTGAATCACAACAGGCCGGCGACGGCAACGCCGCCGGGCGCCGTTGCGAACACGGCCAGCCGAGTTATTGCGTCCGCTTGGCCGCGTCGGTCACGATCTTGTAGGCCTCGTCGAGCAGCGGCTTGGTCTTCGACACATCGGCACCGACGCTGGAAAAGGTCTTCATCATCTCCGCCTGCTCGTCGGCCGGCAAGCTGATCAGCTCGCCGCCGGTATCGCTCCAGCCCTTGCGCGCCTTGTTGACGATGTCGCTCGCCACCGGACCGATCGCCGACTGCTCCTTGGCGGCGTCGTCGTCGACGAGCTTCTGCAGGTCGGCGGGCAGCGATTCATACCAGGCCTTGTTGATCTCGACGATCGCATAGACGGCGGGCTGGCCGGTCTCGGTCACGTATTTCGCCGCATCCTGAAAGTGCATCGGCGTCCACACCACGATGCCGCCGACCGCGCCATCGACGGCGCCTTGCTGGATCGCCGGCACCACGTCGCCGAGAGTCATCGCCACCGGCGTCGCGCCGAGCCGGGCGATCGCCTGCATTTGAAACGGCGAGGCGAGAACACGGATTTTCTTGCCCTTGAAGTCGGCGAGGTGGCGGATCGGACTCTTGGCGATCACCGAGGACGGCGCGTTCATGAACAGCGCGACGCCGTGCAGTCCTTTATTGGCGCCGAGGCCAAACATCAGTTTCTTGACCGCCGGATCGGCGGCGACCCGCTGTCCGTGATCCATGGAATCCACCAGGCCGGGCGCCGCCATCACCTCGAAGCGCTCGTCGACGCCGACAAAGAATTCGGGAGGGATGAGCGCGCATTGGATGGCGCCGAACTGGGTGCCTTCGATCTGCCGCGGGATCGAGCCCAATTGGCTCAAGGGAAAAATCTCCGGCTTGATGCGGCCGCCGGAATCCTTCTCCAGCGCGGCGGCGTAGGCCTTGGCGTAGAAATAGCTCGGATCGTTGAGCGTCGGCAGCGTCATCTTCATGGTGTAGGTTTTGTCTTGCGCGTGCGCCGCATGAAGCCCCAGCGCCGACGACAAGAGAATCGCGCCGGCAGCCGCGACGGAAATTCGTTTCAGAACGGTCATATTGCCTTCCTCCCCCCAATATTATTGGCAGCCACCTTAGATGGCCGCGGCAGCATTAGTAAGTTGCGAATGTCACAGTCGCGCGCTGGTTTTGTTGTTAGAAAGTTTCCCGTCAAGGTAATCGCGCCGAGCCTTGACTTATGCGCTCAGTTGAGCCGCAGCTCGGTAATATGCTTCGGATCTTGCTTGAGCTCGCCCTTCTCGACGCGCTTGACGATATCGACCAGCACCGCGTTGGCGTGGCAGGCGAGACCGACTTTTTCCCCCTCGCGGACGATAAGGCCGTTTAAAAATTCGATCTCGGTGCGGCGGCCTTTCTGCATGTCCTGGCCCATCGACGGGCGCTGTCCGGCGGCGGTGTGGGCGGAGTCCTTGAAGCGCTGCGCGTCGCAAGCTTGCGTCGCCGCGTCGTCGCCTTCGCCGGCGCGTGCGATCGTTTCCGGCGGCAGATGCAGGATGTCCTCGAGCTGATAGCCGTGCGCCTGGCCGACGCGGATTGCTTCGGAGCCGAGGCGGGTGGAGAAGCGGCGGATCGGATCGTTCTTGAGCATGTCGCCGCCGCCGAGCCCGGTGCAGGCGGAAAGCCCGTTCTGCATGGCGTTGGCAACGAGCTTCGACCAGCGTTCGCCCCACAGATTGTTGGTCACCTTGGCGCTGTCGGCGTAAGCGACCAGCCGGCAGACTTCTTCGGCGCGCTGGGTGATGCGGCCGTGCACCTCGCCGGCGCGAAACACGGTATGCGCGGCGCCGTGCTTGGCGGCGCCGCGATGAACGAGGCCGGGCTCCGGCAGGTTGACGGTGATGCTCGACGCGATGCAGCCGAGCGTCTTGCCCCAGCCGACGACGCCGGCGATGGTCTCCTCGTTCATGCAATTCTGCAGCGACACCACGAAACCGTCTGGCGCCAGATATTGCCGGATCAGCATCGCCGCCCAGGCGGTGTCGTAGGATTTCATGCAGACGAAAGCGATGTCGACCGGCTTTTCCTTGGCGAGCTGCTGCGCGTCGGTGACGTGGAGCGCGCGCACCGGCACGGTGAATTCCGGCTCGTTCATCGCATGCGTCACGCGCAAGCCGTGCTTGCGCATGTGCTCGACATGCGCCGGCCACGGGTCGATGAAGGTCACGTCCTCGCCGGCCTGCACCATGTGGGCGCCGGTATAACCGCCGACCGCGCCCGCTCCAACAAAGGCTATTTTCTTGCCCATAATCTCCTCGCCGTTTCCCCTCGATTAAATTTATCGTTGCCGACGCGCGCCGGCTTTAGTTCTCCGGCACCACCGCGATGGCCTCGATCTCGAACAGCGCGCCGGCATGCGCCAGCTTGGAGATTTGAATGGCGGTCGAGGCCGGCGGCGCCTTGGTGTTGACGTAGCGGTTTCGCACTTCGAGATAGGTGTGGATGTTGGCGATATCGATGAAGAAGGCGGTGACCTTCACCACGTGCTCGAAAGTCGCTCCCGCGGCGGCGAGCGCAAGCTTGAGGTTCTCGAAACACTGCACCACCTGGGCGTCAAAGTCGGCGCCGGCAAATTGTCCGTCCGCGGTCATGCCGAGCTGCCCGGCGATATAAATGGTCCGGCTTGGGCTTCGCGTCTCGACGACATGCGTATAGCCGCGCGTCGGCGGCAGGGTCGATGGATTTTGAAAGCGATGGCTGGCCAATTTCATTTCCTCCCGGTTTCAAGCCTTTGGCGGGCGTTTATCGCGCATAATGCAAAGTTCGAAGCCCCGTGGCAAACTGCCCGTGATGCGCACCCGCTTCATCGTCTTGCTTGTCGCAGTCACGTTGCTGCCGAGCGCGGCCAACGCCGCCGATCTCGACGGCGCAAGCCTGGCGTGGCCGTGGGTGCTGCCGTTTATCGGTATTCTGCTCACGATCGCGCTCGGACCGCTGCTGTTTTCCCGGCTGTGGCATCATCACTACGGTAAATTCGCCTTCGTCTGGGCGGTGCTGACGCTGGCGCCGCTAGCGGCGATGCGCGGCGCCGACACGGCGCTGGCGCTGTTCGCCCATGCCGTTCTTGGCGATTATATCGGCTTCATCGCGCTTCTGTTCGCGCTTTACGTCGTCGCCGGCGGCATCATGCTGACCGGCACCCTGCGCGGCACGCCGCTCGTCAACGCCGCGGCGCTGGTGTTCGGCACGCTGATCGCAAGCGTGGTGGGCACCACGGGCGCCGCCATGATCCTGATCCGGCCGCTCATTTGCGCCAATGCGGCGCGGCTGCACAATGTTCACGTCGTCGTGTTTTTCATCTTTCTGGTCGGCAATATTGGCGGCGCGCTGTCGCCGCTCGGCGATCCGCCGCTGTTCATCGGCTTTCTCAACGGCGTCGATTTTTTCTGGCCGTTGCGGCATCTGTGGCGGCCCACGGTTTTCGCCGCCGTCTGGGTATTGGCTCTGTTCGTGGCGATGGACGCCTGGTTCTATTTTCGGGACCGCCGTGCCGTGCCGGTCGGCGAAGCACCTGCGGAGCGCGAAACGTTGCGCGTCCACGGCACCGTCAATCTTCTCCTTCTCGCGCTCATCATCGCCGCCGTCGTCGACTCCGCGCTGTGGCAACCCGGAATCAACTTCGCGGTCTATGGCACGACCTTGCCGTTGCAGGATCTGGCGCGCGACGCGCTTATGATCGTCGCCGCGCTCGTCTCGTTGTGGCTGACGCCCAAAGCGCAGCGCGCCGCCACCGGCTTTACCTTCGAGCCGATCCTCGAAGTGGCGTGTCTGTTTGCCGGCATCTTCGTCTGCGCCGGTCCGGTGCAAGCCATGCTCGATGCCGGCCATGACGGGGCGTTCGGCTGGCTTCTGACCGCCGTGACGCGCCACGACGGCACGCCGCATCCGGTCGCCTATTTCTGGCTCACCGGGATTCTCTCGGCGATCCTCGACAACGCGCCGACTTATCTGGTGTTCTTCAAGCTCGCCGGCGGCAATGCGGCCGATCTGATGACCACGCTGGCGCCGGCGCTGGCGGCGATCTCGATCGGCGCGGTCTATATGGGCGCGCTCACTTATATCGGGAATGCGCCGAATTTCATGATCTACGCCATTGCCACCGAGCGCGGCGTTAAAATGCCGAGTTTTTTCGGCTACATGATCTGGTCGATCGTCGTGCTGGTGCCGCTGTTCGTCGCCATGACCTACTTTTTTGTCGCGCCGCGCTGACATTGGTGCGGTGTTGCGCCCCGCCGATTATCATTGCCTTCCCATGGCGCTCCGGTTACGCGAGTGGCTGGGCTGAGACGACGCCGTGACCGACCATTTCACACCGCACATCATTTTCGGCCTCGACCCGATATGGTTCGCGACCGTTCTTTTGTGCGTGACCTACGCGGTCATCATCTGGGACCGGGTCAACCGCGCCATCATCGCGCTGGTTGCCGCCGGCATCGCGGTACTGGCCGGCGCGCTCGATCAGGCCGAGGCGCTTAAGGGCATCGACTGGAACACCATCGGCACGCTCACCGGGCTGATGATCATCACCTCGATCGCGCAGCGGTCGGGCGTGTTTCAATATGCCGCCGTGCGCTCGGCGCAGCTCGCCCGCGCGCACCCCGCCGCGCTGTTGCTGCTGGTCCAGCTGGTGACGTTCTTTCTCTCGGCGGTCCTCAACAATGTCAGCACCGTGCTGCTGATCGCGCCGGTGACGCTTGCCGTCACCCGCGAGCTGCAGATCGCGCCGTTTCCGTTCCTGATCGCCGAAGTGCTGGCCTCCAATATCGGCGGCACGGCCACGCTAATCGGCGACCCGCCGAATATCATGATCGGCTCGCAGGCGGGCTTGAGCTTCAACAGCTTTCTTTTTCATCTGGCGCCGATCGTCGTGGTGGTTCAGGCCGCGCAAGCGCTGATGCTGCATCTGATCTGGGGCCGCGCCACGCACGCCACGGTCGAGAACCGGCTGCGCGTGATGACGCTCGACGCGCGCGCCGCCATCGTCGATCTGCCGCTGCTGATCCAATCGATGGCGGTGCTCGCCGTCGTGATCGTCGCGCTCGTCTTCGAGGATCGCCTCCAGCTCGAGCCGGCGACGATCGCGATGGGCGGCGCGGCGGTGCTGATGCTGCTCGACAATTGGGAGCACCGCAGCGCCAAGCAGACCGTCAATGTGGCGCGGACGCTTACCGAGGTCGAATGGATCACCATCTTCTTCTTCGTCGGGCTGTTCATCGTGGTGCATGCCGTCGAGGTCAGCGGCCTGCTGCAGCTTCTTGCCGGCAAGCTCGTCGCCGTCACCGGCAACAACCTCGCCTTGGGCGGTGTCATTATTCTCTGGCTGTCGGCGTTCCTCGCCGCGATCATCGACAACATCCCGTTCGTCGCGGTGATGATCCCGGTCATCAAAGCCATGGCGCCCGCCTTTGGCGGCCCGGCGCATATCGCGCCGTTGTGGTGGTGCCTGTCGCTCGGCGCCTGTCTCGGCGGCAACGGAACGCTGATCGGCGCCACCGCAAACCTCACCGTGGCCGGCATCGCCGAGCGCAACGGCATCGCCTTCGGTTTTGTCAGATACACGCTCTATGCGCTGCCGATGATGATCGTTTCCATCCTCATCTGTCAGCTTTACGTCTGGCTGCGGTATTTCTGAAAAATTTAGCCGGGGAATGCCCTCCCGCATTTCGCTGCGCTCAAACCGGCTACCAACAGCCGTTCACATTTTCTTTGCCATACCCGCAGAACCGGCCATGGGACCGGAGTTGGGCCACAGGATGGTGAACTTTTTCCGTCATGCTCGCCGCTGGACCAAGTGGGGGGAACCGACCCGCGGACCGCGCCGTTGTCGAGCGGGGTCCGGGATCGCAAAGAGGTGCGGCGGTGGCGACTGGGCGTTGCAGCAAACAGTGGATCGGGCACGCGTCCGTGCTTGCCGGCCTGTTGACCGTCATGGCCTTAGCGCCCGTGCCGGCGCATGCCGGATTTTTCGATTTTCTGTTCGGTAACTCGCAGGATCAGCAGCCGCCGCAGTCGCAATCCTATGCCGAGCCGCCGCCGCCGGCGCTCGGCCGCGTCGCGCCGGCGCCGTTGGGTCCCGAAAGCGTCCGCCAGGGCGACGGCAACGGCGGTCGCGCCGTCGCTTATTGCGTGCGGCTATGCGACGGCGAGCACTTTCCGCTCGAACGCCTGGCCAATGCGACGCCGGTCGAGGCCTGCCGGGCGATGTGCCCGGCCAGCAAGACCAAGGTGTTCTACGGCAGCGAAATCGGCGGCGCGGTCGCCAAGGACGGCGCGCGCTATGCCGACCTCGACACCGCGTTCAACTATCGCCAGCAATTGGTCGCCAATTGCACCTGCAACGGCCGGAATGCACGCGGGCTGGCGCCGTTCGATCTGTCGAGCGATCCGACGCTGCGCCCCGGCGACATCATTTCGACCAAAGACGGCTTTGTCGCCTATACCGGCAACGCCGGCACAGCCAACGCCTTTACGCCGGTCGATCCGGCCAGCATCGCCACCGAGCTGAACTCAGTCACCGTGCATATTGCCGCCGCCCCGCGACGGAGCCGAGAAACGCTGGCCGACGCTGATGCCGGGGCGAGCGCGCAGCCGGCGCCGCCGGTCAATCTCGGCGCTACGATGCGCGGTCAGATCGCCCGGTAATTGGAAAGCAAACTTACTTCGCATCAGGCTCGGCGATAGCCCGCGAGCGAAGTGTCTTCCACATCGGGAAGATTGATGACGATATTCTCGGGCGTACGGCAGGCGAGCCACCACAATTCTTCCGTCGTGCTCATATTGACTTCGAGATGCGGCAGGAGAGGCGGGACGAACATGAAATCGCCCTCCGACAAATCGATGTACTCCTGGAAGTCTTTGCCGAAATAGACGCGGGCGCGTCCCGAGAGGACATAAGCGCCGGTTTCCGCCTCGCCGTGGTGATGCGGCAATGAACGAAAGCCGGGCGGGGTTGCTGGCCTTGCCAAACCAGATCTTGGTCGCCGGCGTATGCTGCGGTCCGACCCCGGTCATGAGTTTTAAGCCGCCCGACTGACCGGTGTTGCCATGCTCGTGGCCTTTCCTGGTGACCTGTGGCCGATCATTCGCGGTCATTCATATCTCCCCTTGGTACTCAAGCCAAATCTTCACCACCGCTTCGGCCAGCGACAGGGACGACGTCAGTCCCGGCGATTCGATGCCGAACAGATTGACGAGCCGCGGTAGGCCGTGGTCGGCGGGGCCGGCGATCAAAAAGTCGGCCTGGCCTTCGCCCGGTCCGCGCAGCTTCGGTCTGATGCCGGCGTAATCCGGCACCAGCGAACCGTCCGGCAGGCCCGGCCAATAGGTGCGGATGCGGGCATAAAAGCTCTCGGCGCGGCGCGGATCGACGGCGTAGTTTTCCTCGCTGATCCATTCGACGTCGGGGCCGAACCGCATGCGGCCGGCAAGATCGAGCGTGACATGCACGCCAAGCCCGCCGTCGATCGGTGTCGGATAGATCAGCCGCGAAAACACCGGCCGTCCCGCGAAGCCGAAATAATTGCCTTTGCCGAGCACGAGCCGCGGCACCTTGTCGGCGGGATAGCCGTCGATGTGGCGCGCCAGGTTTTGCGCGCCAAGACCGGCCGCGTTGACCACCGCGTCAAATTGAACAACGCCCGGATCGCGGCCGCCGAATTGCACCTGCCATTGCCCCGACTGAAAGCTCATCCGCTCGACCGGCGTTTCGAACGCGATCATGCCGCCGCAATCTTCCAATTCGCCCCACAGCGCACGCATGTAAGCGTGGCTGTCGATGATGCCGGTTTCCGGAGAAAGCAGCGCGCCGATGCAGGAGAGCTCGGCCTCCATGGCGCGGGCGGCATTGCCGCCGATCATCTCGACACTTTCGACGCCATTCGTCTCCGCCTGCGCCAGGATGGTCTCGACCTTGGCCAGTTCCGCCTCGTTGGTGGCGACGACGAGCTTGCCGCATTTGCGGTGCGGCACGCCGTGCGTCGCGCAGAAGTCGTAGAGCAGGCGCCGGCCGCGCACGCAGTGGATCGCGCGCAACGTGCCGGTCGGGTAATAAAGGCCGCCATGGATCACTTCAGAGTTGCGCGACGACACGCCGTTGGCGATGCCGCCGGTCGCCTCGGCCACGGTCACGTCGTGGCCGCCGAGCGCCGCGGTGCGCGCGATCGCCAGCCCAACCACGCCGGCGCCGATCACCAGAACCTGCATCGCGCTTCCACCCTCATGCTTTCCCGGTTAAGGGAGACGACTATATAACAGGCGCGGAAAGGGAAGGACCATGGCGGAAAACGTCGTTCGGGTTTGCGCACAAGCCGACATCGCGCCGGAGACGGTGAAGGCCGTCGAGGTCGGTGACAACCGGCTCGCGGTGTACAATATCGAAGGCAAATTCTACGTCACCGACGACGAATGCACCCATGCCTCGGCAAGCCTCGCCGACGGCCTCTTGGAAGGCGACGTCATCGAATGCTGCGTGCATTTCGGCGCCTTCAACGTGAAGACCGGAGAGGTGAAAGCGCCGCCCTGCCAGGTCGCGCTGCGCACCTATAAAGTGGTGCTGCAAGGCGACGATATCTATGTCGATCTCGACCGCAACGCCGCCAGCGAGCCGGCGTGACAAGCGGTTTCGTCCGGGCCGAAAACTCTCTATAAGCGCCCAAATAGGCAGCTAAAAGCGACCAAGAGGAAACACCGATGTATCAAGGCCCCGGAGTGAAGACGAGCCCGGACTTCCCGATCCCGGACAAGATGAGAGCCTGGGTCCTCGGCAATCCCGGCGAGCTGAAGCTCAGCGAAAAGCCGGTGCCGGTGCCCAAGCGTGCCGAGGTGCTGGTGCGCATCGACGCGGTCGCAATCTGCGCCACCGACCTCGAGATCATCGATCACGGTCCGCCGGCCTCGATCCGGGGCGGCCTGCCGTTCAACAAGAATTTCACCCCCGGCCACGAATATATGGGCACGGTGGTGGCGCTCGGTCCGGGCGTCGACGAAATGCCGCTCGGCCAGCGCGTCACCGTCGAGATCCATGCCGGCTGCGGCCAATGCAAGCGCTGCCGCGAGGGCATGTACACCTCGTGCCACAATTACGGGCTCAATTACGGCGACGTCGACAAGGGCCACCGCGCCAACGGCTTCACCACCGACGGCGGCTTTTGCGAATATCAGGTCAACAACATCAACACCGTCATCCCGATTCCCGAAGCGATGTCGGATGAGGAAGCGACTCTCGTCGTCACCGCCGGCACCGCGATGTACGGGCTCACCGAGCTTGGCGGTCTCGTCGCCGGCGAAAGCGTGGTCGTCACCGGCCCGGGCCCGATCGGCTTGCTCGGTGTCGCGGTGGCGAAGGCGATGGGCGCGCAGCCGGTGATCCTCACCGGCACGCGCGACAACCGTCTCAAGATCGGCAAGGAGCTCGGCGCCGACCACGTCGTCAATGTACGCAACGAGGACGCCGTCGCTGCGGTCAAGCGGCTCAACGGCGGCAAGGGCGTCGACTATGTCGTCGAATGCTCCGGCGCGCCCAACGCGGTCAACGAGGCGATCCGCATGGTCAATCGCGGCGGCAAAGTCTGCCTCGCCGCGTTCCCGCATGCCGATACTCCGGTCGACGTCGCCCACATCGTGCGCAACAACATCTATCTCTATGGCATCCGCGGCGAGGGCAAGAGCGCCACCCATCGCGCCGAAGCCTTCATGTCGCAAAAGCGCTTCGACGCCACCAAGATTCACACCCACACCTTCGCGCTCGACGACCTGCCGACCGCGATCCGCTACGCCAAGGACCGCGTCGACGACGCGATCAAGGTGGTGGTGAAGGCGAGGGGCGTTGCGGCGCACCAGGTCGCGGCGGAGTAATGCCGTAGGATGGGTTGAGCTCTTGCGAAACCCATCATGCGGCCTCGCCGTTCGAAGATGGGTATCGCTTCGCTCCACCCATCCTACGTGCTTCGTCATGGCCGGGCTTGTCCCGGCCATCCACGTCTTTGAAACGCGGCCAGCCAAGACGTGGATGCCCGCAACAAGTGCGGGCATGACGCGGGGGGCTTTAGCAGCAAATAGCCCATCATCCTGAGGTGGCCGCGAAGCGGCCCTCGAAGGAT
>Ga0182024_10009540_pt1 | contig 20047 bp, 20 predicted proteins | sample P32metaG_FD_120480 | JGI IMG/M metagenome (GOLD analysis project Ga0182024, IMG submission 120480) | Permafrost microbial communities from Stordalen Mire, Sweden - P3-2 metaG (Illumina Assembly) | ecosystem: Environmental > Terrestrial > Soil > Wetlands > Permafrost | place: Sweden: Stordalen... | reverse complement strand
GGGCGCGCCACGCGCGAGCACCACATCGAGGATACCGCACTCAAGACCAATGGCGAGGCGGCCGAGGAAATCGCACGCCAGCTGCGCTTGCGCGATCTCGCCGGCCTGATCGTGATCGACTTCATCGACATGGACGAGGGCCGCAACAACCGCACCGTCGAGCGGCGGATGAAGGACGCGCTCAAGCACGACCGCGCCCGCATCCAGGTCGGCCGCATCTCGCATTTCGGCCTGCTCGAAATGTCGCGCCAGCGCATCCGCACCTCGGTGCTGGAGAGCTCGACCGAGAAATGTCCGGTCTGCGGCGGCTCCGGCCACGTGCGCTCGGTCTCGTCGGTAGCGCTGCAATTGCTGCGCGCCATTGAGGAGACGCTGATCAAGGGCGCCACGCATAATCTGATCGTGCGCACGCGCTCGGAAGTCGCGCTCTATGTGCTCAACCACAAACGCGGGCATCTGCACGATCTGGAGGATCGCTTCCGCATCACTATCACCATATCCGCCGACCCGACGGTCAACGCCCAGGTCTCCTATATCGTCGACCGCGGCGAGCAGGTGCACACGGTCGAAGCCGCCAAGATTCTGGCGGCGGCGGCACAGCCGCCGTTGCCCTCGATGGTCGAGGCCGACGAAGACGTGCTTGACGCGGCGGCCGGGTCCGATGTCGAGGATAAAGCCGAAGATGCGGGCGAGCGTGCCATCGGCGACGTGACCGAGGCGCCGGAGCCCACGCATGCCGACGGCGGCGGTCAGGCGCCGCGCGGCGACGGCGAGCGCGAAGGCGGCCGCCGGCGGCGCCGGCGGGGTCGCGGCCGTGGCGGCGAACCGCGCGAGGGCGCGTCGCAATTCACCCGCGACACCGCGCCCGAGCCTACGATCGCGCACGAGGATCACGATGGCGGCTCGCCCGAGGAAGCCGGTATCGACGAGCAGCCGCCACGCCAAGGCGGCGCTCCCGGAGCCGAAGGCGATGTTCGCCGGCGCCGGCGGCGCGGCCGCCGCGGCGGACGCCGCAATCGGCAAGGCCGCAATGGCGAGGCGCCGTTCCAAGCCGCCAATGGCGGCGGATCGGGCCCCGAAATGCAGCACCCGGGCGCGGATTTCCCGCCCGTGAGCGACGAAGACGCTTCCGCCATAGCGCCACCGTTCAATGAGACCGCTTCGCCGGCCGCCTATGAACCGCCGGTCAGGGAGCGGCCGATCCTCGACCGGCCTTACAACCAACTGCCGGAGTCAGCGCCCGAGCCGCAACCGGCTCCGCCGCCGCAAGCCGCCGCGCCGGCACAAGCCGAGCCGGAACCGCCGCGCCGGCGCTCGACCATCCGCGAACCGGCCCCGATCGGCCAAGCGGGGGCCCCACCTCCGACGGCGGCGGCAACTCCACCGCCGACGCCGGTGATTTCCTCGACGACGAGCGACGATGCCGGCCAGCCCAAACGCGGCTGGTGGGCCAAGCGTCTGTTGGGCGACAAGGGTTAGCGGCGGGTACGGACGAACATGAAATCGGCCTGGGTCGAGCGCGAGGCCAAGCAAGCGGTCGACCGCTATGGCAAGGCCGGTATCGCCGCCGATCTGGCGCTGCGCATCTATTCGACGCGCCTCATCGGCCGCGACGCCAAGCTTGTCCTGCACGGCGGCGGTAACAGCTCGCTGAAGACGACGGAGCGCGACCTCGCCGGCGAAAAGCTCGCGGTGCTGCGCGTCAAAGGCTCGGGCTGGGACATGGGCGCGATCGAACCGGGCGGTTTCCCGGCGGTGCGGCTCGAGCCGCTGCGGGCTTTGCGCGCGCGCAAGACACTCTCCGACGACGCGATGGCGCGGGTGCAGCGCGCCTACCTGATCGATCCGCAGGCGCCCTCGCCTTCGGTCGAGATGCTGCTGCACGCCTTCATGCCGGCGAAATTTATCGATCACACCCACGCCACCGCGGTGCTCAGCCTGATCGACCAGCCGAACGCGGCCGAGTTGTGCGCGGAAGCGTTCGGCGGCCGCCTCGGCTTCGTGCCCTATCGGATGCCGGGCTTCGGCCTCGCCAAGGAAGCTGCCGCGGTGTTCGACAAAAATTCCAAGGTCGAAGGCCTGATCCTCGACAAACACGGCATCTTCACGTTCGGCGCCGACGCCCGCGAATCCTACGAGCGCATGATCGCCTTCGTCAGCCGCGCGGAAAGCCGTCTCCGGAAAAACTGCAAAGCCGTGTTCGCGGCTGCGAAACTGCCGCAACGCGTCGCTGCCGCGACCGATGTCGCCCCGATCCTGCGCGGCGTCTGCACGCTGCACGATTCCGGCGGCGAAGGCGCGCACAAACGCCCGATCCTCGCGTTCCGCACCGGCGATGCGATCCTCAATTTCGTCAACGGCAAGGATGTCGCGCGCTACGCCCGCGCCGGGGTAATTACGCCCGACCATGTCATCCGCGTGAAGCCCTGGCCGCTGATCTTGGCCGCGCCGCAGGACGGCAAGCTCGCCGGCTTTCAACGCACCGCGTCGAAGGCCGCGCAAAAATTCGTCGACGGCTACCGGGCCTATTTCGCCCGTCACAAAGCGCGCGCGCACGGCGCCGCCATGCACGACCCGGCGCCGCGCCTCGTGCTGGTGCCGGACCTCGGCCTGTTTGGGCTGGGCGCGAGCGCCAAGGACGCCGGCATCGCCGCCGACATCGCGCAAGCCGCGGTCGAAGGCATTACCGGCGCCGAGGCGATCGGGCGCTTCACGTCGATCTCGCCAGCCGACATGTTCGATTGCGAATACTGGCCGCTGGAGCTGGCCAAGCTCGGCGCGCGCAAGGAATTGCCGCTCGCCGGCCAGATCGCGGTCGTCACCGGCGCCGGCGGCGCCATCGGCGCGGCGACCGCGCAGGTCTTCGCGGCGGCCGGCGCGGAGGTCGCCCTGCTCGATCTCGACGCCGGCGCGGCGCGGCAGAAAGCCGAGGCGATCGGCGGTTCGGCGCTCGCGCTGAAATGCGACGTGACGGATGCCGCCTCGGTGCGCGACGCCTTCAAACAAGTGGTGGCGGCCTTCGGCGGCGTCGATATCGCGATCTCGAACGCCGGCGCCGCCTGGCAAGGCAAGATCGGCAAGGTCGACGAGGCCACTTTACGCAAAAGCTTCGAGTTGAATTTCTTCGCGCATCAGAAGGTGGCTCAGGCGGCGGTCAAGATCATGTTGGCGCAGGGCACCGGCGGCTGCCTCTTGTTCAACGTGTCGAAACAGGCGGTCAATCCGGGCGCCAATTTCGGGCCCTATGGTCTGCCCAAAGCGGCGACCTTGTTCCTGGTGCGCCAATACGCGCTCGATTACGGCGCCGACGGCATCCGCGCCAATGCGGTCAATGCCGACCGCGTCCGCTCCGGCCTGCTCACTGGCGACTTCATCGCGCGACGCGCGAAGGCGCGGGGTTTAAGCGAGAAAGACTACATGAGCGGCAATCTGCTTCAGCGCGAAGTCACCGCGCAGGACGTGGCGCAAGCCTTTCTGGCGCAAGCGCTGGCGCTCAAGACCACCGCCGACGTCACCACCGTGGACGGCGGAAACATTGCAGCGGCGCTGCGATAAAATGCTATCGTGATTCCAGATCGAGAACCGTCAAAGGAGCTACGACCATGCTGCGCCCCATAGCCGTCATCGGCCTGCTGCCTCTCCTGCTGCTGGCGAGCCCGGCCTCTGCCGCTCCCACCAAGGCGCAGAAGTTGGAGACCTGTAAATTCGGCGCCGACGATCAGAAGCTCGAAGGCGCCAAGCGCGATGCGTTCATTAAAAAATGCATGGCCCAAGGTAATTTCGAGCCGCCCGGACGCAAAGCGACCAAAAAACCGGTGGCGAAGAAGCCGGCGGATCAAACGCCTGCGGCCGCGCCGCCGCCCGCGCCGAAACAATAGCGCGGCCGCAATCTCCATCCGAACGTCACGAGAGTTCTATGCCGGAAGCCGATAAAGCGGGCGAGCGTTATCAAGCCGACAAACCCCAAGCCGCGCCGGGCTTTTTTCTGAAAGGCTCGCACCAGCTCGACTGGGGCATGACGAATCGCCTCGCCCGTGTGTTCAATCCGGCATCGGGGCGTACCGTGATGCTCGCCGTCGACCACGGATATTTCCAGGGGCCGACTTCCGGGCTTGAGCGCATCGACCTCTCGATCGTGCCGTTGCTGCCGCAATGCGACGCGTTGTTCTGCACGCGCGGCATCCTGCGCTCGCTGATCCCGGCCGATTCCCAGAAGCCGATGGTGCTGCGCGCCAGCGGCGGCCCCAGCATCCTGCGGGAGGAATTGTCCGACGAGCAGATCGCCATGGACATGGACGACGCTGTGCGGCTCAACGCTGCCGGCGTCGGCATCCAGGTGTTCATCGGCGGCGAGCACGAAACGCGCTCCGTGCACAACATGACCCGGCTGGTGGACGCCGGCCTGCGCTGCGGCATGCCGGTGATGGGCGTTACCGCGGTCGGCAAGAACATGACGCGCGACGCGCAATATTTCCGCCTCGCCTGCCGCATCATCGCCGAGCTCGGCGCGCAATACGTCAAAACTTATTACGTCGACGACGGCTTCGAGACCGTCACGGCGTCCTGCCCAGTGCCGATCGTAATGGCCGGCGGCAAGAAGCTGCCCGAGCTCGACGCGCTCACCATGGCCTACAACGCCGTGCAGCAGGGCGCCGCCGGCGTCGACATGGGCCGCAACATCTTCCAGTCCGAGGCGCCGAAGGCGATGATCGCCGCGGTCAACGCGGTGGTGCACAAGAATGTCAGGCCGGCCGAAGCGCTCGACCTCTACAAATCGCTCAAGGCCAAAGTCTAAGCAACGTTGCGGACTTGACGCCGCTGGCTCCGCCTGTGACACCGCCGACGCGGGCTCAAGATCGTGCCGGGGCAACGGAGTACTGGGGTAGTCATGTTCAAAGTCTTATTGGCGGCGGCGTCCCTAGTGCTCTTTGCCGCAACCGCGCAGGCCGGCGGTCTCGACGATCTCAAAGCGGCGAATGCCGCCGCACAACAGGGCAACATCGACGAATCCATCCGCCTGTTCACCCAGGCGCTCGGATCAAGTGACCTTGCACCGGCCGATCAATTCGCCGCGCGCAATGGCCGCGGCAGCGAATACACCTCCAAGAGCCTGATCGCCGACGCCTTCGAGCGGCTCGACCAGGCGCGCGGCTTTCGTGATAACGCCATCGCGGATTTCACCGCGGCGCTCGTCATCAAGACCGATGACGCCGCCCTCTATGTCGCGCGCGGGCAAGCCTACGACCTGAACGGCCAATACGATCCCGCAATCGCCGATTTCGACGCGGCGCTCAAGCTCGCCAAATCGCCGGTCACGCTGGCCCAGCGCGCCAGCAGCGAACTCGCCAAGGGCGACTACGATCGCGCGGTCGCCGGCCTCACCGAGGCGCTCGACCTTGTCGCCAAAGACCCCAAGGACGCCCATATCGAAGCCGTCGATATCTACAGCGAACGCGGCTACGCGGAATTCGTCGCGGCGCGCTATGCCGCCGCCGCCGCCGATTTCGACAAGGCCGTGACGCTAGGGTCGCCGAAGCGCGGCGGCGACGTGCTCTGGCTGCCCTACCAGGCGGCATGGCTGCACATCGCGCGCGCCCGCGCCGGCCAGAACGACGCCGAAGAACTCGCGCGCAATGCCGGCAAGATCGACGTCAAGCAATGGCCCGGGACGCTGGTCGCGTATTTTCTCGGCCATGCCAAACTCGACGAATTGACGCCGCCTTCTAGCCACGGCTCGATGGGCCACGCACGCGAATGCGGGCTGTCTTTCTTCGCCGCGGAGCAGATGCTTGCCAAAAATGATAATGCCGAGGCGGCAAAGCGGCTCACGCGCGCCCGCGCGGTGTGCAACATTCACACCGTGTATTACCTCGCCGCCGGGGTCGAATTGAAACGCCTGGGCAAATAGCGCTGCAACCTTATGCGGCCCGCGCCGCAGGCCGCTCCAGCGGCGTCACCTCGAAGGTCCGCAACGTTCCACGCCGCAGCACGTCGATCTCGAGCTTGCGCCCGATCCGCTCGCTGTTGAGGAGCCGGATCAGATCGTCGACGCCGGTGACGGCGTGGCCGTCCGCCCGCACGATGGTGTCTAGCGTCATCAATCCGGCGAGCGCCGCCGGACCGTTCGGCTCCAGCGCGGTGATCATGGCGCCTGACGCATTCTCGATGCCGGCGTTGCGCGCGTGCCGGCGCGGCACCGCCGCGGTCTGCCCCGACACGCCGATGAACCCTCGCCGCACGCGGCCGTGCTGGATCAGTTCGCTCAGCACGAACTGGGCGGTGTTGCTGGCGACCGCGAAGCAGATGCCCTGCGCGCCCATGATGACGGCGGTGTTGATGCCGATCACCTCGCCGCGCGAGGACACCAGCGGGCCGCCGGAATTGCCGGGATTGAGCGCGGCGTCGGTCTGGATCACGTCCTCGATCAGCCGGCCATTGCGCGAGCGCAACGAGCGTCCAAGCGCCGAGATCACGCCGGCGGTCACCGTCGACTCGAACCCAAGCGGATTGCCGATGGCGACCACCAGTTGGCCGCGCCTGAGCGCCTTGGAATCGCCGAGCGCGGCGTGCGGCAGATCGCGCGCCGAGTCCGCCCGCAACAACGCGAGATCGGTGTCGGGATCCTCGCCGAGCCGCCGCGCCTCCATGACGCGGCCTTCCGCGTCGGCGAGGCGGACCTCTTTGGCGCCCTGCACCACGTGGCAGTTGGTCAGCACCAGGCCGTCCGGTGCGATCACCACGCCGGAGCCGACCCCGCCGGCGCGACCTTGCGGCCCGCGCGTCTCCACGCGCACCACCGCCGGGCCGACCTGGTCGGCCACCGTGATCACCGCGTTGGAATAGGCGTCGAGCGCCTCGGCGTCCGGCGAAGGCGCTGCGCCGATGTCCTCGACATCGGTCGACGAAGTAAAATCGAGCATGTCTGGCTCTGGGGATGTGTTGATGCGTCCGTAGATGTAGGATGGCCCGGCAAAAATGGAAGATGCCGGTTAAAAGGGCGCCAATGACCGCCCATCACATCAAGCTGCAAAGCTCCGTCGGCGATTTCAGCCCGGAATTCGTCGAGCGCCTGCCCGTATTGGAAAAGGCGATGCGCGACCATGGGCTCGACCCGTCAGCATTTGTCATCGCCAGGAAATTGGCCCAGAGCACATTTTTGCCGATTGCTTTCCGGCCGGACGGCAACCTCCTCGAATACACGGTATTCGTCAAAGATCGCTCCTTTATGGTCACACAGCCGAACGATATGCGCTTCCTTGAGTATTTTTATGAGCTCTGCGTGCCCCCGGAGCATAAGAGCGACCCACATTCGACGCTGCATACGGCCGACAAAAATTGGACTCGCTGTTCGGCCGCGCCGCGCGCTGGCTCAACAAACCGATTTAGCAATGCAGACTCTGCCTGCCCTTGAACTCGCCGGACGGCTCGCGCTCGCGGTCGGGCTAGCCGTATTCATGGGGCTTGCCTTCGAGGAGACCTACAAGACCGAGGAGCGGTCGAGGCCGGGCGGCATCCGCACGTTTCCGATGCTCGCCATGTGCGGCGCCACGCTCTATTTGATCGAACCGGCATACGCGCTCGCCTTTATCGCCGGGCTTGCGGCCTTGGCCGCCTGGCTGCACGCCTATTTGCGAACCGCGCCAGTAAAGCCCGAAGCGCCCAGCTTCATGATCCCGGCGTCGAACCTGCTCGCCTACGTGATCGGGGCGATTGCCTTGATGCAGCCGCCCTGGGTCGCGGTCGCGCTCACCGTCGCCGCCGTGCTGCTGCTCGGCACGCGCGAGCGGCTGCACCGGCTCATTCACATCGTACCGCGCGACGAACTGCTAACGCTCGGCATGTTCCTGATCCTGACCGGGATCATTCTGCCGCTGGTGCCGCACCAGCAAGTCAGCAGCCTGACGCCGCTCACGCCGTATGGCATCTGGCTGGCGGTGGTGACGGTCTGCACGCTGTCCTATCTGAGTTATCTGCTGCAGCGCTACGCGCCGATCAAGCATGCCGCATTGCTGCCGGCCATCCTTGGCGGGGCCTATTCGTCCACCGCCACCACCGTGGTGCTGGCCAAGCGCCTGCGGGAGGCCAAGCACGCGTCGGCGGATATTTCGGCCGGCATCGTGGCGGCCACCGCGATCATGTACATCCGGCTCGGCATTGTCGTTGCGGTGTTCGACGTGAAATTCGCGCTGACCCTGGCGCCCGGGCTGGCGGCCTTGAGCGCGGTCGGCGCCGCGCTGGCGATCTACGAATGGCGTCGGCCGCGGGCGCGAACCGCCGGATCAAATCTGGCCGTGGCGCCGAAGAACCCGCTGCAGATTCCGACCGCGCTCATCTTCGCCGTGCTGATCGTGGTCATCTCGATCATCTCGGCCTGGGTCAAAGGCGCGTTCGGCGAAAGCGGCATTCTGGCGCTGTCGGCGGTTGTGGGCTTAACCGATATCGATCCATTCGTGCTCAATATCGCGCAAGGCGGTATCGGCGGCATGACCGTCGCGAGCCTGTGCGCCGCCGTGCTGATCGCGGCGTCGTCAAACAATGTCGCCAAGGCGGCCTACGCCATAGGCTTCGGCGGCATGACGGCGGCGTGCCGCCCGGCCATCATATTGTTGGTGTTGTCGCTATTGGGTGTGGTCGCTGCGGCAATCTATGTGGTGCACGGCTAGCGCCGCCGACAAAAAACGGGCGCCCCCTAGCGCCGGGCTTACGGACCGGGCTGCCCAAGAGCGTCCTTGGAGCACGCATTGACGAATCCCCGAAGCTCCTCAACCGCAGGCCTCTTCAACACGCTGATAATACAATGCGCAAAAGGAGCACCGAGACATTGATCTGGATCAGTAAGCGCCGCCGAACGGACAATGCGCTGTCGCAGAGATTAAGGGTCGCTCAATGGGGCGACCGACAATAAACCTGCGACAGGCGACGGAGAAAGCCCATGCGATCGCACATTTTGGCCGTCCTCGTCGGCGCGCTGCTGCTGGCCGTGCCGGCCTATGCGGAAAACACCGTCCGACCGCGCAGGTTCAAGAGAAACTGATCAAGACCTCCCTGCTCACCTTCAACGACGCCAACCTGACCGGCAACTATGCGGTCATGCATGCCAAGCTGGCGGAACCGTTTCGCGACAAGTTCAGCCCGGACCAGTTGAAGAAGGCCTTCAAAAGCTTCATCGACCAGAAAATCGATCTCGCGCCTATCGTTCTGAAGCCGCCGGTCGCCACCACCGAAACGAAGATCGACGGCCGCGGCGCGCTGCAGGTGCGCGGCTATTTCGATACGGCGCCGAGCCGGGTGCTCTATGAAATCGATTTCGTCCCCTCCGAAGGCGAATGGAAACCCATCGCATTGGACGTCAAGGTCAGGGCGGCGGGCGAGAAATAAATCGCCGCCGCGCCGTGGGCGGCGCGACACCAGGAGGCGACAATGTCCAATCTCGATCCGGCAGCCGTTACCAAACCGGTTGCCACATGGCGCAAGGTGGTTGCCGCCATCCTCGATTTCATCTTCGTGTTCGCGATCGCCGGCTACGCGATCGCCCAATTCACCGGCAACACCACCGATGAAGGCTTCGAACTCAAAGATGGACCGGCGCTGCTCCTGTTCGCGATCGTCATCCTGTACTTCATTGTCTTCCGGCGCTTTCTCGGCGGCACCGTGTTTCAGCGCCTGCTCGGCGCGCGGTGAAGCTATTCGGGAGTGCTTATCGTGTAAGAGAGCGGCTCAATCGCTCTGCAGAATGACGTTCTTCACCATCGGATAGATCTGGTTCTGCCAGGTGCGGCCGGAGAACACGCCGTAATGGCCGACGCCGGCCTGCATGTGGTGACGCTTACGGTAGGGCCTGAGCGACGTGCAGAGGTCGTGCGCGGCCAACGTTTGGCCAACCGCGCAGATGTCGTCCTTCTCGCCTTCCACGGTGAACAACATGGTGCGCCGGATCGCCGCCGGTTCGACTTTTTGATCCTTGTAGGTGAGCGCGCCGAGCGGCAGCGCGTGTTCCTGGAATACCAGCTTCACGGTTTCCAGATAAAACTCGGCAGTGAGATCGAGCACGGCGAAATATTCGTCGTAGAACGCCTTGGTAGCGGCGGCCTTGGCCTCCTCGCCGCGCGCCAGATTCTCGTACAGTTCCTGATGCGCCTTCAAATGACGCTCGATATTCATGCTCATGAAAGCGGCGAGTTGCACGAAGCCGGGATAAACGCGCCGTCCGCCGCCGGCATAGCGGTGGGGCACGGTGGCGATCAGGTTCTTCTCGAACCACTCCATCGGCTTGCTCTTGGCGAGATCGTTGACCTTGGTCGGGTTGACGCGGGTGTCGATCGGGCCGGCCATCAGCGTCATCGAGCGCGGCTGCGCCGGATTGTCGGCCTGCGCCATCACCGCCGCCGCCACCAGCGCGGCGACGCAAGGCTGGCACACCGCCACCAGATGCGCGCCCGGCCCCATCGTCTCGAGAAAGCGCACGATGTGGCCGATATATTCGTCGAAGCCGAAGCGCCCTTCCGCGACCGAAATGTCGCGCGCATTGTGCCAGTCGGTGATGTAGACGTCGTGCTCGGCCAGCATGGTGCGCACGGTGGCGCGCAACAGCGTGGCGAAATGTCCGGACAGCGGCGCGATCAGCAGCACGCGCGGCTGCGCCTGGTCGATGTCCTTCTTGAAATGCAGCAACGTGCCGAACGGCGTCCGGGCGGACGCCTCTTCGCTGACCGCGACCTCGCGGTTGCCCACCATGACGCTGTCGATGCCGTAAGGCGGCCGCGCATGGGTCAAGCCGGCGCGCGCGATCAACTCGTAAGCGGCGGTGAGATTGCTGAGCGGCGACGGCCGCAGCGAACCGTTCAGCCTGGCGCCCACCGAACTCGCAGCCATGTTGGCCAGGGCCCGCACCGGCACCATGATGTCGGAATGCGCCTGATACGCCTGATAGAGCATTCAATCCTCGGCGGTCCCGGCGAACCGCAGCGAAAAGCTAGTTCATTTCATGTTGCAGTGCGAGATAATTATCGGGACCGGCCGGCCTGGGGACAAGCGGGCTGCCATGCCTTTTTGCGACACGGGAAACTATTGATCGGGCAGAACTTTCGTCTAAGCTGCCGAGGCCGGGCTGTGTGAACAGGGATGATTGTGCCCCATGGCCAAGGCTGCCCTCACCATCGCCAGCAAGAATTACGGCTCCTGGTCGCTGCGCGGCTGGCTGCTGTGCAAACTGGCCGGGCTCGACTTCGACGAGCAGCCGGTCGGCAGCGACGATCCCTCGACGCGCGCCGAACTCCTGTTGCTGTCGCCATCGTTCCTGGTGCCCTGTCTCACCCACGACGGCATCAAGATTTGGGACACGCTGGCGATCGCGGAATATCTCAACGAAATCCTGCCCGAAGCCGGGCTGCTGCCGAAGACGCTCGCCGCGCGCGCACACTGTCGCTCAATCTCCGGCGAAATGCATTCCGGCTTTTCCAATATGCGTTCGGCGCTGCCGATGAACCTGAAGGCGCACCATCCCAGCTTCAAGGTGTGGGCCGGCGCGCAGGCCGACATCGATCGCATCGTCTTCATCTGGCGCGAATGTCTCGATACTCACGGCGGCATGTTCCTTTTCGGCGACCAGCCCTGCATGGCCGAAGCCATGTTCGCGCCGGTGGTGACGCGCTTCCTCACCTACGACGTGAAGCTCGAGTCCGACTGCGCCGGCTATTGCAAGGCGGTGATGGCCATGCCGCAGATGCAGGAATGGATTGAAGGCGCCAAGGCCGAGCCGGACGAAGTCGTCGAGCTCGACGTGGAATTCTAGCGCGGCGCTTTACCGAGCCAATTCCTGATCCGCTGCACCGCCTCGTGCATCTCCACCGACGAGCCAGCGTAACAAAAGCGCAGGAAATTGTGGCCGTTGACCGGATCGAAATCGATCCCCGGCGTCGCCGCCACGTGCACCTCGTTCAGCATGCGCTTGGCGAAATCCAGGCTGTCGTCGGAGAACTTCGAAATATCCGCATAGAGATAAAACGCGCCGTCCACCGGCAAGAATTTATCGAGCCCCGCTTTCGGCAAGCCTTGCGTAAGAATGCGCCGGTTCGCCTCGTAGCCGTGCTTGACCGCTTCCATTTCGGCGCGGCCGTCGAAGGCGGCTTGCGCCGCTGCCTGCGACAGCGTCGGCACCGAGATCGCCAGATTGCCCTGCAGCCGCTCGACCGCGCGCACGAGACTCTCCGGCACCACCATCCAGCCGACGCGCCAGCCGGTCATGCAGAAATATTTCGAGAACGAATTGATCACCAGCGCGCGCTCCGACAGTTTGGCGGCGGTCTCGGCGCCAAACGCATAGTCAAGGCCGTGATAGATCTCGTCAGAGATCACGCGGATGCCTTGCGCCTCTGCCACCGCGATCAGGCGCGAGAGCGTGTCGGCATCCATCATGGTGCCGGTCGGATTGGCCGGGCTCGCCACCACCACGCCGGCCAGCGGCTTTTTGTGGTGCTCGGCGATCAGCGCCTTGGCCGACAGCGCCCAGCGCGTCTCCGCCGAAGTCTCGATCAGCACCGGCTCGCAACCGAGCGCGCTCAAGATGTGCCGGTACGGCGGATAGCCGGGATTGGCCAGCGCCACCCGGTCGCCCGGCTCGAACAGCGAAAGAAACGCCAGGACGAAACCGCCGGATGAGCCGGTGGTGACCACCACGCGCGCCGGGTCGAGCGCGAGGTTGTAGGCGTCGGCGTAGTGGCGGGCGATTCGCGCCCGCAGACTGGGGATGCCGAGCGTCTCGGTATAGCCGATGCGGCCGTGGGCGAGCGCCGCCTGCGCCGCGGCGATGGCCGTGGCCGGCGCGGGCGCCGCCGGCTGGCCCACCTCCATGTGCACGACGCGGGCGCCCTTGGCCTCCAGGAGCGCCGCCGCGGCCATCACGTCCATGACCATGAATGGCGGCACATTGCTGCGTTTGGAGGGCGTTAGCAGGTGTTTGGCCACCTCAAGCATCGTTATTCAGCCCATCGGGCGCTATGCCCGCCCCGCTGTTGCCGTATTCGCCTGCGTTTTTCATGACTCAGACGTGATCGCAAGTTGCGTTGACCGCCCACGGGCACGTCACTAGGTTCACGGCAATTAGTGCCCCCATTCCGAAGTTCGCAAAGCCTTGGGGTTCTATTGGTGCGACCTTCGGAACGATAGGGATACTAGAAAATATAGGGTGCTGGTGCCGTTTGGCTTTGAAGTTCCTGTTCGGCGCCGCGGGCACGGCGAAAGGAACTTCAAACCCACCGCACGAGTGGCGTAAGTCAGCATGATCGAGCATCGGCCACCTACCAAAGCATGGCGCATGGCGCCAGCAGGACGCGCGCTCGCGTTTGCGACCGCCGTCGCGGTCGCGGCGGCCGGTGGCGGTCCGGTACTCGCGCCTGCGCGGGCGCAGGAGCGGGTGACGTCCGGCCTGCCGATCATCCGCGACACCGAAATCGAGAATTTGCTGCGCGATTACGCGACGCCGATTCTGAAGGCGGCCGGCCTCGCCCAGCAGAACGTCCGCGTGGTCATCCTCAACGATTCCACCTTCAACGCCTTCGTCATGGACGGCCACCACATTTTCATCAATTCCGGCGCGCTGTTCGAAGCCAAGACGCCGAATGAGATCATCGGGGTGTTTGCGCACGAAACCGGGCATCTTGCCGGCGGCCATTTGATGAAGCTGCGCGAGAAGCTCGCCCAAGCGCAGACCGCGACGATCGTCGCGTTGCTGGCCGGCGTCGGCGCCGCGGTCGCCGGCGCGCGCTCCGGCTCGGGCGGAAATATCGGCATCCCAGCAATCATGGCGCCGCAATCGGCGATCCAGCACTCGCTGCTCGCCTATGTCCGCACCCAGGAAGACCAGGCCGACCACGCCGGCGTGAAATTCCTCACTGCCACCCACCAATCGGCCAGGGGCATGCTCGAATTGTTTAAGCGCTTGAGCAACGAAATGTTGTTCGGTTTGAGCAGAGCCGATCCCTATTTGCAAACACACCCGCTGCCGCCCGAACGCGTCGCCGCGCTTGAAGTGCTGGCCAAGGCGAGCCCCTATTTCGATCGCAAGGATCCGCCGGAACTGCAGTTGCGCCACGACATGATGCGCGCCAAATTGTCCGGCTTCCTGGATCGGCCCGACACCGTGTTTCGTCGCTATCCGCTGAGCGATCACAGCCTGCCCGCGCGCTACGCCCGTGCCATCGCGACCTATCGGCATGGCGGCTTGCGCGACGCGCTGCCGCAGATCGACGGGCTGATCCAGGCCGAGCCGAACAACCCGTATTTCTATGAGCTCAAGGGCCAGGCGCTATTGGAAGGCGGCCGCCCGGGCGACGCGATCGCGCCGCTGCGTCACGCGGTTACGCTCGCGCATGGCACCCCGCTGATCGATATCATGCTCGGGCAGGCGCTGATCGCCACCGACAATAAGAAGAATGCCGAGGAGGCCGTTCCGCTTCTTCGCAATGCGCTGGCGCGCGAGCCGGAGGCACCGGAAGCCTATGCCCAGCTCGCCATGGCCTACGGCCGCAAAGGCGACCTCGCCCAAGCCGACCTCGCCGCCGCGCAAGCCGCTTTCAACCGCGGCGACCTGATGACCGCGCGTCAGCTTGCTTCCCGCGCCAAGACTCGCCTGCCCGTCGGTTCGCCCGCCTGGGTGCAGGCCGACGATATCGTCAGCGTCAAACCGTCAAAAGCCAACAAATGACCACAGCAAGGACAAAACCGATGACATCGAGCCCGCGCTACATCGCCGCCGCTTGTGCTGCGTTGCTGGCCATCGCCGCGCCGCAAGCCGTACGGGCGCAAAATTTCTCGCCGGTCCAGCGCGGCGAGATCGAGCGCGTCGTGCACGACTACCTGATCGCGCATCCGGAAACGATCGAGGAGGCGATGGCCGAACTCGAGAAGCGCCAGACCGCGGCGGAAGCCGAGAAGCATAAGGTCGCGGTCAAGGAACATGCGCAGAAGCTGTATTCCTCGCCCAACCAGGTCACGCTCGGCAACCCGAACGGCAACGTCACCTTCGTCGAGTTCTTCGATTACAATTGCGGCTACTGCAAGCGCGCCATGGAAGACATGCTCACGCTTCTCAAGGACGATCCCAATCTCAAGGTCGTGCTCAAGGAATTCCCGGTGCTCGGGCCCGGCTCGCTGGAAGCGGCGCGCGTCGCCGTTGCCGTGCGCATGCAGGACAAGACCGGCAAGAAATATCTCGAATTCCACACCAAGCTTCTGGGCGGCCGCGGTGCGGCCGATGAGGCGCACGCGCTCGCGGTCGCCAAGGATGTCGGCCTGAACATGACCCAGCTCGCCAAGGACATGAAAAGCCCCGAGGTCAAGGCGACGCTCAACGAGGACTTCAAGTTGGCCGAGGCGCTCGGCCTCAACGGCACGCCGAGCTACGTGATCGGCTCCGACGTGGTGGTGGGCGCCATCGGCCTCCCAGGGCTGCAGGAAAAGGTCAACACCGCGCGCTGCGGCAAGCCGACCTGCTGATCGCGGCGCAACATCGTTGCTTGAACAGATAACCGGCCGCCGGCTCGCCCGGCGGCCGATTTTGCGTCACGCTATGACAGGGAACTCGATTTAACCAAACAGGTTATCGCTGCGTATGTATTCGGTCGGCATGGAAGAAGAATATTTCGTTTTCGACGCCAAGACGCGCCGGGCGGTGCGCCGTATCGACAAGAAGTTCCTCAGCCAAGCCCGCAAAGAACTCGGCGACCGCGTGACGACCGAGATGCTGCAATCCCAGATCGAGGTGGCGACGCCGCCCTGCGACACCATGCAGGAGGCGCGCGAGCATCTCAGCGCTTATCGCCGCACGCTTGGCCAAGCCGCAGCCGAGCACAAGCTCGGGCTGGCCGCCATGGGCACATTCCCGCTCGCGTTCTGGCCCGAACAACTGGTTACCAAGAAAGAACGCTACGGCGCGATCATGGACGACCTGCAGATGATCGGCTACCGCAACATGCTGTGCGGCATGCACGTGCATGTCGAGGTGCCGGACCTCGACACCCGCATCAACTTGATCATGCGACTGACGGCCTATCTGCCGCTGCTGCTGGCGCTTTCGACCTCGTCGCCGTTCTGGCAAGGCCACCTCACCGGCCTGGTCGGCTACCGCCTCACCGCCTACGACGAGTTGCCGCGCACCGGGCTGCCCGAACTGTTCCGCACCAACGAGGACTATCGCGAATTCGTCGCCGCGCTCACGTGGGCCAAGATCATCCCCGACGCCAGCTACATCTGGTGGGCGTTGCGGCCGTCGCTGGGAAACCCGACGGTCGAACTGCGCGTCGCCGACAGTTGCACGCGGCTCGACGATGCCGTGGCGATCGCTGCCTTGTTCCGCTGCCTTGTGCGCGCGCTCGACCGCGACCGCGCGCTCAATGCCGGCTTCGACCGCGTCGGGCGCGCCATCACGCAAGAGAACAAGTGGCACGCGCAACGCTATGGGGTGGCCGCCACCTTCGTCGATGCGTTTTCCCGCTCCCCGCTCACGCTCAAACAATGGCTCGACCAGGTATTCGATTTCATCGCCGAGGATATCGAGGCGCTCGGTTGCGCGGCCGACATCCGGCGCCTGCACCGTATCCTCGCCGAGGGCACCAGCGCCGACCATCAGGTCGACATGTTTACGAAAGCAAAAGCCGCCGGCCGCCGGAGATTGACGGCGATCAAGGACGTGATCGATTGGGCAGCGCGCGAAACACAAGCCCTCGACGCCAAAACGCCTTAAACCCAAGCGCCGTCCGGGCTTCCCCTTCCCGCCCGGGCCACCTATAAAGTGCCGAAGATTCACGCGTGTCGATCGCAATGGACGCGCGCCAGCCGCCGGGAATCCATGGCCAAAACACTCTACGTCCTCAACGGACCGAATATGAACCTGCTCGGCACCCGCGAGCCGGAAAAATACGGCCGCGCCACGCTGGCCGACGTCGAGAAGCTCTGCCGTTCGACCGCCAAAGGCTTCGGCCTCGACGTCGTATTCCGGCAATCGAACGTGGAAGGCGAGTTGGTCAACTGGATCCAGGAAGCCCAGGCCAAGAAGGCGGCCGGCCTCATCATCAATCCGGCCGGCTACACCACGACTTCGGTCGCCATTCTCGACGCGTTGCTGACGCTGAAAATGCCGATCGTGGAAATCCACGTCACCAATATTCATGCGCGCGAAAAATTCCGCCAGAATTCTTACGTCTCCAAGGCGGCCAAAGCGGTGATCGCCGGCTTTGGGCCTGACGGCTATGCACTGGCGGTCAGCGGGCTCGCCGCCATGATCGGCGCCAAAGCGAAGCGCTGAACGATGGCAAAAACACCGAAAGCTCCCATCGTCGACCGCGATTTGGTTCTCGAGCTCACCAAGCTCCTGGACGAAACGGGCCTGACCGAAATCGAGATCGAGCAGGACGGTCAGCGCGTGCGTGTCGCGCGCAACGCCGCGGCCGCTCCCGCCGCAGCGCGCCCGGCGGCGCCGGAAGCACCCGCGCCGCAGCCGATCGCGGCGCCGCCCGATCCCGCCAAACATCCCGGCGTGGTGGTCTCGCCCATGGTCGGCACCGCCTACGCTGCGCCCGAGCCCGGCGCCAAGCCGTTCATCGAGATCGGCGCCCACGTAAAAGCCGGCGACACGCTGTTGGTCGTGGAAGCGATGAAGACCATGAACCAGATTCCGGCCCCGCGCGCCGGCACCGTGATCCAGATTCTGTTCGAGGACGGCCAGCCGGTCGAGTTCGGCGAGCCGTTGGTCATCATTGAATGACGGCGCCGGACCGGTCCGATGTTCGATAAAATCCTGATCGCCAATCGCGGCGAGATCGCCATGCGGGTGATCCGCGCCTGCAAGGAGCTCGGCATCCCGACGGTGGCGGTGCATTCCACCGCCGACGCCGACGCCATGCACGTGCGCTTCGCCGACGAGAGCGTCTGCATCGGCCCGCCGGCGGCGAAAGACAGCTATCTCAACATTCCCGCGATCCTGTCGGCCTGCGAGATCACCGGCGCCGACGCCGTCCATCCGGGCTACGGCTTCCTGTCGGAGAATGCGCGCTTTGCCGAGATTCTCACCGAGCACGGCGTGCATTTCATCGGCCCCAAGGCCGAGCACATCCGGCTGATGGGCGACAAGATCGAGGCCAAGCGCACCGCCAAGAAACTCGGCATTCCGGTGGTGCCCGGCTCGGACGGCGGTATCACGTCCGATGCCGAAGCCGGAAAAATCTCCGACGGCATCGGCTATCCGGTGCTGATCAAGGCGGCTTCGGGCGGCGGCGGCCGCGGCATGAAGGTGGTGCGCACGGCGGCCGAACTCCCGAGCGCGCTGACGAACGCACGCGCCGAATCCAAGGCCGCGTTCGGCGACGACACGGTCTATCTGGAAAAATATCTGGAAAAGCCGCGCCACATCGAGATTCAGGTGCTCGGCGACGGCAACGGCAACGCCATCCATCTCGGCGAACGCGACTGCTCGCTGCAACGCCGGCATCAGAAGGTGCTGGAGGAGAGCCCCTCGCCCGCGCTCAACACACAGGCGCGCGACGTCATCGGCGAGACCGTCGCCAAGGCCATGCGCGAGATCCAATACCTCGGCGTCGGCACGGTCGAGTTCCTGTACGAAGACGCCAAGTTCTATTTCATCGAGATGAACACGCGCATCCAGGTCGAGCATCCGGTAACCGAGATGATCACCGACATCGACCTGATCTTCGAGCAGATCCGCGCCGCTGCCGGCAATGAATTCACGCTCAAGCAGAGCGACATCGAATTCCGCGGTCACGCCATCGAGTGCCGCATCAATGCCGAGAACCCGGTGTCGTTCCGCCCGTCGCCCGGCAAGATCCTGCACTACCATGCGCCCGGCGGCCTCGGCGTGCGCATCGATTCGGCGGTCTACCAGGGCTACGCCATTCCGCCTTACTACGACTCCCTGGTCGGCAAACTGATCGTGCACGGCAAGACCCGCACCGAGGCGCTGATGCGGCTCAAGCGCGCGCTCGACGAGGTGGTGGTGGACGGCATCGAAACCACGCTGCCTTTGTTCCGCGCGCTGGTGAGCGAGGCGGACATCATCGACGGCAACTACCACATCCACTGGCTCGAGCAGTTCCTCGCCCGCGGCGGGATGGAAAGCTGAGGCAGTTGCCTCCAATAGCAGCCGCTTATCATCTTATTACTTGGAATTATGGGCAAATTGACCGGTGCATTGATCTAACGCAATGCGTGTATTCGCCATTGGGCTAAATAGGCAGCAACGAATCTGCGGATGCTGGACCCTTGTCGGGGGCTATCCAGCCCCCTGATCTGAGGTGTCGGTCTTCGCGGCTATAAAAAAAGCCCAAGGAGATGACCGATGACAACGCCTGCGCCAAGCGAACAGCACGATTACATCACCGGCAGCGTAGCCGGAATCCTGACATTGTTGATCATAGCGGCTGGCCTCGTGCTGCTGGCCGCATGGTTCTACGGCCATTGATCGAAGGCCGCGTGCGTTAAGCGTTCGGCGCGTCGCCATGCCGCGCGGTTTTAGAAATTTGCCGGCGTGGACACGCCGAAAGCCTCAATGCCGCGTGCTCGCCGTCAGCCGCTCCAGCAGCCGGCACAGATCGGTCGGACTGTAGGGCTTCTTGACGAAGACCGAGCGCGACACCGGCGGCGCCAGCGCAGTAGGCGAATGGCGCCCGGAACAATAGACGATCGGCAATTCGGGACGCTGTTTCCGCGCATGCTGGGCCAACATCGTGCCGTCCATCGGACCGAGCAGATTGATGTCGGTGAACAGCACGTCCACGTCGGCCCCGGACTGGAGATAGCGCAAGGCCTCCTCGCCGGCCGCCACCGTGTGCACGGCAAAGCCGCCTTCGCTCAAGACTTCGGTGATCAGGTCGCTGATCAGACCTTCGTCTTCGACCACGAGTACATTGGTGCGCCGCATGTCACCCATCCCCTCAGGTTCCGGTCCCCACTCGACCGGGTTGTGCGGCTCAACGTGCGCCTTCGGTATCTGTTCAATCTTTCGCCAATTTAGTCGGATCATGGTCATTGCCGCGTTAAT